>WBZL01001900.1_pt1 | contig 20871 bp, 24 predicted proteins | sample 5204291 | NCBI WGS metagenome assembly WBZL01 (sample SAMN12344345, study PRJNA552823) | activated sludge metagenome | biome: Activated sludge suspended growth; feature: Nitrification reactor; material: Wastewater; isolation source: activated sludge from nitrification reactor of wastewater...
GGGAGTATATACTTGAGGTATGCTCTTCGATAAGACCACTTTCATCGGCATTGATCCGACTGCTGGGCAAAAGCCCTTTACCTACGTTGCACTCGATGGCGATTTGCGGTTACTCGCCTTGGGACAAGGCCACCTGGACGACGTGCTGGCCTTTGTCGGAGGGCAACAAAACGCCTATGTCGCCGTTAACGCGCCTCAACAGCCCAATCAGGGGCAGATGTCTGCGCGGGAGGTGCGCCTACTGCTCGATCCGCCCCCCCGCGCGGGGCGGTGGACCGGCTTTCGGGTGGCTGAGTACGAGCTTCACGCGCGGGGGATCAGTATCCCGCGGACTTCGGATCAGGAAAATGAATGTTCACGGTGGGTGCAGATGGGGTTCAATCTGTTTCGGGGCATTAAACGGTTGGGGTACGCGCCATATCCTTCCGGGGAAGCCTCGCATCAATTTATGGAAGTGTATCCGCACGGGGCGTACACGGCGTTGTTGGAGCGGGTGCCTTTCCCCAAACACGTTTTGGAAGGGCGCATCCAACGCCAACTGGTGCTGTACCTCCACCAACTCAAAGTCTCCAACCCGATGCACATTTTTGAAGAGATCACGCGCCACCGGATTCTGCAAGGGGTTTTGCCTTTGGATGGCCTGTATTCAGCCGACGAATTGGATGCGCTGGTGGCGGCCTTTACCGCCTGGCTCGCGGCGACCCAACCGGAGGCGGTCACCCTGGTGGGACATTTAGAAGAAGGGCAGATTGTTTTGCCTGTGGCGGAATTAAAAGCACACTACGAATAAAGTGCGCCGGTCGAATATGCACGGCGGCTCAAAAAACCAAGTCTTTCGGAGGAACTTATGCTCATTCCCACGATGCTTCTCAAACGTCTCTATACGTTTGGTAGTTTAGAGAACAACCACGATGGAGTCACTTTTTCCGTAAAAAACCGGCTGAGTGACGTGGTGTTGACCGGAGTCACCCACTTAAAAATTGACGATCAAGAAATCCCTTTCCACGCCCTCGAATATGATTTGGGCGAGGGGGATGTCCGGCACCCCGATCAAATTACGGACAAAGCCCCCATTGATTTCCCCCTCCGCAAAATTCTCAAAATCACGGCCAAAATCCCCCCCCTTGCTCCCGGAAAACACAAATTAGATTTTGCCTTTCGCACCAAATCATTCGGCAAGCTCCACTTTGACGTGGAAGACTCCATCTCCGAACACCACGACCACCTCGTGCGGATTCCCCGCAGTGACGAGGATGACTACGCCCCGGACATCATCCGCGCCCGCCAACAGTTCGTCGAACAGTTTACCGGGGCCAAACTGGATCACACCACGCGCTTTTCGTTTGACCCCCACACCCTCCGCGGGAATATCGAGAACCTGACCGGGGTCGCCCAAATCCCCATCGGGTTTGCTGGCCCCCTCACCATCCACGGGGAACACGCCCAGGGCGATTTTCTCATCCCCCTCGCCACCACCGAAGGCACCCTCGTCGCCTCCTACAACCGGGGCATCAAACTGCTCAACCTGTGCGGCGGCGTAAAAGTGACCGTCGTCGCCGACGCCATGCAACGTGCCCCCGTCTTCGTTTTTGAAGATGCCCGGCAGGGGCGGGAATTCCTGAAGTGGATCAACCTGCCCGAAAATATGGACAAAATCCGCGAAGAAGCGGAAGCCACCTCCAGCGTCGCCAAACTCCAATACATTGACCCCTACCTCTCGAACAAATTTGTTTTCCTGCGCTTCAACTACACCACCGGAGATGCCGCCGGACAAAACATGGTCGGGCGGGCCACCTTCGCCGCGTGCAGTTGGATTCTCGATCATTATGAGGGCGTCACCAACTTTTTCCTGGAATCGAACTTCGCCACCGACAAAAAAGCCTCCCAGGTCAACATCATGCGCACCCGCGGCAAACGCGTCACCGCCGAAGCGGTCGTCAAACGGGACGTGCTAATCCAACACATGCGCGTGGAACCGGAAAAACTCGTCTATCACGGTGGCATTGCCAATGTCGGCGCGATCCTCTCCGGGGCGAACAACAACGGTCTGCACTCCGCCAACGCCATCACCGCGATGTTTATCGCGACCGGACAGGACGTCGCCAACGTAGCCGAATCTTCCGCAGGCGTGATCTACGCCGAACTGACCCCGGACAGGGACCTGTACATCTCGATCACCATCCCGTCCCTGATCGTCGCCACTTACGGCGGGGGTACAGGGCTGGCAACCCAACGCGAATGCCTGGATATGCTGGGCTGTGTTGGCAAAGGCAAAGTCCACAAATTCGCCGAAATCGTCGCGGGCGTCGTGCTCGCCGGAGAATTATCGCTCGCCGCGGCTATTTCGTCGTCTGATTGGGTCTCGTCGCATGAGAAATATGGGCGAAACCGGTAAATGGTGCGTAGTGACGACTTCAGTCGTGCCAAAACGACTGAAGTCGTCACTACAAGAAATCAAAAAAATATGGCTAAACACACACACCGGGAAAGTTTTACTTTGCCCCTGCTGGATGGCACTCTGGCCCTCTTTCGCCCGGTGACTCCCGCTGATAAAGACCGTCTCCAAGAGGGTTTGGAAATGCTCTCCCCCGAAGGGCGTTATTTGCGCTTTTTCCAGCCCATCAACCACCTGAGCGAAGAAGAATTGCGCTTCTTCACCGAAGTGGATCAAAAAAATCATGTCGCCTGGGGGGCGATCAAACCTGACGACCCCGATTTCCCCGGCCTGGGCGTGACGCGCTTTGTCCGGCTCAAAGAGTCCCCGGAAATCGCAGAAGCGGCTGTCACCGTGCTGGATCAGTACCAGCGTAAAGGCCTGGGCACGATTCTCGTCTGCCTGATCTATCTGCTCGCGAGAGAATTGGGCATTCAAACCCTGCGGGGCACCGTCCTCCCCGAAAACCGTTTTCTCATTGACTGGTTGCACAGCCTGGGCGGCACCACCGAATATCACGATGGGGCCATCCTCGTGGATGTTCCCGTCCGCCAAAAATCCGAACCCCTCCCCGATGATTCCCCGCTCGCCCGCAAATTCAAAGAAACTTTGGAAATGGTCGAGCGGGTGTTGTATGAAAAAAGGAAATAACCATGTCCGACGATTTACAAACCCGCTTTGAAACTGCCGCGCAAGAGGCACAAAAACTCGCCAAAAAGCCGGATAACACCACGCTCTTACGCTTGTACGCCCTCTACAAACAAGCGACCGCAGGCAATGCCACCGGAACCCGCCCCGGCATGGCCGATTTTGTCGGGCGCGCCAAATTTGACGCGTGGGAAAAGCTCAAGAATTATCCGAAAGAGAAAGCGATGCAGGATTATGTGTCGTTGGTGGAGAAGTTGAAGAAGGGGTAACGATTCAACGAGTCAGCGAATCAGCAAATTGGCAAAACAGCAATGAAAGCTGGATATAACATTGCGTAATGCGTATTGCGTAAAGGAAAACACGAAATACGCATTACGCAATCACTTAAATTCTCATGGAAAACCCAAAACGTAAACGTATCGGCCTCGCTTTGAGCGGGGGGATTGCGCGCGCGCCTACCCACATCGGGGTGTTGACCGCGCTGGAACGGGCGGGGATTCCCGTGGATTATGTGGCAGGGGTGTCGGCGGGGTCGATTTTGGGGGCGGCGTACTGTGCGGGGTTGAATCTGGCGGAGGTGCGGGCAATTTCGTTGAAGATCGGTTGGGGGCGGGTGGCCCGTCCGGTTTGGTCACGGGATGGGTTTGTGTCTTTCGATAAACTGGAAAAGTTTTTGATCGGGCTGGTGGGCGATTTGACGTTTGCGGATTTGAAAATCCCTTTTGTGGTGCAGGCGACGGATTTGGAGACGGGGGAGCCGCATGTGTTCAGCGAGGGCCGGATCGCCCCGGCGGTCGTGGCGAGCTGTGCCGTGCCGGGGTTTGTGGTCCCGGTGACGATCAATGGGCGGAGGTACGGGGATGGGGGGGTGTCGAACAACCTGCCTGTGCGGGCGGTGCGGGCGATGGGGGCGGAGTATGTGATCGGGGTGGATTTGTTCCGCCCGTCGATGTTGGGGGTTGGGCCGTTGCGGTGGGGGTTGTGGTCGCTTCAGAATCTGGTGCGCCGTTCGGGGGGGGAGTTGGGGGCGTGTGATTGTTTGATTGCGCCGGAGATGGGGCGGATTGGGTATGCGAGTTTTGCCCGCGTGGCGGAGATGATGGAGATTGGGGAGCGTGCGGCGGAGGGGAGGGTGGGGGGGATTCGGGCAAGTGTAGGGGGATAAGAGGGGGGAGTTTGTTTTCGGGATGGGGAGCTTTTTTGCCGAAGATCCTTTTGAATCTTGGCTGAGATCCTTTTGCTTTTTTAAAAATTCCTTTTGCTTTTTTGGAAAATCCTTTTGCTTTTTGCCCTCGATTCAAAAGGATTTTATGTCTCACCTGTAGGTCTTTTTTTAACGCAAAGCCGCAAAGGTTCAAAGGTTTCGCCCGTGAGCTCTGAATAATGCTTGAGGCGGATGGTATCCATTACTTGATCGAGGAGCTTTCGGGGTTTGGGAGGGGCTGTAGACATGGCAGATTGCCTTGCAAAAAATGTGTGTATAATAAGCGGAAGGTTAAAAACCCCTTGTACTTGAAAGGATGTTATGCGGATGGGAATTTCCATATAACATCCCAAAATCGGAGGATATGCGGAATGACATTCCAGATAACACCCCAAAATGGTATGTTAGGCGGAAGGTTTCCATCCGCTGATGTAACTGCGGAGCGTATTAATGTGTTCCGCATAATTAATAGTTGGCTGGCTAAAACATTATGAGAACAATTTTTTCGTATCTTAAGTATTTATTTGTTTTTGTAATAATTAGTTTAGTTGGATTATGCATATACTTTCTTTTCATAACAATCATTAATGCTGACGCTAAAGAATATGGAACTATTATCACCGATAGCTCTTATGCATTTGATGAAAGTACCGTTCTAGACAGATTGCAAAATGAAGAAGATAATATCTTTAGATTAATAGATAATCCAGACGAAGAGACAATAGAATCTCCAACCACAAACAACTGGACACAAGCGGATTTTTTTGCCATTGCCCAAGCGGTTTATAAATCTACAAAAGAACAATCTCTCGATGGATGGTTTTTGAATGAAATTGATTTCTCGACTGACTGTATTAATGGCTCGAAAAAGTTAGAATCAGCAAAACTGTATTACTTTAAGACCAATGCAGGCACAACTACCTCAAGGAACAATATAACTTTCTTCATTCACTCGACCCAAGGAAAAGTAGATATATGGGAAACCATATCAACACCAGATTTAGAGAATTTACAACCTTTAGATATTAGTAAATTAAATTTCACTGCTGAAGAAATAATTCAAATATCAGAAAGTCATGGTGGTTCGGAAAAACGGAAAAAAATGAACAATGAGTGTTACATCAGCACACGAATCAAAGGTGGTGGTACTTACTATAAAGGATTTGCATACAATGGGTGGGTAACTTCTTACCACATGCCTGTTATTAACCCTGACCCTTTTCTAGAGTTCTATATTAAGATTGACCCAATGAATGGAGAATATAAAATCATTGATCCAGGAAAAGGTTATCCAAATTTTTGGCAAATTTTATTTCCACCTGCCCCAGAATAACAGCCTCCCCCCATCGCCAGCCAACAAAGCGTTCTCAGAAACCCTCCCCCGTTTGCCCGCCGACTGACCTCTCAAAACCCCATTGTCCCCCACTCTTTTTTGCAAAAAAGCCCTGAAACACTTCCAAGTCCCCGAAAAACGCACCCTGATTAAACCTCAAGCAGGCGGTCTCCCCACGAGGCCGCCTTTTTTGTGGGCGTGCTAGGGCTATCCTGGCACGAGCTGATAACCAAGTTTGGCGGCCTTTTTTTGGAGATACTTGAGTTGTTGCGCTTCGTACTGTTTTTCGTATTCCCCGACACTCAGCGGGGCGTATTCCACCTTGTCTTTCAACATGCGATAGACCATGCGTGCCACTGCTACGGCTTTTGTGCCATTTCCAAGTATACTATCCTTATCCGCCCAGGTTTCTCCCGTCCAAAAATGAGCTTCCCAGGCACATCCCCGGGTGCATCTGACGCTGGGGATTCTGCGGCAATCTCAAGCAGTTTTCTACACCTTTTCATTTTTCTGGCTGGACAGCCTGGCCGTTCCCGCCCCAGCGCAGGCAACGCAAACCGTTGGGCGGTAGCTACAAGATAATTGATCTTCCTTTTCTCGATTGGCTATGGCGAATCGCGGGAATGGCAGACACTATTGTGATCGGAGGAAACGTGGCTAAACATATTCGAGTGACACTGGAAATCGGCCCGAAGGGCAAGAAGGTGGTGGCGGTAGCCCCTGATTGGCCTGGCCTCGAACGCGGGGCGAAGACCGGGGAGGCCGCAATCGAAAGACTACGTGCCTATTTTCCGCGATATTCACAGGTAGCAAAGCTAGCTGAAATGGACGCGGAGTTTGACGCCATCACGAACGTCGATGTGATCGAGCAGTATCCGGGAACAGGCTCAACTGACTTCTGGGGCATCTCGTTCGCGTTTTCGAGCCTCGACAAACAAGGCATGTTGGGGGACGAATTGGAACGTGAACTGACGCTGATGCAGGCATGCTGGGCGTTTTTCAACGATGTGCGCGGGCGGGTGTCGGCTGAGTTGCGGAAGGGGCCGCGAGGGGGCGGGCGTGATCGGGACCGCATCGTCCGTCATATCTTTGCCAACGAGCAGGATTGGGCGAAGGGCCTTGGCGTGCACACCTCCGACGATGCACTGCTGACGGACGAGGGGCTGAAAGCGCATCGCGAGGCCTATTGCCACGCCATCCGGGACTACCACGCACAGGGGAAATTGGCCGGCAAGTGGCCGCTGCGGTACCTGATACGGCACACCGCCTTTCATACGCTCGATCATGCCTGGGAAATGGAAGACAAGGATCTGACTGCCAAACAACCGTGAGGTGCCGCCCAACCTAGCGTTCTCAAACAGCCCTGTTCTCCCGTCCAAAAGGCTTATCTCGGATGCACCTGACGTGTGGGATTCTGCGGCATTTTCGAGTATTTTTCTGGCTTTGGGTTTTTTCCCAAAGCAGAATCCACGTCCGCCCACCCGCGGCAACTTAAACTGTTGGGGGTTCACTTCTTATAAATTTCAGAAAGTATAGGTGATTATCGTATGGCAATAACTCAACGCCCGTTTTCAACCGAGCAAGACAAATATCGAATGTCTGCTTTGGCTCGCCAATGCGCAGACAATCATCTCCATGTTGTAGATTTGCCCTACCGTTTTAGTTCATGGGCGTTTGATAATCCTGAAAACATTCGTTTATGGTTTGATGAAAACCGACAACTTGTGGCTTGGGCGGCACTTCAAACACCTTTTTGGACAATTGATTATGTATGCCATCCTGAAAAAGAATCGAATCTGCATCAAGACATCCTTTCATGGGCAGACCAACGCGCACAAGCCACACAGAATACGCCGTATGCGCGTCCTGCCTGGTTTGTCATGGTTTTCTCTGGGCAAAATAACCGAATTCGCGATTTGGGAAATGCAGGCTTTAAATGTCAGTCGGGTGTAGGCGAAGATTCCTGGTCAAAAGTACTGATGCGCCGTTCCTCTCAGACACCTGTAAAAATATATAACCCTCGCTCAGGTTTTATTGTTCGCCCATTGGCCGGGGAATCAGAAGTTCAGAAATATGTGGAACTTCACCAATCTGTTTTTGAAAGCAAAAACATGACCTTCGATTGGCGCACTCGCACGCTTCAACATCCTGATTACAAGCCAGATTTAGATATCGTGGTTCAAGCTCCTGATAAACGTCTGGTTGCTTTTTGCATTTGCTGGTTCGATGAAAATTCAATGACAGGGCATGTTGAGCCATTGGGCAGTCATCAAGATTTTCGTCAATATGGGTTAGGGCGAGTCGCACTTTCAGAAGGATTGCGTCGTCTCCAGTCGCTTGGAGCGCAAAATATTTTTGTTGAAACAGATAACTATCGGAATACTGCTTTTCAGCTTTACGAGTCGTTTGATTTTCAGATGATACAAGATGTTCACGTATATCGAAAAGATTATGACACCGAGTAGCTTTTCTGGATTCGGGCTTTTCCCCGAAAAACATCCCATCCGAACGGAGTAAAAAAATGCTAAGATCAACAACAGCAGAGACCCGCGCTTTTGAAAGTTGGCAAGATTACCAAGAAGCGCTCAAACGGGCAATTGCGCCGCTAACACTGGAACAATTACAGCGACGGGTTATGCCAAACTTGCGCACGCCTGGAGAAATCGCTGAACATATTGTCTTTGGGCGTGCTTTACATCTACACCGAACACTCGGAGAGAAAGCGGCAGAATTGACGCCGCTACTCCAATGGGACGATGCTAACAATCCCCCGCGTACAGCCTCCGAGATTCTAGAGGGTCTGGAACTGACCTGGCAAGTCATTACCCATTGTTTAATGCGGGGATCACCTACCGATGTTATCTCCGAGCAGGATCAATTAATTATTCAGACGATCTGGGGACTGCTCGACCATGATCTACCCCATGCTGGAGAACTATCACTGTTACTGGGTGCAGAAGGCATCTCAGGAGTTGAGATTTAGTACACCGCAAGGTAAGTTATCCCAGGTTTGCACACGTAACAAACTTCAGAAGACTTCCTTTTCAAAGACCCAGGGTTGAGTGTCCCCCGATTACATCATTCATAAAAAAAAGTGGCGTGGAATTGTATTCTCCACGCCACTTGCGTTCGATCAGCGATCCTTCCTCACCGCAATCTGATCATCCAAGCCCCCTTTCTTGTCTTCCTCCCCTTTTTCATCTTTCTCTTCCTCCTCCGCGAAAAACAACAACATCGCCGCCGCGCCTTCAACCAGGTTGGTCATGTCATGTACACGACCCAGGTATTCATCGCGGCCCAACGACACATGCCGGTACACTTTGCCGTTTTCTTCCACCTGCCCGACATGTTGATCCGGGCCAAAACGGTGGGCGTAGATGTGCCCGTTTTTCTCCACCCGCCCCAGATATTTGTCCGGGCCGAGGCGGCGGCTGTACACTTTACCTTCTTTGTAATCCACCCGGCCAATGGCTTTGTCCGGGCCTAAACGGGTTTCGTAAACTTTTCCATCGGTCGGGTTGACCTGCCCTAAATAATCATCCGGCGCGCCGGGAACTTGAGCGTAAATCTTGGACATGGGGTCTCCTGAGAGTGAATGAAGGAATGGGTTGGAATTTGTAGGAACTCATGGGGTTTCTAGAAACTCGCAGGACAAGTAACTTCCTACGAGTTCCTATGAGTTTACTACTCTAATTCCCAATACGCAATTTCTTCGACAAACATCTCAAGATCATCCGTATTGGTTGAGCCAATCAGCAAACCAAATTCGCCTTTATTGTAAGCACTGTCGGTGAACTCAAAGACTTTGACCCCGTTGATGTAAATACGGATTTCATCGTCCTTCGCCCACACGCCGATTTTGTTCACTTTGTCGGTCCCGGAAATGATATTGCCATCGGTGGCCCATTCCTGGATGGGATTATACGTCTGCCCGTCCCAATTATATAAACGGTAGCGGCCATCGCAGGACACATCGAGCACGTACCCTTTGTTCGGTTCCGGCGCACGGAAGAGGAACCCGTACCGATCCAGCCCGGAACAGGCCTCGCCGGTGCGGAAGGTGGCTTCGAGATAAAAATCTTTCAACGCAGGGCGGTTGGAGAGACCCCATTGTTCCGTGCCCCCCGCAGAGAGCGCGGTCATCTTCAAAGCGCCGTCTTCCACTTCCCAGCGCACGTTTCCGCTGTTGAGCAAGAACCAGTTGGAGGCGTTGGCGAACGTGTCCGTCCAGGCGGCAGGGCCAAGATCGAGATCAGAGGCTAGTTCGGTGACGATGATCTGCACCCAGAATGGTTCCGCGGTGTCGTCGCCCCAGCCAAATTTCACCCCTTTGGCATTTTGCAGTTTCCAATCGCCGCGATAGGTGCCGCCCTCTGCCGGGGTGGTGAGGGTGACGGAGATGTCTATCGTTTCGCCGGGGGCCACCACTTTGGGGAGGGGGGAGGGGCTGGGTCCGGCCATCTGATCGCCGGCCTCAAACACGATGGCGTAACTGCTATCCCAGGTGCAGGTTCCGTCATTTCTGATCTTCCAGGTTTTGACAAAACTATGATTAGCGGGGAAAGCGGTGTCATCGGGTACGGTAATGTCTTCGAGGAAGGCGAGTTTGTCGGTACACGCGGCCTGTTCGGGGGCGGGGAGGAACTGATAATCCCACCCGAAGTTGATCCCGGTTTTGGTTTCGCTCGCGCCCACCTGGACGGTGGCTTTTCCGGCATCGGGCATGGGGAACGTCCACGAGCCGGGGATCAGGAGGGCTTCGTTCGCCCCACCCAAATCTACAAACACACAGTATTCGCCATCTGGCAGGCTGGTGAAGCTGAATTTGCCGTCCGCGGTCGTTTGGGTGGTCGCGAAGGGGTTGGTGGGGAAGTTCGTCGCGGGGCACGCGCCCTGTGCGAGGGAGACAGTGATCCCTTCCAGGCCGGGTTCGTCCGCTTCGTAGATGCCGTTCGCCTGGTAGGAACTGTCGGCGTTTTGCACACAGCCTTCGGAGGGTACCGCGGGTTCACCACCTTCACCACCCGCGACCGCGCACAGATCGTGCCAGACGGTGCCTTCGAGGGCGGCGTTATCGGACGGGGCGGGGGTAGGTTCGCCCGCGGGTTCAGTGGGGGAGATGTTGTCTACCGCCAGATTGAAAGTGGCGGTGGCGGTGGTGTTGACGGTGACGGTGTAGTCACCCGCGGGCAGGCCGTTGACGTCGAGGGCGAAGGTCTGTTCAAAGGGGACCAGCGCTTGGGTACACACTTGATCCGCCGGGCGGAGGGTGGTGATGCTGACGGTGAAGGTGTTGCCGTTTCGGGTGGGGATGATCTGGTCGAGCGTGGTACAGCCATCGGGTAGGTTCCCCCGTACGGTCGCGTTGACCTGGACGGGGAAAGATTCTAGGAGCAGGAGGTCCACACTATCCACGAGGGCGACGCCCGTGATCATCTCTCCCGCGGGGGGCGCGGGTTCGGTCACGACGGGAGTCTCGGACGTGATGGGATCATTCGGGGAGGTGGTTGGGGTTTGCGGGGCGGGGAGGGTACAGGCCGCCAAGATAAAAAGGGTAAGAATGAGCGGGATGAGTTTTTTGAGAGAAAACATGGGGTGCTCCGTGAGGCGTTGAATAGAAATGAGGGATGTGCTTTTGTAAATGGCTTCTCCAAAACGAGAAGGCAGATCGAAAAGTTCCAATCGGTGATTCTGATTTTATCACCCTCCATGATTCTCATTCCGCCGTCTCATTCCCCGATATAATAAAATCATGTTAACTACTCACGCAGAGTAGAAGGTTCCGAAAAATCCCATGCTTAAACGATTTCCCCTCTTCCTGTTTATCCTGGCCTGCCTATTCCTCCCTTCAGCGTTCATCCATCCCGCATCCGCCCTGGCCCAAGACGATTCACCCACCGTGCTCGTCCTCACCGCCGACGGGCCGCTGACGCCTGCGCTGGCGGAGTACCTGCGCCGGGGTCTCCGCACAGCAGACCAACGCGGGATGGAAGCGCTCATTCTCCGGCTCGACACACCGGGGGGGGATATCAGTTTGATGGACGCGATGGTGCAGGATATCCGTGCGAGTGAGATTCCGGTCATCGTTTACGTGTGGCCCCGCGGGGGGATTGCCGGGAGCGCGGGCACGGTCATCACCATGGCCGGGCATCTCGCGGTGATGGCCCCGGAAACGGCGATTGGGGCGGCCAGCCCGGTCGGGGGTGGGGGCGAAGAATTGGGGGATACCATCGAGGCCAAACTCAAAGAGGCCACCCGCGCCCAAATCCGTTCGTTGATGGAAGGCCGCCGCCCGCCCGAAGCGATTGCCCTCGCCGAAGACACAATTGAAAACGCCCGCGCGGTCACCGCGTCCGAGGCGCTGGACATCGGCATGATCGACTTCATCGCCGCTGATCTCGCCGAATTGCTCCAACAGGCAGACGGCAAAATCGTCACCACTCACGCGGGGTCGCGCACCCTCCACACCGCCAACGCCCTCACCACCGAACTGACCACCTCCTTCATCGAACAACTGCTCGCCGCGCTGACCAACCCGAATCTCGTTTTTATCCTGCTCACACTGGGGGTGCAGGCGATCCTGATCGAGATCGGCAGTCCGGGCGGGTGGGTGGCCGGGTTTATCGGGGTAATGTGTTTGTCGCTGGCGGCGTATGGGTTGGGGGTTCTGCAAGTCAACTGGCTGGGCCTGATTTTTCTGGCGACTTCGTTTGTGTTGTTTATTTTAGACATTAAAGCGCCTACACATGGCGCACTCACCGCGGCAGGGGTGGCGACGTTCATCGTTGGGGCGCTGGTGCTGTTCAACTCACCGGGTACGCCGGAATTTCAGCGGGTGTCGGTGCCGTTGGTCATCGCCAGTGGCGCAACGATTGGCGGAATATTTTTCGTGGTGCTGATGTTCGCCTTACGGGCACGGAAAGCACCGATCCAGACCGGGAGGGACATCCTGATCGGGCGGATCGGGACGGTGCGCGAGGAGATCAACCCGTCTGGGATCGTACAGTTGACCGGGGAGCAGTGGACCGCGGAACTGGTGCAGGGGGAGGCGGCCATTCCGAAGGGGGCAAGGGTCGAGGTGGTCGCGATCGAGGGGGTGCGGGTGGTGGTGAGGAAAAAGGAAGGGGTATAATCAGGCAATGAGATTTTTTCTGGACAAAGGAGTTTATGATGAGTGATCACGAGTTATTAAATCGCATTGCAATCGACCCCAAAGTGATGGTCGGGAAACCCATAATTGTCGGAACGAGACTCACCGTCGAATATATTTTGAATTTAATGGCGCATGGTGCAAACGCTGAAGAGATTTTGGAAGAGTACCAAGGGCTGGTTCAGGAAGACATTCAAGCATGTTTGCTTTTTGCTTCACGTTCCTTAGAAAATACAGCTTTCATGCCATTAAGTATGGAGCTGGCATAAATGCGTTTTCTAGTAGATGAAAATACTGGGCCGCGCGTGGCACAATGGCTTCGAGAAACAGGGCATGACGTTTTTTCCGTTTATGAAGATGCGCGCGGGTTGGGGGATGACGAAATTATAGAGAAAGCTTACAGCGAAAATTGGATATTGATCACGAGCGACAAGGATTTCGGGGAAAAAATTTACCGTAAACAACACCCTCATCGAGGCGTTGTCTTATTACGGCTTGCAAACGAACGTGCCACCATCAAAATCGATACACTCCAAAGTTTATTGAATAACCACTCGAATAGGCTAACAGATCATTTCGTGGTGGTGACAGAAAAACGGATACGTTTTGCTCGTGCCTAATCACCCCCTTTCTACCTCGGATTCCATCTACACCTCATTCGCCCCGGCCTACGACCAAATGGTCAAACACATGCCCAACTGGCAGGCATGGATCAGCAGTGTGCTTCCCCACGTTCAGGGGCCGCGGATTCTCGATATTGCGTGCGGTACAGGGTATTTACTCAACCAACTCACCGACTATCCTGAAATCTATGGGCTTGATCTCAACGCCGAAATGCTCGCCTTCGCCCGAACAAACCACCCCTCTCTCCCCCTCCAACGCGGCGACGCCCACCACCTCCCCTACCGCGCGGGGATGTTCGATACGGTGATCAACACGATGGCGTTTAACAGCTACCCGGACAGCCTCCGCGCCCTATCGGAGATGCACCGCGTCCTCCGCGCGGGGGGCCGTTTGCTGATCGTGGATGTCAACCCGCCCGTGGACCGTAACCCAGTGGGAATGGCGTTCGCCCGCAAATGGGAAACGCGTCTGAATCCCGATCTGGACATGGGTGCCCTGTTTGGGCAGGTAGGGTTTTCGGTTGAGGATCACGATGTCGGCGGGTTTGGAAGTGTGCATTTGTATATCGCAATCAAACATCTCTTGTAACTGCTCAGGCTTAGAGAGAAAACTCCCCGAAAAAAAGGGTGAAAGGGGGCTGTACAGCCCCCTTTCACCCTTTTTTTCGGGCTAAGCTCTACCCTGGCTGAGTAGTTACCATCTCTTTTGAATCACGGATGAGGCGATCACGGATAAAATCTTGGACAGCTCATCTGTGATCTCTTTATCTGTGATTCAGGAATCTTCCAAACATGTCCCTAGTCATCCGCATGGCCACCTCTACCGATACCTCCGCGCTCGCGCGTTTGAATGCCGCCTTTAACGAAACCAGCGACTCCCCGGAAGCCCTGGCCGCCCGTCTGGCTGACCCCCATCGGGTGGACATCCCCCTACTGGCGGAAGTAGACGGGCAAGCGGTCCGGGTTCGCCTGCTTGCGCGTACTGCCCAACCTGTTTTACGCCGAAATGTATGCAGAACTCACGGAGTTGTACATCGAACCCGATGCCCGGCGGCGCGGCCGGGGCCGGGCGTTGGTGACGTATGCGGAAAACCTCGCCAGGGAACGTGGCGCGAAGGGATTAAAAATCCTGACCGGAGACGATAACGCCGAAGGGCAAGGGCTGTACCGGAAGATGGGGTACGAGGATGAAGAAGAAATGGTGTTTTGGAAGAGGCTATAAAGGCTATAACGAGTTACTGAAACTCTAACGCTTTACGCCGCACAATCACGCTTTCCACCAAACCGATCCCCAACAGGGTAGAAAGCAAACTACTCCCCCCATAACTGATAAAAGGCAACGCCAGACCTGCCACCGGAATCATATTTAAATTCATGGCGACATTGATCGCAATATTGAAAAAGAGAAACGTCGCCACCCCGTAACAAATCAACGCCCCGTACGTATCGCGTGCCAGACGTGCCGCACGCAGACAGCGATATACCACAAACAACAGCAGAAGCAGGACAATCGCCGCCCCGATAAAGCCGAATTCTGCCGACAGGGCGGAAAAAATAAAATCCGTGTGCCGAACTTTGAGAAACCGCAGTTGTACCTGACTGGCCTGCCCATATCCCTGCCCCAACAGGCCACCCGACCCAATCGAGATCAACGCCTGGTTGATATTGTATTCGTTCCCAAAACGAGCATTTTCGTCGGGGAAAAAGAAGTTCAGCACGCGGTCTTGCTGATAGTCTGCCAGGAATGGAAAGGCGACCACGGAGATGATGACACCTGCGATAGCAAATAAAATTACATAGCGCAACGGCAATCCACTCGCCCACAATTGGGTGAACCAGATCACCATGATGACAATCGAAGTATCCAGATCGGGCTGGATAAAAATCCACACGAGTAAACCCAGCGTGGGAAGCAGACTCCGCACAATCCAGGCCAGATCGTGGGTGCGTCCCTCTGTGCGGGAAAAGTAATCCGCCAGGATCAGGATAATGACAATTTTGGCTAATTCCGAGGGTTGGATGAAGAAAAAGCCTGTATCCAGCCACCGCGCCGCGCCACCCGACACCACGCCCCCCGCAAACACCATGATCAATAAGACCAGCACCAACGCGTACATCAAACGACTCGCCGCGCTGAACAAGTGATAATCCACGGCGGCTACCCCGATCATGACCCCAAATCCCACAATGGAAAAAATGATCTGCCGGGGAAAGACCGCCAACAATATCGCATTCCCCGCCATAGCCGACCAAATCATCGCAATGCCAAACACCGTTAATACGGCCACCGCCCCTAACAGCCAAAAATCAAAGTGACGAAATGTTTCACGAGACATACGTTATCAGTACCCATCAATTTTCAGGCGCTTCATCATACACGTCAATTCGGGAGAAGTATCCTCATCCCGGCCACAAATTGCATTTCCGTGAATCACGGATAAGGCGATCACGGATAGGCTTTAAAGAATCACCCGTAAATGCCTTATCCGTGATTCAAACGGATATTTAAAAAAGTGCAAGTAACTACTCAGCCCAGAGTAGGACGTTCCGAAAAAAGGATGGGTGGGGGGATGGTAATCCCCCCACCCATCCTTTTTTCCGGGGATTCTCTCCATACGCCTGAGCAGTTACAAGTGCAATTCCTGACCGTCCTGGCGTAGACGATATATCTGTCATTCCGACCGAAAGGAGGAATCCCTGGAACGAGCCTCAATACAACAGCGCAACAGGGATTTCTCGTCACAACGCGCCGGATGCATCCGCTCTCAAAACGACGTGGGTGCGTTCCCTTTTTTTCGGGGAACCTCCAACTGAAATGAAATGCGCCCAAATGAGTCACGCCAAACAAAGAGAAGACTGCCTACTCTGATGGGTAACTCAGAAATTGTAACAGCCCAGACCGAAAAAATTATAAAAAAAAGATGTGCGGAGGATGAACATCCCCGCACATCCGGGTCATAAAAATACCTAAAAAATTACGTTTAATTTCGCTTTCGCGAGGTTCTTAAGGGAATATCCGCCACCAAACGTTGTTCACGCCCTTCGGAGGCCATTTCGAGACGGACAGCGGAGGGGTCCACATCCACATGGCGGGAGATCACGGCAATCAATTCATCCCGCAGGTTTTCGAGCAGGCCGGGCGACAGATCGGTGCGATCATGGATCAACACCAGTTGCAAGCGTTCTTTCGCAGCGTTGGCGCTACGGCGTTCTTTGCCGAGAATACGGTCAAATAAATCTTTCATGGTTTGCCTCCGAGACCCATCATGCGCGAGAGACGTCCTAAGAAACCATCTTTTCTTTCCAAGTCCATAAAGGGCACTCTTCGACCCTGAAGGCGTTGGGCAATATTCCGAAAGGCCTGCCCCGCCCGATTTTGCGGATCAAGCGCCACGGGCACACCACGATTGCTCGCCATCACCACATTCTGGTCTTCCGGCACGATGCCAATCAAATCAATTGCGAGCAGTTCCAGCACATCGGCAGGGGAGAGCATCTCGCCGCGGCGCACCATGTCCGGGTTGAGACGGTTGAGGATCAGGCGAGGTGGACCTTTTTCTTCCGCTTCAATCAGACCGATGATCCGATCCGCGTCTCGCACCGCGGAGACTTCCGGGTTGGTCACCACCAGCACAATGTCCGAGGGGGCGACCGCGTTCCGGAAACCGCGCTCGATCCCGGCGGGGGAATCGATCACAATCCAGTCATGTTCTTCGCGCAGTTCATCACACAGGCGAATCATATCGCTTGGGGAAACGGCGGTTTTGTCGCGAGTTTGGGCGGCAGGGATCAGGTGGAGCGTGGGCAGTTGTTTATGGCGGATCATCGCCTGGCGCACGCGGCACCGGCCTTCGACCACATCCACCAAATCGTACACAATCCGATTCTCCAGACCTAAGATCAGATCAAGGTTGCGCAGGCCAATGTCGGCATCAATACAGACCACCTTCTGTCCCTCGGCGGCCAGGGCCGAGGCCAGATTGGCTGAGGCAGTGGTTTTTCCCACGCCTCCTTTGCCAGATGTCACAGTGATAACTTTAGCGGGCATAGAGATTCCTTCACCACGTAATCTATCGAAATACGGAACAGAAAAAACGGAGTCTGTATTCCGGATTTCGTATTCCGTGAAAATAGCTGATTAACCGATTCGTCATCGTTTTACATCCCACGGTTCGGCAGTGACTTGCCCATCCCGCAGGAAGGCGATCTCAGGTTGAGGGGGGCCGCTACTTTTGGGGGGAATGGAGATTTGTCCTGCAATCCGCAGTTGGGTGGGCGAAAGAGACAGGGCACACACAAAAGCCTGCTCATTCCCCTCCGCCCCGGCGTGAACCACCCCGCGCAATCTCCCCCACACGATGATACTGCCCGAGGCGACCACTTCCGCGCCGGGGTTCACATCCCCGATCAAGGTAATGTGCCCCGGATATTCCAATTTAATCCCGGAGCGCAGGGTCCGTTGCACGAGAATGCCCGGTTCCCCCTCGCGAACGCTGGTATCCAGGGAGCGGGTGGTCCGGTCGGGAAGGGGCTTCGACAGGCGGGTGCCCATCCCGAGCGCTTGGGAAGTGGTTTCCGTCACCCCGGATTGGCTCAACACGGTTTGGAGATTCACGCCCATCGCGGACAGGGTATCCCGAAGTTTGCCCATCTCGGCGGCGTGCAGGATGTGATTGCCCACATCCAGGGTAATGCGCGCACCCTGGATAAAACTGGCGCGTTGCTGTAATTGATTAAACAGGTTCGTTTGTGCGTCTGTCCAATCTCCGTCGCCTACTGTAATCAGCAAGCCATCTCGTATCCCTTTGATTTTGATTTCTGGGGCCATTGCGAAACGATTATAGCACAGGGGATCATCGCGAATGCCCTATTGTTAGTTGCGAAATGATAAAGAGCGATTAACAATTGACAATTCAAGCTCTTCAACTAACGTCTCAGCCCAGAGACGCGGATTTCGCAAAAAAAAGGATGGGGAAAGAAGACCTTCCTCACCCATCCTTTTCGCAAAATTCATCAGCCCCATCCTTCTTTAAGGAGTGGGAAGCGCTTTGATCTGAAAGTACGCTTCCATCACGCGTTTAACGATAGGCCCAGCGACGGTGGAGCCTTCGGTGCCGTTGTACACAAATGCGATGATGGCAATTTCCGGGTTATCGAAGGGCGCATACGCCGCCGTCCACGCGTGAGAGGGCCATTGCCCAAACCGACAGCGATCTTGGGCACGAGCAAACGGGTCACAATATTCGGCAGTTCCCGTTTTCCCCGCCGCGGCGATGGGGAAATCTTCAAAGACTCGCCAAAGAGTCCCGAGGGGGTTCTCCGTCACGGCCAGGCGCATCCCTTGTTGGACCGTTTGGATCACGGTGGGGTCAATCGTCTTCCAATTGCCAGTCCCCTGACACCCCCCGGTGCCGCTCACGTACTGCACAAATTCTTCGACTACTGGATCAACAGTCGCGTCCCAATTGAGATAGGGGATAAACGGCTGGAGTACATTTCCTTCTCCATCGGTGATTTCTTTAATGACGGTGGGGCGCATCATGCGTCCGTCGTTGGCAATGGTCGCGACCGCCTGCAAGAGTTGGATCGGGGTGATGCTAAGAAAGCCCTGCCCCACGGAGGCGAGGTAGGTATCTCCGGTGGACCAGTTTTCGCCCTGGTCAATCCGTTTCCAACGCGGGTCGGGGATCAGGCCGGTCGCCTCGCCGGGAAGCTCGACGAGCGTGAGACGTTCGTAGCCCAGGGCGTGGGCATATGCTTTGAGCCGACAAATGCCCAACCCATCCGGCACTTCATCCTGATACCCGCCCCCCACTTTGTAGAAGTACATGTTGCTGGAATAGGCGATGCCATGCACAAAATCCAATTGTCCGAAGCCATCCGGGCGCGAGCCATCACGATTAATCCAGTCCACAAACTGTTGGGGAGTACGATTAAAGTCGGCGGCGAAGAATTTTTCTTCGAGGGTAATGACCCCTGGCGTTTTGATAATTTGATCGGCAGTGACCACGCCCTCATTCAGGGCACCGATGGCGGTCACGAGTTTAAAAACCGATCCGGGGGGGTGTGCCGCGGAAATCGCGTGGTTGAACAGGGGCAGACGCAAATCCTCGATGAGTTGATTGTAATAATACAGGGGAATCCCGCGGGCAAACCGGTTATTCTCGTAGGTGGGGGTGGACACCATCGCCAAAATCTCTCCGGTTTGCGGATTCATTGCAATGACCACGGCATTTGTCGAGAGGATTTTGCCTTGTTGCTCGATATAAAATCTATTCCAGTCATCGAGTTCTTGTTCGAGAATCGTCGTCGCCGCGTCTTGCAGGCGCATATCAATGGTCAGTTTGATATTATCTCCGGGGATGGGCGCAATGGGCGGGCTGATGTCCCGGAGAATCTGTCCGCTGACATCCACTTCAACCTCGCGCAACCCGTTTGTCCCCCCTAATTCATCCTGATATTGCACTTCAATGCCCGCATAGCCGATCTTGTCCCTGTCTGTCACAAAACCCAAATCTTCAAAAGCCTGACTGCTATCGGCGGGAATCGGGCCGAGAAAACCAATGAGTGCGGCGGTCAACTCGCCGGTGGGATATTCCCGCACGGATTTGACTTCGATGCTGATCCCCAACCAGTCCACACTTTTTTCCTGGATGATCCTGGCCGTCCTTTCGTCGATATCGCATTTGACTTCAACCGTCCCGAAGGGGTTGGAGGTTTCGCCATATTCGGCAATCTGGCTGATCCCGTGTTCGGAAACGCAGGGAGAAAAAGGCGTATTTTCGTCAATCACCCCCAGGTTTACCGGCACATCAATTAAGGCAGAGAGTTCGCGAAAGATTTCCTCAATCTCGCCGCTGTCATCGGGCAATTGGGCCGCGGTGATGACGACGTTATACGAGGGAGCATTGCTCGCGAGGATCACCCCGTTGCGGTCATAGATATTGCCGCGCGAGGTCGGTATATTGATGGTTTCGGTCCGATTGATCTCAGCTTCCGCGAGGAATTCATCCACTTGCAAGACTTGATACCCGAAAAGGCGCACCAAAAAAATGAGGAACACCAGGCCAATGGCAATTTCGTACGTCAAAATGCGCCAGGGTTCAACGGTATTTTTAGAGGGAGAATTGGTACTCATGGAAAAAAGTATATCCGATCAAGATGAACGTAAAATAATAGACAGCCGCTACCCTTCAACATCTACGGGGTAAAACAAAGCCGCCACTTCATTGATCAACCCCTGCACCGGGACAGCAATCACCAGGTTCAATAACAAGCCAGGCAAAAGCACAAGATTGAAAGCCTGAAGCGGGTCAATCACCGTACCGGAAACGCGCAACAAAACATACGTCACCCCCTGGAGAATCAGCGTTCCGACAAAAACCATCGTAAACAACGCGAGTAACGGTGCCCGCCAGACCCGCCGCTTGAGCGCCAGACCGATGAACGCCATCCCCAAATAGCCCAGCACGTATCCCC
>WBZL01001902.1_pt1 | contig 20865 bp, 12 predicted proteins | sample 5204291 | NCBI WGS metagenome assembly WBZL01 (sample SAMN12344345, study PRJNA552823) | activated sludge metagenome | biome: Activated sludge suspended growth; feature: Nitrification reactor; material: Wastewater; isolation source: activated sludge from nitrification reactor of wastewater...
TTGTTTAATTAATTTCATACTATTGCCATTAATCATAAATGATTGTCCAACATTTATGGTCATTATTTTTCCAATTTTCTGAATAAATACAGCATCAATTTCCGAACCTAAAAACGGTGATATTTTTTTGCCATTATTGTCAAATCCCATTTTTCTATTAGCAGTAAATGCATGAAAGTTTAGTTTTAGTGTTGACTTCGCTGCTATTTTTGTTGTAGTTTTTATATAGTAATCATTTAAACCAATGGTATTAAAATGATTACCGACATAGAAATAATCCATAAAGCCATTAAAACCGTGATTAGTGCCATAAAGCGGACTGAAAGAAAGATTCCAATTTAATGGTGTGTTGTATTTTCTACCGGACAAGAATTCTGTGCCAAAAACAGTAGTAAATTTTTCGTGGAATAATGCATCTATATTGAATGAAATCTGATAGGCTGATTTTTTTTGACCGAGTGTATTTTTTCCACCTTGATAATAAGCTGAGCCATAAATACCGACTTGTTTGAAGTATTTTTTTACATTCATACCAATGGTAATCATGTCATAGTACTTACCTGATTTGTTTTGCAGAACATTATTTACAGCTATTGCTGACACTTGAAATTTCTTTGCATTTTTATAACTATAGTGTAGTATTTGCAATGATTTTGTGGTTTCACCAGCTTCAGAGATACCATAAACTGTTCGACCCAAAGTATCATTTTTTGTATTTTCGTCGTTGTTGTAGGTTGCGACTAATTCGATTTGAGAATTTGCATTAGAATCTAATTTGAATATACCTTTTAATGCATCGAATGTTCTGCCTTGCATTGCCCAATCTAAACCACCAATAAGGCGTTCGTCGTCATAGGCTAATTTTTGACGACCAATTTTTATTGCAATTTTTGGCGTGAACCAATAGGCACTCCACGCTTCATAAACGATGTTGTTTAAAAGTTTTACGCCTGTTGTAGAAGACTCGCCCCAAGTTCTTGCGTCTTGTAGTGCAATAGCTAATTGTAGTTTTGAAAAGAAATAGCCATCAAACCCTATTCGTGCTCTGCTTGACACGTGCGTTTTAGTCTTTATGCCTTCTGGAAAAAGAGTGTGATTGCCGTGATCGATTTCTACTTTTGTTCTAAAGTCGAAATTCAATTTTATACTATCTACTTTTGCGTAGAGTTGGTTCATTGTAAGCAATAGGAATCCTACTATGAAAAATTTGCATTTCATATTAATATTTTAAATAATTAAAAAATACTAAGCGGAAGCTTTTATTGAAGCTGCTTCCTTACTTCTGAGACAGTGCCTTCAACGTCAATTCCAAGTCCTTCTTTTTGGAATGCAAGTGTGCCGTTTTTAGAGAATACGCTTATAATATTAGAATGAGAAAAATCGACTGGAGAAATTTCTTTATACTTAACGGAAAGTACATTTGCTAATTCGCGTGTTTCTTCTTCGCTACTTCTTAAGAACAACCATTGTTCGCCGCTAAAATTATTTTTCTTTAAATAGGCTGTCATACGTTCTGGCGTATCTGTTTGTGGGTCAATAGACACCATTACAAAACGAATATCTTTTGGGCTTACATCAGCTAATCTGCTGGCAATCTCTCCCATTTCGGAAGTTAAAATTGGACATGCCGTTTTGCAGGTAGAATAAATCATCACCATCACTACTACTTTTCCTTTTAAGTCAGCCATTTTCATTTTTTGACCTGCTTGGTTTTCCCATTGTGAAGGCAAATGGTACACCGAATCGGCTGAAATATCGTTGTTGCTTGTATTATTTTTACAAGCAAAGAACAATAAAATAGAAAGGCTTAAAATTAGTATTCGTTTCATGTTATTATTTTTTAGAAGCTTCTACATCTTTTGCACATCTGAAGCCATAATTATTGATGCAATAATTTGCTTTCACACTTCCACGCATGGCATAACGTATGAATGCTGCATAATTGCGTAAATCTGAAGTGGAATTTGATGAACCTGCACAGAATAAATTTTCATCAGATGCATTATTTCTAGAGTCATTGGTAATCATTACAGAATTAAAATCTTCTGTCCATTCCCAAATAACACCAAACATATCGTAGATGCCATAGAAATTGGCTGGGCTTTGTTTTACTGGCTTCAAGTACATTCCTCTATTCAAATATGATTTCATCAGATAGTTATCATATTCAGGAGTGCCTTTCCCATTTTTTGCATCACGGCTCGCCAATGCTGCAAATTCCCATTCATCCACTGTTGGCAATCTTTTACCTACGCTTTTAGCATAAGCTTTTGCAGCAAACCAAGAAACGTTTGTAACAGGTGCGTTTGGGTCAGCGTTAGCTGGAATTTCATAATCACTTTTCCATTTGCTTAAATATGTAGAATCTGCGAAAATATGCAACACTCTACTTTTTGTCCACTGTGGATTTGATTTTAGAAAAGTTAAATATTCAGCATTTGTAACTGCTGTTTCGTCTAAATAAAAAGTAGGTACAATTGCAAGTCCGCCAGAATCTTTCCCAAAAAATAGCTGATAAGTTCCTGAATCAATTTTCTGCATTAATTTAGATGACTGTACTGGTTTGATTTCATCTTTCCAATCTTCTAATACCTGTTTATTTACTTGTTTTGTTTCACAAGCAATAAACAGTAGAAGTATTAGAAGATATGGAAGAGATTTCATCTTATTTTTTTATTGACTAATTAAAATTTTTGTTTATTTTTTTGATTTATAAACTGTAGGATTTTCATCGCCTGTAACTTTTATTTTACCGATAGCACCTTTGTTAAATGCTCTTGATAAAGAGTGGTCAACGATTACATAATCGCCAGGAACTGTAGCTTTGAACTCAACAATTACTGCACCACCAGCAGGCACCATTGTAGTTTGTACGTGCTCGTTTACTTTAGTACCCGCTTCGATATATACTTTGTCAAATATTTCACCAATTACGTGAAATGAAGAAGTTAAGTTAGGACCACCAACGCCAAAGTAGATACGAACAGTTTCACCAGTTTTTGCTTGCAATACGTTTTTACCTAACAAAGAAGTTGCATTACCATTGAATACTACATAGTCAGGATTTTCAGCAATACTTTTGTCTAAGTTAAAGCTCAACAAACCTTTATCTCCTTTTTTGCCAGATGTATAGAAGTCGCCTTGCATAATGTAGAATTCTTTATCTACTTTAGGCAAACCACCAGCAGGCTCTACCAAGATTAAACCATACATACCATTAGCAATATGTTCTGGTACTGGTGCTGTAGCACAGTGGTAAACATATAAGCCAGGATTAGTTACTTTAAAGTTGACTACTGCTTCTTTGCCAGGTGCAACCAAAGTGCCTTCAGCACCACCACCAGGACCATTTACAGCGTGTAAGTCGATGTTGTGAGAAACAGTACTGTTTTCGTTGTTTTTTAAGTGAAGCTCTACTTCGTCACCTACGCGAACACGAATGAATGAACCTGGTACAGTACCATTGAAAGTCCAGAAAGTGTATTGAGTACCATCTTCCAACTCGCCTACTTTCTCGATAGTTTCTAGTCTGATGATTACTTTTTTTGCTTTACGGTCACCAATTGGTGCAGGCACTAATGGTGGTGCAGTCACTTCTGCTTCTTCATAATTACCTTCCGCTACGATTTTTTCGGCTTCTGCAGATGACATCGTTGCAGGTGCGCTCTCGTTTTGTTTACAAGCGCTTACGCCTAACATCACTAATGATGCTAATACAGGCGCGATGATCCATTTTCTCATACTAAAATTGTTTAAAAAGTTAAAAATTGGTTTGATTAATTTAAATTTCATTTTTGTATTTTTTCAGTGTAAATCAGCTAATTCTAAATAGCTATTTTTACAATACAAATTTTCACTTTAATTAGCATATAGAATATGTTTTTAGTTATGTACTAAGATGATTTATATCATGCAAATTACCTAAATTATGATGCTAATCACAAGCAATATAAGGTACTTAACACTAGCATCATGCATACGTAATATATGCCTAAAATGATGATTTGCGCTAAAAAAAATGCAATAAACATTATTCGTTTTGTAAATTAGTAATGACTATACTATGAAAAACTACCTTTATAGCAGCTGTATGTATGTACTATTAAGTCTTTTCGGCTTAGTATGTTATGCAACAAATACATACACATTTAAAGGCAATATATTATCACAACAAACACACAAAGCAATTGCATTTGCTAATATTTATGATTCAACATCAAGAACATTTTCCACTACAGATTCATTAGGCAAATTTGAAATCCGATTAGCAGCTGGAAAATATAATTTTGAATTCTCTTGCATCGGCTTCAACACAATTTTCAGAGAAGTCAACATCACAAAAGATAGTACAATTGATATATCACTACAAGAAATAGTTCAGTTAGATGGCGTTACTGTGGCAGCAGAAAAAATAAACAAAACAGCCACGATGAGCACCTCAGGTGTGACAACGCTGAGTAGCATGAGTGTTGAAAAGTTGCCTGCGTTTTTCGGCGAAAAAGATATCATGAAAGCTATACTGCTAACACCTGGAATTCAGAGTGGACAAGAAGGAGCACGTGGCATATTTGTACGAGGCGGAAGCCCTGATCAAAACTTAATGCTTTTTCATCATGCCACTGTATTTAATGCATCGCATATTTATGGTTTTTTATCCGTTTTCACTACAGAATCATTGAAGAAGATGGATATTTATAAAAGCTATATTCCTGTACAGTATGGCGGAAGGCTATCTTCTGTATTAAATATCGAACCCAACTTTGGCAATACAGAGACTTGGAAAGGTGATTACAGTATTAGTTTTATCACACAAAAATTCCATATCGAAGGACCATTAAAGAAAGAAAAAACATCGTTTAATTTTTCGATACGCGATTGTCACGCTGGATTTTTCACAGAACCTATTGCTACAAAACAATATAAAAGAAATGGCGAAAACGGTACTTTAAAATATTTTTTTTACGATATCAACGCGGCCATACAACATCATATCAATGATAAAAATACATTATCATGGAGCCTATATACAGGCAGTGATTTTTTTACATTTGGAGAAGGAAAAGAATATAAACGCACTACAAAATATAGTAAAGATTATACACAAAGAAAATTGAGCTGGCAGAATATTGCGAATAGCATAGAATGGAAAACAAACTTAAAAAAACAAACAATTTACAATGCTTACGCTTATAGTTTCTATAATTTATCAGCTAAACAACAATTTGCAATCGTCGAGCGTAACTATACAAATTTATCTAATGACATTCACAAAACACAATACAATAATGCCTCTAAAATTAATGAGCACAAATGGCTGACGATGCTTGAACATGCTATAAAAGACATGCATCATCTTAATTACGGCATCAAATTTAATGCAAGAACATTTCACATCAATACGATCGACGCTAAGGTTTATGATAGCACAAACAACATCATTCAATCAGAAAAATATGTCAATCCAAAAGTAAATACGCTAGATTTTTATGCGTTTGCCGATTATCGTTTTACATGGAAAAACAAACTAGAATTAAATGCTGGCATGCAGTTATTCTTATATCATGTCAATAAGAAAAGTATATTCTATCCGCAGCCACGCGCGGAATTAATTTACCATCCGATTAATGGCATGAGTTTGCGTGCAGCTGTGAGTAGAACTGTTCAGCCTATGCATTTACTCACCAATAATACTGGCGATATACTCAATGATATTTGGGTGCCTGCTACATCAAAAATAAAACCAGAAACAGCTTGGCAGTATGCTGGCGGCATACAGTATGACCATCCAAAAGGATACAGCGCTAGCATTGATGCATATTATAAAACTATGCATCATCTATCAGAATATAAATACGGCACAACATTTATCGTCAACAACATGGCGTGGGACGAGCAATTGTTGAATAGTGGCACTGGAAAGGCGTATGGTCTTGAACTATTTTTTGCTAAAACAAAAGGGCAATTTACAGCATGGCTGAAATATAATTTAGGTTGGAGTACGCGTCAATATCCTGAACTCAATGATGGCAAAACTTTTTATTACAAATATGACAGACGGCATGATATTTCTATTGTATTGCAATATAAACTTAAAAAGCACTTTGACTTTACTATGGCTTGGACCTATGGCACAGGCTGGCGAATGACTACGCCGAACACAACGTATGCAAGCGATGAAACCTTATATAATTACGACAGAAACAATGAGCCTTTAACTGGCTCACAAGATTTTATGACCGTATGGAATGAGCGAAATAATTATGTACTGCCAGCATATCATCATTTAGACATTGGCATGAATTATACCAAACAAGCTAAACGCGTTAAACATGTGCTCAATATTAGCATTTACAACGTGTATAACCACATGAATATTTTTACCGTTTTTAGAGATAGCGAAATAGATGAATTGGGAAACAAAACCAGACAGTATAAACAACTCAGTATGTTTCCTATTATTCCATCAATAGGATACACGATTAGCTTTGAAATAAAAAAAGAAAAATGAAAGCAAGCAAGCGATGCAATAAAATAGAAATGAAAAGTGTGTTTTATTATGCATATTGCTGTTGCATTTTATTTTCAACAATACTTATGTGCGCAGCTTGTCAGAAAGTAATACATTTAGATTTTGACAACAGCGTAATCAAACAAGTCATCAACGCCAATTTATATCCTAATACGAACTTGACCGTAAATATTAGCAAAAGCAAGCGTGCTGATGATTATAGTGCTGTTGAATTTTTGAATGATTGTAAAGTCGATATTTATGAAAATGACATTTTTAAAGAGACATTAGCATTTGTTTTAAAAGATACATTATCAGGCTTAGGCTATTACACTTCAAGTTTTTTATTACAAGAAAACAAAACATATAGAATTGTATCTACGCATGCAACATTAGGCATTGCAGAGGCTAGTGAATATTTACCTTTTAAACCTGGCATTATCAACTTCGCATTGTTGCAACATGCAGATAGTTTGCAAACAAAAAAAGATGGACATTACATTATTGTATTTCAAGATAGTGCCGATTTTAAAGAGTATTATTTTTTAGCAACGTATTATCGTGTGCTAAAGCCAACTATTGACAATCACGGAGACACGATATACAAGTATGATTATATTTGGGACATTCCATCACACACACCACTTATTCCTAATGTCAATAATTTTTGGCCACGTTCCTACACGACTGATGATAATTTTAACGGACAGCTCACTTCATTAACGGTTAGTTTTCCAAGTCAATACAATACTAATTACAAAGAAATTGCATTGATTATTGAGCTCTCTAGGTTAGGTAAAAATTTTTATGAATGGAACACACAGCAATTGCGATACGGCATAGATTATTTAAACGATGGGCAATATGACCGAATAAATATAAAGAGCAATATTAAAAATGGATTTGGTCATTTTAGTGCCAATAGCAGCACATTCATTGGCATTCCTATAAAATAAAAAATGCCTAACAAAAGGTTAGACATTTTTATTTTATTTTTTTGATTTAATATTCATCTTCATTAAACAGAAAATCTTCTTTCGTTGGATATTCCGGCCAGATATCTTCTATGCTTTCATATAATTCCTCATCGTCTTCGAGCTCTTGCAAGTTTTCAATCACTTCTAAAGGCGCACCAATTCGAATAGCAAAGTCTATCAACTCATCTTTTGACGCAGGCCATGGTGCTTCTTCCAAATACGAGGCTAATTCAAGTGTCCAATACATATTTTATTCGTTTATTTTGTTAGTTAATCATTAAAAGGACTGCAAATATATGCCTAAAATTTAAATCTCCAAATAAAAAATAACATACTTCTTTTGCACTGATTATCAATGACTTTTCCACACTATTTCGGGTGTATTTCCATCGTTTGCCATTTTGCGAGCCAATACAAATAAAAAATCCGACAAACGATTGAGATATTTTACCAATGCTGGCAATATTTCTTCCTGCTCAGCAAGGCGCACTATGCCACGTTCGGCACGTCGGCAAACTGTTCTGGCTACATGACAAACGGCAGTTGCTTTATTGCCTCCTGGCAAAATAAAAAATTTCAATTCTGGTAAATGCTCATTCATTTTGTCGATATACTGTTCTAAGACCACAATATATTCCTCTTTAATTTCTGGTAAAATAAGATTTTTTTTGCCTGGCTCTGCGGCCAAATGTGTGCCGATGTCAAATAATCTGCTTTGTATATCTTGAATTAAATCGCTGTATTCTTTTTCTTCCATATACGTTGCCGCCAAGCCAATAAACGAATTTAATTCGTCAACATTTCCATAGGCTTCAATGCGCAAATCGGCCTTTGACAAACGCAATCCGCCATAGAGTGCCGTGGTGCCTGTATCTCCTTTTTTAGTGTATATTTTCATTTTTATATTTTTCGATGTTACAATGTACAACGTAGTTTTGTCAATTTCAATTTATGTTTTACACAAAAAAAGGCTGTCCTCACAGACAGCCTTTTTTTAAAATTTAGGATATAAATTATTTACCAGCTGCTTGTTTTTGCAATGCTTCTTCCATCATTTTTTGTAATGCTGCGTTGTCTGGTCCTTGTCCTGCTGCTTGAGGTGGCTCAATGCCTTTTAATTCTACTTCAAACACTAAAGTTTCGTTTGGTCCGATACCTGCTTGTTGTTGCCCTTGAGGGCCGTAAGCTAATTTGCCAGGCACGTACAATTTGTACTTAGAGCCAACATTCATTAATTGCAAACCTTCTGTCCAACCTGGAATTACACCGTTGAGAGGAAACGTTGCTGCTTCACCGCGTTTGATAGAACTATCAAATTCTTTACCATCTAAAAGTGTTCCAACATAGTCAACTTTAACCACGTCAGTAGCTTTCGGTTTTGGACCTGTGCCTTCTGTAATTACTTCATATTGCAAACCACTTGCCGTTGTTTTTACGCCTGGTCTTTTAGCATTTTCTTCGAAGAATTTTTTTGCTTTTTTGTTGTTTTCTTCCACCATGGCAAACATTTGCGGATTGAAATGTTTCATTAATACATCGGTTAATGTGTCGCCACCAAACAATAATTTTTTATTATTGATTGCTTCATAAATTCCACGTGCTAATACTTCTACATTAAAAGAACTATCAATACCATTTCGTTTTAAGTCTTCACCGATTTGAACACCAATTGCATAAGAAACAGAGTCGATTCCTTTTTTAGGTGTATTTCCTGAAAAATCATTTTTTGATTTACAAGCGGTCATAATGGCCATGATTGCAAGCACCATTATTGATAATGTTTGTTTTTTCATTTTTAAAATTATTATTGAAATTGATTTATAATTATTGTTGTTCGATTTTGATATTAGAAGGTGCTTGTTGCAATTGTGGAGCTGGTTTTTCTATTTTTAATAATTCCACATCAAATATCAAAGTTTCGTTGGGTCCAATACCTGCTTGTGGCACACCTTGTTCGCCATAAGCTAAATTGCCAGGAATATAGAATTTATATTTAGCACCAATCGACATTAATTGCACGCCTTCTGTCCAGCCTTTGATGACTTGATTTAAAGGGAAAGTAACCGGTTCGCCACCTTCTGAGCTATCAAATACTTTTCCGTTTACAAGTGTGCCTGTGTAGTGTACGGTCACTTTGTCGGTAGCCAAGGGTTTTTCGCCTACTGTATCTTTTACAACTTCATAGCGCAAACCGCTTGCAGTAGTTTTTATGTTTGGGTTCGCTGCTAAATCATCAAAGAATTTTTTAGCCACAGCTTCTTCTGCTGCTTTTTTGATTGCTTGTTTTTCCATAAAATAAGATTGTGCATACACCATACCAGTTTGCATATCTACTTTTGATACTGATTTTTTTAAAGCATCGGACAAGCCTTGTTTCAGTGCATCTGGATTGATGTCGCTAGCTCCATTACGCTCCATATCAGCACCAATTTGCATACCTAAAAAATAAGAAATAGTATCGATTTTATTTGACAAGCTAACAGAATCTATGATTTTTGAACTTACTTCATTAGCCTTACATTTTACTTTTTTCTTACAGCATTTAGTTTTTGCCTCAGCCATAGTTGTCATCGTTAACAACGCGAAAGCGGCAATAAAAAATTTAGTGTTCATTTTTTTTAAATTAGAACTGCAAAAATAAGGTATTTGCCTTTATAAATGTATTTATTAACTATTTTTAATGTGGTTTTAAACTGATTCGGATAATTTCTTCATGATTGGATACCAATTTACGCCTCCACGATCTTTCCCTAAACGTATAATAATAACATTTTTTGTTTCATTGATGAGCATTATTTGACCGTTGAAACCTGCGGCATAATAGACATCACTATTATCATCATCAACGGAATAATACCAACCCATGCAGTATTTATCTTCTTCTTTACAACGATGCAAAGTATCATCACAATAGTTAAACCAATCTTTAGGCAATAATTGTTTGCGTTTAAATTTGCCATCGTGTAATATCATGACGCCAAATTTTGCTAAATCGCGTGCTGACATATTCAGACCTCCATAGTATTTTGGATTACGCATCAAGCGACTATCTAATGCCCAGTATGCTGTATCTTGCATGCCTAATTGGTTCCATAAGCGCTCATGGAAATAGTCTAGTATTTTTTTATTGCCTAATGCATTTTTAATACATTCACCCAGTATTTGTGTATCGATTGATTTATACTTAAACAAAAATCCAGGTACTGTATCAAACGTTGCTCCATAGATAGCACGCGTGAGATTTTTCTCGTAATAATATTGAAGTGTTTGAAATATTTTTCCATACTCATCATAATTTAAACCAGATTGCATTTGCATTAAGTGGCGTAGCGTTAAGTGTTGGAATTGTGCGCTCGGCAAATTTTTAAAAAAATGGGTAACTGGTTCGTCCGGATTTTTGATATACTTATCTTGAATGGCCATACCTAACAATGCGGTTACAAACACTTTTGTTACAGAAAACAGCTGTGTGTTCTCTCCTTCCTTTACGCCATTCAAATATCTTTTAAAAATGATGCTGTCATTTCTTACTACGACAAATGATGTCGTACTGGTTTTTTCTAAGAAGAAATCAGGATATGGAAATTGAATTGCCATCGCACTGTCTAACCATAAGTTGGTTTCTGGCAATGCTATTGATTTTTCTGGCAATGGCTCTGATTTTGTTGCTGGCACAATTAATGCGCTTGTATAAAATTTACCATCAAAAATTGATGGCACTCTTAAGGTTTCATTATAGTATAATACAATTACACTCAACATTAAAACGATAAGTATCGTGATGAGTTTTAATGGTGTAATTTTTTTTTGCATTCGTTAGTACAATAGTTTTACTTTTTTGTATTGATGGAAACATTGACAAACACACCTGCATTCAAATGAAAATTGCTAAATGAAGTTTTCTGATACGTTTTTCTATGGAAAATATCTGTGTAATCTTTTTGTTTGTAGTGTAAGAAATCATAATCAAAACCTAAGCTGAAGCCGGCTTTTCTTTTTATTAAGTAACGCAATTGAATATCTGTTCCAAAAAATAATTTTTTCCCTTTACCACTATCATAATAATCATCAGCAGTAAAACCACCAATTCTGATGGAAGGATGTAATTGTAATGTTTTATCTTTTAAGAACTCAAACACATATCCTATTTGAGCAGATGCAATAAAAAACATGGTATTTACTTTTGACAATAGATTACCACGATTTTCATCTTTCTTATATTGCTTCACTGAAAAAAATTGATAATGCATACCGACAAATAATCCTTTCCATACATTGCCTTGAATACTAAATTGGAAATTACTGCTTTTGTATTGCTTTGCAAGATTGTTTTTAGTATCGCGTTCCGTCCACACTGGCGCAGAGTCTTTCACTGGATAGTACACACCTTGAAAAATATCGCGCTCTGTCATTAGTGCTTGGTAAAAAGAATAATTGACACCAAAAAGAATTCGAACTTTATCAATCGAATATTTTTTCTTTTTTTTTGTAATAGTAAGATTATTTACTGCATTTAGCGTTGTTGCTTCTATATTTGATATTGGAGCTGCCTTCATTAGGCTACTATCATCAACTGCTTGCAACAATAAAGTGTCTTGCGCTGTAGAATCTAATACACCTTGTGCAGATGACATACAATAAATACAACAAAAAATTACTGATAGAAAAAATCTCATAGTACAAAAATAAAAAATCCCGACTAAATGTCGGGATTTAATATGCAAGTTTACTTTAGTCTTTTACAAACTTAGACTGCAATACTTTTCCGTTTTGCGAATCTTGAATATTTAAGATATATACGCCATCAGCAAGGCTGCTCACGTCTATCTGGATAATTTGTTTGCCTTTGACAATAGCTTGTACTGTACTACTAATTTCTTGTCCAATCACATTAACAATTTTCAGCACTGCATTACCACTATTTACAGATTGATAGTCGATATTAATCAAGTGGCTGGTTGGATTCGGATAAATGCCATTAATTGCATTTGATGTAATCACTTCTTCATTTCGAATTAGAATAGTATGCGAATATTTGAAGCTACCATCTCTGTCTATCATTTTCAGTCTGTAATAATTTTCGCCAATATTCGGTCGATTATCATCTAATGTATAAGCCAATGGCTGACTGCTATTTCCAGCAGCAGGCAATTCGCCAATGTAGGTAAATTGACCTATATTACTAGATGCACGTTCTACCTCAAATTTCAGCGTATTGCGTTCTGATGCTGTTGACCAATTCAACACATTTTTAGCACCATCATTATATCCAGTAAATGAAATTAATTCCACTGGCAATGGCGAAGCATTCTGCCATGGACCAACACCTGCGGCACCAGTTCCGCCAGAGAAGCCTGTTATTGCGCCTAATTCGACATATAGCGTACCATTACAAGCATACTGATTATCGAGTGCTGTTAAAGTATTACAACCATTCGGACTGCCAAACAAACTACTTCCTAAACATGCCGTTTCAGAATAAGCTGCATTAATAATTCCTGGATTGATTTGTGCTGGATTAGTCGGAATATATTGTACGCCATTTGCTGTTTTAAACCACTCGAAAGGTTCGTAATATCCACCGCACGAGCCTTGGAATGCTAAGGCTGCATTTATTATCGCTTGTTTCTCTGTGGCAATATAATAGAACCTTACTTTAACTGGATTTAATGGATTTATAGAGCCACTTGTCATATGGAAGTCCCAAATACGACGCATACTATATTCTGCCATTGGTATAGAACAAATTGATGCTTCATCATAATTAGATTTGTATCTAATTTTTGCAATACCATCAAAGTTATTACCATTCGGATATAGTGCAAAGATGATAACATTATTTCTATCGTGATAATAACGCCAGCCATCTACACATTTCCAATAGCCAGTACTTGTATCATCATATGTTACTGCTTGAACATTTACACAACGTTGGAAGGTATCTATTCTGATGAATCCATCATTAATATAACCTGATTCTGCTTGTCCTTGTCCATCTATTTGTACGACGTAGGTCTTATTGGTATCTAAATTACTCAAGCCCACATTGAACCTTAATGTATTATCTAAAATAGCTGTTGGTGAACTACAGATATACGTTTTAGAAATTAATGCGCCATCAATTGTACCATCGCATAATGCATTATCTTCACGATAAACACTTAAGGAAACAATCTGATTAGGATTTATTCCGCCACCTTGCAAGAATAAGTTTGGTGGTGCTGGTTGCCAAATTGTAAAATTCAAGCTATCGCAAGGATTCGAAGTCATCTTAAATTTAAAGTAAGCAGAGTTTTCTGTCGGATTGGTTGCAGAGTTTGTTTCACCATAAGCAGATGCTGGTGTTTCACCAGAAGCACCTTCAATATTCCAGCAGTAATCTTTACTATATTCCATAAATGGAACATTAGATAAACTTTGACATTTGTCTGTACCAAAACGCTTGCCAACACAGATAAAGAAATCTTCTTCGTCATCATTATCCGTATCATTATAATTTTGGTCAAATACTTGTAAATAGATTGTCTCGCCAGGCGTACCTGTTACTTCGAAATGGAAATAGTCGTTTGTAGCAAAATTGCCATCAACTTTACCACACTCGATAGGCACTAAACTACCAGGTGTACCTCTATAAGCAATTATTTTCAAGTCATTATAATATTGATCACCTACGTTTGGTGCTCTGTCGCTATAACCTTGAATAGCAACAACACTACCTAACATGCAATCATCATTTGGCATAGTAAATTTATACCAGATATCTCCACAATTATCTAATGTGTTACAAGTGCCAATCAAATCTTTTTTCGTGATAGTTGGTTTTTTATAATTCCCTGTCAGCCATGTGCCATTTCCTTGTAGTTCATCACCTTCAGAAGTTATGCCTATTGGCACTGGACATTGTTGTTGGTTTACGGTCAATGTTGTAGCAGCCGTAGGTTCGTCATTTACTGGTTTTTTAGGTGAAGACGGATAGTTTGGTATCATATCTTCTATTTTGATATCAAAGAAGCCTTGTGGACCGCCAACGGTTGTGCCATCAACTTGAATGTAATACACCTGACCAGGAATAAAACATTCATATTCGATGACTTCATCACCAGTTGTTGCCGTTGGGAAATTTGGCAATGGATTATAAGCACTTTCTAATACTGTAAAATTGGTGAATGTAGGCGATGCCGAAGGACAACCCGACAGCGTCCCTTCATACAATTTCATTTCTGGATCAATGCCACTCAAGAAGCCATCTTGGTCGTGTAAAGTAATTTTTGCGCGACCAGATGTTGGAGCCGTAAATTTATACCACACGGATTTTTGAATATCAGAAGTCGGATTAGAAATTGTACTTGGTTCATTTAATTGAATTGTTGCACATTTATTGCTATCGCCAACAATATTAAATGCGCCTGTTCCATTAGCATTTGTTATATTTCCAAAATCTCTCGCATTACAAATATTATCATTATAAGGTGGATTAGTTGTGCCTCCAATATCTTGAATTTTCACCTTGAATTTTCCTTCTCTAACTAAGCCTACATTGGCGCTATTTACTTGAAGGTAATGCCAATATTGATTATCTAAACATTTTATGTTCATATCCTCGCCCCAAGCTAAAGCATCATAATCTTTGCCTGCCAATATTAATTGATCAACAGGTGGACACGCTGATGAAGCTACCGGAATTAAAGATTGATACACCGCAATTTGTGCATCGATATCATCAGATGCCTCGCTTTGCACTTGTATGTTTATATTACCAGAAGCTGGTGGAATAAACTTAAACCAAACTGTCTTGCTGTCTGCATTTATCCAAGGAAGTGTTTCATTGGCTTGTGTTGTTTTACAAATATTATTATAAGGAGCACCTGATGTTGGTTGTGCAATATTATTTACTGGAATAACGATTGCACCACAAACGCTATCATTACCTTGGTTAGGCGTTAGACCAGTTACTTCTAACTGCACATCATACCAGCCTTGTCCTTGTGCTCTGAATATATTGAATGGTCCTGAATAACCATCAATTTGTAAGAAATACCAATCGCCTGGTTTCAAACATGTCAAATTAATATCTTCATCAAAAATGGCAATGTTTGTACCTGTACCAATATTCTCATTGATATTTGGATAAGTTCCTGGTGAGCCACCAGTTCCGCCTATTTGATGATAGACAGCACCTAACAAATTAATTTTATCATTCTTAGTATTACCAGGATCGCTACGTAAACGTATTTGCAAATCTACATGCTGATTTGCGTAAGCGCCAGAATTTGGCACTTGGAATTTCCACCATACTGTATTATCAATATCATATAATGTCCAAGCGTCCAATTCGCCCGGTTCGATATCTGTACAATAATTATGTGCTAATGCAGATGTTGTTGTATTTCCGGCACCTATATTACTTGGGAAAGTCAATGCTGTTGCATTTACCAAATCGTCATTCGTTGGCAAGGTAATTGGAGCGATATCATTAATTGAAATGTCGAAATAACCTTGTGAATTTAATGCAGAACCATCTACCATTACATAGTAAGTTTTGCCTGGAATAATACAATATGCTTTCATTGATTCTGTAAATGGCAAGATATCGTATTCGCTTGCAATCTCGACCATATTGGTACCATCGGTTCCCCAGTTACAAGAATTATCCTGTGATTCAAATATGGCAATTTGAGGATCCATTTTATCAGAATAGCCAAATGGGAAAGGTCCCCAACCATTAACATCTACCTGCACTGCAAATGCTCCGGTTGCAGGAACACCTGTTGTTGGTGCTGTGAATTTATACCAAACGGTATGGTCTAAATCAAAACCGAACGGATCGTTTTCAGAAGTCGGATCTATGGCAGTTCTTGTAATACGAGCACAAATATTTGTATCTCTGGTTCTACCAACAGCAGCCCCTGTAAAGAAAGAATTACTCAATGTATGTGCATTACAGATATAGTCATTTGAAGGTCTTGGATCAGGCGCAACGCGGCTGATTTTCATGCCGAAATAGCCTTCATCATTTGAAGGTGCTCCATCAACCATTACCCAATAAAACCTTCCTGGTTCTAAACAGGTTACTTTTATATCTTCATCACATAATCCATCTGCACAAGCAGTAATTGTACCTTGGTAATCACTGTTTAACTCATAAAAATTACCATTACAATTATCGTTGGATGATTCGTAAACGGCAACCCTTAAATCAATAGCATCTGAGTGTGGGTTTGTTAACGTAAGTTCTTGATTTAATTCTATTAAAACAGCTTCATTACCGTCGCCATCTAAATCTGCCGGAGCTTTAAACATGAACCAAACAGATTTCCGAGGAGTTCCATTTGCTAAACCTAAAACACCAGCCCATGTGCTTGGAACAGAGTCACCTACAGATGATGCACAAAAATTATTAAATGGATATAACGAGCGAGTGTAATCAGTTGAGATACCATCAATATTACCTACGCTTACACTTACTTCATTACCACCCGGTGGATTTGAAATTGCAATTACACCACCATGATTGTTAGTTGGTTTAGTAAGTGTAACTCCGTTTGTTCCTAAAGTTGGAGCACCAGCTGGAATAGTCATGTTTCTATTAAAATTTACACATGATTGTGCGTTAATAATATTTGTGGTGCTACCAATAGTATTGGAAGGTTGACCAAGATATATTGGGTTACACTTATTATCATTTTTAGCAGGTGGATCTTGTGGATAAGAACGAACAGTCAAATGAAATTGACCAGTAGCTAAATCATTTACATCTAAGGTATTACTATTAACGCCTTCGAAGTAAATGTAATATAAGCTATCAGGCATTAGACATGAAACCGTTAAATCTTCATCAGCTAAAATACCGGCATAGGTATCATTACTACTACCATAGAATTCTAACAATGAGCTCGTACCACTTGCAGGTGTATAGGTTTGTACTTGATCACATGTATTGCCATTTTTGATTCTATATACAGCAATCTGTGCATCAATCTGGTCAGCAGTAAACGATTTATTTTCTAATTCAATTTCAACTTTTCCAGATGGTGGAGCTCTAAATGAATACCAACCACCTCTTGCATTGTTAGAAGTTGACCAAGCTCCACCCCACGTTGGGTCAGATGCATCTGGTTCATTTTCGATGACAAAGCAATAATTATCTTGATCTGATTTTGTCAGTTCTGCTTCTTTATTTACTGTTTTCCAATCTGCAGTTGGAGTAAAATAATAAGGATTTCCAGCAACTCTGCCAGGTGTTGCTCCACAAATGTTATCGTTATCGCGCTTCGCTTGACCGAGATCTTTTATTTCCAAACTAAAGAAACCTACTTTAGTGCCAGCACCACAAACCTCTGCAATTGTATTCAAACCATCGGTTACTAAATAATAAGTTTGACCTGGAGTTAAACAACGAACGTCGAGTATTTCTGTCAACAAATCAGGGTCGCCAATGCCAATGATATCGTCAGGGTCTTTTTGGTCTAAATCGGTTGTATTTAGTAATGTATTGCTACAAGTACCTGGTGTGTTTTCTTTGAATACCCATAGTCTTGGTCTAATCTCGTCACCTAAATTCGTTGAATCGGATTTCATACGAATTTCAACAGAACCAGACGGCGGTGCTACAAATTTCCACCAAACCGGTTTTTCGTATGTCCACGGTGCACCAGGAATACCGGCATAAGTTGCACCGCAAAAATTAGCAGCCAAGTCGATTTTATGAATACCCGCCGTCCAGGTAGATGTTGTCACGCCAGGTAGCCATTCAGCAGTGCATGGTGTTGAGCCGCCTTCTAAAGGATAATAAGTATTTAGCGTAAAATTACCTGTACCGCAAGAAATTGCTTGGTCATTACCATCTACCATAAGGTAATAATCTTTTGCAGGATCTAAACAAGTGTATATATGATCCTCATCTGCTGAAGCACAAAAACCAGCGACAGAATTCCAAGCTAAAGAACCATAGTAAGAGCCTGAAATTAATGTAGCTCCTGGATTCAAGCAATTTGTTGGTGCTGATGCTTCATATAAAGCATATTGTAAGTCGGTTAAATCGCCACTGCCTGTCGTTACGCCTTTAATTAAAATATCTTTACGATTTGTTGCAGCAGGCAATTTGTACCAAACGCCATAATCGTTATCATTATTAAATGAGGCAGCACAAACACCACCCCAAGTTGGGTTAGGATCGAAGCAGTTTGTACCGTTAATATTTGTTCCAGTTTTAGATATATTATTTACTGAACCTACATTTGCAGCAACAGTGGCAGCCGTTCCAATATCATAAGTAGAAACGCTGGATACATTACAGAGTAAGTCGTTGCTAGCATAAGGGCCATTATCTTTAACAGTTAGTCCGAAGTAACCTTCGCCACCACCAACTAAATTATCCCAACCATCTACCATTAAGTAATATGTCGTAGATGGTGCTAAACATTTTACATTCACAGACTCACCGTATAAAGGCTGGGTGCCTTCTGCAAAAATTTTAGTGCCACCACAACCTTCGTACAAAGCTAAACGTAGATTAATTTGGTCGCCTAATGAAGCTGGATCATTATAGGCTTCAAAATCCACATCACGTCCTGATGTTGCTGTTGTAGTAAATTTGAACCATACGGGTTTTTCTGGTGCGCCCGTACCCCAACCAGGATTTGGGTCACCTGTTGCTGTTGCGCAAAAGTTATTCCATTTATTTGTTCCTGATGCGTTACCAATTGTAGAGCCAGCATTTAGTGTACCTAAATCAGTAGCAGATACACTACACAAATCAACACCTTTAGGTCTGTTGTTACCAGTAACTCTTACTCTAAACTCACCTCTGTCTGAACCAGAACAAGCTCCGTCTCCTTCGGCATCTACCATAATATAATAGGTTGAATTTGGTTCTAAACAAAAATTAGCTCCACCTTCATCATCACAACCAACTGGGTCGTGACTACCTACATAGATAAGACCAGGTGTTGTTTGGCAAGCTGTTGTATTTAATTTATATACTTCTATTTCTACACCACCAAAGGTAGGAAATCCATTTGGGTCTCTAACTTCTATATAGTAATCAGCAGATGTATTAGCAATGGATGGTGTATTAAAGGTAAACCAGTTAGTTCCATTATTTCCTTCAGCATTTACAGGGTCGTTATGAGCGCCTGTGTTAACTGTGGCACAAACATTACTTAATCTTGTAGCTGTTTCATAATTTGTATTTACATTTATACCAGCGACAGGACCTATTAGTAATGCATTACATATATCATCAGGAGCTGCAGCAGAAAATCCTTGAAAATATGGATTTTGTATATCGCCAGTAGAACATAAACCTGTAATATCTGCTTGCATATAATAGACTGCACCAGGCGTTGGACAATTAATTTCTTCATATCCATCTACACCACCATCAGCAACTTCTGAAATATTATTAAATGGGTTGCTCGGAGTACATCTATTAAAAGGACAAGGCAATGATGTATTTTGCAAATAAGCTTTAGAAAAAGGTGTACAAGCACCACCTGCGTCAGTATTAAATGCAATTCTTGCAGGTGCTGGGTTTCCAATGGTAACTTTATACCACATGGTATTATCTTGACCACCTGGTTCGTTTACATACCCTGCTGCCTCTTTAGTATATGAACCATTATTACCACCCGTACCATTTAAAGTAGAACTTGGATTAAGCGTTCCTAAATCTTGAGCATTACAAATATTATCTCTTGCTGTACTAGAACCTGGTGCAGATGTATTTTCGGAACCCGAAACATTGATACGCAACCTGAAATAGTAAGTTGCACCACAACCTGCACCTCCTTGAGAATACCAAGTTGTAGAACTTGGGTAATAATAATCACCATTTGTAGCAGCAATTGATTGCAGGTTTATAACTGCTGAGTAGAAATCTGCTTGATTTCCATCACATATACTTGTTGTCCAGCAGGAAGCACCATCATTTTCACATGCTCTACATCTTGCTTGGTAATTAGTTGGAAATAAGGAATTACAATCTCTTACAATAGAAGATATTATATCACCACTTCCATTTTTAGTATATGTAACTGTATCTGAATTACTCTGTCCATGTTCGTAACATGGGTCGTTTGATTGATAATTGTTTGTAAAATACCAACGGGGATCTTCATTACCACCATCACAACCAGTTGACAATCCTGACACTTGAATACTATGTACATATACTGTTATAGTTTTTTGTGCATAAACATTCAATGAAAGGATAATTACCGTAAATATTAAAATTAGTCTGTAAAATTTTTTCATAATGATTACTTATTGGGATTGAAAATTGATATATATTGTTTGTCAGTTGCGATGACATCAGGCTCAATAAATCCGAGTAGTTTTAGTGTTTCCTCTTTAAGATTATTTATCATTAATTTCTCATCT
>WBZL01001903.1_pt1 | contig 20863 bp, 24 predicted proteins | sample 5204291 | NCBI WGS metagenome assembly WBZL01 (sample SAMN12344345, study PRJNA552823) | activated sludge metagenome | biome: Activated sludge suspended growth; feature: Nitrification reactor; material: Wastewater; isolation source: activated sludge from nitrification reactor of wastewater...
AACCTCCTGCGCACCGCGCCCGTGAAACGCAAGGGCGGCCTTCAGGTGCAGCGCCTCATCGCCGCGACTTCCGACAGCTTCCGGGCGCAAATCTTGGGGCTTGTATAAGATTCATGCGATTGCCCTGTATCTGGTCCCCCTCAATGATTTGTGAAGCCTCAATCCAGGCCAAACTGCCATCACGCAAAGCGAGAAATGGGTGGTTGCCGGTGGCTTCGACCGCGCTATCGACACCCATGACGAAAAGCCTAAAGACGCTCGTTTCAGTGAAATGATTCGACACGAATTCGACCGGGCGAAACATGCCGTCGGCTGTCAGGACACGCTCACCGGCGAGCAGCGATTCGATTTTTCGCCAACCGTTCTCCGTCAGAACCTCTGAGCCAGGGCACAGGCAAGGATGAAGATCGTTCTTGACCGGCTTCTTGATCTGCCACACGTCGCCCTGATCCCGGTCGCCACACCAGTGGCGCTTGCTGCCTTCGCGCCAACCGTAGAGCATCGGTTCGTACTGACGCTGATAGTCGGCACGGCCCATCGTGAAGGTGTTCTTCGCCCAGATGATGAACGTCGACCAGTGGCCGCCAGCGGCGCGGAAAGCCGACTGGAGCGTGTCGAGTTCCGATGAGGACATGGCGATGTAGACGGCGCCATCGCAACGCGCCAGCATCGGCGTCAGGGCGGCGATCAGGAAGGGTTCGAACGCGTCTCCCAGGTTATCGTTAAGGATCGGGCGATGGGTGCCACGCATCTTGTCCTTGGCGCTGTTGGCGTAGTTCACGGAGTACGGTGGATCTTGAAACACCATCGAGACGTGATCGGCGCCGAGCAGGGCCTGATAGCTCGCCTCTTGAGTCGCGTCCCCACAGAGCACCCTGTGCTTGCCGCAGTTCCAGACATCGCCCAGCCGCGACACTGGCGTCTCCGGCACCTCGGGCACGGCATCGTCGTCGGTCTGGCCGTCGGTGCTGGTTTCCTCGCCGGCCATGATCTCCAGCAACTGGTCGGCATCAAAGCCGGTCAGCGCCAGGTCGAATTCGTTGAGCTTCAACTCTTCGAGTTCGAGCCGCAGCAGATCGTCATCCCAGTCGGCCCAGGTCGCCGAGCGGTTGGCCAGCAGGCGGAAAGCCTTGATCTGCGTCGGCGTCAGGTCGTCGGCCAGGATTACAGGAACGGTTTCGAGTCCGAGCTTCCGGGCTGCCTTGAGGCGCAAGTGACCATCGACCAAACGTCCATCGGACTGCGCCACACAGGGAATCCGGAAGCCGAACTCCTGGATCGCTGCCGCCATCTGGTCGACGGCGTGATCGTTCTTGCGGGGATTGCGCGCGTATTCGATCAGCCGGTCGATCGGCCACTCTTCAAAGGTCAGGACGGTCATTTGCCGCCCTCCAGGCGCTCATCGGCGACTTCGGCGAAGGTCTGGCCCGCGGTCACCAACGTCACCGGCACGCCGGGGAAGTTCTGCTGAAAGCGCTTGATCGCTACATCGACGTACTCGGGAGCGATCTCGACCGAACGGGCGATGCGGCCGGAGCGTTGCGCCGCGAGCATCGTCGTGCCCGAACCGCCGAAGGGGTCGAAGACGATGTCGCCAGCGTCGGTGTAGGCTTCGATGACGAACTGCGGCAAGGCCACCGGGAACACGGCGGGGTGGTCGAGGCCTTCGCCGATGGATCCGCGTTGGCGGGTGGCGGTCACGACCGAGTCGGGAATGCGGAAGTCCTGTGTCACCTTGCCGGCATGATTCCAGCCGGTGCGCTCGCCTTCCCGAGTACGCAGTCCACCGCTGCTGCTGCCGTCAGCCTGCAGATGCTTGTCCTGGCCAGCGAACTTGCACGGCACGGTCTTGTTCGGTTTCCGTGCCTCGCGATTGAAGTGGAAGAGGAACTCGTGCCGCGGAGCGAGGCGTCCGGCCCAGTCGCCGGGAACGGTGACGCCTTGGTCCCAGACGTACCAGCCGAAGAACCGCCAACCCTGGCCGGGCATCCAGGTGAGCCAATCGTCCCAGTAGCGCAGCACGGTGCCGTCGCGATGTACCAGCCCGAGGTTGACCAGCATCTGCGCCGCACGGGCCATCACGAGCAAGGCGGCGGCGAAGACGCCCTGCATCAGCCGGTCCCGGTCGGCAATGCCGCCGGTCGTGTAGGCGCGCTGGTTGGCGTAGGGCGGGCTGGTGACGAGCAGGTTCGCGCGGTCTTCGCCCATCAGCGTGCCGACCACACCGGCATCACTGGCGTCGCCACAGATCAGGCGGTGCTGACCCAAGGCCCAGACATCGCCCGTGCGCGACACGGGATTGGCCGGAACCTCGGGCACATCGTCGGCGGCATCGGGTTGTTCGCCTTCACCTTGCCCACCGTCAGAGGCGGCCTGGTCGTCGATCAGCAGGGCGTCGATCTCGGCGGCGTCGAAGCCGGTCAGCGACAAATCGAACTCGGCCAGCTTCAGGTCTTCGAGTTCCAGCGCCAGCAGTTCCGCGTCCCATCCGGCGCGCTCTGCCAACTTGTTCTCGGCCAGGATGAAGGCTCGCCGCTGGGTGTCGGTCAGGTGCGCGAGTTCGATCACCGGAACTTCCGCCATCGCCAGCTTGCGGGCGGCGAGAATCCGTGCATGACCGGCGATCACACCGCGCTGCCCGTCGACCAGCACCGGATTGTTGAAACCGAACTCCCGGATGCTGGCGGCGATCTGCGCGACCTGCTCGTCGCTGTGGGTGCGGGCGTTACGGGCGTAGGCCGTCAGCGACTCGATCGGACGATAGTCGATTTGCAGGGCGGGCATCGGGGTTCCAGAAAAGCAAAACCCGCCACAGGGGCGGGTTCGATGGGATGGGTGGAAGGAAGGAATTCTCGGATTTGAGGGCCGCGTCGCTGCTCTCGCAGCTTTCCCAACCGTAGCCGTGACTGTAGCGAAAACCGGCCCGAGATGCGACACCCTCTCCGAGCGTTGGAAGTCGCATTTCTCCGCAGGCTTACGCGCTAACCCGCTGATGTACGCCAAAATACGCGGATTTCCTCACGTCACTATGACCCTCGCTTCGTTGAGGCGATCGGCCACGCTCTGGATCGCCTGTTGCCAGTGACGTTGCGCCGTCCGGGTGCAGCAGGCCGTGCGCATCGCGATGTCCCGCCAGCCATAGCGCCTGGCGCGCATCCAGACGACGTGGCGCTGCTCGACCTCCAGCCATTGCACCCAGCGCATCGTCTCCAGCATCCGCTCGATAGCCTGTGGGCTGGGCGGTAAGGGACGGTAGTCGGGCTCGTCGTCGGGATAGGCTTCCCAGGCGTCGCGGGCAAAGGCAGGCCAGACGTTGAAGTAGCCTTGCACCCGGACACGCGGCAGGCGTCGTCCGGTGTCGGCGGCTTCGGCGAAGCGTGCTGCCACGTCCTCGATGGTCCACTCAGCCATGACGTCGCCCTCCCGGGCCGTACAGCCGTTCGCCCAATCGCCGGACGAACTCCCGTTCGACGAAGTCCAGACGCTCGTCGGTGTCGGACACCACCAGGATGCGCTGCTCGCGCCAGCCGGTCTCCTTCACCGCTTCGAGATCCGTGACGTTCGGCTGTAGCCGCCCCAGCGGGCAGCGATAGCGTTGGGGAGGAATCTTCATGCCAAGTCCCCCTGCGCGATAGCCCACACCAGCAGGGCGAGCGCATCGGCTTCGTTGTCGTCCTGCGGGTTGAAGCCGCGTGCCCTGGCCGCGGCGATCATGGCTGCTTTGCCGGCGTTGCCCTTGCCGGTAGCTTGCTTCTTGATCGTCCCCACGGGCACCCCCTGATACGGGATCTGGTGGTGCTCGCACCACGCGGTCAGGTGCGCCAGGAAGCCGCCATAGGCGTGCGCCGCATCCACCCCTGCGTGCCGTCGCACTTCCTCGAAGTACACCGCATCGATGCCGTCGGCCGAGTGCTTGATTTCGGTGAGCCAGCGCTTGAAGCGCAGGAAACGCATGCCGCCGCCCTCGAAGCGCTGGGGCTGGAAGTGCGCCGTGCCGCTGGTGGTCGTGCCATCCCGGTGGCGCAGCGCCCAGCCGGTGATCGTGCCCAGGTCGAGGGCAAGGATCGTGGTGTTCATACCATGTATCTCCTTGAATATTAACGTGGTGACCGAAGGTGACCCGCTAATCATTAAGCTGTAACCCGCGCGCGTGCACGCGTAAACAGAGTAATGCTGCGGGTGGGTCCCCTTCGGTCACCCAGCGCCATCAGTCATCCCGATAAGGGAGCCGCTCGCCATAGTCTTTGGGCTTGAGCGACAGGCCCAGGAGGCCCTTCACTCCACCATGCAGGCGCGTGCGCTCGAAGCTCCGATTGCACAGTTGCTGCATCAACCAGCGACTGGTGCCGATGTATTCACCGCGCCGATTCGCCCATTCCTGCCAGCGTTGGAAGATGTCCGCCACGGATACGCGAGCTTCCCGGTGGCGCTGGCACTCCTCCTCAATAAATTCGCCGATGGCGTCTTCTTCATCGAAATACTCGTCAGTGGCATCGACGACGACCATCGGTGGCTTCAATCCATGCTGTTGCCACAGGAGACATCCCTCAACGGCCCAGGCCAGAATGCCGTCGCGCTCCTGGAGCAACTTCCCGGTGAGCTGGCCGTCGCGCTTCTCCGGCGGAATCGTCACGGTGAACGGGATAAGGTGCAGCCGCCGCTTCATCGCCTCATCGACGTTGCGAATCGACGGCTTGTGGTTGCCGGCGATCACCAGCTTGAACTGTGGCAGGTACTCGAAGAAGTCCTGCCGCATGAAGCGGGCCGACACCTTGTCGCCGCCGGTGATGGCTTTCACCTTCGACTCGTTCCAGCGCCGCCCCTGCTCGGTCTCGATCGAGGACACAAAGCGCGCGCCACGCAACCCGGCCAGGTCGGTCGGATGACGATCGGTGCGCGCTTCCATGAACGTGTCCATCGGCGCGTTGGCGGCGTAATCACCGAGGATCGTGGTGATCACATTCACGAACACCGATTTGCCATTCGCGCCGGTGCCGTACAGGAAGAACAGGGCGTGCGCGGAAGTGACCCCGGTCAGGCAATAGCCGACGACCCGTTGCAGGTAACCCATCAGATCCGCATCGCCACGGGTGATGTCGGCGAGAAACGCCAGCCACTGCGAACACGCGCCCTTCGGCGTGGCCGTGGTGATCTTGGTCATCCGGTCGGCACGGTCGTGCGGGCGCAGCTCGCCCGTGCGCAGATCGACGACCCCGCCGGAGGTGTTGGCAAGCCACGGATCGCTGTCCCATTCATCCGATGTCGAGGCGTGCCGACGTTCGCTGCGGGCGAGACGTTCGACGCCGCTCACCGTGCTGCTGGAAGCGAGCTTGGCGGCCAGGCGATGCGAACTCGCTCTGAGCGCGGCCTCGCGACAGATATGCCGCATCAGATGGGTGACCAGCAAGGTTTCGTCTGGCTGCCAGCGGTTGCCCGTCCACGCCAGCCACTTGCCCCACTGCGCGCAGTAGCGCCAGTCCTGGGCATAGCGCCGGGTGAAAGACAGCGCCAGCGCATCGTCGGTCGCCCAGACGGCGTTCTCGTCGGGTTCTCCGGTCGCTTCCTCAGCAATCGGGGGGTGAATGGTGATGCGCGGACCCGTCGCCAATAAGCTCTGAACGTCGAAACCCTCGATCAATGCATCGGCGACATCCCAACCCTGGGCTTTGTCTTCCGGGGGCATCAGGATTTCGCAGGACAGTACGCCGGCCATCAGCACGGCATCGGCGGCGGCCAGGGCATAATCCCATCCCGCCTTGTCGAGGTCGGGCCAGATCAGCACCTGCTTTCCCGCCAATGGCGTCCAGTCGGTCTTCTCTACCGGCGCATTCGCGCCGTGCATCGCGGTGGTCGCCACGACGCCGGTGTCGATCAGCGCCTGCGCGCATTTCTCGCCTTCGACGAGCACCACGCTGTCGCTCGTGCGCATGCCCGGCTGGTTGTAAAGCGGCCGGGGATCGGGCGGGGCCATCTTCTGGCGCTGGGCGTCCCATGGCCGGAATTCCTTCTTCCGGCCCGGGGGATCGTAGCGATAGACACAGGCGATGAGTTGGCCATCGGCCGCGAAATAGTCCCATTTGGCCGTGTGCGGGCCGAGATCGTCGACCGGCGCTTCCTTCCGCCGCCTGGCCGGTACGGCACTGTGCGGGCACCCGAGCAATTCGCGGGCGGCTTCGAGCACCTTCGGAAAGTGGGTGTGGGTGTCAATCCCACGATGCGCCGCGATCAGCGCAAAGAAGTCGCCGCCGTCGCCGGTGGCACGATCGGTCCACAGCCCTGCCTTCTCGCCAGCGAGAACGACTTCCAGGCTGTCGCCGGGATTGCCGGACACGTCGCCAATGAGAAAGTTGTCGTGGCGCACGGTGCCTGCCGGAAACAGAACAGACAGCACGCCCTCCAGACGGGCCAGCAAGCCGGCGCGGATTTCTTCGCGGTCGGATTCGTGTCGACTATGCGATGGCGCACCGATGTCGATGGGGTCGTTCAGATCGATCATGAGGTTTCCTTCTTTTGTGTTTCTCGTTCGGGGAGATAGCCGGTTTTCAGTGCGATCTCGCGCACGAACTCCGGATTGAGGTCGACCAGGCCGCACCAGAAGGTCAAGCGGCTGTCGGCGAAGAAGCGCTGGGCATCACAACGGGTGCCCCAGGACGAACTGCGCAGGTCGACAAAGGCCTGCTTGATGACGCCGGCGCAGAGCCGGGACTCGGGGCAAACGTAGTGGATGTGGCGAAGCAGCAGTCGCTCCACCGCCCCGGTGCCGACCAGCGGCCGGGGACGAGGTGTGGTCAGCGCGGCGACAGACACGGGCGCGTTCATGTCGACCTCCAGCAGCGAGTCACCCAAGAGCAGTACTTGCATTCGTAGTAGCTCGAATCGGTGGCGATCCGCGGCAGGAGTTCTCCTGCTTCGGTGGCCTGAATCACACGCACCGCGCGATCCGACATGCGCTGCGCCAAGCCCCCGTCGAACGGCACGAGCTCGAACCACAGTTCCTGCGTATCCTTGTTGATCGCGGTGAACAGCGCTGGGTGGTCGGAAATGCCGGGAATCGACGGCTCCAGGTAGGCCTGATAGACGGCGATTTGCGCGGCATAGACGGGCTTGGTGACCGCCACGCCGGACTTGGCGCAGGCCTTCCAGTTCCGGTCGTTCATCGTCTTGCACTCCCAAAGCATCGGGAACGCGAGACCGAGATCGCCAGGAGCGTCAGCGATCACGCCGTCGACATGCCCCTGGATGCGCCCGTTGGCCACGGAGAAACCGAACTGCCCGCCCTCCTTGCGGCGAGTGTAGAGATCAAATCCGGCTAGTCGCAGCCAGCGGATGGCGAGGTCTTCCAGGACATGACCGACTTCGAAGATGCGCAGCGTACGGCCGGGAAACTCGGCGCCCGCATCCACCGGCGCATCGGCATACTCGAACTGCAGGGCGCGCTCACAGGCGATGCCGAGCCGGGAGGCGCCGAGATAGCGGCGCCTCTCGCGGGTGACCTTCTCCTTCTGCAGGGCGGCATCCACGAGCGCGGTGACCTTCTCGTGAAACTTGGGTTGATGGTTGAGATCGATCATCAGAAAGGGATCCTTGTGTGAGCGCCGGATGCCGGCAGGGGTGGGGCGTCAAGGCGCTGCTCCAGAATGGCCCGCTCCTTCTCCGCCAGGCGTTCGTGCTCAAGGAGCATGTGCGCCTGGTAGGCATCGACCACGACCTCCACCAACTGCAGGACTTCCTCCTTGCGATAGTCGGCCAGAGGACGCTCCATGCCGATCGAAGCGACGTAGTCGCCGAGCGGTGCCAGCGCAGCGCGCATGGCGGCAATTTCCAGGTCGGTGGCATCAAGCACAGCGCCCTCCCGAAGTCCGGTCAGCCGTGCCATCACCCTGGAAAACGCATCCATGCAGCGCATCGAGCAGAACACCCAGCGATGCGAGTAGCGCCGGGGGTCGGTGCGGTGTAGCGCGGGGTTGAAGTAGCCGAAGCCGCGCGCTTGGCGAGAACAGACGGCGCATCTCACGCGGCCTCCAGATAACGCTGGTTTTCTGCATGGACGACCCGCTGGATCGCGTGCTTGTGGAACTGAAAGGTGATCAGCGCCGAGGCCTGGTAGCGGGTCAGGCCGTAACTCAAGCGCAGCGCTGGCGGCAGATGGCGCAACTGAGCCTCGGTCGGCACTTCCGTCAGCCACCGCCGGCTCTTGTGTGCAGCGTCGTGACTTTCGTATTCGTTCAGCCAGTCGTTGGCCTGGGCGAGGCACACCGTCCGTTCGCCGACACCGAGCAGCTTCGCCGGAACCCCGCCCCGTCCGCCGACGGCGTACCAACGGCCCTCGAGAAAGAACACCCCGGCCCAGGCCGTGAAGCCGGCAGCCATCAACGCGCAGTCGTCCCCGAAGAGGTCGCACCACGAGAAGTTTGAGCGCTTCAGGAGATCGATCTCCGTCATCACGAAATCTTCCAGCGTGCCTTCCTCGTCGTCCTTCTCCTCGGGTTCGAAGACGTGCCCACAGAGCGGACACTCGCGCGAGGCGCGGGGGATCTCGGCCTGGCACGCAGGACACTCCTTCGTCGAGGCCTGGCCCTCGGCAGCGAAACCGTCGAGATCGACTTCCTGCTCAAGGCTGCCGTGTTTCAGGGACGCCGTGCCGAAGTCGAGGACGATGCAATCGGTCTTGACTACGCCGGGATACTCAGTTGGATCGACGACCCGCAGTCCCCGCCCGACCATCTGGATCAGCGTCGATTTGTAGGAACTCGGGCGCAGCAGGACGATGCAGGCCGTCGGCGTGTAGTCGTAACCCTCGGTCAGGACCGCGACATTGACGATGACCGTGACACTCCCGGTTTCGAAGGCGGCGAGCGTCGCCTTGCGCTCGGCATCCGACATCTCACCGTGCACGACCGCCGTGGGCACATCATCGGCGAGAAAGGCATCGCGAACGGCCTCGGCGTGGGCGATGGTGGCAGCAAAGGCGATGGTTTTGCGGCCTGCCGCTTTCTCCTTCCAGTGGCGCACGACGGCGTCGTTCACCGGAGCGTTGTTCATGATCGAGGCCACGGCGTTCATGTCGTAGTCCTCGGCGAGCTTCTTCACGCCGTCGAGCGCTTCGCGCGTGCCGACGTCGATGACGAAGGTGCGGGGCGACACCAGATGGCCGGAACGAATCAGTTCGCCCAAGCGGATCTGGTCGGCGACGTTAGAGAACACTTCGCGTAGCCCTTTGCCGTCGCCGCGATTCGGAGTGGCGGTGACGCCATAGATCAGGGCCTTCGGGTTGCGGGCGAGGGTCGTGTCGATCACCTGCCGGTAGGTCGGCGCGGCGCAGTGATGCGCCTCGTCGATCACCAGCAGATCGAGGGTCGGCAACTGGTCCAGGTTGCGCACCAGCGTCTGGATCATCGCGAAGGTTGCTTGGCCGGCCCAGGATTTCTGGCGGGCGTCGAACACCGAGGTGCTGATGCCCGGATTCACCCGCAAGAACTTGCTGCGGTTCTGCGCGGTGAGTTCGTCGCGATGGGCCAGCACACAGGCTTTCGCGTCGGGATGCGTGAGAAACTCGCCGGCGGTGCCGGAGAGGCAAACGGTTTTCCCTGCTCCTGTTGGAGCCACTCCCAGCGTGTTGCCGTGGGTACGCAGGGCTTCGATAGAACGCGTGACGAATTCGCGTTGGCGCGGTCGCAGCATCATGGCCGTGCCTCCTTATTGTGCCCAGGCGGGACGCGCGGGAACGCGCGAGTCCGCCGGTGCAACGGGTACTGTCGTGGGAGCGGCAGGTGCGTAGCTGAATGCACTGGGGGCTGCCGACGCGCCGCCACCGAAGCCACCCGGCGCCACCGGTGCGCGTGGAGTCACGCCCATCAGCGCCGGATAGGCCTTGTGATCCGGCTGGATTGCCGTCTTGACGACGTTCTTGTCTTCGCCATTCTGGTCCTTCTCGACATCGATGCAGACGACCAGCTCGATGCCGTCCAGATCGGCGAAGCTGCGGATGCGGCGCGCGGTCTGCGCCTGCGGCGACAGGTCCGAAGGGTGAATGCCGCGGGTCGAATGGAGAATGGCGCGCAGGAAACTGCGGCCCATGTTCCCCCACTCGGGGCCTTTGGGGCTGTACAGGCCGATCAGACCGAACACCACCCGTTTGGCGAAAGGACCTTCGAGAACCGTGAATTTGGCGTTGAGGTAGACCGCGCCGGTCTTGGCCGAGCGCGTGGCGTAGCCACCGGTCCAGCCCTGGCTGGGCTCGTCGTAGCCACCCGGGCGAAGGGTCATCAGGACCTTGGCCAGGGTCTTCGGCGGAATCAAGGCGAAATCGCGCTGGTCGTCGGCATCATTGAAATCCGACCAGGCGGCATTGTGGGGATTGCTATTCATGACTATTCTCCAGTGCGTTGCTGCGTGCGGGGCGCGGTGATCTTGGCAATCAAGCGGCCGAGGTGCGGCTCCTCGACGATGTCGAGGCGGCCGGAACGGTCTTTGGCGGGGTAGCCCCAGGGGTTGAGGTGCTGGCAGACGAAGGCGCGATACGGGTTGCCGCTGTCGTCCTTAAGGACGACCATCGAGATGACCTGATCGAGGATGCCGGGCAGTTCCAGCGAGGCTTTCGACCCGTCGATCTGTGGCGAGAAGACTTTGCGGTTGAAGTCGTCCAGCTTCTCGTCGAGGATCCCCACCAGCCACACGTCCTTGCTGCGGATGTGCTGCCACTGCGTAAGCCAGGCAATCAGTTCGCTACCGTGCAGGCCATAGGCACCGCGGTTGTCCGGCTTGCCGGTCTTTTCGCTGTAGGCTTGCGGCTGGCCCTTCGACCACTGCAGGCAGAGACGGCCGGCGACGCTGATCGAGTCGACGAAGATCAGCGAATACTTGTCGAGCAGCGCCGGGTCCCCGTACTGGGCGCAGACCTGGTCGTAGTGCGCCTGGCTGTAAGCCTGATCGTCCCGGAGCGCCGGATTCGGGCCACCGATGTAGCACGCCAAATCCCGGCACTCCGGCCAGGTGCGGGGTCGAACGGTGTCGCAGGGCCAGTCACGGACCGCGAGGTCACCGTCCTCCATGTCGACGAACAAGGTGCTGACGGCGTCGGCGGTCTTGAGCAGGGTGGTCTTGCCGACGCCGGCAGGACCGAGGATGACGCCTGAAGAACGGCGCTTCTCGGCGAGCCGTTGCTCGGCGGTGATGAAGGGGAACGCCATGTCAGTCCTCCCTTCCGAAGATCGCGCCGAGCGTGTCGCTGTCGACGCCGCCACGAATTCGAGCCTGATCGCGCAGGCGCTGGAGGACCAAAGCCTGTTGGCGGGCCGCCGTGATCTTGTGGTCGAGCGCCTGGAGGGCGAGATCCAGGTCATCGATGCTGGCTTCCTCCAGGGGCAGAGCGTTGATAGCGGGATGGTCGCCATGACCCGGTACGCGAACCGTCTCCGGTAGGTCGGCGAACAGCATGGACTTCTGGCGAAGTGATTCGAGAAGCGGATTCAGCATGGTGTGTTCTCCTTCAGCAGGGCGAGGCGGAATGTGGGTTTGCCGGTCTGGAGGGTGCGTGCCGGTACGAAGGCACTTCTGAGCGACTGCGGCCACGCGTTGAACTTGGTTTCGGAGACGCGATAACTGATCTCCACGAACTGGGCGGGGTCGTCACCGCTGGCGGCGATACGGCGGACGATGTCGGCGAGCTTGGCCTGATGCCACTCGACGCGTTTAGGCAAATCGGCAGTGATTTGCACCTGGCCGTCATCGAAATGCACGACGCCGGTGTCCTTGCCCATGGCCAGGCGCAGCTGATGGGCACGGCGCCCGTACTTCAGCTCCAGGGCGAGGTCGATGTGCGCCATGGCGCTCCTCGCGACCGCGAATTGCTCATCGGCGCTACGCTTGATCCGAAACAGCGACTCGCTGGTCTGCTCGACGAGGTCGTCGACCGGGGTTTCGAGGAGGGCATAGAGGGATTGGGAGCTTATGCGGCACCTCCCTCGGTGACGCGCTCAGAGGTGCTCCGGTAGAGGCTCGCGGCTTCGTGGGCCTCGATGTCCTCGAGGCGATACAGCACGTGGCCTTGCAGTTTCAGGTAGACCGGCCCGATCCCTTCGGACCGCCAACGTTCCAGTGTGGCGTCGCTGACGTCCCATCGATCGGCCAGCTCCCGCTGGTTGAGGTGTTTGACTCGCACGTTTTTCTCCTTTCAGTGGTTGCGAAAACGTGGAGCCAGTGTCGAATTGTGTGTGTACGGGCATCTAGCGCCACCGTGTACGGGCTGGTGTACGGGCGCCGCCCAAACGAAGGAAGTGGTGCTCCAGAAAGCATAAAACCGCCCGAAGGCGGTGGTGTGTGTGGCGAATGGCGGGATCAGTCCAGCCGAAAACCGTACTGCCCGTTGCCATCGCTGACGATGTAGTCCTCCCAGAAGGCGTTCCCACTGAACAGGCTTTGCATTCGTAGGCTGCGGAACGTTTCCCTGTCCGGGAACGCCGCCTTGAGGATCTCGTTGGCCGGAACCATCCAGCGGTCATTGCACGCTTGTTGGTACAGGTACTTGACGGCGGCAGGTTGGCGCTCGCCCCTGATGTGCCAGGGCTTGGGCTTGCTGCGGATCGTGAGCGTGTTCGTGTACTCGTCGAAGTGCACCGGCAGGACGGGACGAAGCGTGCCGTCGGCTGGGGCGGTCAAAATGCGATGGAGCAGATCGAGGTCCATACGCGGTTCCGGCAGGTAGTCGACAATCAGTTCGTGCACCGAAGCAAAGCGATAATTGCGCGGCGGCCGCACGAAGTCCGGCGGCACCACGCCGGAGGACAGGACGAGTCCTTGATCCGGCAGGGTCTGGGAGTGAAGATGGCGAAACACGTCATCGATGCAGGATGCAAGGCTGCGCACGAACCAGATGTCGGTATGGGCCGGTCCGATTCGTGCCTTGCCGATCTTCCACAGCACACCGTCGATCGCGGGCGCCTCGATGCCCCGGCGAAGGGCTTGCGGCACGTCGAGCAGGTCGGCGACGACATGCAGAAGCTTCGGCACGCGCACGGCGTAGACCGCCACCTCCGCCGCCGCGACAGACTTCCTGCGAAACGTCTCCGGACACCGATAGCGGTAGCGCGTCGGATCACTGTCCTCCTGCAGTTCGACCGGCACGCGCTCGTCACCGCAGGGCGCCGGATAGCTCCCCGCGTAACCGACGCACTCCGTCCATTCGGCGATCTCCCCGGCGGACAGGGACGTCCCGCGAAAGATGTCCCATCCGGGCACGCCACGCAGGCGCTGGCCTTCGGCGTCTGTGAGTGATTGGTTCGACAGATCGAACAGACCAATCAGTTCAAGCAGCGACCGCGTCGACAGGGGCTTCGGGATCATCGCCGATCTCCTTCACCAGATGCCACTTGGCGAGCAGGTGGTCGCACAATGCCCGGTCCTTCTCACGCTTGGTCTTGATGTTGCACTTGTTGTCCTCGCGCAAGATGACGGTGATCGTCCGCGCACGTTCGTTGCCGATCTTTTTCAGGCGGATGGAGAGCTTGGCGTAGTGCAGATGATGATGGCGAAAGTCGAACGTCGGGCTGACCAACTCCCGCGCCGCGGCATATATGTCTTCGGCATCCGTCGACCAGATCTTCACCACCACGGAACGGTGATTCGACCCAGCGTACCCGAGTTCGACTACCTTGACGAATGCCACGTTCTCGCCAGCCACGTTGAAGTTGCGCGGCGCCGCGAGACTTTGGTAGTCGTACTGCTTCAGCGGAATCTTCTCGCCGGAGATCGGCGACTGCAGCAAGGCATCTGCCACGATCCGGGCCAGCGTCTCGCGGCCATCGGTGTCCTTGGTCAGCACTTCCAGATGACCGTGCGCAGGCTCGTAGGTGATATGCGATGAGACCGCCCGGATCACCTCCTGGGCCACCAGTTCGCTGTCCTGGACGCAGTCGATGATCTCCGGCGGGCGGTTATGATGGATGCTGACCTGGTATAGGACGACATCCTCGCCGGTCTGCGTGTCGGGGCGCAGACGCCTGAAGACTTGGACGGCCACGGCATCGACGGCGCAGCCAAGATGCTCGGCGACGGTCTGATGGAAGGCCACCCTCGATGCTTCGTCGTCCTTGATCGAGAGGCCCTTGGGAGCCATGAACCCGGAGTAGCACGATGGGCTTTGGCGGAAGACGTCAGCCTGCCGGGAATCCAGCGCCTCCTTGAAAGCCGCGGGCTCATGGAGGTAAAACCACAGGGCCCGTTCGTACTGGTTGCGGATTGCGGCGAAGGTCTCGCGGTCGGCATCATCAAATATGTCGTCACGAAAGCCCTCGATGACATCCTGCCCGGCACCGGCCGACATCAGGACGATACGTTCGGCCACTTCTTCAATCGGCTGCCGTTCGCTGACCATGAGGGCCGAGAGGATTTTTTCCATAGCGGCCCGTTGTTCCCGCTTGGCCTGCTTCACATTCAACTCCGGCATCGCCAGATTCAACTCCGGCATCGCCAGATCGAACTCTGTGGTCATGAATTCACTGAAGACCGCCGGCGGCAGGTGGCCGAGCAGTTTGGAGAGATTTTCTGCATCGTTCATCGACATTCCCCTTCGCAAAGGTGTTGATCGGGTGCTTATCAGCCCGAGCAGCCCATTCTTATTGTTGGGGTGTGTAGACCGATTGCGTTCGGCGCACCGAACTTTGCGAATTATCCATGAGCGCCGTATGTTTTGTCAAACGGGTACGCAAACGTTCGGCAGAGTGGTAGTATTTCGCGCCTGATACGGATCATTGAGGAGAGAGCAGTGCCATCCCCCCTGGGTGACAAGATGCGAACCCTGCGAAAGCAAAAGCGGCTCAGCCTCGAACAGCTGGCCGAACTGACCGACTCCAGCAAGAGTTACATCTGGGAGCTCGAAAACAAGGATGTTCCCAAGCCGTCTGCCGACAAGATCGGCAGGATTGCCGCGGTGCTGGACGTGACGTCCGATTACCTGCTCAGCACGGAAACGTCGTCGCCCGACCAACAAGTTCTGGATCAGGCCTTTTTCCGGAAATACCAGGGGATGCCGGAGGACACCAAGAAGCGGCTGCGCCAGATCCTCGATGCCTGGGACAACGACGAGTGACGGAACCCAAACGGCCGATGGCCGAGGCCAATGGCATCTCGGCATTGCTCGATCAGGTTCTCGGGCCTGAGCGCTTCCCGGTCAAGGTGGCCGAACTCGCGCTGGAGTACTCGCAGCAAAGATTTCCCAAATCGCCCATCACGAAGGTTCATGGCGCGGCACTGCCTTGTCTGGAGGGCATGCTCAAGCCCAACAAGGACCGAACGCGGTGGCTGATCGTCTATGACGCCGCGGTTACCTCACCGGGACGGATCCAGTTCACCATTGCGCACGAGTTCGGCCACTACTTGCTGCATCGCGAGTTGCCGGGGCAAGGGGAATTTCTGTGCTCGACCGAGGATACGGCGGGATGGAGCGGCGGCGCCAGGGCCATGGAGAACGATGCGGACAAGTTCGCCGCCACGCTGCTGATGCCTTTCGACGACTTCCGACGCCAGGTGGCCAGCGCGACGGTCGATCTGGACGTGCTGAGTGCTTGTGCCGATCGCTACGGGGCGTCCATGCAGGCGGTAATCCGGCGCTGGATTGAGTTCACCCCCGAGCGTGCGGTGATGGTGGTCTCGCGAAGTGGCTTCATCCAGTGGTCGTGGTCGAGTCAGACAGCGCTGAAGACGGGCGCATTTTTCCGGTTCGGCAGACAGACCATCCCGATTCCCGAAGGGTCGCTGGCGTCCAGTCCGATGCGCAGTGCCGATGAGCGCGAGGGCGTCACGATATCTGCCCGGATCTGGTTCCCCAAGGAGCCTGACGATATGCCCCTTCGCGAGATGCGCATCGTTTCGGACCAGTACGATTTCGTGATTTCGCTGCTCGTCATGCCGGATCGCAAGCCGTGGGAAACCCGGGAAGAAGAGGACGAGGGCCTGGAGTCCACCATCGACCGGTTCGAGCGATACGGGCAGCGGCCCATCCGATAGCCGTCTGACCGGCCTTTCCGCACCGACTCGCAGCACTCCGCAAACGCTCGAAACTCCCTCGTGGCGGGGGGTGCGGTTCATCCGGATAATGACGCTTCAAGCGCGTTTGACGGAGAGGACCGATACCCATGCGTGACATCAGACGAGGTGAAACTTCGCGAGTCGAGAGCGCAACGGCGCGCAGCGACTGCCCAGTCAACCATCAACCCCCGGAGCACATGACCGCGGCGCACCGTCGGTGCGAGATCGCGTCGTTGCTGGCCAACGGGCTCATCCGCCTGCGCAGTTCCAGGCAGTCTCCGCAGGCGGGAAACCTGGCCCGAGAGAACGGGTTTGAGCTTGCCTTCTCCGGCGACCAGCGCGTTCATTCACACCCCGCAAACAAGGAATAAACCGGAGTCATGATGAACACGTCCCCTCGCCTTCCCGCCACACCGCCGTCGGTCCTGGCACAGATCGCCCGTCTGTCCGAACTGCCGATGCCAGAGATCAGGTCGCTTTGGCAACAACTGTTCGGTGCCGACACGCCCAATTACAACCGGCCGTTCCTCGAGCGCCGGATCGCCCACCGGCTGCAGGAAGTCGAGTTCCGCAAGGTCGATGCCCAACTGCTGGAGCGGAACCGGCGCCGGATCGAATCCCTCCTGGAAACGGGCAAGGTCCAAAAGCGCGACCGCGACACCCGGCCCACCGCGGGTACGGTGCTGACACGGGAATACCGCGACGTCGAATACTGCGTCGTCGCCACCACCGACGGACAGTACGAGTTCAACGGCCGGATGTACCCGAGCCTGTCGATGATTGCTCGCGAGATCACCGGAACCCGCTGGTCGGGACCGCTGTTCTTCGGGCTCAAAGGCCCGGCCAGGCCGGGTACGTCCGCCCGGAAAGGAACCCGGCGATGAGCGAAACCCTGAAACGGCGCGTGCGCTGCGCCGTCTATACGCGCAAATCGACCGACGAAGGAATGGACCAGGAGTACAACTCGATCGACGCGCAGCGCGACGCCGGTCATGCCTTCATCGCCAGTCAGCGTGCCGAGGGCTGGATTCCGGTGGCGGACGACTACGACGACCCGGCGTTTTCTGGTGGTCACATGGAGCGTCCGGCACTGCGGCGGATGATCGCCGATATCGAAGCCGGCAGGATCGACGTGGTCGTGATCTACAAGATCGATCGCCTGACGCGCAGTCTCTCGGACTTCTCCAGGATGGTCGAAGTCTTCGAGCGCTACGGCGTTTCGTTCGTCTCGGTGACGCAGCAGTTCAACACCACGACCTCGATGGGCCGGCTGATGCTCAACATCCTGCTGTCGTTCGCGCAGTTCGAGCGGGAAGTGACCGGCGAACGCATCCGCGACAAGATCGCCGCCAGCAAGGCCAGGGGAATGTGGATGGGTGGCGTGCCACCACTCGGCTACGATGTCGACAACCGGCGCCTGGTGACGAACGAAGGAGAGGCGAAACGCATCCGGCACATCTTCGAGCGCTTCGTCGAACTCGGCTCCAGCACGGCGCTGTGCAGGGAGTTGAAGGAGCAGGGCGTGACTTCGAAGTCCTGGACCACGCAGGACGGCAGGGTTCGCGAGGGCAGGGCAATCGACAAGGGGATGATTTACAAATTGCTGAACAACCGCACCTATCTTGGCGAGTTGCGGCACAGGGAACAGTGGGTTCCGGGGGCGCACCCGGCGATCATCGAACGCGCGTTGTGGGACCGCGTGCACGCGATTCTCGCCACCAACTGCCGGGCGCGCGGCGGCGCCACCCAGGCGGTTGTACCCTTCCTGCTCAAGGGGATCGTCTTCGGCAGCGACGGGCGCGCGTTGTCTCCGTGGCACTCGACGAAGAAGAGTAACGGGCGCCGCTACCGCTATTACATTCCGATGCGCGACACTAAGGAGCAGGCGGGCGCATCCGGTCTGCCCCGCCTGCCGGCGGCGGAACTGGAATCGGCGGTGCTCGAACAACTGCGCGGAATCCTGCGCGCCCCGGTGCTGCTGGGTGAAGTGCTGTCGCAGGCGGTCAGGCTCGACCCGACGCTGGACGAGGCCAGGGTCACCGTCGCGATGACGCGGCTCGATGCGATCTGGGAGCAGTTGTTCCCGGCCGAGCAGACCCGGATCGTCAGGCTTCTGGTCGAGAAGGTGATCGTATCACCCACCGATCTGGAAGTGCGCCTGCGCGCCAATGGCATCGAACAGGTGGTGCTGGATCTGCATCCAGAACCCGCCGAACGACGGCAGGAGGCATTAGCATGAGCGGGGTTCGGATTGCCAGGGCTGGCACACCGGAAGTCATCGCTGCCAGCGACGGCAGGCTGACGCTGTCGGTGCCGATTCAGATCAAGCGCCGCGGCGGGAGAAAACTGATCACACTGCCGACCGGCGAAGCGGCCCAGCCCCGGCCGTGGGATCTGACGGCCACACCGATGCAGATGGCGCTCGCCAAAGGTCACCGCTGGCTGGCGATGCTCGAATCGGGCCAAGCGAAATCCATCAAGGCACTCGCCGCCCGCCAGAAGATCGACAATAGCTACATGTGCCGCCTGCTCAACCTGACGACGCTTGCGCCCGACATCGTGGCGGCGATTCTGGATGACACCTTGCCGCAGAACGTGACCGTGCATGAGTTGGCGATCAGTCCGCCGGTGTTGTGGGAGGAGCAGCGGGAGCGGATTGGTGGGGTTGGCGAGGCTCTATAACCGGAGTGACCGTGGTCGCATTCCGATCCATACACAGACGTCAACACAGCACTCCCAAGCGAACGAAAACCTCACACCCGTAGTGCAGCTTGCGAAACCGCTATTGTGCAACGCAGCGGTGCCATTGTCCGCAATGTTCGCCAAAGGCATTGCCCCGAAGAGCGCCACCAGATAATGAGGCAGGTCAGCGGCGTAGGCCTTGCAGTACGGCTTGGGGCATGCCAACTCTACGTAAGCATCACATGCTTGGCTGGCCAAGCGCGCCCCGTCGATGCCCACGCAGAATCTGCAGCGAGCACAGATACAAGTGTTCCAGGTCGTAGCTTTCCGAAGTCAACCTCGCTTAGGTCGGTTGCGGACCGATGGACGTAGAAGTCTCGACTACTATCGAACACGCGCGCGAAGGCGAAGCCGCGATCGGCAAACACCCGTGTGATCGTAGCGGTTTCGTAGCCGGCGTCTGCGAGCGCAGAGTCATCTTCCTCGCCTAAGTCAATCAAATCTGACCAGCGCGCATCTTTCAAGGGGTTCGTGCCCGCGCAGGGCAAATCACGGAAGCAGGTTACAAGGGCAACGATCGCTTTGTCAGAGAGTGAGTAGTCTCGGCGGTTGCCGCACATCGCAGGGAGGTGACGATCGAAAAGGCTAGCGCAAAGTGCGACTTCTTCGGGTGACAGCACTCGCCGTTGCCCGAGCCTATCGAGTCTGTCGATCGCGTGGAAGCCCTCATGCACGACATCCGGCAAGTAGCCGTCAAGTCTGAAAGCCTCATCGAGGCACTCGACTAGTGCCCGCACAGTCTTGATTCGCTCAGAAGCGGCTTGGGGAAACTCGTCAAGGATGCGCTGGAAGGTCGACACCCGTAGCGCTGTCTGCGCGGAACGAAGATCTCCAGCTGTTCGCCAGCCGCTTGTGGCTGCAAGCACATCTTCGAATCTCTTCAGCCACAGTACGGTAACCCAATGCGCCCTGAAGAGCCGCACACGGTTACGGACACCGACCGCGAGGCTGGAACCAAAGTCTTCGGCCAGGAGCCGCTCAGTCTGCTCCAATGCCTCGTGCAAGCGCTGCTCGTCGCGAAGGAACTCAGCCAACAGCAGGCGCGCCGACCAGTCATCACCCCGGCACGTCGACGCCTTGGTGAGGCTTTCGATCGCCGCGAACCGATCGTTCAACTGCTCAAGGAGAAGCCCCTCGGTGCGGTGGAGGACGGGCTCGTTCGCGTCAAAAGAGATAGCAATGCGGATTTCCCCGAGATAGCGTAATTGCTCTGCGCGGCTGGACCGACCGAGAACGCTCCGCCGCATGCGTGTCACGAGTGCGCGAACGTGATCAGGTGCATCTGCGGGCACAAAGTCCTCGGCGAGCGGATCCTTCGACCCGCTTTGCTCCAAGTCAGCAAGCAGGCGCTGCTGCTCGCGGAGACGAGTCTGCACATCCGCTCGCACAGAGGGGTTTCGAGGAGTCCGAAGTAGAAGATCGTGGACTGACGAACTCAGCGTGTATTTCTCGTTTCCTTCCACCATCTGCCTCGTGACGAGACTGGTACGAAGCACGCTGTTGATTGCCTCCGCAACTTGGTCGGGTGTGAGATCAAGCAAGTGTCCGATCTCCGATCGGCCGCGCGGATCTGCTGAACCGAAGAGGAATTCGAGTACCATACCGGCTTCCGGGGGCAGGTGATCGACCAGAGAAGTGTACGAGAACTCGACAATGCGCTCCTTGGTTTGTTCTAGCGCAGCCGCCAACTCCGCCCCGGCCGCATAGCTGTCTATCGCCAAACGAATTGCCAGAGGATTGTTGTTGCACACGCCGACGAGGCGTAACAACTGCTCCTCGGCAAGGCGAGCAGCGCCGCGAATTGACAGGTAGTCACGGGCAAGCTTCATGGCGCCCTCACGCTTGATGGGGCCAAGGGACAAGACATTTGCTCCGTTCACCGCAACGCGACTCGTCACCAGCACACGCCACTGCGGCGGAAGTTCCTGAACCATCTCCTCGAACTTATCCGCGTGATCACGAAGAAGAGTCTCTAGCAGCCTGTCGGACTTGGAGCCCGGGAAACCGACAAATTTTACTTTTCGGCATGAAAAAGGCCGGAATTTGTCGATTTTCCGGCCTTTTTGAGGTTTTTTCCTCGTTTTTCTCTACTGCGGGC
>WBZL01001904.1_pt1 | contig 20860 bp, 16 predicted proteins | sample 5204291 | NCBI WGS metagenome assembly WBZL01 (sample SAMN12344345, study PRJNA552823) | activated sludge metagenome | biome: Activated sludge suspended growth; feature: Nitrification reactor; material: Wastewater; isolation source: activated sludge from nitrification reactor of wastewater...
GTCGACGGACAAGGCGGCCAATCCGATCAACCTGTATGGTGCAACAAAACTGGCCTCCGATAAGTTGTTCGTCGCAGCGAACAATATCGTGGGTTCCCGCCGCACGCGGTTCTCGGTCGTTCGCTACGGCAATGTCGTTGGCTCGCGCGGCTCGGTCATTCCTTTTTTCCAGAAGTTGCTGAAGCAGGGCGCCACCGAATTGCCGATCACGGATGAGCGCATGACCCGCTTCTGGATCACCCTGCAAAATGGGGTCGACTTCGTCATCAGGAATTTTGAGCGCATGCATGGCGGCGAGATCTTCATTCCCAGGATTCCGTCGGCGACCATCCTCGACCTGGCCAAGGCCATTGCTCCGGACCTGCCACTGAAGATCATCGGCATTCGTCCTGGTGAAAAGCTGCATGAAACCATGTGCCCAGGCGATGATTCCCATCTGACTCTTGAATTTCATGACCATTTCGTGATCAAGCCAGCGATCTCGTTCACCCTGCAGGCCGATTACAACAAGAATCGGCTGGGTGAGATCGGCCTCCCGGTAAAGGGTGGCTTTGAATACAGTTCCGGCACCAATCCCGAGTTCCTCGATGTTGCGGCCATTCGCGCGTTGATCGCACAGGGCCGCGAGAATTGATTCCCTACGGTCGCCAATCGATTTCCGAAGAGGATATCGCGGCCGTCGTGGCGGTGCTCCGTTCGGACTGGATCACGCAGGGACCCTGTATCGACGCTTTCGAACGCGCGCTGGCTGCGTATTGCGGCGTGGCCCACGGGGTGGCGGTGGCCAATGCGACGGCAGCGCTGCACATCGCCTGCCTGGCGCTCGGCGTCGGCCCTGGGGATCGGGTCTGGACCTCTCCGAACACCTTCCTGGCTTCGGCCAATTGCGCCCTGTATTGCGGTGCCCAGGTCGACTTTGTCGACATCGACCCGCTGACCTACAACATCAGCGTGGCAGCGCTGGAAGAGAAATTGCGACAGGCCAGTCTCGATGGTGTGCTGCCGGCGGTGCTCATCCCGGTTCACTTCGCAGGTCAATCCTGCGACATGGAGAAGATCGGAGCGCTGGCACGGCAATACGGATGCCGGGTGATCGAGGATGCATCGCATGCGGTTGGCGCCGACTACCAGGCCGGCAAGGTCGGCAATTGCGCCTATAGCGACATGACCGTGTTCAGTTTTCATCCAGTCAAGATATTGACCACCGCCGAAGGGGGAATGGTGATGACCAATAACACGGCATTGCGCCAGGCATTGCAGCGTCTGCGGTCGCACGGAATGACACGCGACCCGGCCGATTTGCAGAACAAGAATGAAGGTGCCTGGTATTACGAACAAATCGAACTGGGTTACAACTACCGGATCACCGATCTCCAGGCGGCACTCGGCCTCAGCCAGTTGGCAAGTCTGGGCAAATTCGTGGCACGCCGGCGCGAACTGGCCGCGCGCTACGACCGGCTGTTGGCCAACCTGCCGTTGGGTTTACCGCAGCAGGCCGAATACGGCCGTTCGGCTTACCATCTATACCCGATCCAGGTTGCTTCCGGACAACGTCGTGTCGTCTTCGACGCACTCCGCGCCCAAGGCATCGGTGCCAATGTGCATTACCTTCCCGTCTATCTACAGCCCTATTACAGGATGCTTGGCTTTGGCGTCGGGAAGTGCCCACAAGCCGAGCATTTCTACCGCGGCGCCATCAGTCTGCCCCTGTTCTATTCGATGACGGACGATGAGCAGGACCAGGTCGTGGCTGCGCTGTCGAACGCCCTGGCATGAAGCTGGCAATCATTCCGGCCCGTGGTGGCAGCAAGCGCATTCCGCGCAAGAACGTCAAACTGTTCTGCGGCAAGCCGATGATCGCCTGGTCGATTGATGCGGCACGCGCCTCCGGGCTTTTCGATCACATCGTCGTTTCGACCGACGATATGGAAATCTCCGCAGTGGCGAAGGCGTATGGGGCGGAGGTGCCGTTCATGCGACCGGCAGCCCTCTCCGACGATCACACCGGAACATCCGCCGTGGTCGCACATGCCATCGAGTGGTATCACGCGCAGGGCGACATGCCGGACCTGGTTTGCTGCATCTACGCGACCGCGCCATTCGTCAGCCCGGTCGATCTGCAACGGGGACTGCAAATGCTGGCTGACAGCGGTTCGGATTTCGCTTTCTCGGTCACCAGCTTTGCCTTCCCGATTCAGCGTGCCATCAGGCTGACGGAAGAAGGGCGGGTTCAGATGTTTCAACCCGAGCATTTCAACACCCGTTCGCAGGACCTGGAAGAGGCCTTTCATGATGCCGGTCAGTTCTACTGGGGGCGTGCCGCAGCGTGGATGGCCGACAAACCGATCTTTTCAACCGATGCCACGCCGGTGATTCTGCCCCGTCACCGCGTGCAGGACATTGATACGCCGGAAGACTGGGAACGTGCCGAGTGGATGTTCAAGGCGCTGCAGACACGATGACCCGGATGACCGGGCAAGAGATTTCCTTTCGCGTCGATGCCTCCCTGCAAATCGGCACGGGCCACGTCATGCGTTGTTTGACACTGGCCGATGCCCTCAAGGCCGCGGGTGCCCGTTGCCGTTTTATCTGCCGTGAGCACCCAGGCCATCTTCTTGACCTGATCCGGCAACGTGGGCATGCCGCGATTGCCTTGTCTGGCACGGTGGCGGACCCTCCGCCTGCTGCCCGTGAGTACCCGTTTCAACTGGCGCATGCAGTTTGGCTTGGCGCCGACTGGTCTACCGACGCCGGGCAAACACAGACGGTTTTGCATGGTTTGGTCACGGACTGGCTGATCGTCGATCATTATGCGCTCGATGTCCGCTGGGAATCTGCGCTCAAGGCGACATACCGAAAGCTGATGGTCATTGACGATCTTGCCGACCGCGAACATGTTTGTGATCTCTTGCTTGATCAGAATCTGGTCGACGGAATGGCCAATCGCTACCGTGGCAAAGTGCCCGGCCATTGTGTCTGCCTGGTCGGCCCGCAATACGCCCTGCTGAGACCGGAGTTCAGCATGCTTCGGCCTGCCAGTCTTGCCCGGCGGAAAATGCCTGCTTTGAACCGATTGTTGATTTTCATGGGAGGCAGCGATCCTGACGATGAAACCGGAAAGGTCCTCGATGGGGTGATGCTGTCCGGAAAACCTTGGAAGCATATCGACGTGGTCGTCGGGGAAAGCTATTCCGCCCTGCAAACCCTGAAGGAAACCCTGGCGAACCTTCCTTCAGCGACACTGCACATCCAGACGCCCGACATGGCAAAATTGATGGCGGCCGCGGATCTGGCCGTCACTGCAGGCGGGAGCGTGACCTGGGAAAAATGTATCCTTGGATTGCCCAGTCTCGTCGTCATCCTCGGTGAAAACCAGCGCCCGATCGCCACGATGATGCATCAGCAAGGGGCTCAGCGAACTCTGGGTGTGGCCTCTGAACTCACTCCCGCCTGTTATGCGCAATATCTGGAAGGAATGGTCGTCGATGAGTTGCCGACAATGATCGACTGTGCCAGCAAAGTGTGCGATGGTTCAGGCGTCGAAAAGGTATCAAGAATGATTCTTGGGGATGAGAAGCGCATATGAATAACAGCCTCTTGGCCATCGCCGGGCGGAGCATTGGCCCCAATGAACCCCCTTACTGCATCGCCGAAGTCGGCATCAATCATAATGGTGATCTTGGCCTGGCCAAACGAATGATCGAAGTTGCCAAAGAGGTCGGTGCCGATGCGGTCAAGTTTCAGACCTTCAAGGCGGAAGAATTCTGCGGCGATCCTGAACAGATGTTCACCTACCAGTCGCAAGGGAAAACCGTCACCGAATCCATGCGGGAAATGTTCAGACGCTACGAGTTCACTCCCGGGGAATGGCGTGCAATCAAGGCGCACTGTGACACTGTTGGCATAACTTTTTTCTCGACTCCACAGAACCGTTCCGATCTCGATCTGCTGATGTCGATCGGTGTGCCGGCGATCAAGGTGGGCTCCGACGACTTCACCAACCTGCCGTTACTCCGAAGCTATGCCGCCGAGAATCTGCCGCTGATTCTTTCCTGTGGCATGAGTGATCTGGCCGAGGTGCACCAGGCGCTGGAAACGGTCGGATGGTTTTCCGGCAAGCCTCTGGTCCTGTTGCTCTGTACATCCCAGTACCCCACGCCTGCCCAGGACGTGAATGTCCGCAAGCTGACGACCCTGCAGCAGGCCTTTCCGGGCCTGCTGGTCGGCTTTTCTGATCATACGCAGGGTCCCCTGGCTGCCGCTCTGGCTGTTGCCCTGGGTGCACAAGTATTCGAGAAGCACTTCACACTGGACCATGATCTGCCAGGGCCGGATCACTGGTTTGCCGAAGAAAGCGAGGGCCTGCGCGAATGGATACAAATGATCAGGGGTGCGCACGAGAGATTGGGCAGCCCGATGATCATGCCGACGAAAGCCGAAAGAGCGATGCGCTTGCAGGCAAGGCGGAGCATCGTGGCATTACGAAACATTGAGATGGGCGAGGAATTGAATGCCGAGAATATCGGTTTGCGGCGACCCGGTGCCGGGTTGTCTCCAGAGCTGATTGATCGGGTGATGGGCCTAAGAGCAGCGCACCCGATCAAGAAGGGGAGCTATCTTCAGTTGACGGATATTTCAAACTAAGGATAAAAATGGTTACCAGAATCTTGTTCAATTATCCTGATTATGCTCTGACAGCCCTCGATGATCAGGATAAGGATCTGATCCTGAGATGGCGTAATTCCGAATCGATACGCCATTTCATGTATGAGATCAGGCCGATCACTCCGGAAGAACATGACCAGTGGTTTCGCAGGGAGTTGAATAATGAGAAATCCCGGCATTTCATGTTCAGGGAGAAAGGCCGGCCTGTAGGTTTTGTGTCCTTCACGGATATCAATGATCGTGATCGTCGTTGCGCCTGGGCATTCAATCTGTCGGATGAGAGGGAAGGTCTTCAGAAAGGACTCGGTGCGGTCATGGAATACTTTGCTCTCGAGTACGTATTTGAAAAAATGTCCATCGAAAAGCTGTGTTGTGAGGTTCTGGATTTCAATACGGCAGTGGTTCGTCTGCACCAGCGCTTTGGATTCAACAAGGAAGGGTTTCTCCAGAAACATATCCACAGGGATGATGGAGTTTTTGGTGTAGTGGTGATGGCGCTCTTCCGGGAGGACTGGATGGGAATAAGAGGCGACATAGCAAAGACCTTGTTCAGCACTGACTAGCCTGATGGGGGTTATTCTTTCTGCCCATCAGCCAGCCTATCTGCCATGGCTGGGTTATTTTGACAAGATTGCACGCGCGGATGTCTTCGTTTTTCTTGATACCGTGCAGTTCGAAAAGAACAGTTTCATCAACCGCAACAAGATAAAAACGGCACAGGGACCACAATGGCTGACCATTCCGGTCAGGGTCAAAGGGCATATTCAGGCATCACTTCGTGAAACCTTGACCGACGATATGCAACCCTGGCGCAGCAAGCATTTGAAGTCGCTGGAAATGAATTACCGAAAAGCGCCAAGATTCAGGGAGTGCTTTCCAATAATCGAACAGTTGCTGGCAACGCCGGAATCCAATCTTGCCGAGTTGTGCTGGCAGCAACTTCGATTCTGGGTGACGGAATTCAGAATGAACACAAGGATGGTTCGTGCATCGGAATTGCCGATCACCAGCAGAAAATCGCAATTGATCCTGGATCTGTGCCAGCACTTCGGAGCAGAAAAATATCTGTCCGGCGCTTTGGGAAAAAACTATCTGGACGAGGATCGTTTCGCAGCTTCCGGAATAGCGATCGAATACCAGGATTTTCAGCATCCAACCTATCCGCAGTTATGGGGAAATTTCGAACCCTATATGGGCATCGTCGATTACTGGATGAACTGCGGTTCGGACATACACCCTGTTTTGACCGGGAAATCGCATGAGTTTTAGTTCTGAATGGGAGCAGCGTTACGCGGAAAGCACTCATCTGTCGGTATGGCCATGGTCCGATGTGGTCAGTCTGGTCCATCGGCACCTCAAATCGGTCCTGGTGGCAGGCGGTGGGAGTGTTCTTGAACTTGGCTCGGGGGCAGGTGCGAATATACCATTATTCATTTCTCTGAGTATGGACTATTATGGCATAGAGGGTAGTCCAACCATTGTGAGAAAGCTGCATCAACGCTATCCTGATCTTACAGAAAATATCATCAAGGCAGATTTCACAATTCAGCAGCCGTTCGCGCGACGATTTGATCTCGTTCTCGACAGGGCTTCGTTGACCCACAACAGCACGGCGTCGATAAGAAGTGCATTGCAGATCGTTTTCGATGCGCTCAAGCCTGAAGGCCTATTTATCGGCTCAGATTGGTTTTCCATGAACCATAGTGATTTCTTGTCTGGCGAAGCCGCTGATGATGATTTTACAAGAACAGGCTACAGCAAGGGTCAGTTCACCGGGGTAGGAAAAGTCCACTTTTCCGATGCAGCCCATCTTCGAGATCTGTTTTCGAGTTTCGAGATTTTGTTCATGGAAGAGAAACTGATGCGACGATATGAGCCACAGGATAACCATCAGTTCGCCTCCTGGAACATCGTCGCCAGGAAGCCGCATGATTAGAAGTGTTCTGGTCGTTGCCGCCCACCCGGATGATGAAATATTGGGTTGCGGGGGGACCATGGCCAGGCATCTTGCCCAGGGTGACCATGTCCATGTGCTGATCCTGGCAGAAGGTGCCACCAGTCGTTCGGAGCAGCGTGACCGCACCGCAGCCGGAGAACAATTGTTGGTTCTCTCTGCAGCCGCCAGGGAGGCGCATGCCCGACTCGGATCGACCTCGCTGGCAATGCTCGATTTTCCGGATAACCGGATGGATAGCGTGCATTTGCTCGATGTGGTCAAGGCCGTGGAATCCCATTTCAGGAAGGCCGATCCGGACATCATTTATACCCATTTTCCTGGCGATCTGAACATCGATCACCGGATTACCAGCGAAGCCGTGCAGACCGCCTGCCGCCCGCAACCAGGAAACCGACTGCGTCAGGTCCTGTTTTTCGAGGTGCCATCGAGTACCGACTGGCGCATGTCAGGGAACAGCGGTTTTGTACCGAACTATTTCTGCGATATTTCTTCTATGCTTGATCGCAAACTGGCCGCGCTCGGCAGCTATGCCCTGGAGATGAAGGATTGGCCACATGCACGCTCGATCGCGGCCTGTGAGCATCTGGCGAGATGGCGAGGGGCAAGTATCGGCGTGGCGGCAGCCGAAGCTTTCGTGGTGGGCCGGATGCTTGATGTCCTGTTCCTCACATGGAATGGATCGGCAGACTCGCAATGACCGTGCATTTCAAAACAGGGTCATGCCATCCTCGGGCTGTTCGCCTCCGCGCTCGTTTTTACCGGGTTCAAAGACCATGCCGGACGGCCCGGGATGCCTATCGCGTCCCCTCGACAGGAATCGGACCTGTATCCCACGCTTAGGAGGCGTGTGCACTATCCATTGTGCTACGAGGAGTCGGGCGCGTATTGTAGCCGCTGACCCTGGATTACGCCAACTTACCGCCGCATTTGCTCAGATCATTCCTCATGAAGGGAAACCGCACGCATGCCGTACCTGATTCTCTCCGACGCTTCCCTTGCCTTTGGCCATGTGCCGCTCCTTGAGCATGCGGATTTCCAGCTCGACGCCGGCGAGCGGGTCGCGCTGATTGGCCGTAACGGTACCGGCAAGTCCTCGCTGTTGAGCGCACTCGCGGGTCGTGGAGCGCTCGACGACGGCAAGGTATGGCTGCAACCGGGCCTGCGGATCGGCTATGTTCCGCAGGAGCCGCCCTTCGACGCCGATTTGACGGTCTTCGCGGCCGTTGTTGCCGGCATGGGTGAGTTGTCGGCGCTGCTTACCGAATACCATGCCGTCTCGAACGCCCTGGGCGAGCCTGCAGCAGACCATGAAAAGCTGCTGGAACGTATGCAGGCGCTGCAGACGGAACTGGAGGCACGGCACGCGTGGTCGTTCGAGGCGCAGGCCGAGCGCGTCATCCAGCGCTTTTCGCTCAATGCTGACGCCCTGGTTGGAACGCTTTCCGGTGGTCAGAAAAAACGCCTGGCGCTGGCACAGGCCCTGGCCGTTTCCCCCGAGTTGTTGCTGCTCGACGAGCCGACCAACCATCTCGATGTCGGCGCCATCGAATGGCTCGAGGAAATGCTGATTGCCTCGGGCGTGACACTGGTGTTCATCACCCATGACCGTCGCTTTCTCGAACGGGTGGCAACCCGCATCGTCGAACTCGACCGTGGCCGCCTGCTTTCCTGCCCGGGCAGTTTTGGCGAGTATCAGACACGCAAGGAGGCGATGCTGCACGACGAGGCGCTGAACAATGCACGCGCGGACAAGTTTCTCGCGCAGGAGGAAGTGTGGATCAGGCAGGGCATCAAGGCCCGTCGTACCCGTAACGAAGGGCGCGTGCTGCGCCTCGAGCGACTGCGCCGCGAACGTGCGGCAAGGCGCGAGCGCCAGGGCAAGGTCGAACTGGCGCTTGATGCCGGCGATCGCAGCGGCAAACTGGTGGCAGCGCTCGAGCACGCCGGCAAGCGTTTTGGCGAGCAGGTGGTAGTACGCGATTTCTCCTGTCGTGTGCAGCGCGGTGACAAGATCGGCATCATCGGCCCGAACGGCGCCGGCAAGACGACGCTGCTGCGCTTGATTCTCGGTGAATTGCTCCCCGATACCGGCAAGGTGCATCTCGGAACGAAAGTGCAGGTGGCTTATTTCGACCAGTTCCGCAGTCAGCTCGATGAACAGGCGACACTGATCGACGTGATCTCGCCGGGGTCGGATTTCGTCGAGATTGCCCATCAGCGCAAACACGTCATAAGCTATCTCGGGGACTTCCTGTTTGCGCCGCAGCGTGCGCGCTCGCAGGTCAGTTCGCTGTCCGGTGGCGAGCGCAACCGGCTTCTGCTGGCGCGTCTGTTCGCACGGCCAGCGAACGTGCTGGTGCTCGACGAACCGACCAACGACCTCGACATTGAAACTCTCGAACTGCTCGAGGAACTGCTCCAGGACTACACGGGCACCTTGTTTCTGGTCAGCCACGATCGTGCCTTCATCGACAACGTCGTGACCCAGACCATCGCTGCCGAGGGTGACGGCATCTGGCGAGAGTATGCCGGTGGTTATCAGGACTGGGCCGACTATCAGGCCGTTTGCCGCAGGGAAGAGGCTTCCACGATGGAGAGCAGCAGCAAACGCGGCGATTCGCGACCGGCAGAGGTCGCCAGGCCGACCCGGCCAAAGGCCAGCGCCAGCAAACTGTCGTGGAAGGAGGCCAAGGAACTCGCCGAACTGCCGCAACGCATCGCCGCCCTCGAGGCCGAGCAGAAGCAGATCGGCGAACGGTTGGCCGATCCCGCACTGTACCAGGCACAGCCGCAGGCAGCACGAGAGCTGTCGGCGCGCCTGCGCGAAATCGATGAGCAACTCCTGGCCCTGCTCGATCGCTGGGAAGCCCTCGAGAGTTAGCCAGCGCACTCGCCGGCGGGTTTCCGGGCGGGTATGCCCGGCGGGTGGGCGGGTGTGCGCCCGGCCGGTACCGTTACGCCGACCTGGGCCGCAGGATCAAAAGCGCCGCAAGACCGGTCAACAGCCCCCAGAAAGCGGAACCGATGCCGGCCAGCGCAACTCCCGAGGCCGTGACCAGGAAGGTCAGCAAGGCCGGCTCACGTTCGGCTTCCTGTCCTAGCGCATTGGCAAGCGCACCGCCGATCGTGCCGAGTAGTGCAAAACCGGCGATCGCCAGCACCAGCTCCTTCGGGAAGGCCAGGAGGAGTGCACCGACCGTCGCTCCGAAGAGTCCAATGAGCAAGTAGAAAGTCCCGGCGGCGATGGCGGCGACGTAGCGCTTGTCGGCATCCGGGTGCGCCTCACGGCCCATGCAGATGGCCGCGGTGATCGCTGCAAGGTTCAATGCAAAACCGCCGAAAGGGGCGAGCAGCAGATTGGTCGCGCCGGTCCAGCCGATCAGCGACGAAATCGGCAACTGGTAGCCGGCAGCGCGGATGACGGCAACCCCCGGAACATTCTGCGAGGCCATGGTGACCACGTACAGGGGAAGTGCCACGCCGATCAGCGCCCGCCACGAGAATTGCGGGGTGGTGAACACTGGCGTGGCCAGTTCGAGGCGCAGCGACTGGACCTGCAGCAGCCCCTGTGCGGCAGCGATGCCGATGCCAAGCAGGAGGGTGACGACGATGGCGTAGCGAGGGTGCAACCGGCGGCAGAACAGATAAGCGCAGAACATCGGGAAGACCAGGACGAACTGGTTCTGCAGGGCGACGAAAGCATCGAGGCCGAAGCGCAACAGGACGCCGCCCAGCATGCCGGAGGCAATAGAGGTTGGGATGCGGTCGAGCATCCGTTCGAAATGGCCGGTGAACCCTGAGACGGTAATCAGCGCTGCCGAGACCAGAAAGGCGCCGATTGCTTCGGACATCGGGATTCCTGCCGCACTGGTGATCAGCATCGCCGCGCCGGGCGTCGACCAGGCGGTCAGTACCGGCGCCCGGAAGCGCAGCGAGAGAGCGATGCTGGTCAGACCCATTCCCAGGCCCAGCGCACACATCCAGGAAGCCAACTCGGCAGCCGTCGCCTGCAGCGTCTGGGCAGCCTGGAAGACGATCACCGCCGAACTGGTGAAGCCGACCAGGACTGCGACGAAGCCGGCAATCAGCGCCGATGGGGAGAGGTCCTCGAACAGTCGCATGCTTTTCTCGAGATGATTACCCAACGTGATGAAAAACTATGGGGGTTGGGGTGCGAATGAAAGTGTTGGTCGAGGTCACTTGTTCGATGGAGATGCGTTGACATCGGTGATCGCCCCTCCCCCCTTGCGGGGGAGGGGAGTATATCGGTTCCTCCCAACACTTTCGTTCACACCCCTGCGACCGAATCTGACCGCTGGACCCCGTCTGACCGGCCATCGCACGGTCCAGGCAGCATTCAGACCTTGATATTGATCGGGGCTTCGCCCGGTGCGCGCCGTCGTCCCCGGTTCGAGCGGGTGTCGAGCAGGACCGGCTGGTTCTTTGAACGACGGTCGCTGCTTCTGCGTTCTACCGGTGCGGGCTTGTTTTCTTCCTCGGTACCGATGGCGGTCGGGGGCGGTGGTTGTCCTCCCTTTTTTCTCGACGGCGGGGGCTGGCCTTGCGGCGAGGCCGCCAGTTCGTCGGTGAGTCTGGCAGCTGGTTCCACCGCTCCGGATGTCCTGTCGACTTCCTTGGTCAGAGTAGCGACCGACGGTAATAATTCAGATGGAATTCTCATAGTCCAGGTCCTGTACACGTGCTCGCGAGGCATGGAATCCGGGCAGGCGGTTATACAATCGTTTCTACGGCCATTAACGATTTTACTTTATCGCTACCTCTGTCAGAGTTATACCGTTGCAGGCAGCTTGTTTGCCAAGTTTTTCGCAGCGCGCCCATGGTCGTTGATCTGCCCGCTGTACTCTGACCCTGCCGATCGTTCTCGATCGGCGACCTTGAATCCTACTTGAATTGCCCGTTGCGGCGGGGGGATGCGGATTGAGATGACGAGCTGGAAAAAGCGTTCCTGGGTCCTGATCCCGGCCATCACTGGTCTGGTCGGGCTCGGTTACTACGCGTATACGAGTTTTCGAGAGCCGCCTGGTTCAACAATGGCGCTGCCGACGGGAGCGGCTGCCGGCCGCTCGGGCGCCGCTGCGTCTGCCGGTCCGCCGGGTGGCGGGCCGCTGCGCGTCGAAACGGCGCGCGTACGGGCCGTCGAACTGGTCCTTGATGCCACCGCCGTCGGTTCGCTACGCTCGAACGAGTCGGTCGTTCTGCGTCCTGAGACGCCCGGTCGGGTCGCCGCGATTCACTTCAGGGACGGGGTCGCGGTCAGCAAGGGCTCGCTGCTGCTGGCACTCGACGCGGCAACGCAGGCAGCCGAACTCGACCAGGCGAAGGCCAATCTGGGACTGGCACAGACCAACCACCGACGCACCCAGGATCTGTTCGCGAAAAAGTTCATCAGCCAGCAGGCGCTCGACAACGCCGAGGCCGCGCTGAAGGTTCAGGAAGCCGCCCTGGCGCTGGCGCAGGCCCGCTTCGACAAGATGCGCCTGCGCGCGCCGTTCTCCGGCATCGTCGGGATTCGCAACATCAGTGTCGGCGACTATGTCAAGGAAGGGCAGGAACTGGTCAATATCGAGGATATCCGTACGCTGAAGATCGATTTTCGCCTGCCCGAGTCCTACCTCAGCCAACTCGAACCCGGCCAATACCTCGAGGTGTCGAGCGACGCCCTGCCGGGCCAGAGGTTCACCGCGGTGCTCGACGCGATCAATCCGCTGGTCGAGGCCGGCGGTCGTGCGATTTCGCTACGCGCGCATCTGCCGAACAGCGAAGCACGCCTGCGTCCCGGCATGTTCGTGCGTGTCCGCCTGATTTTCGAGCAACGCAACAATGTACTGCTGATCCCGGAACAGGCGCTGGTTGCGGACAGCAAGGCGCCTTACGTTTACCGTGTCGTCGATGGTCGGGTGCAACGTGTGCCGATCAGGACCGGCCTGCGGCGCGACGGTCAGGTCGAAGTCATCGAGGGTCTGCGCGCCGGCGACGAGGTCGTCAGCGCCGGGCAGATGAAGCTGCGCGACGGTGCCGCGGTACGTGCCGTCAGTGAAAGCCAGGCCGAACCGGCGCCAGCAGCCGGGGCGCCGCCGGGGGCGGACCAATGAAGATTTCCGACCTGTGCATCCGTCGCCCGGTCTTCGCGACGGTTCTCTCGCTGTCGATCCTGCTCGTCGGTCTGGTCTCCTATACCCGTCTGCCGGTGCGCGAATACCCGAAGATCGACGAACCGGTGGTGACCGTCGATACCACCTACCGTGGCGCCTCTGCCGAGATCGTCGAGTCGCAGATCAGCAAGCCGCTCGAGGATTCGCTGGCCGGCATCGAAGGGGTCGACGTCATCACCTCGATCTCGCGTCAGGAGAACAGTCAGATTTCGGTGCGCTTCAAGCTTGAGCGCCATCCGGATTCGGCGGCGTCGGATGTCCGCGACCGCGTCTCGCGCGTGCGCAACAAGCTGCCGGCCGACATCGACGAGCCGGTCATCGCCAAGGTCGAGGCCGACGCCAATCCGATCATCTGGATCGCCTTCTCGTCAGACCAGCACTCGGCACTCGAAGTCACCGACTTCGCCAATCGCATCGTCAAACCGCGCCTTCAGACACTGCCCGGCGCTGCCGACGTACGTGTCTTCGGCGAGCGCAAGTTCGCGATGCGCATCTGGCTGGATCGCGACCGCCTGGCGGCCTTCAACCTGATGCCACAGGATGTTGAGGATGCCTTGCGTCGGCAGAACGTCGAGGTGCCGGCCGGCCGCATCGAAAGCCGGAGCCGTGAGTTCTCGGTGGTTGCGCGCACCGATCTTGGCGAAGCGGCGCAGTTCGCTGAAATCATCGTCAAGCAGGCGACAGACGCCAGGGGCAGCTATCCGGTGCGCATCGCCGACCTCGGTCGCGTCGAGATCGGCGCCGCTTCCGAGCGCAGCAGCGTGCGTTTCAAGGGTCGGCCGGCGGTCGCCCTGGGGGTCATCAAGCAGGCCACCGCCAACCCGCTCGAACTGTCACGGGCGCTGCGCGGCGAACTGCCCAAAGTGATCGGCGAACTGCCGCCGGGAATGACCGCGAACATCGCCTACGATTCGTCGGTGTTCATCGACCGCTCGATCGACGCGGTCTTCAAGACCATCGGTGAAGCAATGCTGCTGGTGCTGCTGATCATTTTCATCTTTCTGCGCAACTTCCGGGCGACGCTGATTCCGCTGGTGACGATTCCGGTTTCTCTGATCGGCGCCTTTGCGCTGATGCTGGTGCTCGGCTTCACGATCAATACCCTGACCCTATTGGCGCTGGTGCTGGCGATCGGTCTGGTCGTCGATGACGCGATCGTCGTCCTGGAAAACATCTACCGCCACATGGAGGCGGGCATGCCGCGGCGCAAGGCGGCCTTTCAGGGAGCTCAGGAGATCGGTTTCGCGGTCGTCGCGATGACCATTACCCTCGCTGCGGTGTATGCGCCGGTCGCTTTCATGACCGGGCGGACAGGCAAACTGTTCGTCGAATTCGCGCTGACGCTGGCCGGGGCTGTTCTGGTTTCCGGTTTCGTCGCATTGACGCTGTCACCGATGATGTGCTCGCGGCTGCTCAAACACGAGGCCCGGCACGGCAAGGCCTACGTCGCCGTCGAAAACCTCCTGGAAGCGCTGACGCGGGCCTACCGCCGTGTGCTCACCGCGGCACTGGCGCAGCGCTGGCTGGTGATGCTGGCTTTCGTGCTGGTCGCGGGGGCGAACGTCTTTCTACTCGGTACGCTCAAGTCCGAACTGGCGCCGATCGAAGACCGTGGCATCATCATCGGCGTCTTTCTCGGGCCGGAAGGCGCGACGCTTGATTACACCGACAAGTATGCCCGGCAGATCGAGGACCTCTACGCGCATACCGCCGATGTCGAGCGCTACTTCGTTGTCGCCGGCAACCCGACTGTCAGCCAGGGTATCTCCTTTGTCGGTCTCACCGATTGGCAGGAGCGCAAGCGCAACTCGGCGGCGGTGGTCAAGGAACTGTTCCCAAAGTTCTCGGGAATTCCCGGCGTGCTGGCATTTCCGGTTTTGCCGCCGTCGCTCGGCCAGAGCCCGCGTGAGCGGCCGATCAATTTCGTCATCGTCACCTCGGCGTCGTACGTCGAACTCGACAAGATCACTGCCAGGCTCCTCGACGAGGTGGCGAAGAACCCGGGCTTGACCAATGTCGATACCGATCTCAAGCTGAACAAGCCCGAACTGTCGGTGATCGTCAATCGTGACAAGTCGATGGATACCGGGGTGCAGATCGAAACCGTCGGGCGGACGCTCGAAACCATGCTAGGTGGTCGCCAGGTCACCCGTTTCAAGCGGGAGGGCGAGCAATACGACGTGATCGTTCAGGTCGCCAACGCCGACCGTGCGACGCCTTCCGACATCGGCGACCTCTTCGTTCGCGCCAGGGATGGCAGCATGATCCCGCTGGCCAACCTGCTCATCGTCGACGAAACGGTCAGCCCGCGCGAACTCAACCATTTCGGGCAGCGCCGCGCGGTCACCCTAACCGCCAACCTGACCCCAGGCTACGCCATGGGCGAAGCACTGCGGTTTCTCGACAGCACCGCCGGGCGCCTCCTGCCAGCCGGCTATGCCATCGACTATGCGGGCCAGTCGCGCGAGTTCAAGCTCTCGTCATCGTCGCTGGCGCTGACCTTCCTGCTCGCGCTGGCGTTCATCTACCTGGTGCTCGCCGCCCAGTTCGAGAGTTTCCGCGACCCGTTCATCATCATGCTGACGGTGCCGCTGTCGATGACCGGCGCATTGCTGGCGCTGCTTCTGAGCGGCGGGACGCTCAATGTGTACAGCCAGATCGGACTGGTCACGCTGGTGGGCCTGATTACCAAGCACGGCATCCTGATCGTCGAGTTCGCCAATCAGTTGCAGGCGCAGGGGCGCGGGGTCCGGCAGGCGGTGATCGAGGCTTCCGAACTGCGCTTGCGACCGATCCTGATGACCACCGGCGCGATGGTGCTGGGCGCGATTCCGCTGGCGATCGGCAGCGGTGCCGGCACCGAGAGCCGCCAGCAGATCGGCTGGGTCATCGTCGGCGGGCTGCTGCTCGGTACCTTCCTGACGCTGTTCGTCGTGCCGACGGTGTATACGCTGCTGGCCAGACGCCAGGCCGGGGCGCGCGCCGTGAGCAGGGCGGCTGGTGAGCTGGGCTGAATGGCAGCTTTCCGGCATTCTCCCTTATGGCGGTAAGTGTCGATTAATTTTACAGTTTGAACCAAAGGAAACCGGCCAGAATGCTTCGTGACCGCCGAAATGACTATTTTCATCATTAATTTTAATAACTTAATAAATTATTGGCGTGATCTGGCACGGCTCTTGCTCCGTGTTCTGCAGGTGCCTTTGAGTCCTCCAGGACAGGCCCTTCAACCTTTCTCAAAGGAGATATCAAATGCAATTTACTTCGGTTCTTCCAGCACTTAAAAGAGCCAGCGCCGCTGCAGTCGGTGCCCTGGGAATCCTGGCCTCCGGCGCCGTTTACGCCGATTCGATTGCGCCTACCAGCTTCAGCGCCAGCCTCGGCGTCGGCGAGTCGGTGACCATCACCAAGACCGTCACCGTCACCGCAGCGCCACCGACGGATGCCCTGATCGACGTGATGTTCGTTTTCGATACCACCGGCAGCATGGGTAGCGCGATTGCCGGCGCGAAAACGATGGCGGATGGTCTGCTCACCAGCCTCGGTTCATTCGGCAGCGTCGCGAGTGGAGTCGCTTTTTACAATGACCCTGGCGCAGGTACAGTGAAGGCCCCGGTCGACACGACTGCCGCGACCACCGTGGCCGCCATTACCGGACTGGGCGCCAGTGGCGGCGGTGATTACGCCGAACTGGGTTACGACGGCATCAGCGCTGCGGCGGCTGGCGGTGGATGGCGTGCCGGTTCGAACCGCTTCATCATCGCGCTCGGTGATGCCGGCTTCAAGGCGGGCGCCGCTACTCTTGCCAGCACGTTGGCGGCAGTTGGCGGCATCAGTGCCGATGTGATCGGTATCGACTTCTGCTCTTCATCCGGCACCTGCGCCTTGGCTCCGACCTTCGCCAGCAGCATCACCGGCCTCGGCGGCTCGGTCTTTGCTTCTTCGACCACACCAGACGCGATCGCCGCGGCGATCACCGCCGGCATTACCGCCAGCTTCGCCACCTACAGCAAGGTGACGGTCGATGATCTCGGCGGCGGGCTGCCCGAGATCGCGGTCTCCACCGTCTGCACGGGCGCCGACATCGGTTCCTGCTCAGGTGCCGACGCGGTCGGTTCGTACGACCGTTCGGTTGACCGCGTGTTTACCTTCGACTATACCTTCACACGTGTGGCCGCTGGCGACAAGGACTTCGTCACCTTCGCACTGGTCGACGACAAGATCGTGGCCCGCGAACTTGACAGCTTCAAGACTCCCGAGCCGGCCACACTGGTCCTGATGGGCATGGGCCTGCTTGGCCTGGGGGCAGCGCGCCGTCGTTCAGTCTAAGTTTTACTTTTACCCCGACCCCTCTCCAGCGAGTGGAGAGGGGAGATTCGTGAGTCGCCGACGCGACTTGCAGATTGGACGAATCGGTAGGGCAAAAAAGCGGCCTGCGGGCCGCTTTTCTTTTGTGGAGCAGCCACCACACTGGCCGCCCGCCCTCGCTACTTCGCCGAGAGTTGCTGCAGGCGTTGTCTGGCGTCGGCCGCTTGGTTGAAATTCGGGTCGAGTTCGAGTGCTTTCTGCAGCGCGGCGACCGCTTCCTTCTTCTTGCCCTGTTCGGCATAGACCACCCCGAGGTGGTAGCGGAAACCGGCCTTCTTGGGGTTGGCGGCAACCGCCTTCTCGATCGCCTGCGCGGCGGGGCCGAGTTCACCGCGGGCCCGGTGGACCCAGCCAAGCGTGTCCTGGATCGTCGTCACCTTGGGCGCCAGTTCAACCGCCTTCCTGGCCCAAACCAGCGCATCGTCGAGACGCTCCTTGCGCACCGCGGCCATGAAGGCGAGATTGTTGTACGCGCCATACATCATCGGATCGTTCTGAACGGCCTCGAGATAGGCCTGTTCGGCTTCGGCCCAGCGCTGCTGACCTTCGAGCACGGTCCCGAGTTTGAAGAAGGCCAGCGCCGGGTTTTTGGTCACCTTGGTAGCAGAGCGATAGGTGTTGGCTGCCTGGTCGAGGTTTCCCTTGGCCAGATACAGATCACCCAGATCGATGTAGGCAGGGAAAAAATCCGGCGCCATGGCGATGATCTTCTGCTGTGCGGCCATAGCCAGATCGAATTTGCCCTGTGACGCCAGGAAGCGGGCGAGGGCGTGCGCGAACTTCGGGTCGGCAGGCGCGAGCCTGACCGCCTGCTCATACTCGGCGAGTGCCGCATCCGGGTGGCCTTGCGCCGCCAGCGTCGCGGCCAGACCCGCATGTGCCTGCGGATTGCCGGCGTCGAGCGCGATGGCCGCACGGTAAGCGTCTTCTGCCGGTTTTGCCTTCTTGAGGCCGAGCAGATAGTTCTCGGCGAGGTTGAGCTGCGCATCCACCGAGCGTGGGTCGAGCGCGACTGCTTTCTTGAAAGTGGCTTCGGCATCGACGAAGCGCCCTTGCTGAAACTGGTAGCGGCCCCAGGTGCGCTGCGTCAGCGCGCCGTTCGGATCGGCCGTCAGCGCCTGCTTCAGCCAGTGTTCGACGCGGGCGGGCTTGTTTTGCCGGGCGGCGACTTCCGCCAAACCGATGTAGGCTGCCGACAGCTTGGGATCGACCCGGGCCGCTTCCGTGAATGCGGCCTCGGCGGCCACCAGTTCGCCAGCGTTCAATGCCTTCAAGCCGGCGTCCACCTTGCTTTGTGCGGGAGACGCGCCGGGGGGCTGCCCCCGCGGGGAATCCTGCGACGGAATGGGTGCTGCCGCCGTCGAGAATGGTTCTGCCGCCAACAGGGCAGCGATCAGTCCGGCGACGATCGATGGTCGATGAATCATGGGAGTGATGCCCTCCAGGAACGTGGATTGAGTCGGTCGGCCGCCACCCGCGGTTTGGGCCTGCGCGTGCACCATGGCCGCAGCCAGTTTTTGGCCAGTATCGTCACCGTCCAGACGGCGCCGACCGATGCAGGGGGCAGGCTGAGGAGGATCGGGAATCCAACGGGACTGCCGAAAGTATCGGCAGCCCGGTCGGGCCTGTCAACTGGCTTGACAAGGCCGGCGTCGCCTTAACTGCCACGAGGAGTACATCGTCTTCGTCGAGAGCGCACGTCGCCTGGCGACAGCGTTCTGGCAATCTCATTGACATCCCGACCGCCGCGGCCGGTTTTCATTCCCCGCGCACGCGCGTATCCTCTCGCGCCATACCATCGTCGATGGCGCGACGGTAGCCGACCTGGGGGGATTCATGAATCTCGAGAAAGTGGTTTTCGGTTTCTTCATCGTTCTGGCCGCAACGCTGAACTTCGGTTTCTTCATCGGCGACATCGATCAACCCAATCACCATCATATCTACGAGCTGTTCGCCGCTATCGCCGTCAACCTGGTGGCCACGGTCCTGAAATTCGGTGATCGCACACAGATCGGTGCGGTGCACCTGTCGACCAGCCTGGTTGCCGACCTGCAACTGGTGGCGGCGGCCTGCGTCTGGGGCGTCGCGGCGCATGTCACCGGCGAAGGCATGTCGCCGGATGTCACCATCAGTGTGGTTTCGTTGAGCGGCGGCGCGCTCTTTGCCAACATCGTCTCGGTGATCCTGCTGATCGCCGAAACCGTGATGCTGCGGCGTTGAACGGCATTCCACGATGAACGCCAGCGTCTTTTTCATCGCCCTGCGGCGGATGCGGGCGCCACTGATCGTGCTGATCGTCATCTATGCGCTGTCGACGCTCGGCCTGACGCTGATTCCCGGCATCGACGCAGAAGGGCGGCCAGCGCCACCGATGAGCTTCTTTCACGCTTTCTACTTCGTCAGCTACACCGCCAGCACGATCGGCTTCGGCGAACTGCCCGGCGCGTTTTCCGAAGCGCAGCGGATGTGGGTGACGGTGGTGATCTTCCTCTCGGTGATTGGCTGGTCGTACTCGATCATCAGCCTGCTGGCGCTGGTCCAGGACCGGGGCTTGCAGCAGGTGTTGCTGACTGGTCGATTCGTTCGCCGGGTCAGGCAGCTTGGCGAACCCTTCTACATCCTCTGTGGCTGCGGCGAGACCGGCCTGCTGATTGCTCGCGCGCTCGACCGCGACGGCATCCGGGTAGTGACCATCGAACGCAATGAGGGGCGCATCCAGGAACTCGAAATCGAAGACTTCTCTGCCGACGTTCTTGCTCTCTGCGGCGATGCGGCGCAGCCGCAACACTTGCTGATGGCCGGCCTCAAGCACCGCAGTTGTCGCGGCGTGCTGGCGATCACCGACGACGACGCGGCGAATCTTTCCGTGGCGATAGCCAGTCGGCTGATGAATCCGAGCCTGATGGTCATCGCGCGCGTCGCGAGCTCGTCGATCGAGGCCAACATGATGTCGTTCGGAACGCATTACGTGGTCAATCACTTCGAGAAATTCGCCGACTATCTGGCGCAGGCGATCCATTCTCCGAACTGGTACCGTCTCGTTGATCTGCTGACCGGCCTGCCGGGTCAAGAACTCCCTGAACGACACGATCCTCCAGCCGGCGACTGGGTGATCTGCGGTTATGGTCGTTTCGGGCAGGCGGTGGTTCGCAATCTGGAGCGGCAGGGGGTGAGCCTGACGGTGATCGACCCCGATCCGAACCTGTCGAGCAGCGTCCATCACATCGTGGGTCAGGGTACCGAGGCCGAACCCCTGCGCCGGGCAGGGATCGAAACGGCGGTCGGAATCGTCGCCGGCAGCGACCACGATACCAACAACCTGTCGATCGCGATGACCGCCAAGGAGCTCAACCCGGACCTGTTCGTCGTCCTGCGCCAGAACCGGATAGCCAATCAGGTGCTGTTCGACGCTTACGATGCTGATTTCACGATGGTGCCGTCGAAGATCGTCGCGCGCGAATGCCTGGCGCTGATCACCTCGCCCCTGCTGAGCCGTTTCTTCGGCCTGCTTCGCGGTTGGCCGGATACACGTGCGGAGGCACTCGCCGGGCAACTCGAAGCGCTTTGTGGCCGGCGCGTGCCGCTGGTCTGGGGAGTCAGGCTGAATGCCGCCGAGGCGCCGGCGGTGCATCAGTGGCTGATGATGGAGCAGAAGCCGATGGCGCTTGGCCGCTTGCGCCACGATCCGGCGGCGCGTACC
>WBZL01001905.1_pt1 | contig 20847 bp, 19 predicted proteins | sample 5204291 | NCBI WGS metagenome assembly WBZL01 (sample SAMN12344345, study PRJNA552823) | activated sludge metagenome | biome: Activated sludge suspended growth; feature: Nitrification reactor; material: Wastewater; isolation source: activated sludge from nitrification reactor of wastewater...
GCACATGTGGGATGGCTCGGCGGTGCCCCTCGATGAAAACCTCCAGATCGCCCAGGAGCTCTTGGAGAAGTGCGCTGCGGCGCAGATCATCCTCGAGGTCGAGATCGGCGTGGTCGGCGGTGAAGAGGATGGCATCGTCGGCGCGATCGACGAGAAGCTCTACACCACCCCAGAAGACGCGCTGAAGACCATCGCGGCACTGGGCTTGGGGGAGAAGGGTCGCTACATGACTGCGCTGACCTTCGGCAATGTCCACGGCGTCTACAAGCCAGGCAATGTCAAACTCCGTCCGGAGATCCTCAAGGCCGCCCAAGAGGCGATCGTGGCGCAGTACGGCGACTCCGCCGGGCAGCGGCCAATGGACCTCGTCTTCCACGGTGGCTCAGGCTCGACCGAGCAGGAGATCTCCGATGCGGTTGACTACGGCGTGGTGAAGATGAATGTCGACACCGACACCCAATATGCCTTCACCCGCCCGGTGGCAGCACACATGTTCAACAACTACGACGGTGTGCTCAAGGTCGATGGCGAGGTCGGCAACAAGAAGGTCTACGACCCGCGCTCATGGGGCAAGGCTGGCGAAAACGCGATGACCGCGCGGGTGATCGAGGCCTGCGAAAACCTCCGTAGCAGCGGGCACTCGGTCGGCTGAGTCCGCACTGATCTACGTGTCGCGGAGGTTTCAGCTGATGCCGTGTACGCCGGGGCCATTCGCCCCGGTCTCGGTGTTGGCCACGGTCGGTTTGCTGTAGCTGTCGCCGCACTGCCATGAGTCCCAGCTCTCGCGGGCATAGGTGACGAAGTCGCTGTTGATATAGCGGGTGGTGTCACCGGCGTACAGATAGCCACGCCACATGAAGGCAACCCAAGCGCCGGTCTTGAGGAAGCCGTCGTTGTTGTTGATGTGATCGGAATTCATCCCGCCGTAGTAGCGCTTCTTGCCCGAGTCGATGCCGGTGGCATCCCAGCCCCCGGCGGTGTAGGTCTTGGTGCCGCTTTGGTTGTTTGATTGTTTGAACTCCGCCCAGACGCCGGTGGATGGATTCTTGCGCATCACCACGAAGCGATAGATCGAGTAGGTGCCACCCCAATCCTGGCGGCCATCCTCTTCTGCAGTCGGCCAACCGAAGTCGAAGACTCCATAGGGCCCTGGTAGGGCACCGCCCCAGACACCCAGTGAAGTGCGACATACTTTGCGGGCGGGTGCTTCGGGCGCGGTGATGGGTGGCGCAGTCACGGTGTAGTTGACCTTGGGGAAGGTGCCGCCAAACACCGTCTGCCAAGTGGCCTTGGTCGGGGAGCGCAAGCGTGCCTTGGCGCGCAGCCCGACATGGCGCCCGGCGCTGGCCAGGACGAGATCACGACGGCCGGCGTAGGTGCTCAGATCGAACTTCGACTGAACCCTCGGGCAGATCACCTTGGTGCCACCCGGAGCCACAATGCCATTGCTGATCGGTGTATAGCCGCGTGTGGTGCTGTAGGTGTTGCTGGCTGACAGGTTGCCCACGGCGTTGCTCCCAAAGGTCCAGGCCGCCGGGCTTTCGATGCCCGTGGTGCAGTCTGCGCTGCTCGAGCTGGTGCGCACATCGACCAATGAGTCGGCAAACAGGCGACTGTCGCTGGTGGCAGCTGTGGCGCTGGAGTCGCTTGCGTTTTTCATCAAGAAGGCATCGAAGGAAAAGATGTCGGTGTTGCCGTTGAGCCGGTCTGAGGTGAGGCCGATCTTGAGTCCTGGGGTGCTGGTGGCGGGGTTGAGGTCGCTGTCGCCCACGTGCAGGGTCGGATTGACGGAGACGTCGGAGACAGTTTGCTCAAACTTTGAGCTACGCGTCGCCGGAGGCGTGTAGCTGTCGGCCTTGCTCCAACCCGCGCGCGTGGGCTGAGTGGCGGTCAACCCGATGCCCGCAAGGAGGGCCACCAGAGCCAGTCCTGAAGCGAGCTTGTGCATTATTCAATCCTGCCTTGCCAGGTGGTTGAAGGTGAGTGAAATGTCCGACATTGTGGCTGGTCTGCTTCGGACTCCTCCTCACGACGGTTGCCGGCCAAGACGATCAACCCGACGTAGATGAGCAGGGCACTCAGGCACAGGATGGTTGCGGTGCTGTACAGGCCGAGTGGGGCACCCGTTTGAGGCAAAGGCCGATGTACGGAGGAGTGGTGTGGCTGTTTTGCGGGCGGCCGTGGTTTGGTAGCGGGCCCGGTTTCGACCAGGGGTGGGCTCACGCAGGTGCCGTCCTGTGCCGGCGCATTGACCTCGGACCCACGCACGGCCATCGGGATCTCGATCCGCTGCAGCCGCATCGCATTGGTTGCTGACCAGGGGAGGGCTACGGTCGCGGTGATCTGTCGCTTGCCGCCCTTGGTGACCGCTTGAGTCAAGATATTGATGCAGGCGTCACCCAGGTTTGCTTGCGAACTCGCCAGCAGCTTCCCGGACTCGTCGAGGTCGTCCACGATCAGTTTGAGTTGGGCAGATTCATTTGGCACATGGACATCGGGATCGGCTAGGGTGATATCAGCCAAGATCTGGAAGTACGCCGTGCTCTCACTGGAGTTGCGCACCCAGAAGGAGTCGGTGATTGTGTCACCTGGCACGATCCGACCGGCTGCAGGGAAGAGCAGCGGAGGGTCCGGGCTCCAAGTCATCCCATCGGCGGAGAAGAGCACGCGTTCGGCAGCTTGCGCCGTGGCTGGGAGCCCTACCGTGACCATCCAGAGGAGCAGGCCGAAAATGGTGGCGAAGGGTAGGCGCCTCATGGTCGTCTCGCCGACTTTGGCCTGCGCCGGCCTGGTCGCGGAGCGCCGATGAGTTGCCATCCGGCGTACCCGAAGAGTGCGCAGGCCGCGATCCAGATGCCAGTGTCCTTCTGCTCCTGCGGCAGCGCAGTGGCGGCGTAGCCGACATAGGGCACCCAATATTTGACCTGTCCCCTGACCTGCTTTGACGTGAGCTCCCAAGGGTCTTCGGCATTGTTGGCGTCGCCCTTGGTGCGCAGGCGCACGGTGCCATTGGGGTCGGTCGTCTTGGCCACAATCCGGTGGGTGACGGTCATCCCGGAGTCGGGCTTGGGGAGGAAGGTGATGATCTGACCTGGCTCAAGCCTGGCCAAGTCAGTGTTGCCATGCACCCGCTCGACCACCACCTGACTGCCGATCGGGATGGTTGGCGTCATTGAGCCGGTGAGCACAGTCAGCGGCACCCACCCCAATACCTTTGGTACGACGATCACGGCCACCAGCGCCACCGCCACCACGCTGACCAAGGCCCAAGTGATCCACGTGCCCGCTGTGCGCAAGTGCCCGCGAGACACCTGGGAGTGTGTGCCCGGTGCCTGCTGCGGCGTGCTTGCGGTCAACGTGGGCATGAGGAGTCCGGCTCCAATCAGGTCTGGGACAAGGTCAGGTCGAAGGCTCCGAAGGTGATGGCCTTGTTGGTCAATCTGGCCAGCAAGTCAGCGCCTGCGTCATCGGGCGGCACGGCCATGGTCCAGGTGACTTGGTAGCTGCCGCTCCCGTCGGCGCTGCTGACAGGCAGCGTCAACACCCAACCAGTGCCACTCGTTATCGCGGTGGTCGAGTTGTCGGGTTTGGTCACCGACGCTGAGATGGTGGCGGCGCAGGCGTAGGAGTTGCTCTGATCACCGGGGCAGGCGCCGCCCGTGTTGGGGAGCACCTCCGAGAGATCAACCATGAGATCTCCTTGAAGGTTGTCTCCGGAGGCGGTCACGGCTATTTGTCGCGTGATCGTCAACTTGTCGCCCGGCACCAACCTCTCGGTGCCCAAGGTGGCGGTCACCTTGCGACATTCGGTGTACGGCGCCGTTGTGGCACAGGTCGTGCCAGAGACAAAACTGCGTTGCCCGACGGTGATCTGGCTGTGTAGTTCGATGCTCGTTGTGCCACCACTGATATTGAGAGCACCAGCGGTGAGATTGCCGGTGCCGATTGCATTGGTGGTGCCCCAGAGGGCGAGAGTGTCCAATCCTCCGGTCAGCAAGAAGACTCCAAGGGTTGCGGCAACCAATGGCTTCCACAACCTCCGCAACAGTTTGTCTCCCGGTGCTGTTGCCCCGGTGGGGGTACGGCATGGATGGCTCCTCTTCATCGGGTCCTCGTCTCAGGATTTGCCCAGCCCGCGTGATCCGGTCGGGATCGCCGACCGGATCACGCGACTGAATCAGGGCACCTGGACCAGGTTGAGCTTGAAGTCGGTCAAGCTGGCCGTGGTGGTGACGCCATCTTGATTGGCGACGCTCGAGGGCAGTTGCAATGCGACGATCGCCGTCTTGGCGTTGCCGCTGTCGGCCTCGGTCAGCCCAGTGGGGCTACCCGAAATGCCAGCTGCCACGGTGATCCACTTGGTCAGGTCTGTGCCTGATCCGGTGGCTGGCAGGGTGGCGGTCAGGTCGGCCTTGATGTTGTCGCCGACCAAGGTCGGGGTGGCGGTGGCGACGTACTTGAGCTTGTCGCCGGGCACGATCCGGAAGGCAGTGATGTCGATGATCTGGCTGCATCCGCTCAGACCGACCGGTGAGGTGGTGGTGTCGGTGGCAGCCGAGGTGCCATTGGCAGTGCAGTCATACCAAGCGTCCCCCGACACAGCCAAAGACAAGTTGCCCGCGGTGATGTCGCCGCTGCCCACATTGGTCGACTGCGACCAGTAGGCGAAGGTGCCGCCGACGCCAGTCAACAAGGCCAGGCCAAGGCCCGCGGCGATCGCGCCCCTTTTTGCATGGGACTTCTTCGGTGTTGCGTTCATCAGGGTTCTCCTCAGGAATCAGACCGACGATGGCCGGCTCTATCCATTATGAGGTTATAAGTCCGTTTTCATACAAAAAAGTGAGATTTGCTATGGAAAATCTGTTCTCGGCGCCTGCGTAGGATGTGGGCCATGACTAACCCACAAGACCTCTTGGCTGGCCCTCCCGCGACCCTGCTTCCACCTGATCCGGCAGCTGCAGACCTGGCGCATCAGCCAACCAAGACGGTCGTGGCGGCCCATCCCGAGTCGCCACTTGCCTGGGCGGTGCTGGCCGAGGAGGCCTTCGTTGAGGGTGCTGAAGATGTCACGGTCTATGCCTATGCCCGAGTCGGCTATCACCGTGGCCTTGATGTCTTGCGTCGCAATGGCTGGAAGGGGCACGGGCCGGTGCCGTGGAGTCATGAGCCCAACCGAGGCTTCCTGCGTGCACTCTCTGCCCTGTCCAGAGCGGCAGGCCGGATCGGTGAGACCGAGGAGCAAGAGCGTTGTCGCTCCTTCCTGCGCGACTGCAGTGAGACTGCCTTCGAAGAGTTGCTCTAGCTGGCCTCCCGATGCGTCGGCCTGCCCCGTGAAATGGGCTGCGTCCCGTCGATTTGCTAACGTACGGCCGTAAGGGCCCGGTGCTGTTGCACTGGGCTTGGTTGTTTCTGGCCCCGCCGCGCTGGGGTCGGGAAGGGGGCAGAGAGGTGCAGACATGCCCGCAGTAGTTGTGCTCGGGGCCCAATGGGGCGATGAAGGCAAGGGCAAGGCCACCGACTTGCTGACCACCGGATCGGCGATCGACTTCTGCGTGCGCACCAGCGGTGGCCACAATGCCGGCCACACGATCGTGGTCGACGGCAAGAAGTTCGCCACCCATCTGCTGCCCAGCAGCATCTTGACGAAGTCATGCGTGTCGGTGATCGGCAACGGCGTGGTCGTCTCTCCAGAGGCGCTGTTTCGTGAGTACGACGCGATGGTCGCAGCAGGCGTGGAGATGGGCGAGCTCAAGATCAGCGCCAATGCCCACATCATCGCCTCCTATCACTCCACGATCGACAAGATCACCGAGAGATTTCTTGGCAAGAACAAGATCGGCACGACGGGGCGCGGGATTGGTCCGGCGTACGCCGACAAGATCAACCGGATCGGCATCCGGATGGCGGATCTTTTCGATGAGCACATCTTGGCCCAGAAGGTCGAAGGCGCCTTGGAGTCACGCAATCACCTGCTGACCAAGGTCTACAACCGTCGCGCAATCACGGTGGATGAGGTCGTCGAAGACCTCCTCTCCTATGTCGGTCGGTTGCAGCCGATGATCGCTGACACCTCCTTGATGATCAATCGTGCCCTTGACGAAGACAAGACCGTGCTCTTCGAGGGCGCTCAAGCCACGATGCTCGACGTCGATCACGGCACCTATCCATTCGTCACCTCGAGCAGCCCGATCGCCGGTGGTGTCTGCACCGGAGCGGGCATTGGCCCGACTCGCATCGATCGGGTGATCGGTGTGATCAAGGCCTACACCACCCGAGTCGGCTCTGGCCCCTTCCCGACGGAGCTGTTTGACCAGGATGGTGAAGACCTCTGGCGGATCGGTGGCGAGGTCGGTGTCTCCACGGGGCGCGATCGCCGCTGCGGCTGGTATGACGCTGTCGTGGCCCGCTATGCCAGCAGAGTCAACGGGCTCACTGAGTTCTTCATGACCAAGCTCGACGTGCTCTCGGCCTGGGAGCGGATCCCGGTGTGTGTCGCCTATGAGATCGATGGGCAGCGTCATGACGAAATGCCGATGACGCAGACCGACTTCCACCACGCCAAGCCGATCTATGAATATCTCGACGGTTGGGGCGAGGACATCTCTGGATGCCGCGAGTTTGCCCAACTCCCGACCAATGCACAGCGCTATGTGCAGGCGCTGGAAGAGATGTCGGGCGCGCCCTTCTGGGCGGTCGGGGTCGGACCCGGCCGCGAGCAGACGGTCGTCGTAGGCGACCGGTGAGCTCAACAGCACAATCACAACAGAAATGAGGGTGTAGGCCTTGAAGACGCTCGTGATCGGCCCGGGTGGCCGCGAACACGCACTGGCGCTGGCTTTGTCACGCGACCCGTCGGTGACGCAAGTTCACTGTGCTCCGGGCAACCCCGGCATGGCCGACTTCGCCACCCTGCATCAGGTGGATGCTGCGGATGGCGCGGCAGTTGCCGAACTTGCCACCACTTTGGGCATCGACTTGGTCGTGATCGGCCCCGAAGCGCCGCTGGTCGCTGGTGTGGCCGATGCCGTGCGGGCCACTGGCATCTCCTGTTTCGGGCCCTCCCAGGAGGCTGCGCAGCTGGAGGGCTCAAAGGCATTCGCCAAGGAGGTGATGGCTGCAGCAGGAGTGCCCACGGCGCAAGCGCGGGTCTGTCGTACGCCGGATGAGGCGCGCGCAGCGCTGGACACCTTCGGGGCCCCATATGTCGTCAAGGACGATGGGTTGGCCGCGGGCAAGGGTGTTGTGGTCACCTCCGACCGTGCACTTGCGCTGGCCCATGCGGCCTCGTGCGAGCAGGTCTTGATCGAGGAATTCCTCGACGGGCCCGAGGTGTCGCTCTTCGCGGTCACCGACGGTGTGACCGTCTATCCCATGCAGCCGGCACAAGACTTCAAGCGCATCAGTGATGACGATCAGGGGCCAAACACGGGCGGCATGGGTGCCTACACGCCATTGCCGTGGGCGCCCTATGACCTGATCGATGAAGTCCTCGGCACCGTGTTGCAGCCCACGGTCGACGAGATGGCCCGGCGGGGCACGCCCTTCCAGGGTCTGTTGTACGCCGGTCTGGCCCTCACCTCGAATGGCGTGCGGGTGGTGGAGTTCAACGCTCGCTTCGGCGACCCGGAGACCCAGCCATTGATGGCGCTGCTCGACTCGCCTCTGGGTGAGCTGCTCAAGGCGGCTGCCGACTCTCGTCTGCATGAGGTCTCTGCGCCCCGTTGGCACCCGGGAGCCGCTGTTGCGGTGGTGTTGGCCAGCAAGGGATATCCCGAGGGCTCGAGCAAGGGTGATGTGATCACCGGGGTCAGTGATGTCATTGACGCCGATGTGATCCACGCCGGTACCGCCCTCAGCGAAGGCCAACTGGTCACAGCTGGTGGGCGAGTACTGGCCGTGACCGCCTTCGGTGAAGACCTCAACCAAGCCCGTGAGCGGGCCTATCGCGGGGTTGAGGCCATCAACTTCGAGGGCGCCCAGTGGCGCACGGATATCGCCAAGCTTGCGGCGAGTGCAACTACAGATCAGAGCGCTGCTCGGGAAGCAGAAGGACCATCATGACCATGCAAAATGTCTTGGCCAGCCGCTATGCAGGGGCCGACCTTGCTGCGATCTGGTCGCCGGAGCACAAGATCGTCTTGGAGCGTCGGCTCTGGATCGCCGTACTCCGCGCTCAGCGTGACCTCGGCATCGAGGTTCCCCAGGCAGCCATCGACGCCTATGAGGCAGCGGTCGAGCAGGTCGACCTCGACTCGATCGCAGCGCGGGAGCGGATCACTCGCCACGACGTGAAGGCGCGCATCGAGGAGTTTGCCGCGATCGCCGGGCACGAGCAGATCCACAAGGGCATGACCTCTCGTGACTTGACTGAGAATGTCGAGCAATTGCAGGTCAAGCAATCACTGGAGTTGATCCGGCATCGAGTCGTCGCCACGCTGGCGCGGCTGGCGAGATTGGCCGCTGAGCACGAGACCACAGTGATGGCAGGTCGCTCACACAATGTCGCTGCCCAGGCCACCACGCTCGGCAAGCGCTTCGCCACGGTGGCCGACGAAATGCTGATCGCGCTCGATCGGCTCGATGATCTGATCGGTCGTTATCCCCTTCGGGGCATCAAGGGGCCGATGGGCACCGCTCAAGACATGCTCGACCTGCTCGATGGCGATGCCGCAAAGATGGCCGAGCTTGAGCGACGGGTCGCTGCTCACCTCGGTTTCGAGCACGTGCTCACCTCGGTTGGCCAGGTCTATCCCCGCTCTCTCGACTTCGATGCGCTGTCGGCCTTGGTGCAGGTGATCGCGGGGCCGTCAAATCTGGCGACCACGATCAGATTGATGGCGGGCATCGAGCTGGTCACAGAAGGCTTCAAGGAAGGGCAGGTCGGCTCATCGGCCATGCCCCACAAGATGAACACCCGATCGTGTGAGCGGGTCAACGGCTTGGCGGTGATCACTCGTGGCTATTTGTCGATGGTCGGGGAGTTGGCCGGTGACCAGTGGAACGAAGGCGATGTCTCGTGCTCCGTCGTACGCCGGGTGGCCCTTCCCGATGCCTTTTTCGCGGCCGATGGACTCTTCCAGACCTTCTTGACAGTCCTTGATGAGTTTGGCGCCTTCCCCGCGGTGATCCAGCGCGAACTCGACCGCTATCTGCCCTTCTTGAGCACGACCAAGGTGCTGATGGCCGCCGTACGTCGTGGCGTCGGCCGTGAACTTGCGCATGAAGCGATCAAGGAGCACGCCGTGGCGGTGGCCCTGGAGATGCGCCAAGGGCGTGCTGACAACGACCTCTTCGACCGGTTGGGCGGCGATGACCGTTTGGGGCTCACCCAGACGGAGATCGAGGCCTTGGTCAGCGAGCCACTGGAGTTCACCGGGGCTGCCAGGGCGCAGGTGCAAACGGTGGTGGCTCGCGTCGAGGGCGTGGTGAGTGCCGACCCGATAGGGGCGAAGTACACCCCAGGCGCAATTCTTTAGTTCGTTTTGTGGCGATTTATCCGAATAGTCGGTAATCTAGTCTCAGTGGTGGCCTTCGAGTCATCATCCAGCGTGCAGCGTCCCCCTCCAGCCAAAGACCTGTTCGATGGATCAGACCCAACGTGTTGGCCGCCACGACTCAGCCCTTGGGTGGGACCGTGTTTCGGTGCGCGGTCCCACCGAAGGGCTTCACCGTGTCGGCTTTGTAGGCTGCCGGTGTGCTGAACATCCCCCCTGCCCCTGAGCTTCCCGGCGCCAAGCACCTTCATTCAGGCAAGGTCCGCGACCTCTATTTGATGAATGACGGGCGCTTGCTGATGGTGGCCAGCGACCGGATCTCCGCCTATGACCACGTCTTGGAGACCACGATCCCCGACAAGGGCGCGATCTTGACGCAGATGTCGCTGTGGTGGTTTGACCAGCTCGCAGATCTGGTGCCCAATCACGTCTTGTCAACCGACGTCCCCGACGATGTTGTCGGCAGGGCGGTGCTTTGTGAGCAACTCCAGATGTATCCCGTCGAGTGCGTGGCTCGTGGATATCTCACCGGGTCTGGGCTGCTCGACTACCAAGACACCGGTGCGGTCTGTGGCATCGAGTTGCCAGCGGGGCTGGTCGAGGCGAGCCGACTTGAAGCCCCGATCTTCACCCCTGCGACCAAGGCCGAGCTTGGTGATCATGACGAGAATGTCAGCTATGACGCAGTGGTCGAGGAAGTGGGTAGTGAAGTGGCACAGCGCCTGCGTGAGTTGACCTTGGCGGTCTATGGCCGAGCCGAAGGGATCGCGCGTGAGCGGGGGATCATCCTGGCTGACACGAAGTTTGAGTTCGGGGCCCGTCAAGACGGCACGATCGTGCTTGCCGATGAAGTGCTCACCCCAGACAGCAGCAGGTTTTGGCCAGCCGCCGATTGGCAGCCCGGTCAGGTGCAGGCCTCCTATGACAAACAGATAGTGCGCAACTGGCTCACCTCGCCTGAGTCAGGCTGGGACAAGGCATCCGACCAGCCGCCACCGCCGCTGCCCGATGAAGTCGTCGAGCGCACTCGGGCACGGTATTTGGAGGCATACGAACTTCTCACAGGTCAAACCTTCAAAAGCTCCTGACTTGCGAGTAGGTTGGCCAAGTCCGGAGTCAGCTAGATGGAGGCACCTTGTTCAACCTCTCGGTCTTCTTGGAAGACAGCGCCCGCAACTACCCAACTCGCGACGCCATCGTCTTTGGCGACATGCGACTCAACTACCAAATGGTCAATGGTGCCGCCAACCAAGTGGCCAACCTGTTGGTCTCCAAAGGCATCCAGCCTGGGGACAAGGTGGCCTTGACCTGCGCCAACCTGCCCTACTTCCCGATCATCTATTACGGCATCCTCAAGGCCGGCGCTGTGGTGGTGCCGCTCAATGTGCTCAACAAGGCTCGGGAAAACGCCTATTACCTTGAGGATTCGGGAGCCAAGGCCTACTTCTGTTTCGAGGGCACTCCTGACCTGCCGATGGGCAAGGAAGGCAAGGAAGGTTTCGATGCCGCACCCGGCTGCACTGACTTCTTCTTGATCACCGTTGACCCTGCAGCTGCGCCCGAAGGCGTCACGACTTTTGGGCAGGCCACCAAGGATCAATCCCCAGTCTTCGAGAGCTATCTGGGCCAAGAAAACGAAACCGCCGTCATCCTCTACACCTCGGGTACGACGGGACAACCCAAGGGCGCCGAGCTCACCCACTCAAACCTGGTGATGAATGCACTCGTTTGCAATCGCTTGCACGAGAGCAAGATCGCTGATGAAGTCCACCTGATCACGCTGCCGTTGTTCCACTCCTTCGGCTCCACCGTGCAGATGAATGCCGGCTTTGCGGTGGCCGCCACCTTGGTGTTGCTGCCCCGTTTCGACGGTGAGCAGGCCTTGCGGTTGATGGAGAAGGAACAAGTCAGCATCTTCGCTGGCGTGCCAACCATGTGGTGGGGCCTGCTGGGTGCGATCCAAGAACACCAAGACATAGACGTCTCCAAGATCGCTGGCAATCTGCGCAAGGGTCTTTCTGGTGGGGCTTCGTTGCCGGTGGAAATCATCAAGGATGTCCAGGCCAAGCTCGGTGTCACCATCCTGGAGGGCTATGGCCTCTCCGAGACGGCGCCGGTGGCAACCTTCAGTGACCCCTTCCGTGATCCGCGTCCCGGTTCGATCGGGATCCCGATCTTCGGAGTTGAGTGCAAGCTGATCACCGATGATTGGGGCACTGTTGAGGGCGCCGATGAGATCGGGGAGATCGCGATCCGGGGACACAACATCATGAAGGGATATCTCAACCGGCCCGAGGCTACAGCCGAGGTGATGAAGGACGGTTGGTTCCGCACCGGTGATTTGGCTCGTCGTGACGAAGATGGGTTCTACTACATCGTCGATCGCTCCAAGGACATGATCATCCGTGGTGGCTACAACGTCTACCCGCGAGAGATCGAAGAAGTCTTGATGACCCACCCAGATGTGTCACTGGCGGCTGTGGTGGGCGTGCCTCATGACTCGCACGGCGAAGAGATCAAGGCATTTGTGATCAAGAATCCCGGTGCTGGCGTCACTGAGGATGAGCTCATTGCTTGGGGCAAGGAGCAGATGGCTTCCTACAAATACCCGCGTTTGGTGGAGTTCAAGGATGCCTTGCCGATGACTGCTACCGGCAAGATCCTCAAGCGAGAGTTGGTCTAGGCAAAGGGATTGGGCAACGCGCCGGGCAGGCCAGCCAGCAGATTGCGGGCCTGCTCGGCGTGTTTGTGCTCCACGAGCACCTCGTACTTCGTGGCGACTACTTGCTGGATGGAGCTGAAGTCACGGCGACCACGAGTCATGGCATAGCCGACCAGAGCGAAGATCAGGCCAAAGGCGGCGCCCATGCCCATGGTGGTGAGGATGATGGACAGTGACTCGCCCTTGGTGAAGATCGAGAAGAGCAACCCCACGAAGAGCCCCATCCAAACTCCGCTGATCAGGCCACCTAGGGCAACCTTGCCGGTAGTCAGTCGGCCCGTGATGCGTTCGATCTTCTTGAGGTCGGTGCCCACGATCATGCAGTTCTGCACTGGGAACTCCTGGTCGGCTAGATGGTCAACCGCGCGTTGCGCATCGGCGTACTTCTCATAGACGGCCAGGGACTGTGGAAACTCCAAGGAGAGCAATGAGGCGGCATCGATGCCTGCTCCCATGCGGGGATTGTTGAACTGCGACATGGCTCAACTGTGCCACCACCGAAAAAGACCCAAGTGCCTGGCCACTAGACTGAAGCCGTCGATCAAACCTGACCCCGTGATCGTTGGGGCTCAACCCAGGAGTGCCCGTGGCCCGCGTAGTAGTCGAAGTCATGCCGAAGCCGGAGATCCTCGACCCTCAAGGCAAAGCCGTCCAAGGAGCCTTGCCGCGATTGGGTTTCAGCGGGGTGAACGACGTGCGTCAGGGCAAGCGCTTTGAGTTGGAGCTCGATGGCGAAGCCACCCCGGAGCGCTTGGAGCAGGTCAACGAGATGGCCGCGACCCTGCTGGCTAATCCGGTCATCGAAGACTTCGAAGTGCGAGTGCTGCCGTGAAGATCGGTGTGGTCACCTTCCCGGGCTCACTTGATGATGTCGATGCTGCCCGTGCGGTGAAACTCGCCGGTGGGGAGCCGGTGGCCCTGTGGCACGGTGAGCGCGACCTCCAAGGCGTCGATGCGGTGATCTTGCCTGGCGGATTTTCCTATGGCGACTATCTGCGCTGTGGTGCGATCGCCCGCTTTGCTCCTGTGATGGATCAGGTGATCGCGGGTGCTGAGCAAGGACTCCCTGTGCTCGGCATCTGCAATGGCTTCCAGATCTTGTGCGAGTCACACCTGTTGCCCGGTGCGTTGATCCGCAATGACCACCGCAAGTTCGGCTGCATTGACCAACGTGTGGTGATCGCCAACAACAACACCGCCTGGACCAACTCCTATGCAGTCGGTCAGGAGATCACGATCGTGTTGAAGAATGGTGAAGGCGCCTACGTCGCCGACGAGTCGACCTTGGACATGCTTGAAGGCGAAGGGCGCGTCGTGGCGAAGTACGCCGACAATCCCAACGGCTCGCTGAGGCAGATCGCCGGCATCACCAACGAGCGTGGCAATGTGGTCGGCCTGATGCCTCACCCAGAGCATGCCGTCGAAGATCTCTGCGGTCCGGGCACCGATGGCTTGGGCTTCTTCACCTCGGTGCTGAGCAGCCTGGCTGTGCGGAGCTAGCGAGAACTTCTCGCATTTGCGACCAGCCCCAACTGGGTGCGCAAAATCCACCAGTCGGCGCGCGTGAATCGCTTTTGCACGCGGTGGTTGTACGCCGCCTGGTAGGACTTCACGGCCTTGGTCGTGGCTGGCCCCCAGTGGCGATTGGGGGTGCCATTGAAATATCCACGGAGCTTCAAGCCGCATTCCAGGGCTCTGATCATCCGCTTGTTGCGAGGCCTGGTCATTGGATACCTCGCCCGCATCACGGTCTGATTGGTGCAGTTGGCGGCGACTGGCTTGGCCGTGGGCAGGGCGACGCCGCCGAGTTGCAGGTAGTTGTTGTCGATATTGATCGTGACCCCGCCCCAAGTTTCGTTGTGCCCACCGCGGTACTGGTGCACGCGTGCACTGGGCATCCAACCGTCGGAGCGCACATATTTTGAGCTCACATTGGCTTGGCCATTCCAGTCGGCGATCCACAAGATGTCAGGCATCGTGTAGGGATTGCCGGGGGTGACCCGAGCGTTGTCGAGGAGTTTGATGCCCGACGCTCCGGATGAGTAGACACCTGAGGTGAAGCCGTTCACGTGCAATTGCTCGGTGAAGCTGCTCAACATCGCCAAGGCAGAGGCATTGCAGTTGGTGCTGTGAGAGGTGTTCCATGCCTCGAGGTCATAGAAGATCGTGCTGCCAGGGGCCAGACCAAGGGCCCGTGATGCGGCGGCCGCGATATTGGCTTCATTGACCCCCTGGGCTCGAGCAGCGGCGTAGTTGTTGGTGGAGCTTGACTTGATCACACCCTCTTGGAGATAGCGGGTGCGGCCGGTGCAGGAGGCCTGCACGCCCAAGTGGATCGGGAGTAGCTTCCAACCCTTGGCCAACTGGGTGGCCACCCAGGTCGGGGTGAGATTGGGCTGAGCCTTGCAGGCGCGGGACTGGCCGGATTGATAGATGCCCACGGCCCGGTATGGCGACTTCTTGATCCACGCGTCCATCGCCGACTGGGTGGGCGCATTGCACTGATCAAAGCCCAGGCCCGTAAATGCCCCTGGGGTGACCGGATTTCCTGCGGCTGGACGAGTCGGAGCGACCGGGGCTGCGGCCGCAGAAGGCAGCGTCAACAGGGCGACACACAGGGCCAAGGTGGCGGCGTACGCCAGGGCAGCACGGCTGATCCGACGGCCGGTTGCATGGGGAAGCATGGGTCTTCCTAACCTCGATTGCAGCAAAGGACTGCGCCACCTTAACCACACTCGTCACATGCGTAACAGGGCTTTGAGATAACTACAAGGGTGTAGTTATCGAGCTTGCAGTTGTCTGCCCACTGGCCAGCCCGATTGATGTCGGACAGGCTCACTAGACTCACCTACCGTGAGCCTGGACACCGTCGACATCGCCGCCCTTGACCCTGACCGGGAGCAGCCTTGGTCTGAGCTTGGCCTCAAGGCCGACGAATACGACAAGATCAAGCAGATCCTCGGTCGACGACCCACCGCCAGCGAGTTGGCGATGTACTCAGTCATGTGGAGCGAGCACTGCTCCTACAAGTCATCAAAGGTGCACTTGTCGCAGTTCTCTGAGATCCCGCAGGAGACGCCGCTGGGCAAGACCCTTGCCGGCATTGGTGAAAATGCCGGAGTGATCGACATCGGTGATGGCTATGCGGTCACCTTCAAGGTCGAGAGCCACAACCATCCGTCATACGTAGAGCCCTATCAGGGTGCTGCCACGGGCGTGGGTGGCATCGTGCGCGACATCTTGGCCATGGGTGCACGTCCCGTGGCGGTGATGGACCCACTGCGCTTCGGCCCTCTGGACGCGCCTGACACCCATCGAGTGCTGCCCGGCATCGTCGCTGGGGTCGGCGGCTACGGCAACTGCCTGGGGCTGCCCAATATCGGTGGTGAAGTGGTCTTCGACGAGACCTACCTTGGCAACCCGCTCGTCAATGCGCTGTGTGTCGGCGTACTCCGTCACGAAGACCTGCATCTGGCCAAGGCCACCGGCATCGGCAACAAGGTCGTGCTGTACGGCGCCCGCACCGGCGGCGACGGCATCGGCGGGGTGTCGATCCTGGCCAGCGAGACCTTCGACGAGGAGGGGCCAGCCAAGCGGCCCAGCGTCCAGGTCGGCGATCCATTCATGGAGAAGCTCCTGATCGAGTGCACCCTGGAGTTGTTCGCCGCCAAGTTGATCTCTGGCATCCAAGATCTCGGCGGGGCTGGCCTGTCTTGTGCCACCTCTGAGCTGGCTTCGGCCGGCGACGGCGGCATGCAGGTTGAGCTCGACACCGTGCCTCTGCGCGACCCGAGTCTTTCGCCCGAAGAGATCTTGATGAGCGAATCGCAAGAGCGGATGATGGCGATCGTCGAGCCGACCGACATTGATGCCTTCATGGCGATCTGCGAAAAGTGGGATGTCGAGGCAGTCGTGATCGGGGAGGTCACCGACACGGGTCGGCTGAGCATCACCTGGCACGGCGAGCAGGTCGTCGACGTGCCCCCGGCTTCGGTGGCCCACGACGGACCCACCTATCACCGGCCCTTCGCGCGACCCACTTGGCAAGACGCTTTGCAGGCAGATGCGGCCGAGCTGCTCGAACGCCCCGACTCTGCGCAGCTGCGCGAGACCCTTCTGCGACTGGTGGCCTCGCCAAACCTGTGTGACCGCTCGTGGGTCACTGATCAATATGACCGCTATGTGCAGGGCAACACCGTGCTGGCTCAGCCAAGCGACGCGGGCATGATCCGAGTTGATGAGGAGACCAATCGCGGAGTTGCCGTCTCCACTGACTGCAATGGCAGATTCGCCAAGCTCGACCCCTACTCCGGCGCCCAACTCGCGCTGGCCGAGTCCTATCGCAATGTGGCCGCCTCCGGCGCGACCCCACTGGCGATCAGCGACTGCCTCAACTTCGGCTCTCCCGAAGACCCTGATGTGATGTGGCAATTCGCCGAGGCATGCAGAGGGCTCAAGGATGCCTGCATGGAGTTGGGCATCCCGGTCACCGGCGGCAATGTCTCCCTCTACAACCAGACCGGAGAGATCGCGATCCTGCCCACTCCGGTCGTTGCGGTACTCGGCGTGATCGACGATGTCACCAAGCGCACCCCGACCGGATTCGAAGCCGATGGAGAGCGCATCTACCTGCTCGGCGCCACCCACGAGGAGCTCTCGGGTGGCGAGTGGGCACACGTCGTACACCAGCATTTGGGTGGGCTGCCGCCCAAGCTCGACCTCGCCACAGAGAAGGCCCTGTCGCAGGTGCTGATCGACGGAGTCGGGCTGCTCACCAGCGCTCACGATCTGTCCGATGGTGGCTTGGCGCAGGCCATGGTCGAGTCGTGCCTGCGCAATGACATTGGGGCCACGATCAGCGTCAGGGACGATGCCTTCTTGGGCCTGTTCAGTGAGTCGGCCTCGCGCTGCTTGGTGACCGTGAAGGCACATGACGCTGCGGCGCTGACTGCCTTGGCGAGCAGACACGGCGTACCCCTCACCCTGCTGGGTGAGACCGGTGGCGCGGATCTGGTCGTTGACGGACACTTCGAAGTGCCGCTCGCGGAGCTGCGCGAAGCATGGTCGAGCACCTTGCCGACTGCATTGTCCTGATGGCTCGTCGCCTCAAGCCCGCCGCCGCCGACGACGTACGACGAGCCCTCGCCACCCGAGAAGGCGACAACCTACGTCTGCTGGTCAAGCACTACTTGGCGCTCTTGCAGGAGCAGGCTCCGGGTGGGGCAGTCGAGGTGCGGGTGCCGCCGTACGCCGCAGTGCAGGTGATCGAAGGGGTGCGCCACACGCGCGGCACCCCGCCGGGTGTGGTCGAGACCGATGCGCTGACCTGGGTCGCCCTGTGCGTGGGTGAGATCGAGTGGGGCCAAGCGGTGGCAGACGGATTGGTGCATGCCTCAGGGGAGCGCACCGATCTGAGTGGGTTGTTGCCAATGCAGGATGCCTGAGAGGATTGGCGCGTGCGCCGTATCGTCCAGAGCAAGAAGTTGCAAAACGTCCGCTATGACGTCAGGGGTCCGATCCTGACCGAAGCGCAGCGCCTTGAAGCCGAAGGTCATCGCATCCTGAAGCTCAATATCGGCAACACCGCCCCATTTGGCTTCGAGGCGCCAGAGGCGATCTTGGCCGACATGATCCACCACCTCCCCGACGCGCAGGGATATTCCGACTCGCGGGGCATCTACTCCGCGCGCACTGCTGTCTCGCAGTACTACCAATCGCGTGGTCTCAAAGACACCGTGGTCGAAGACGTCTACATCGGCAACGGTGTCTCCGAGCTGATCAGCATGGTCTTGCAGGCCTTCGTCGACGACGGCAACGAGATCTTGGTGCCGGCGCCTGATTATCCGCTCTGGACCGGCGCAGTGTCGCTGTCTGGCGGCACCCCGGTGCACTATCTGTGCGACGAAGAGAATGGCTGGAATCCCGACCTGGCCGATATCGAGTCGAAGATCACCGAGAACACCCATGCTCTGGTGATCATCAACCCAAACAACCCCACTGGCGCCGTCTACAGCAAGGAGACCGTCAAGGCCCTGGTCGACATCGCGCGGCGCCACAAACTCGTCATCTTCAGCGACGAGATCTACGAGAAGATCCTGTACGACGATGCCGTGCATCACCACGCGGCCACCTATGCCGGAGACGATGTCTTGTGCCTGACCTTCTCCGGTCTGTCCAAGGCCTATCGGGTCTGTGGCTATCGCGCTGGTTGGGTGATGATCTCGGGCCCAAAGGAGTTGGCCAGCGACTTCTTGGAAGGGCTCACCCTGATCGCCAACATGCGGATGTGCTCCAACGTGCCTGCCCAACACGCGATTCAGACCGCGCTCGGCGGCTATCAGTCGATCGAGGAGTTGATCTGCCCGGGTGGGCGCTTCTATGAGCAGATCAAGCTCGCCGACCGGTTGCTCAATGACATCCCCGGCGTCTCCAATGTCACGCCGGCCGGCGCCTTGTATTGCTTCCCGAAGCTCGATCCTGAGGTCTATCCGGTCGACGACGACGAGGCCTTTGTGATGGACCTCCTGCGCAGCAAGAAACTCTTGGTCACCCATGGCACCGGCTTCAACTGGCCCAAGCCCGACCACTTCCGGGTGGTGTGCCTGCCCGACGAGGAGTTGCTCGAGGAAGCGATCGGTCGGATTGCCGACCATCTGGCCACGATGCGCTGATCGCGCTGACGATCAGTCGCAGCGGTCTTCGCGTCGCCTCGGGGGCGGTGCTCGGCGTACTCTCCATGCATGGAGACCAATGAGCTTCGCTCGCGCCTGACCGAGCTGATGCCGCAAGTACGCCGTGACCTCGAAGACCTGGTGCGGATCCAGTCGGTCTCGGCCGACCCGGCTCGCAAGGCTGAGGTGCAACGCAGCGCGGATGCGGTCGCGGAGTTGTTGCGCGCTGAAGGCTTCGAAGAAGTCAAAGTCGTCACGGCAGCCGATGATGGGTTCGCGCCCGCCGTACTCGCGAAGCTGCCGGCGCAGCCGGGCCAACCAACCGTGCTGCTCTATGCCCATCACGACGTACAACCCGAGAACGACCCCGCTGAGTGGGACTCGCCCCCCTGGGAGCCGACCGAGCGCAATGGCCGGTTGTATGGGCGCGGAGCCGCCGATGACAAGGCTGGGATCATGGCTCACATCGCCGCGATCAGGGCGCTAGGAGACGACCTGCGGGTCGGCGTGACCATGTTTATCGAGGGCGAGGAAGAAGTTGCATCGGCGACTCTGCCCGCCCTGCTCGACCAACACCAGGACTATCTCCGCTGCGACACGATCGTGATCGCCGACAGCGGCAACTGGGATATCGGCGTGCCCGCGCTGACCACCACATTGCGCGGCGCGATCCGGTGTGATCTTGAGATCCGCACGATGACCCACGCGGTGCACTCTGGCATGTGGGGCGGCCTCGTGCCTGATGCTCTGATGACTCTGGCGCGGGTCATCTCGAGCCTGTACGACGAGTCGGGGGGCGTAGCGGTGGCGGGCCTGCACTCCGGGCCAGCAGAAGATGTCGACTATCCCGAGGCGAGATTGCGAGCCGAGTCCGGCGCGCTGCCTCAGGTCTCCTGGATCGGCTCGGGCAGTGCTGTGGCGCGGATGTGGACCCAACCCGCGATCACGATCACGGGCATCGATGCCCCCAAGGTCGACGGAGCCAGCAACACCCTGACCCCGATGGCACGGGCCAAGGTCACGATCCGGCTCGCTCCAGGTGACTCGACCTCCAATGCCTTCGCCTGCCTGCAGCGGCATCTTGAGGCCCACGTGCCGTTTGGTGCGTCGTACTCACTGACGCTGTGCGACTCTGGCGAGCCGACCCAGATCGACGCCACCGGGCCGGCGTACGACGCGGCTCGCGCGGCCTTCACCGAGGCCTGGGATGGCACCGCGCCGATCGACATGGGGGTGGGTGGGTCGATCCCGTTCATCGCGGAGTTCTTGGAGAAGTTCCCTGCCGCCAGCGTGTTGGTCACCGGCGTCGAAGACCCCGACACCCGGGCGCATGGGGCCAATGAAGGCTTGCATCTGGCTGAGTTTGAGCGGGTCTGCTTGGCTGAAGCATTGCTGCTGGACAGGTTGGCTAACTGAGTCGGGTGGTTGCTTCATTGCAGTGTGACTATTACGACGCGGGCGCCTGCCGCTCGTGTACCTGGATGGGGCTGGCCTATCCGGAGCAACTGGCCCGGCTGGAGGAAATGATCCGCGGTGTCCTCGCTCCAGTGATTGCGCCGGAGACCTGGCTGCCGGTAGTGCCCAATCAGGAGTCAGGTTTTCGCAACAAGGCCAAGCTGGTCGTGGGTGGACGTCGGGGCGAGCCGACCCTTGGCATCCTCGACAAGCAGGGTACGGGGGTCGACCTGCGTCACTGCGGGCTCTATGAAGCTGGCTTGGCTCAAGTGGTGCCGCAGGTCGGGGAGTTTGTCGCGGCTGCAGGGTTCACGCCGTACGACGTGAGCACGCGTAGCGGCGAGCTCAAACACGTGATCATCACGCACTCACCTGAGGGGCGCCTGCTGACTCGATTCGTGTTCCGCTCCGAGGGGCAGGTGAAGAGGCTGCGCGAGTGGCTGGATCAGCTGCCCGGCGGGGTGCTCGTGGTGACCGCCAATCTGCAGCCCGAGCACAAGGCGAT
>WBZL01001906.1_pt1 | contig 20843 bp, 15 predicted proteins | sample 5204291 | NCBI WGS metagenome assembly WBZL01 (sample SAMN12344345, study PRJNA552823) | activated sludge metagenome | biome: Activated sludge suspended growth; feature: Nitrification reactor; material: Wastewater; isolation source: activated sludge from nitrification reactor of wastewater...
GACGATTGCCATTGCCGCGTTGCCGGTCATCCTCGCGATTACCCTGCACGAAGCCGCGCATGGTTATGCCGCCCGCCACTTCGGTGATCCGACCGCCTGGCAGGCCGGGCGGATCACGGCCAATCCACTCAAGCATGTCGACCTGGTGGGAACGATTCTGGTACCGGCGATCATTCTGCTGCTGTCGACGGGAGGCATCCTGTTCGGCTGGGCCAAGCCGGTGCCGGTGAATTTCGGTCGCCTGCATCATCCGAAGAGCGACATGTTGTGGGTGGCTGCCGCCGGCCCGGCAGCCAATTTCGCGATGTTGCTATTCTGGGCCGTGTTGTTCAAGCTGGCCTTGCTGCTACCGCTCAACTTCTTCAGCCTGCCGATGGCACGCATGGCAGAGGTCGGTATTTCGATCAATATCGCGCTGATGGTGCTCAACCTGTTTCCCTTGCCGCCGCTCGATGGTGGGCGGATTGCCGTCAGCCTGCTGCCGCCAGAAGCCGCCTGGCGCTTTGCGCAAATCGAGCGCTTTGGCTTTCCGATCCTGCTGCTGCTGCTGTTTACCGGGGTGCTGGGTTCGCTTCTGACACCGGTGATGCAACTCGTTGGCGGACTGATCGATGCCCTTTTTCAATTACCATCCTGAATCCAGAACATGTACGCAGAACGAGTCCTCTCCGGGATGCGCCCGACCGGCAGCCTGCATCTCGGCCACTACCACGGGGTGCTGAAGAATTGGGTGCGGCTCCAGTATGAGTATCCTTGCCTCTTTTTCGTTGCCGACTGGCACGCTCTCACCACCCAGTACGATGACCCACAGGGCATCGTCGATTCTACCTGGGAGATGGTCGTCGACTGGCTGGCGGCCGGCGTTGACCCGGCACGGGCGACTCTGTTCATTCAGTCGCAAGTGCCCGAACATGCCGAGCTGCACCTGCTGCTGTCGATGATGGCGCCGCTGGGCTGGCTGGAGCGGGTGCCGACCTACAAGGATCAGCAGGAAAAACTCGAGAACAAGGATCTGTCGACCTATGGCTTTCTCGGCTATCCCTTGCTGCAGTCGGCCGACATCCTGATCTACCGAGCCGACAAGGTACCGGTAGGCGAGGATCAAGTGCCGCACATCGAATTTTCGCGTGAGGTGGCGCGCCGCTTCAATCATCTCTATGGGCGCGAGCCGGGTTTCGTGGACAAGGCCAGGGAGGCGGTCAAGAAGCTCGGATCGAAGCGGGCTCGCCGGTATGAAGAATTGCGCACACGTTTTCAGGAAAGGGGTGAGCAGGCGGCGGTCGAGCAGGCACATGCGTTGCTCGACGAAGTTCATGACCTGTCACACGCCGACCGCGAGCGCCTCCGTGGCTACCTCGAAGGCACCGGCAAGATGATTCTCGTCGAGCCGGGTGCGCTGCTGACCGAGGCTTCGCGGATGCCGGGGGTCGATGGCCAGAAGATGTCGAAGTCCTACGGCAATACGATCACGCTGCGCGAGGATGCCGTCTCGGTGACGCAAAAAATCCGGCGCATGCCGACCGACCCGGCGCGGATTCGCCGCACCGATGCCGGTGATCCGGACAAATGTCCGGTTTGGCAACTGCATCAGGTGTACTCGGATGCGGCCTGTCAGGCCTGGGTGCAGCAAGGTTGCCGCAGCGCCGGCATGGGTTGCCTGGACTGCAAGCAGCCGGTGATCGACGCCATCCTGCGCGAGCAGGCGCCCATGCGCGAGCGCGCACAACCCTTTCTGGATGATCCGCAGTTGGTGCGATCGATCATTGCCGACGGCAACAGCAAGGCGCGCCATCTCGCGCGCGAAACGATGCGCGACGTGCGCCAGGCGATGGGAATGGATTACCGTTAACGGTCATGACTTATTCAGGCAACTCCGATCAGGCCAGTCATGACCGTTTTCCTCTCTTGCAGGACACATTCCGGCTGGCACGCCGGAGTCGCTCGATGGGCACGGAGGAGGCTCCGCGAATTCCCCCTCTCGCCCCCCGACTCCTCCCACGGCCCGCGCGGCATCGCGGGCCGGCTACGGCGGCGCGGAGCAGTGCTCCGCGAAACCCCGCCTCCGCCCCTCGCGAGGGGGGAGGGGAGATTCTTGAGTCGCTGACGCGACTTTCACATTGAATGATGTGCAGTTCGTCGATCCGCGATGAGCACTAGTGCGACCATCGCTGTGGCAGTGTCACCGGTCGAGGCTGCGGTCAGTCCGCTGGCCAGGATTTACGGCGAGCCGCTGGTGCAGATGCCGCACGACCTCTACATCCCTCCCGATGCGATGGCGGTCATGCTCGACGCCTTCGAGGGGCCGCTCGATCTGCTGCTGTACCTGATTCGCAGGGCCAATGTGAATGTTCTCGACATTCCGATGGCGCCACTGACCGAGCAGTATCTGGTTTACGTCGAAGCGATGCGCTCACAGAACCTCGAACTGGCCGCTGACTATCTGGTGATGGCCGCAATGCTGATCGAGATCAAGTCGCGGATGCTGTTGCCGAGACCGAAAGCTGCTGTCGGTGACGATGCGGAAGACCCGCGCGCCGAACTGGTACGGCGACTGATCGAATATGAGCAGATGAAGCTGGCCGCGCAGGCCCTCAATCAACTGCCGCAAGCCGAGCGTGATTTCGACTGGGTCGAGGTCTGGGTCGAGAAAACCTTGCTGCGTCGGTTGCCGGAAGTGACGGTGCTGGATCTGCAGAACGCCTGGTGCGGCATCCTGCGGCAGGCCAGACTGCATACCCGGCACCTGGTGCAGCGCGAGGAACTGTCGGTGCGCGAGCACATGGCGCTGATCCTGCGCCGCCTGCGCGATGCAGGCGGTTTTGTCGAGTTTGTCGATCTCTTCGATCCGACCCTGGGTGCGCCGGTGCTGGTTGTGAACTTTCTTGCCCTGCTGGAGCTGGCGCGTGAGCGTCTGCTCGAAATGACCCAGATGGAAGCATTCGCTCCCATCTATCTGCGCCTGGCCGATACCCATGGTGACTCCCGGTAAGGCGACGGCGCTGCCGGCCGCGCTGCCCCCCGATCGCGCGGTAGTCAAGCGGGTGCTGGAAGCGGTGTTGCTGAGCACTCGGGAACCCTTGACGCTGGCCGATCTGCGCAGGGTGTTCGCCGACCAGGTCACTGCCGAGGTCCTGCGCGGGTTGCTCGACGAGCTGCACAGCGAGTGGCGCGAGCGACCGCTCGAACTGCTGCCGGTAGCGAGCGGCTGGCGTTTCCGGACGCGTGCCGAGTACATGCCCTATCTGGAGCGGCTGCACCCGGAAAAACCACCGCGCTATTCACGTGCAGTGCTGGAAACGCTGGCCATCATCGCCTATCGTCAGCCCGTGACGCGTGGCGACATCGAGGACATCCGCGGTGTGACGGTTGCCACACAGGTGATTCGGGTGCTCGAAGAGCGTGGCTGGGTCGAAGCCGTTGGTCATCGCGATACGCCCGGTCGACCAGCACTGCTGGCGACGACCAAAAAATTTCTTGACGACCTGGGTCTCTGCAGCCTCGCCGAGTTGCCTGCACTCGAACCAATCAATTCCACACTGGACCTTGCTGATGCCCAATAACAAACGCCGCACTCCAACCGAATCCCCTCGTTCGCCACGTCCGGCGGCGCCGGCCACGCCGCCAGCGGCACAGCGACGACCACCGGCGGCGCCGGAGTCTGCCGCTGCGACCAGGAACGTACGCCCGGGACCTGGAACGAGCGCCGGCGAGTCGGCCCGGCGCACTCGTCACCAGGAACCTGCAGGCAAACCGGAGCGATTGCACAAGCTGCTGGCCAACAGCGGCATCGGCTCACGCCGGGAGATGGAATCGCTGATTAGCGCCGGTCGCATCCACGTCAATGGCGAGCCGGCGCACCTCGGACAGACGGTCAGCCCGGGTGACCGGATCAAGGTCAATGGCAAGCTGGTGCAGTTGCGCTTCTCCGACCGCTTGCCGCGGGTCATCCTCTATCACAAGCCCGAAGGCGAGATCGTTTCGCGCAACGACCCGGAGCATCGGCCGAATGTGTTTACCTCGTTGCCGCGGATATCGGCCGGACGCTGGGTGGCAGTTGGCCGTCTCGACTTCAACACCAGTGGCCTGCTGCTGCTGAGCACCTCGGGGGACCTGGCCAATCGACTGATGCACCCGCGCTATCAATTGGTCCGCGAGTACGCGGTGCGCATCCTCGGCGACCTGCCCGGCGATGCCCGTCAGCGCCTGCTCGATGGCATCGAACTCGACGACGGATCGGCAAAATTCGCGAGCTTTCAGGAAGCTGGCGGTGAGGGCGCCAACCGCTGGTTCCGCGTATCGCTTTTTGAGGGTCGCAACCGCGAAGTACGGCGCATGTTCGAAGCCGTCGGCGTGGTTGTCAGTCGCCTGATGCGTGTTCGTTATGGTCCTTTCGTGTTGCCGCCAAGCCTGAAGCGGGGGCAGGTTTACGAGCTTACCGAGGCCGAGGTGAAGAAGCTGCTGGTCGATTTCGGCATGGCAAGTGCCGATTCCGGCCGCCCGCCGCGGCGACCGCGACCCGCTTGAGGGGCGTTGCCCGCTCACGGGCTGATTTACCGTTGCCAATATTTTCGTTATAATCCAACGGTTTTCTGCTCGCCCCTGAGGGGGTGATTGGCCCCGCAGGGGCAATTTTCTGGGATGGGCTTCTCGCCCATTTTTTATTTGCAGCCATGGATGTGCACGAACTACTTGAAATCACGGTAACTGGCCTTGGCTATGAGCTGGTGGACGTTGAACGCAGCCCGCGTGGCCGCGTTCTGCGCGTTTTCATCGACAAACCGGAGAAGCCGCGCGGCGTGGATATCGAAGACTGTGTGCTGGTCAGCAATCAGCTTTCTCGCGTGTTGACCGTTGAAAACGTTGACTATGACCGTCTTGAGATCTCTTCGCCGGGAATGGACAGACCATTGAAGAAAGCTTCTGACTTCGAGCGTTTCGCGGGTTCGGAGATCAGTTTCAAGCTGCGCCTGCCCTTGAACGGTCGGCGAAATTTCAGTGGCGTCCTGCTTGGCTTGCACAACGGCAAGGTGCATCTGCAGACCGATGTAGGCGAGATGGAATTCGATCTGGTCAATCTTGACAAGGCACGGGTGGTTCCAAAATTCGACACGATGAAACCGGGCGAGAAGCTGGTGTGAAAGTTGCGTCAGCGACTCACGAATCTCCCCTCTCCCCTCGCGGGAGAGGGGAGAGGGGAGAGGGAAACGGTCATGACTTTCATGATCGGGGCGCCTGGAAAAGTCATGACCGTTAGGAGGTAATGAGGAAATGAGCCGCGAAATCTTGCTGCTGGTAGATGTCCTGGCACGTGAAAAGAACGTGACCAGAGAGATCGTCTTCGGCGCGCTGGAGTTGGCGCTGGCATCGGCTACCAAGAAGCGCATCCATGACGACGCCAATGTGCGTGTCGCAGTCGATCGCGAAACCGGTGACTTCGAGACCTTCCGGCGCTGGGAAGTCGTTGCCGACGAAGACTTTCTCGACGAGGAACAGCAGGTGCCGCTGTCGGAAGCCCAAAAGCAGGACCCCGAGGTCGAGATCGGGGATTGTCTGGAGGAGTCTCTCGAACCCATCGACTTTGGGCGCATCGGCGCGCAGGCGGCCAAGCAGGTGATTCTGCAAAAGATTCGTGACGCCGAGCGCGAACAGGTGCTGAGTGAATTCCTGGCACGCAAGGAGCATCTGGTGACTGGAACGATCAAGCGCATGGAGCGCGGCAATGCGATTGTCGAAACCGGCAAGATGGAGGCACTGCTGCCGCGTGACCAGATGATTCCGCGCGAGAACCTGCGCGTCGGCGATCGTGTCAAGGCGTATCTGCTGCGCATCGACCGCTCCGCCCGCGGTCCGCAACTGATCCTGTCGCGTACCGCTCCGGAGTTCATCATTCAGCTCTTCGCGCTGGAAGTTCCGGAAGTCGATGATGGCCTGCTGGAGATCAAGGCGGCTGCCCGTGATCCTGGCATGCGCGCCAAGATTGCCGTCAAGTCCAACGACCAGCGGATCGATCCGATCGGTACCTGTGTCGGCATGCGTGGTTCGCGGGTCACGGCGGTAACCAATGAACTGGCTGGCGAACGGGTTGACATCGTGCTCTGGTCGGCTGATCCTGCGCAGTTCGTGGTTGGCGCGCTGGCGCCGGCCGAGGTCAGCTCGATCATCGTCGATGAAGACAAGCACAGCATGGACGTGGTCGTCGACGAGCAGAACCTGGCAATCGCCATTGGCCGTGGTGGCCAGAATGTTCGCCTGGCGTCGGAAATGACCGGCTGGACGATCAACCTGATGACCGAGGAAGAATCGAAGACCTTGGTCGAGGCCGAAGCGGCGGCGATTCGCGTACTGTTCATGGAGAAACTCGATGTCGACGAGGATGTGGCGAACATCCTCATCGACGAAGGCTTCTCGACTCTCGAGGAAGTGGCCTATGTGCCACTGCACGAGATGCTCGAGATCGAGTCCTTCGACGAGGTCACGGTGCAGGAGTTGCGCGAGCGGGCGCGTAACATTCTGCTCACTGAGGCCATTGACACCGAGGAAAAAATCGGTAACGTCGCCGAGGATCTGCTGAGCCTTGAAGGGATGGACAAGTCACTGGCCGGAAAACTGGCTGGTCATGATATCAAGACGCGCGACGATCTTGCCGATCTGGCAGTCGACGAACTGACGGAGATGACCGGCATTGATGCGCAACGGGCCAAACAACTGATCACCACGGCGCGTGCGCACTGGTTCGAGTAAGCGGGGAAAGAGGAATTCACATGGCGCAAACAAGTGTTGCCCAATTTGCCGTACAGCTGAAGATGCCGGTTGCTTCGCTGCTCGAGCAATTGCATAAAGCCGGGGTGGCCAAGAAACATCTCGATGATCTGCTGTCCGAACAGGACAAGTCCAGGTTGCTGGATTATTTGCGCAAGGCGCATGGTCAGACGGATGCGAAGACCAAGATTACCCTGATGCGCAAGGAGACGACCGAGATCCGGCAGCAGGATTCACACGGAAAATCGCATACGGTGCAGGTCGAAGTCCGCAAGAAACGCGTTCTCGTGAAGCGGGAGGCGCCCGAAGTTCGCGCCGAATTGCCGGTGCCGCCGGTCCTGCCGATCACGGTGACCGAGAAGGTCGTTGAAGCCCGACTGGCACCGCCGGTTGAGGTGAAAGCCGAGAAAATCGAGCCGCTTGTCGCAGTAAAAGCTGAACCCGTCGTCGAAGCCAGGGTCAAGAAATCCGTACCGCCGGTGACCGTGAAGGCAGAACCGGTGGCCGTGAAGGCTGAAGCGTTGCCGGCTAAAGCGAAATCCAGGCCCGTCGCCGAGACGCCTTCTGCAGCGGTCGTCGATGCCAAAACAGAAGCGCCGGTGGTGGCCGACGCCAAGGTGAGCGCCAAGAAAGTGGTGACGCGTGCTTCGATCATCGGCGAGGAGCAGCAGCGCCTGCGCGCCGAGGAAGAGCGGCGTAACGCCGAGTTGCGCGCCCGCCAGGAAGCCGAGTTCAAAAGCAAGCAGCAACGCAGCGCCGACCTCCTTCGCCTGAAGCAGGATGCAGAAAACAAGGCGGTCGCGGCCAAGGCTGCCGGGGTGGCCAAACAGGTTGCCGCCCAGACCGCGAGTGAGCGGCCTGCGGAAGATAAGACGCTGCACAAGCCGGCAGCCAAACCGGCGGCGGCCGACAAGAAGGTGGCCGAAAAGAAAGCGCCCGAAAAGAAGGTCGCCGACAAGAAGGGACAATGGAAGAACGAAGGTGCCAACAAGCGCCCCGGTCTGAAGACACGCGGCGCCACCGGCGGCACGGGCTGGCGGGACAATAAACACGGCAAGCGAACTGCCCGCGGTGTGGGTGACGAAGAAGAGCAGCATTCTTTCCAGTTGCCCATTGAACCGGTGATTCACCAGGTCTATGTCCCGGAAACGATCTCCGTCGCTGAATTGGCGCACAAGATGGCCGTCAAGGCGACCGAAGTGATCAAGTCCCTGATGAAGATGGGTTCAATGGTGACCATCAACCAGGTGCTGGACCAGGAGACGGCGATGATCATTGTCGAGGAGATGGGCCACAAGGCGTTTGCTGCCAAGCTTGACGACCCCGATGCCTTCCTCGACGACAGCGACGTCGAACAGAAGGACGTACCGCACGAGCAGCGCGCACCCGTGGTGACAGTGATGGGACACGTCGATCACGGCAAGACCTCGCTGCTCGACTACATCCGCCGTACCCGTGTGGCGAGTGGCGAGGCAGGCGGCATCACCCAGCACATTGGCGCCTATCACGTGCAGACCGACCGGGGCATGGTGACCTTCCTCGACACGCCGGGTCACGAGGCATTTACGGCGATGCGTGCGCGCGGTGCCAAGGCGACCGATCTGGTCATTCTGGTGGTTGCTGCCGATGACGGGGTGATGCCGCAGACCAGGGAGGCGATTCACCACGCCAAGGCGGCGGCAGTGCCGATTGTTGTGGCCGTGAACAAGATCGACAAGCCGGGTGCCCAGCCCGATCGGGTGAAACAGGAACTGGTCACCGAACAGGTGGTGCCCGAGGAGTACGGCGGTGATGCACCCTTTGTCCTGGTGTCCGCAAAGACCGGTGTCGGTATCGACGAACTGCTCGAGAACGTTCTGCTGCAGGCGGAAGTGCTCGAACTAAAAGCGCCCAGGGATGCGCCAGCCAAGGGCCTGATCATCGAGGCACGCCTCGACCGCGGGCGCGGACCCGTGGCGACGATGCTGGTCCTCTCGGGAACGCTTCGCCAGGGTGACATCCTGCTCGCCGGTCAGGTATTTGGTCGGGTACGGGCGATGCTCGACGAAAACGGCAAGGTGATCAAGGAGGCTGGGCCGTCGATTCCGGTCGAGATCCTGGGTCTCTCCGATGTGCCCGCGGCCGGACAGGAAGCCGTGGTGCTCGCTGACGAACGCAAGGCACGCGAGATTGCCCTGTTCCGCCAGGGCAAGTACCGCGACGTCAAGCTGGCTACGAAGCAGGCCGCCAATCTCGAGAGCATTCTCGAGCAGATGACCGAAGCCGAGGCCAAGGTTCTGGCGCTGATCATCAAGGCCGATGTTCAGGGTTCTCAGGAGGCGCTGGTTCAGTCCTTGCAGAAACTCTCGACCGGTGAAGTCAAGGTCAACGTCATCCACGCCGCTGTAGGTGCGATCAGCGAGTCTGACGTACACCTTGCGCAGGCCTCGAAAGCGGTCATCATCGGTTTCAACGCGCGTGCCGACGCTGGCGCACGCAAGGCAGCCGAAGCTGCCGGGGTCGATATTCGCTACTACAACATCATCTACGATGCGGTAGACGAAGTGAAGGCTGCGCTGTCGGGAATGCTTGCCCCAGAGAAGCGCGAAGACGTCACCGGCCTGGTCGAGATCAGACAGGTCTTCCGCGCTACCCGGATCGGCACCATCGCCGGTTGTTATGTACTCGAAGGCCTCATCAAGCGCAGTTCGCGCGCGCGCCTGCTGCGCAACCATATCGTCCTCTGGGATGGCGAGATCGAGTCGCTGAAGCGCTTCAAGGATGACGTGAAAGAAGTACGGGCGGGCTTCGAATGCGGTCTTTCGCTGAAAAACTTCAGTGCCTACGAGGAAGGCGACCAACTCGAGGTGTACGACGTCACGGAAGTCGCGAGGACTCTCTAAGTGTCTTCAAACAAGGGATTTTCACGGCGAGACCGGGTTTCGGAACAGATCCGGCGCGAGCTGGCCGAGGTGATCAGGAGCGAACTCAAGGATCCCCGCGTCGGCATGATCAGCCTCACCGAGGTCGAGGTCAGTCCGGACTACGCGCATGCCAGGGTGTACTTCAGCAGCATGGCGGGTAGCGAGACGCTCGACTCGGTGCAGGCCGGCCTGCAGCAGGCCTCCGGGTTTCTGCGCAGCGAGCTGGGCAAGCGCATCAGCATTCACATGATCCCGCAACTGCATTTCGTTTTCGACGACTCGCTGGAGCGTGGCGCACAGATCGCGAAGCTGATCAGCGAGGCAGCGGCGATTTCGGATCACAGCGAAGAACCGGACCAGGCCTGAGTTGGGCTTGATCTGAATTGGCGCGCCAGCCCGAATCCACCCGGCAAGTGAGGGAAACGGTCATGACTTTCATGATCGGGGGTGCCTGGAACAGTCATGACCGTTCATGTGAAAGTCGCGTCAGCGACTCACGAATCTCCCCTCCCCACTCGCGGGGGAGGGGTCGGGGGAGAGGGAAACGGTCATGACTTTCATGATCGGAGGTGCCTGGAAAAGTCATGACCGTTAGGAAAAGCTGGCGCCGTGTCGATGGCGTGTTGCTCCTTGACAAGCCGACTGGGATGTCCTCGAATTCAGCGCTGCAGACGGCCAGGCGGCTGTTTTCGGCAGCCAAGGCCGGGCACTCCGGCACACTCGATCCCATGGCCAGCGGGCTGCTGCCGGTCTGTTTCGGCGAAGCGACCAAGTTCTCGGTCGATCTGCTGGCGGCCGACAAGACCTATGAAGCGGAACTCCTGTTCGGTATCCGGACCGATACCGGCGATGCCGACGGTACGGTCGTGATGCAGTTCCCCGTGACCTTCGGGGACGCCGAACTAGAAGCCGCACTGAGCCGTTTCCGCGGTTCGATTCTCCAGACCCCGCCGATGTACTCGGCGCTCAAGCGCGACGGCCAACCGCTCTACAAACTGGCGCGGCAGGGAATTGAAGTCGAGCGTGCGGCACGCGCGGTAACGATCCACGAACTGTGCCTGCTTGATTTCTCGCAGAACCGCTGTCGTCTGCGGGTGGCCTGCAGCAAGGGCACCTATATTCGCAGCCTGGCCGAGGATCTTGGCACGGCACTCGCTTGCGGCGCGCATTTGACGGTTCTGCGTCGGATCGCCGTTGGCACGTTGCGGATTGCCGATGCGATAACGCTCGATCAACTGGCTACGCTGGCCGAAGAAGCCCGTGCAGACTGGCTGCTACCGCCGGACACACTGCTCCAGAGCCTGCCGGCAGTGCATCTGGACGATGCGGCAGGTTTGCGCTTTGTCCATGGTAATCCGGTCTGCATCGTCGGTTCGCCAGGGCGATGCCGAGTCTATTCTGGGAAGCAACTTCTGGGTCTCGGCGAACTCGATGACGCGGGCAGGCTGCAGCCGCGGCGCGTGCTGGGTACGCCGTAGGGTCCTTGACACCAGCAACGTCCCGGAGCATGGCAAGCGGATCAATCCGTCCCCAGCTTTGCGAGACCTGACAGATTTCCGCGCCGCAAATCCGCCCGGATCGGTGTCAGGTCGGCGCCGGCCTGCACGACGCGGGTGAAATCCTTGGCCGAACGCGGCGGGCCGACGTACAGGGCACCGACCAATTCGCCCTGGCGCAGGATCAGGCGCCACCATGCCGCGTCGTTTGGCCCCGCCGTGTATTCTTCATCGCCAGGCTTGGCAGCGATCTCGCCAAAGCTGCGCAGGTCGATCCCGTCGCACTTGAGCTGCAGGACGATGCGTGGCGCCTGATACGGTTGCTTTTTGCCGAGCAGTGCGTTGGCGGCTGTTGCCGCCTGGGCAGCGCCGACGGTCCACAGGCCGCCAATGGCACCAGGCAGTTCGGCAACGTCGCCGACGGCATAGATGTCGGGGTCGCTGGTGCGCATGCACGAATCCACCTTGATGCCGCGGCCGACTTCCAGACCGGCGGCGCGGGCGAGTTGCGCGTTGGTGCCAATGCCGAGACAGGCGACGAACAGATCCGCCCGCGCGCACGGCCCATGCGCCAGCCAGGCGGCACGCAGTGTCTCACCCTGGCCTTCCCAGCGGCTGATGGCGACGTCGGTGAGGACCTGAATACCGATGCCTTCGAGGTAAGCGGTGAGTCGGGCGGCGCCCTGATGGTCGAGCTGCGCGTTCATCAGCCGATCCGATCGCTGCAGGAGCGTGACCTGCAGCCCGAGGTGGTGCAGGGCGTCGGCGGCTTCGACGCCGAGTACGCCGCCGCCGACGACCAGCGCGTGACGTGCACGCCGCAGTTGTACGTAATTGCGCAGTGCCTGTGCGTCTTCCGCCGAGCGCAGGACAAAGGCGTTGTCGAACGACAGGAAGTCGGGGTCCGGTGTCGTGCAGTGGGCTCCTGTGGCAAGGATCAGTTTGTCGTAGGGCAGGGATTCGCCGGTAGCCAGGAGAACGGTCTTGCCCTGTCGATCCACTGCACGGGCGATCGAGTTGCGCCAGACCTCGACGCGGTTCCTGGCATACCAGTTATCCGGGATCAGTTGCAGTCCGTCCATGCCGGTGCGGCCGTAGATCAGCCGGCCGATAGCCATGCGGTTGTAGAAGTGGAGCGGTTCGCTGGTGATCATGTCGATCTGTAACGAGGCGCTCAGGCGGCGCAATTGTTCCGCGGTGCTGGTGCCGGCGATGCCGTTGCCGATGATCACTACCCGGGAAACGCCTGTGCCGAGCGCATGGTCGACTTCCGGCGTGGCAGGTGTTGCCTCGGTTTGTTCCGCTGTTGCGGCATTCGGGTCGCGGTCGATGAGCACCGGGCCGCTGACCCGGCACATGCATGCCAACCGTGCTTTGCCTTCCAGCCCGAGTCGGCGCAGCGTCGCCAGTTCGTCGTCCCCGGCTGGCGACAGGTACTTGCTGCCTGCGCACACGACCACCGCATCCGCACCGCAGAGGCCGGCGCGGCAACCGTAGTTGATCTTGAGACCGGCGCTCTCGATGGCATCGAGCAGGGTTGCCCCTTTCGGGACCGGGAAGGCGATCTTCGTTTCCCGGTCGGTCACCTCCGCTCCCTGCTTGCCACCGAAACGGGTATGCATCTGCGTCTTGCCGCTCGACTCCGGGACGCGCTGGGCGGGTTTGGCAGCGGCTTTGGCGAACAGGCCTTCGGCGTAAAGGCTGGCGCCGAGCAGGGTCAGTCCGCCGACCACGCCGACACCTCGACTCGCGGCCGTCAGCCATTCCGGCGCCGTGAAGGAGAGGAAGTGGGCGAGGGTGCCGAGCACGATGGGGCCGCCGAACCAGTAGAAGATGGCCAACGCGACGGCCGCGAAAGTGGCCGCGACGCGATGCGGCGACAGCGGGAAGCAGCTGGTGGCGATGGCGTACAGACCGGCGGATGCGCAGCAGGCACCGAGCAGGATCGCCAGATAGAGTCCGTAGCCATAAGTCTGCGTCGGTCCCTGCAGGAAATAGGCACCGATCAGTCCCGGCAGCAGGCCGATGAACAGGCGGCGCTGGCTGGCGTAGCGCGGGTCGGAATCGACGAGGTCAGCAAAGATTGCGCCGCGCGGATTGAAGTCGTAGCAGTTCTTCTGGCAGCCGACGCAGGTCGGGCAATAGCCGTTCGGGACGACGACCAGTGGGGCATGGCCATAGGTACGCTGGATCGGCCCCAGCGGGCAGAAGGTCCCGCACCAGCCGCTGCGCCCGGCGAACACCAGGCCGCCGACCAAGGCCGCGATCAGCACGCCGACGATGCCGGCGGCCACCAGTCCGCCCGCATGGTTGAGAACCGGCGAGCGGGCAGCGACGCAGGCAAGAAAGATAGCGACGGCGATGAGAAAGGCATGCTCCTTCCATTTGCCGGGAAGCGGCAGGCTACGGCTGGTGCCGGTCATGCGCGGAATCTGGTTGAGGAAGGCCATCGGGCAGACCTGCCGCCAAAGTCCGGGCGCAATCACCAGCACCGCTGGCAGGACCGGAATGGCCAGACCCCACCAGAGCTTCAGCCCGACGGCGGGATCGACCGCCAGCAGGACGGCAAAGCCGAGGGTGACGAGCAGGGTGAGGACGCGCAACACCTGCCACACCGGTTTGGGCAGGGCTGACGTGCGTTTGGTGTAATTGGCGAAGAAGTGCTCTGGGCTCATGGCATGGTTTCGCGGGTCAAGGCTCAAAACGCGGTCTGCAGTTGGCGCAGGCGCCGACTGGTATAGGCCGCCAGATCCTGGAGCAGGGCGATCGCCAGCGCCGGCTTCCAGGCCGCCAACTGCGCGAAGGAATCCCGTCGCAAGGCCAGCAGCTCGGTACTTTGCAGGGCGGTGGCGGTGATCGCGCTGGCTTCGCCATCGAGGAAGGACGAGATCCCGAATACTTCGCCTTCGACGAGAACGTCCACCTCGCGCTCGGCCTGGCCGCTTGCGCCAGCGGTGAGGCGGATGCTGCCGGAAACGATGATCAGCAAGGCATCGCTACGCTCGCCAGCGGTGATGATCCGGCTGCCGGTGGCAAAGCGCAACCCCGCGACAAAGCTGTCGAGGCTGTCGAGTTCATCGTCCGAGAACTCTCGCAGAACTGGCCGAACGCTCGCCGGAGCGACTTTTTCGGTGACCTGCTGGTCGGGATCGGTATAGCTGAAAAACTTCATCGGAGCCTCCCTGCGCCCGCGTGCTGGCGCTGATCATTGCCATAAAGAAAAGCCAATCCTGAAGGGAACCTCGTCTAATCCGGGTCGGCTGCGCCGGCTTCGCGCTCACCTTGCCTCGCCAGCTGCTGGTCGGCAGGCGAGTGCGCGCAAGGGCCGCTGATCTCGAGTTGCCGAAGCGCCGAGCGGATCAATTCTCTTCCCCTTTGTCGCCGCGAGCCGTTTCGCCAGCGAAGGTGGCGACGAAGGATCTGACTGGTCGGTGTGGCTGCAAGGATTGACGGCTGCCCCAACGCTCGACGTAGAGGTCCCACAGCCTGGCCTTGCGTGAGCTCAGCAATTGGCCAATGCGGTTCTCGGCCGACGCCGCCCGCTCGATGGCCTCGGGGGCCAGTTCGTTGGCCAGTATCTGTACCGCGGCCCGAATGGCAGCATCAGTCTGCCGGAAGTATTCGGCCAGTTCGGCGAGGCCGGTCTGAAAAGACTGATGGCTGTCCAGGTAGGCCCGCCGGGGCGGGCCGAACAGTACGCGCAGCGCTTCCTCGCTGGTCGGCATGATGCTGAGCGGATTGCTGGGGGCCGGGCCGGGGCGCACCCCAGGCGGCTGCTCGAAGGCGGCGTTGCGCAAGGCCAGCAATGGCCGGATCTCGTCGGTGATCAGGAGAAGCAGTTGCCCCAGTCGTTCGCCCAGCGCGGCGGCATCGGTTTGGTCGAGGTCTCCGGGCGACAGCCCGAGTCCTCTGGCCATGCTGGCCAGTACGTGGTCGCCGGTCGCCGCTTGCACTGGCGGCGTGGGGTCGGTGGCGGCGGCGGGGGAGGGCGAAGGGGCGGCTTCCGCGACAATCCGGGTGACTACCGGTTCGCTCGACAGTATTGGCGGTGTCTTGGCCACCCGCGCGAGGAGGGTCATGCCGTCGTCGGCCGCAGGCACGCTCGCGGGCGTCCCGTCGGTGCCGCGCTCGGCCGGCGGCAGGGCAAGCGGCGGCAGGTCGGCAAGCAGCAATGCCGGGTCACCGCCGCGCCGCGCACCGCCGGCGGGACGCACGGGTGCTGCCTGGGCAGGGGGGGGGGCGACTGCGACCGGGGCAGGCTCGGGTTGGTCGGTGCCGCCGCTGGTCGCGTCGTCCGGGGGAGTGTTCCCCAGGCCAGTGATCTGTACGGCAATCAGGTAAGGGCCAACCAGCAGAAGGTCTTTGTCGCGTAGCGGGTAACTGTCGCTGACGCGGTCGTTGATGCGGTCGCTACTGTGGTTGACGAAGGTTCCATTGGAAGAGGTGTCCTGGAGAACGAATGCGCCGTCTGTGAAGCGGATCGTGCAATGGTTCCGGGAAATTCCGCCGGTTCGGTCGGGGAGCGTCCAGTCGTTACTGTCGTCCCGGCCGATCCTGAGCACTCCTTGGTGATCCAGCGTTTTCGTCAAAGGATATTGGTCGGCAGCGCTGGGCTTGCTCTCGATCGTCAATCGCAGCAGCGGTTCGGTGGCCGGCGGAGAATGACTGTCGGCCAGGTCGTCGTGCCTGACTGGCTCGCCGTCGTCCCTGAGTTCGACGCGGATCAGGTAGGCGCCGACCCGCAGCCGCTCGCCGTCCTGCAAGGCATGCGGACTGGTCAGCCGGTTTGTGTTGCCATCGATGAAGGTTCCGTTGGTGGACAGGTCGTAGAGCAGGTAAGCCTCAGGCGAGCGGCGGATTTCGCAATGCCTGCCCGACATCAGTCGGCTGGGGTCCGGCAAGGTCCAGTCCAGTCCCGGCAAGCGTCCTATGCTGAGACTCTCGCGGGCGCCGAACTCGATGCTCGCAGTGGCGGTGGCTGGTAATCCCGTTGCGTTCTCCAGCGTCAGGCGAAGCTTCATGAGAAATTCCCTGAAAAAGGTCGGAGCGGCGCCGTGCCGGCAAATCTGTGCCCGTCCTTGCTGCGGAGGCGGCCGCTTACCCTGCGAATTCTCGGACAAAGGGCTTGTCGGGGGCAAGCGCTTTCCTGCATTCCTTGCTGACCAGCGCCCAGGTTTCTGTCCCTGCTCCTCGACGGCTGCCTCCGAGTTGGCTAAACTTCCTAAAAATCCTTATTACTGAACTGGGAAAGATCATGCGCCGGGTTGTCTTCAACCAAAAAGGGGGAGTGGGCAAGTCCACCATCGCGTGCAACCTGGCCGCCATCGCTGCTGCACGAGGCCGCCGGACGCTGCTGATTGATCTGGATGCACAAACCAATGCGTCCCGCTACCTGCTCGGCAAGGCGCTGGACGAGCAGCAGAAGACCCTGGCCCACTTCTTCGAGAATATTCTTGGCTACCGCCTGCTTCCCGAGGCGCTCAGTGCCTATGTGATCCATACGCCATTCCCGGGTCTCGATCTGCTACCCGCCGACCCCAGGCTTGAGGAATTGCAGCCCAAGCTTGAATCGCGCTACAAGATGTACAAGCTGCGCGAGGCACTGGAGAAGATTGCCGCCTACGACGAAATCTGGATCGATACCCCGCCGGCGCTGAATTTCTATACCCGTTCGGCGCTGATTGCCGCCGATACCTGCCTGATCCCTTTCGATTGCGATGATTTCTCGCGCCGTGCCCTGTATACGCTGATCGCCAATGTGCGCGAGATTCAGAGCGACCACAATCGTTCCCTGCGCGTCGAAGGCATCGTCGTCAACCAGTATCAGGCACGGGCCAATCTGCCGCTGCGCCTGGTCGACGAACTGCGTGGCGAGGGCTTGCCGATCCTCGACGCTTTCCTTTCAGCATCGATCAAGATCCGGGAGTCGCACCATCTGGCGCTGCCGATGATCCACCTCGATCCCCGGCACAAGCTGACCAGTGAGTTCTCTGCCCTCTACGACCTGCTGTCGCAGTGAGCGTATCCGGCTCTGCCGGGTGTATGATTTCCCTTTGTCATTGATGCGGGAGATCGATATGCCTGCGGTACGACCATGCCTGCGGCTGCTGGCAACGCTTTTCATGCTGCTTGGCTGGGGTGCAGTGGTGGCTGCCCCGGCCAAGGGCCAGGTCGCGCTGGTCGTCGGGATCGGCGCCTATCAGAATGCCCCGGCGCTCCCCAACCCGCCCAGGGACGCGCGCGCCATTGCCGATGCGCTGAAGAAACTCGGTTTCCAGGTGGAACTGGCCGTCGATCCGGACAAGGCCCGCCTGGAACAGGCGGTGAAGCACTTCGGCGACCAGTTGCAGGGCGCCAAGGTCGGCCTTTTCTTCTACGCGGGGCATGGCCTCCAGGTCAGCGGCCGGAATTACCTGGTGCCGGCAGATGCCAGGATCGACAACGAGCGCTCGCTGCCTTTCGCCGCAGTCGACGCCGACCTGGTCCTGACGCAGATGGAAACTTCGACCCCGGTCAGTCTGATCTTCCTCGATGCCTGTCGCGACAACCCCTTTTCCCGTTCCCTGGCACGCAGCATGGGGACCCGTTCAGCCGCCGTTGGCCGCGGTCTGGCCCAGATTGCCGCCGGCGAGGGCTCGCTGATCGTTTTCGCCACCCAGCCAGGCAATGTGGCCGAAGACGGGCAGACTGACCATAGTCCGTTCACCGAAGCCTTGCTGAAAAATCTGGCAGCACCCGGACTGGAGGTGCGACAGATGTTGACCCGTGTACGTCAGCAGGTCAAGGAACAGACCAGCGGCAAACAGATTCCCTGGGATCATTCGTCGCTGACTCAGGACTTCTATTTCATTGGGCCGACCACGGTGGTCGTCCAGTCGCCGGCGGCGCCTGCCGTCCAGCCGCCGCCGGTGGCGGGTGTCGACCCGATGGCGGTCCAGTTGTCGCTCTGGGAGTCGGTGCGTACCAGCCAGGACCCCGCCGATTTCGAGGACTACCTCAAACAGTACCCGGATGGCAAGTTTGCTGCCGTTGCCCGGCGTCGTCTGGCCGCGCTGAAAAGCGCTTCGCAGAAGGAACGTCAGCCAGTGCGACAGGAATCCCAGTCAGCCAGGTCGGAGCCGCCCGTGGAGCGCCAGCCCGCGCTGCCGCCGGTCGCGGTGCCCGATAAACAGACCGGCTTCGACGTCATGATGCAAGGAACCGCCACCAATCTCACCGTCGGCACGACCGCCCAGGTGCAGTTTCAATTGCGTCGTTTCGGCACCGGCGTGACGGCTGCAATCCGGGTTTTCCCGCCCTTGTTCGCCACCGGAGTCCTGCAGGGACAGTATCAGGAAGGGCAGTGTATGATGCAGGGATGGATGAACGAAGGCTTCCTGCTGAAAATGGTCGGTGCGTGTTCGGCGAGCGGTTTTTCCGGCCAATACCAGGCCGAAAGCCCGGGTCTGGTCCAGCAAGGCGTTTTTCGCCTGCATTCGAGGGCGTCCAACTGATCGGCGACATTCACCACACCATTCACCATCGATGAGAGAAATGCCATGACAACGAACAGCAACAGCGAAACACCCGCAAGCTTTGCAACGGACAGCCTTCCCTTGACTTCCAGGCCGGTCGGGTCGACGGCTACCGGGCTCGACTTGCTGGTCGACGTCATCACCACCGACCCAGGGCTGATCCGCAGGCTCCCGGTCGCAGACATCGACGCCGGCGCGAGCGCTGCCGACCAGATGAATGCGCTGATCATCGAAGCAATCCGCGCGACCGGCGTAGCCAACAACGGCGACATCACGGCCGCCGACCTGTACGATGTGAACGCCTATCTGCGCTTGACGCATCTCGCCGATTGGGGTGTGTTGCACGGCAATGACGAATCTTCGTCCGAAACGGGCTTCCATCTGGTGCAAAACGATGGCGCGAAAACCAGGCTGTACGACCGCAACGCGGTCGACACCGTCGCTGACGGTCTCTACCACCTGGGTTTTGAGATCTGCAACGGTCAGTTGCTCAACGAGGACGGCAATGCCAATGCCCGCCTGACTCAGGTCGCGGGCTGGTTGAGCAGCCTGCTGGCAACAGACCTGTCAGGAAGCCGCTTGCAGAACGTGTCGGTCGACCCCTATGTCGACGGCACGACACATACCGGGCTGGACCAGTTGGTGTCGATCGTGAGCTCGGATCCGGGGTTGAACATGAAAATCTCGAACGCCGACATCCGGGCCGGCGCAAGCGCTGCCGACCAGATGAATGCACTGATCATCGAAGCGATCCGCGCGACCGGCGTGGCCAACAACGGCGACATCAGCGCTGCGGACGTGCGCGACCTCAATGCGTATCTGCGCAGCCATCATGCAGAGCAGTGGAGAACGCTGCATGGTGACGACGAGGACGCGACAGAGACCGGCTTTCACCTGGTGCAGAGCGACGGCGCAACCACCAGGCTATTCGACAAGAAGGCGGTCGATACCGTTGCCGATGGCCTCTACCATCTGGGCTTCGAGATCTGCGACGGCCAGTTGCTCAACGAAGACGGGAACGCCAACGCGAAGGTGACGCAGGTGGCGACGTGGCTCAACTCCCTGTTGAGCACCGACTTGGCGGCGGGGACGCTGAAGAACGCGTCATTCGACCCTTACGTCAATGGGCACACGGGCACCGGACTCGACCAGCTCGTGTCGATCATCACGACGGATCCAGGCCTGAACATGAAGATCTCGACCAGCGAGATTCGGGCTGGCGCTACCGCCGCGGACGCAATGAACGGGCTGATCATCGAGTCGATCCGTGCAACCGGCGCCGCAGACAGCGGTGTGATCGACGTAAACGAGGTGCGCGAGATGAACGCCTGGATCCGGACGAATCACCTCGTCGAATGGAAGGATCTGCACGGTGACGATGAGGACGCGTCGGAGACCGGATTTCACCTGGTGCAGAGAGATGGTGCGACGACCAGGCTGTATGACCGGAACGCGGTCGACACCATCGCCGATGGCCTCTACCATCTCGGCTTCGAGATCGAGAAAGGGCGTGTGCTCAACGAGGACGGCAATCCGAACGCGAGTCTGGGCGCCATCGCAGACTGGCTGAACGCGCTGCTGCAGGACGATCTTGCCAGTGGAGGGCTGCTGCCAGTGGCGGCGGCACCTGCCGGTACCGTCGAGGTGACGCTGCTTGGCGTCAACCCGGATGCCTCACCGACGTTCGGGCTCGGCCACGCCTGACGGAATCAGTATCACTGTGCATCGACCGGACAACGGGGCACAGCGGGCAGCATGCAGTTGGCGCCTGCCCTGCCGGCATTGACCAGTCGACAGGATGGCCATCGGTCTGCGATTCGCCGGCCGGGAGTGAAAGCCTCTCAGTACTTGATGCGTGCGAAGTAGGTTTTCTCGGAAGCCTCAAGCGCCTGTCGCAGCGTGGTGATTCCCATCCGGGCGAGCAAGGGCAGCATCTTGAGGAACACTTCGCCGGTGGCGCAGGCATCGCCAAGTCCGCTGTGGCGGCCTTCAATGGCGATCCCCAGGCGCGTAGCGATGCTGTCGAGCTGGTGGGAGTCCTGGTTGGGATGCAGCACCCCCGAGAGCAGCAAGGTATCGAGGACTGGCTGGCTGAAAACCACGCCGGTACGCGCTTCCTTCAGTTGCAGGAAGCGCATGTCGAAGGCCGCATTGTGCGCAAGCAGAACGGT
>WBZL01001908.1_pt1 | contig 20830 bp, 17 predicted proteins | sample 5204291 | NCBI WGS metagenome assembly WBZL01 (sample SAMN12344345, study PRJNA552823) | activated sludge metagenome | biome: Activated sludge suspended growth; feature: Nitrification reactor; material: Wastewater; isolation source: activated sludge from nitrification reactor of wastewater...
CGGGGTTCAGGACGTCGTAATTTTACCAAGGGCGGGCGAGGCGGAGGTTTTTCGAGGCGCCCTAATAATACGGCCCGAGACGCGACGATTTCGCCTGCTGGCTAGCGGCCGGTGCACATGGCGAACAGCCCGCGCCGCCAGCGCGGACTGATCATCCCGCCGATGGCCGAGCGGAGTGCTCACGTGATGCTGTCGATTTCGGGAGGCTCGCACTGGTCGGCGATCAGGTTGCGCAACCACTAGTTGCGCCCGATCGCGATGAAAGCAGGCATGTCAGAACTCGTTGATCGACAGCCGCGGTCGCCAGACTGGATGCTTCGAATATGCGAGGTTCAAGGGATGGACCTTGGGGTGAACAAGCACTTCAGGGACGGTCGCGACAAGATTGGTGCGCTGCAGCAAGTGCTCCAGGCTCGTATGACTGAGCACCCTGAGCATCACCTTCCACCTCCAGCCCCGCTCTTCGATGATCTTATCGATACGCGCGTGCTCCCCCCTCGGTGCTGACGACGGCGTGCTCCGCCTGGAGGCTGTCCTCGAGCGACATCGCCCACCCGGCCAGTCGGCGACCCAAGGCGAAACCTAATTAGAAATGATGTTCAGCCAAGGTCACGGGCGGCTGCCACAGGCATCTGCTGTGCATATATATGCTCTTGCTGGAAGGTGTGCCATGGCCATCAACCGTGTGCAATTTCAGCGTGAACTGTCCCAGATGCCCCGCGCCGATGCCGTGCTTCCTGCTCGATCTGGATCAGAAGGAACCCGCCAAGGGCAAGCTTGGCGCGACTGCGACTGCCGTCGGCCAATAGGCGCTTGCGCCACCGGTTGCGTGCTTGCGGCGACAGCCCATCACGCTCGGAGTACGTCTTTGTGGTGATGCCCTCGGCTTCGATCGCCGACAGGTGCGACAACCAGCACCTGCTGCGCTCCGACATGCTCGCGCGCCCTGAAAAACGAAAGCCGAAGCATGGGGGCTCCCCTGTGGCTACGTGAGGATGGGGTTGGGGTAGCGCTTGCCAAGTTCCTCAGAAATTACGCGAGATATTGATGCGCGCAATACGCACAATGCAGCCAACGCGTTGAAGTAGCTCCCATAGCCTCTTACCGTGCGCACTAGTCGAAGCCCATCGGTTTCGCCGCCACTGAAGGAGACAAAAAATATGCTTTCGGGACATGTGCCTCTACCGCAGGATTTTGCAGAGCTTTATCGCAAGAAAGGCTACTGGGAAAACATCGGCGTCACGGAGATGGTCAAGCGCACGGTCGAGCGGCATTCAAATAAAGTGGCCCTAGTGGCGGGGATAAATCGCATTACCTACCAATTCTTGTATCAGGCCATTGAGCGTCTGGCCTGTAGACTTACTGAAGCAGGTTTGCGCCCGCTTGATCGGGTTATCCTCCAGTTACCCAATACGCCTGAACTCATCTATGCATATCTTGCACTCACGCGCATCGGCGCGATTCCCGTCATGGCGTTGCGGGCACATCGCGAAACCGAAATCAGGCATTTCATAAATGCTTCCGGGGCAGTGGCGTATGTGATCCCCGATCAGGTCAATCATTTCGACTATCGCGTGATGGCCGATACATTACGCGAAGAGTGCTCTAGCCTTCGGTACATCTTCGTCGCTGGCACCCCGAGAGATGGGCAAGCCTCACTCAGTGAAATGATCAATGAGGAACGAACCGCGCCTCAAATCGCGGCTGCACTGGGTTCAATCAGGGTCGATCCGACCGACGTCGCGACTATGCTCCTGTCGGGCGGCACCACCTCAATCTCCAAGTTGATCCCACGCACGCATAACGACTACGTGCTAAATGCCCGCCTCTGCGGAGAAGCCGCAAGCCTCGACGAACAGACTGTTTTCATGGCAATCCTGCCATTGGGCCATAACTACAATCTAGCCTGCCCTGGCTTTCTTGGTACGTTCTATTACGGCGGCACGGTGGTGCTTGCTCCCTCCGGTGACGCCAATGAAGTGTTCTCCTTGATCGAAAGGGAAAAGGTCACGGTCATCGCGGCGGCGGTTCCGCTAATTACAACTTGGCTGAACTCGAATACATACGAACGCTATGACCTGTCCTCGCTCCGAATCATTCAGAATGGCGGCGCACGACTTGCGCCAGAACTGCGTAAGCGAATCTTGCAACAACTTGGCTGTTTCCCACAGGAGATCTACGGTACTGCTGAGGGGTTGATCAACATGACGCGCCTTGGAGACGCGGAGCGGGCGGTTATCGAAAGCTCAGGCTCTCCGGTGTGCGAGGACGACGAGATCAAGGTCGTTGACGAATTCGGAGACGAAGTTCCTGACGGCGAAGCCGGTGAACTTGCCACTCGTGGTCCCTACACGATCCGCGGCTACTTCAATGCACCGGAAATAAACAGCGCCGCTTTTACAAAGGATGGCTTTTACCTGATGGGCGATATCGTTCGCAAAGAGGGCCGTTTTGTTTTTGCCGAAGGCCGGAAAAAGGATTTTATCAACCGCGGCGGCGAAAAAATAAGTTGCGAGGAAGTCGAGAATTTGATTCTGCAGCACCCAAAGGTATTTCAGGTTTCGCTGGTGGCCATGCCGGACGACACTTTCGGTGAGAAGGCTTGCGCATTCGTTCGCCCGCGAGCCGATGAGACCCTTGGATTCGAGGAGATTATCCATTTTCTTCGATCAAAAAAAATTGCAAGCTTCAAGCTTCCCGAGCGCCTCGAGATTATTGAAGCTTTTCCTGTAAGCCCCGTGGGTAAAATTCTAAAGCGACAGTTGCGCGAGATTATCGCCGCAAGAATTACAACAGAAAAAATCGCCGCCAAGAATTAAAGCATCCAGTGTCGCCGCAGAAAAGCCAAGGAGATTGAATTCAAGAAGGCCGATTGTCACGATGAGATTATTTTAATGAGCCTGAAGAAGTTCGGCGAATTTTTCAGGTGAAGTTTGCAAGCACTCACGCCTTTTGCTTAACAGCCGCTCGCACGCACAAGAGGAGACAAAAATGAACAATCGCAAACGGGTACGTCTTTCTGCCACAGCACTGGGTCTTGGCTTGACGGCGCTAATGTCCTTGAGCAGCGCTAACGCTGAAGACAAAGTCAAAGTTGGCTTGATGCTTCCGTATACGGGCACTTATGCCGCACTCGGCACCGCAATCACCAACGGTTTTAGACAGTATGTGAACGAACATGGTGGTAAGCTCGCTGGACGCGAGGTAACGTATTTCGTGGTCGATGACGAGTCCGATCCAGCCAAAGCAACCGAAAATGCTAATCGTCTTGTCAAGCGGGACGAAGTCGATGTCTTGGTAGGAACAGTCCATTCCGGTGTTGCACTAGCGATGGCAAAGGTAGCCCGCGACAACAAGACCTTGACCATCATCCCGAATGCGGGCGCCGACGAACTCACTGGCCAGCTGTGCGCCCCGAACGTTTTCCGAACTTCGTTTTCAAATTGGCAGCCGGCGTTTGCCATGGGCAAAGTCATGGCTGCAAGAGGGCACAAAAAGGTGGTCACCCTGACCTGGAAATACGCGGCTGGCGAGCAATATGTGCGGGGCTTCAAGGAAGCTTTCGAAAAGGAAGGTGGCCAAGTGATTAGCGAGTTGTACCTGCCTTTCCCCGGCGTGGAGTTTCAGCCCTTCCTGACGCAGATCAGCAGCCTCGGCGCAGACGCGGTGTACGTTTTTTTTGCCGGCAGCGGAGCTGCCAAGTTTGTTAAGGACTATGAAGCCGCAGGACTCAAGGCAAATCTTCCGCTTTACGGAACGGGCTTCCTGACTGACGGGACGCTGGAGGCAATGGGTGGCGCGGGTGAAGGACTACTGACCACGCTGCACTACGCTGACGGCCTCGAAAATCCGGTAGACAAGGCGTTCCGAGCCGGGTACGTCTCAGCCCACAAGGTGCAGCCTGACGTCTACGCCGTGCAGGGATATGATGCAGCCCAGTTGTTGGCGGCGGGTCTGGCGGGCTCTCCTTCAGGCAAGTTTGACAAAGAGGCCGTTATGAAGGCGATGAGCGCGGCGAAGATTGAAAGTCCACGCGGCAGCTTTAATTTGTCGGCAGCCAACAACCCGGTGCAGGATATTTACCTACGCAGGGCCGAAGGTAAACAGAACACGATCGTGGAGATTGCGGTTCCCAAGCTTGCCGACCCTGCGCGCGGTTGCCGCATGAATTGATTTCGCCAAGAAGAGCTTCCGCGCGCCACGGCACTGCTCGTGGCGCGGGGGCCCCGGGGGGCTTCGAACAAACTGCAAGGACAGGCGGGCGCCTCGAATAACCTGCGGTTATCAGTGAATCCCACGGTGATGACGGTCGCCGAACCTGGTTCAGCCTCTTCACGAAGTTTCTGCATTTCACCGCGAGATGCTGTCACCGACCGGCACATTGGGGCCTCGCTTTCGCCTTGAATCGCTTCGCATGACGAAGATTCAGCCCATGTTGGGCGCCGGAAGGCTGCGATCCCGATATTCTGGAAGCAGGTCAACTGCCACAGCTTGTAGCAGGGCCCCATCAGTGTCTTCGTGGAGCTCGCCAGCACCTGCCCGATGATGCGAATCAGCTTGCCGTCTGTTTGGGGAATGTCTGCCAACAGATGCGCGACCTGCACTTCATCGGCCGCCACCGCCGCAAAGGCGGATTGGAACTCGATCTGGGAAACGGGCTAAACACGAGTCGCCTTCTTGCGGGGTGGTCGCCCGCGAGCAAGACGGCCTTGATGGCGCCACCCGTTTCATCCGGCCAAGCCGTAGCCTGGCGAAGGATAATGTATTCTGCCTATGACAGGCTAAAGGGCTCTTCAAGGTAGCTGGGCTTGTATCAACAAGCTAGTCATATTTATACCCCCGGAAGGCCGATTAGCTCCTAGCCAAGACTCAATTGCCAAATGTTTCGCAAATCAAGGTGCGTAGCCACTGGCTCCCTGCGTCACGATGGTATTTGGCGTGCCAGAAGAGGTTAATCTGGATATCCGGAAGGTCCAACGGATGGGGTACGAAGCGCAGCGGGAAGGATGACGCCAAACGCATTGCAATTCTCTCGGGGACAGTGGCAACGAGATCGGTTTCTTCAAGGATGTAAGGTAGCGCGACGAAGTGGGGTACTCGTAGTCGTACGTTGCGCCGAACGGCGGAGCGTTCGATGAGCTCATCGGTTTTCCCGTGTCCCGTACCGGATGAAACCACCACCACATGTTCGGCAGCAGCGAATTCATCGACGCCGAAAGGAACACCGTCGAAAGGGTGGCCGACGCGGAACAGACATGCGTACCCCTGCCGGAAAAGCCTGCGTTGGTAAAAATCATTCTTCAAGTCGGGCAGAAGACCGATCGCCAAGTCCACCAGACCATCCTCCATTTCCACCTTCAGATTCACCCTGCTGTTCCGAACGGTGCTGATTGTTACCCCGGGAGCCAGCTTGCTGATGATCCGCATCAGGGAAGGAACAAAGTAAATTTCACCGACGTCCGTCATGCCGATCACGAACCGGCGGGAGCTCGTGAGCGGGTCGAAGGCGGAACGCTGATTTACGGTCTGCCGGATCAGAGCCAAGGCCTCTTCGATGGGCTCAGCTAGCTCTTCTGCATAAGGCGTTGGTTGCATCCCCCTTCCCGTGCGGTAGAACAGTTCGTCACCCAGAAGTCGACGTAAGCGGTTGAGGGCACTACTGACTCCGGGCTGCGAGAGATCAAGCGCCTCAGCGGCAGTAGTGACGCGTCGATCCCGGAACAGCTGGAGAAATATCACCAACAGGTTCAGGTCGAGGTCCTTCAGTTCAAGTTCCTGCATTATTGTCTCCAGCAATACATACTATCTTTGATAGCCCGTTTTGTAATTTTTATAGAGGTGTAATGATGCGCTACAGAGGCCGTCAGGTCCACCCCTGTTGAGAGAAAAATCCAACAATAACAATACGTTGCGCAATATTTTGGAGCAGGCGTCTGCCGCGAGTAGCATGCGGAAGGCCCCTGAAATAGTCGTATTCACCGGTTCGTATGAGGAGATTTCCGATGCTGCCCAAGCACATCGATACATGGCAAATGACTACCCCTGGCGTTCTGGAGCGCACTCGGATCCCGATGCCTGAGCTCAGCCCGGGGGATGCAGTCGTGGAGATTGCGGGTTGCGGCGTCTGTCACACCGACCTGTCTTACTTCTACATGGGTGTCCCCACCATCCAGCAGCCTCCGCTGTCGCTCGGGCATGAAATCAGCGGTGTCGTGATTGCCGGCGACGAGGCGGTGATCGGCAAGGAAGTCATCGTCCCTGCCGTCATTCCATGCGGTGAATGCGAACTCTGCCGGAGTGGGCGGGGGAATCGCTGCTTGTCACAACGCATGCCGGGATATTCGATGGGCATTTATGGTGGGTTCTCGAGTCATATCGTCGTTCCAGCGAACGTCCTTTGTGTTGTGCCTGATCGCGGGGGGGTTCCGCTCGAACATCTGGCGGTCGTCGCTGATGCTGTAACTACGCCCTACCAGGCTGGACTTCGCGCGCGACTGCAACCGGGCGATCGGGCGATCGTGATCGGCGCGGCAGGAGGAGTGGGCTCGTTCATGACCCAGGTGGCAAAAGGCATGGGCTGCGCGGCAGTTGTGGGGATCGACATCAACGAAGAGAAGCTTCAGATGATGAGGGATTATGGTGCGGATCTCACCATAAATCCCAAGGGGCGCTCCCCGAAGGACTTGAAGAAGCTGATCACTGAATATTGTGTCGAACGCGGGCTTCCTTCGGGTTATGGATGGAAAATATTCGAAGTGACGGGAACGAAAGCGGGGCAAGAGCTTGCCTTGGCGCTCCTCTCCTACACCGGAACCTTGGTGGTGGTTGGCTACGGTACCGATCAGACCACCTACATGTTGTCGCGACTGATGGCCTTCGATGCGGAAATCATTGGCACATGGGGCTGTACTCCGGAAAAGTATCCGGAAGTGCTTGGCATGTGTCTCGACGGACGAATTGCACTCGCTCCATTCGTCGAGGAGCGGCCAATGAGCCAGATCGCTCAGGTATTCGAACTGGCGCATCACGGCGAACTGAAGAAGCGTGTAGTCCTGACCCCCGATTTCTAGGAGAGCACACATGCGTTCCGGAGAACAAAAACTTCCCCATCTGTTCCAGCCCGGACAATTCGGGCGCTTCAAGATCAAGAACCGCATCAAGTATGGTGCATGCTGCGTATCGAACTACAACACGCGAGATGGTTTCATCACCGAGCGTGAGTTGGCGCGCGTCAAGGTAATCGCCGATACAGGCTGCGGCATCATCACCAATCAAGGTGCCTATCCCGACCCCCTGGGCGAAGGTAAGGCTTATTTCCGCCAAGTCGCGATCTACGACGATAAGTTCTTACCCCAGTTCGAGAAGATCGCCGCCATGATCAAGGATCAGGGTGCGATGGCCATTCAACAGATCCTGCACGCAGGCCGCTATGGCGGCATCGATCTCGGCTACTGCGTCCAGCCATCCGACGTGCCGCAGACGCTTCCTCACTTCAGGCCGCCGAAGATCATGACGACGGAGGAGATCCGAGACTGTGTGCGCCAGCACGCTGACGCTGCGAAGCGCTGTATCCGCGCCGGATTTGACGGTACCGAGATCACCAGTTTCATGGGATACCTACTCGCCAACTTCAACTCTCGCTTCACTAACCAGCGAACGGACGAATATGGCGGCTCGATTCAGAATCGAGGCCGCTTCATGCGGGAGTTGATCGACGGCATCAAGCAGGCGACTCCCGACAATCCGCTGATCGTGCGCCTCAACGGTGCCGAGTTGATGGATAAATGGGGTGGAAATACTGAAGACGAATGCTTCGAGTTGATGCAGCAGGCCGTGGACTGTGGCGTCGACATGATCAGCGTCACGGTAGGCTGGCAGGAAGCGCCCGAGTCATCCATCGGTCGCGACATCCCTCCCGGCTACTGGAACTATCTGTCCGAGCGGGCAAAGAAGACGTTCCCAAATACCTTGATCACATTCGGCAACCGCCTTCCCGATCCTCGCATGGCGAACGACTGCATTCGTGACGGCGTTTTCGACTTTTGGGAAGTCTGTCGGCCCCTGCTGGCCGACCCGGAGTTGATCCACAAGGCCGCCGAGGATCGCTTGGACGAGGTTCGCCGCTGTGTCGGTTCGCTCAACTGCCTGTCGCGTCTGTTCCGCGACTTGCCCTACACCTGCACGATGAATCCGGCTCTTGGGCACGAAGTGGAGCCCGAATATCACGTCACGCCCACCACTGTGAAGAAGAAGATCATGGTGATCGGCTCGGGGCCGGCGGGCATGGAGTGCGCGATCACGGCAGCCAAGCGGGGGCACGAAGTCACCGTGTTCGAGAAGACTGGGCGCATCGGCGGCAACCTCTATGCGTATGCCGCCAACGATCTCGCTCGCCCGGACGATCTTCATTCGATCATCCGGCATTACGAAGCGGTCGCGAAGCGGGTCGGGGTTGAGATTCGGCTCAACACCGAGGTCCACGCAAAGTTCATGCGCAGCGTCCTGCATCAGTACGACGTTTGCGTCGTCGCGGCTGGCGCAACTATCGACCACGACAGCCATTGCACGGTCGAGGGGCACGAGTTGATGATCGATGCGCTCGATGTCGCGCACGGGCGGGTAAAGACCGGTAGCAGGGTGGTGATTGTCGGCGGAGGCAAGATAGGTCTTACCGTAGGCGAATCCCTCCGCAAGAACGGGGCAGAGGTCACCGTGGTCGAGCGCGAAAAACGTATCGCCGGCGATATCAAACCGTCGTTCAAGTGGCGTCACGCTTCCTGGGTCGACGAGTTGGGTATCCGTTGCCTCACGAGCAGCCGCCCGACGCGGATTACGACCGATGGAGTGACCGTCCTCAATGACAAGGGCGAAGAAAGCTTTGTCCCTGCCGATACCGTGCTACTCGCCGCATCGCGCAAGCCGGCCCATGATCTACTCCATGAGTTCGAGTGGATGGTCGATGAACTCCACGGTATCGGCGATGCAGTAGTCCCCCGCGGCCTTGAGCAGGCGATCCAGGAAGGATTCCGGTTGGGTGTACGGATATGAATAGCGCCGCGCTTCCCGATCCGCAGGCTTGGCGGGCTGCCGCAGCGGCTCGACCAGAGCTGTTCCAGGCCCTGGATGAGGGGGCCCGGATCGGCCTTATCGCGCGCTCGGCACCGGCGCAGATGCTCGTGTGGGAGGCTGCTGCAGGCGGCCCTGGGGCTTGCCTAGCCACGTTTCCCGGGTACGCCAATGCAGGGGTGGACTTGCTAATGGCTGCCAACGATTCGGCCTTGGGCGACATCGTTGCCGTAGCCCGGAATGGGCTGTTCGATGTGCTGCGTGCTGGAATTCGCTCCGGCGAGGTCGTTTGCTACATGCTGCGCAGGCGTTGCGACCTAGAAGCCCTCGGCTACGAGGAGTTGCTTGAAGCGCTGGGCTTTGCATTCATGGGGGCCTGCCGATGATCTTCACCAATCCCCGCGGCGCTCCAGAGCTCGCCTGCGACAACTGTGGCTGCCGCTGGGTCGACCGCATCAAGAGCGCATGCTACGAGTGTGGAGCACCGATCTCCGCGGAAGCCCAGACGGAATTCGCATGTGCCTTGGCCGAGTTCAGCGACAGGCGGAAAGCCGAGCTGAAGGCCGGCGTCCAGACCGGCCTAGGCCCCAATAACATGCCCTCTGCCCCCTGATGCGACGGGGACCGAACCCGTCCAACCTCACTGCCGCACGCTTCGACGCACCCGGGCTGCAAGAGGAGCGCTCCGCCAGCAAAACAGCGCCCCCAATCATCGACGGAGAGACACGAGATGAACACAAAAATGCAGCCTTTCACCCCGCCTGCCATAGGCCATCTGTTTAGTGGAGCCACTGCAGATCAGTACCGCGCGCACTATGACCCGGGCCGCCTGGACTCGGTAGCGTCGCGAATTGCTATCGGTACGGCGGCAGATGTAGACCTGGCAGTCCAACAGGCCTATCGAGCCTTCCCGGGCTGGCGAGACACGCCGGTGGCTCAGCGTGCGGCATCACTTGCGAAGGCTGCTGCGCTTGTCCAAGCCAACTCGGCCGAACTTGGCCCCCTCCTTGTTCGCGAACACGGAGGCGTGTCATGGGAGGCTCAGGCCGATTTTGCGCTGGGATACGGAGTGCTGAGTCACACCGCCGATCTCGCGGAGCGCTTCTTCAACCCTGTCACGCACGACGAGGAACAGAGCTTCATCAGCATAGAGAAGGATCCGCGTGGCGTAGTCTCAGCCATCGTGCCTTGGAACATGCCGGTGGTGCTGACGATGATGAAGCTCGCTCCTGCGCTTGCGACAGGAAACACGCTGGTCCTCAAGCCATCCCCCTTCGCAGCAGGAGCACTGACCCTGCTGATCGAGCGATTGAGCATGTTTTTCCCCGAAGGCGTAATCAACGTAGTCCAAGGGGATGTCGAAGTGGGCCAAGCGCTGACAACCCACCCCCTTGTCCGCAAGGTAGCCTTCACCGGCGGAACAGCGACCGCACGTCACATCATGACCGGCGCAGCCAACACGATAAAAAACATCACCCTCGAACTCGGTGGTAACGATCCGGCAATCGTCCTCGACGATGCAGACCTCGACGCCACGCTGGACCGGATGTTGCCGGGGATCTTCACACGCAGCGGCCAGATTTGTTTCGCGGTAAAGCGCATCTATGTTCCACGTGCGTCCTACCGCAGGTTTGTAGACGCTTTGTGCCAACGCGTATCCGAGTACAAGGTGGGACATGGGTTGAACCCGGAGGCAACGCTCGGCCCCTTGAACAACAAGGCTCAGTACGAGCGTGTGTGCAAGTTTATCGATGGGGCTAAGTCCGGCCCCGCAAAGGTGGTGGAGCTCGGCCGCAGGCTCGAGCCTGACCAGTGGGACAATGGCTACTACGTCCTCCCCCACGTCGTTAGCGACGTGGCGCACGAAGCGCAGACCACCTCACGTGAGCAATTCGGCCCAATCATCCCGGTCGTTGCTTACGATTCCGAGGAGCAGGTACTCGCTTGGGCCAATGACAGCGAGTACGGCTTGGGTTCCTCCGTATGGACACGGGATAGTGCGCGTGGACTCGCTTTCGCCCGCAGGATCGAACCCGACTTTGACACTTCCAAGGCACATTTCCGCCCCACCTCCAGCAACGGCGCGGGTTTCCGGGCGATGATGCGCCAAAATCCTAGATACATGGATTGTTGATTTTTCGGCCGTGAAGCCGCTACTGTGCTGCACATGTACCTGAGACAGAGCAAACAGAAGCGGGCCGACGGACGGGAGATCACCTACCTGCAACTGGCTGAGAACGTGTGGGATGCCTCGAAGGGGCGCTCACAGGCCCGGATCGTGTTCAACTGCGGCCGTGCAGACGATCCGGAGGTCATTGAGCGGCTGCGCCGTCTTGCCAAGAGTATCCTGCGCCGATGCTCGCCCGAGACCATCGTTGCCGACGATCCGGGCTGGCAGCTGGTGTGCGCCTGGCCCTATGGCGATGTGCATGCGCTTGAGGCAGTTTGGCGGCGGCTCGGGATCGACGCCATCGTACGTGCGCAGGCCGAGGGGCGGCGCTTCGGCTTCGAGTTGGAGCGGGCCTTGTTCGCGCTGGTGGCCAATCGCGCCTGTGCGCCGGGCTCCAAACTCTACTGTCATGAACAGTAGCTCGAGGAGGAGGTGCATATCGAAGGCACGCAGGCCCTGGCGCTGCACCAGCTCTACCGCGCGATGGACTTCCTCGAGGCGAACAAGGCCGCCATCGAGCAGGCGATCTTCTTCCAGGTCGCCGACCTGTTGAGCCTAGACGTGGAGATCGTGTTCTACGACACCACCTCATTGCACTTCGAGATCGACAACGAGGATGCGGGCGACCTTGATGGCCAGATGCAGGGTAGCGTCGCGGCCGGCGCCAAGCGCTACGTGGCGCCCCGCAAGCGCGGTTACAGCAAACGGGCGGGGCGATGCGCCGCAGATCGTGGTCGGCTTGGCGGTCACGCGCGACGGCTTTGCGGTGCGCCACTGGGTGTTTCAGGGCGACACCGTCAATGTCACCACGGTGGCCCGGGTCAAGGAAGATCTGAAGGGCTGGCAGCTCACCTGCAGCCTGTTCGTCGGTGACGCCGGGATGGTCTCGCAGGCGAACTTCCAGGCGCTCGCGAAGGGCGGCGGCAAGTACCTGAGGCGATTCCGATGCGCCGTGGCGACGAGGTCACCGAAGCGGTGCTATTGCGCCCGGGCCGCTACCGCAAGATAGCCGACAACCTCGAAGTCAAGGAGGTCGTCGTAGGCGGCGGCGCTATGCAGTGTGCTTCAACCCACAGGAGGCCCATCGACAGCGCACCTATCGCGCCGAGCGCATCCTTGAGCTCGAGGCCGAACTCGCCTGCCTGGCCGATCAGGACGAGGGCGGACACAGCAAGCGCGTATGCGCGCTACAGGCGCTTCTTGAAAGAGACCAAGCACGGCCTGGCGATCGACCGCCAGGGCATCGCCGAGCTCGAACGTTTCGACGGCAAGTTCGTCGTCCACAGCAACGACGACACCCTCACCGCCGAGGACATGGCGCTCGGCTACAAGCAGCAGCAGCGAGTCGAAGAGGCCTGGCGCACGATGAAGGGCGGCCTGCGCATGCGCCCCATGTTCAACTGGGCGCCGCACCGCATCCACGCCCATATAGCGATCACGGTGCTGGCATTGCTCCTGGAGCGCGTGATCGAGCACGCCTGCCAGGACACTTGGCGCAACATCCGCGACGATCTCAGGCGCATCCAGCTTGCGCAATTGTCCAGCCCCAACGGCACCGTCTGGCAGATCACCGAGCCGACGACGTAAGCAGCCAACCGACTGAAAGCATTGAAGATCATGCCGACGCCGGCCATCCTCAAGCTCGATTGAGCGCGACTCCCACATAGATACACGCCCGTTTCCGGCCCCTCGTCGGACGCCTTGCGCTGCGCGCCATGTGGCGGGGCGTGTGACTTGGTGGTGTCAAAGTCGGGGGCGACCGCGCCGGCGCGTACTCCGACATCACCGCCAACGCCACCACCGCCACGGCCGTGAGACTGATGAGGGCAAAGAGAAACCTGCCGAGCGGGTCGGGTCGCCGCATTTCGGGCGTCCGCTGATCAAGCGCCGGGACGGCAGCCTGGCTGCTGGACACAGCAGCCGGACCCTTCGTCGCCGCCAGCGCCGAGGGATGCGGCTGCGGCCAGCAGCGCGGCCTTCAGGATCAGTTGTTCGGGAATCGCCTCGAAGGTCTCGCTGCCGATCTCCAGCGTCCGGCACTCCGCCCCGCCACAGGCCGAGCAGCAGGTGCTCTTGCCGACGCTCGCGTCGAGCCAGTCCTCGATCGAGCGCCCGGCGATCCAGATCCGGTTCGATTCCGAAGGCATGCCCTTGAAGGCGTCGAGCGCGATCTCCCGCGTCTCCAGGACGGGCATGATGCCCAACGGCCGCAGCACGTCCCGCAGCGTGGGCATGACCTGGACGATGGCATCGTGCGTGCTGCCGCAGCGCTCGCAGGTGTCGCCTTCCGGCGTGACGAGTCGCTGCCAGAGGATTTTCAGGGTCTTCATGTCGATCGGCATCCTTATGAAGCGGGCTCGGGACTGAAACGGCCGGGCGGCGTCGAGCAGTCCGGCGACACCGGGTACTGAAGGATCTTCGCAGGGATTTCCGCCGGGCAAGCATCGCCATGGTCTTCATGATGTTCAGCGGTAACCCGGCGATGGAGCCTTGGAAACAGCCTGCGCCCATGATGCGGTCGCACCACTGACCGCTGCATTACAGATCCGACACCGTGGCCAGCGCCTGCGCGGGTGCGTGCCTGGCGCTGCGGCGCAGCTCCCACTGCTTGACCAGCGCATAGAGCGCCGGGATCACCGCCAGCGTCAGCAAGGTCGAGGACACCATGCCGCCCACCATCGGCGCGGCGATGCGGCTCATCACCTCGGCGCCGGTGCCGGTACTCCACATGATGGGCAACAGGCCGGCCATGATCGCCACCACGGTCATCATCTTCGGCCGCACGCGCTCGACCGCGCCTTCCATGATCGCCGCGTAGAGATCAGCGATGCCGGCCGCGCGGCCCTCGGCCTGCCTGCGCGCGCAGACTGCCTTCCATGCGTGGTCCAGGTAGATCAGCATGATCACGCCGGTCTCCGCCGCCACCCCGGCGAGCGCGATGAAGCCCACCGCCACCGCCACGCTCATCTGGTAGCCCAGCCACCACATCAGCCACACCCCGCCCACCAGCGCGAAGGGCACCGACAGCATCACGATCAGGGTCTCGGTGAGCCGGCGGAAGTTGAGGTAGAGCAGCACGAAGATCAGCGCCAGCGTCACCGGCACGACGATCTTCATCTTCTCCTTGGCGCGCTCCATGTTCTCGAACTGGCCGCTCCAGGTGGCGTAATAGCCCTGCGGGAACGCGACTTCCTCGGCCACCGCCTGCTGCGCGCGCTTGACGAAGGCGCCGAGGTCGGCCTCGCGGGTGTCGACATACACGTAGGCCGCGAGCAGCGCGTTCTCGGTGCGGATGCCCGGGGCGCCACGCGTCAGCTTGACCTCGGCCACCTGGCCGAGCGGGATCGGGCCGTTCATCGTCGGCACGAAGACGTCGGACGCGAGCCGCGCCGGGTCGTCGCGCAAGCCGCGCGCATAGCGTACCGACACGCCGTAGCGCTCCAGACCCTCGACCGTGGTCGTCACCATCTCGCCGCCGAGCGCGGTGGCGATCACGTCCTGCACCATGTCGATGGTGAGCCCGTAGCGCGCGAGCTGGTCGCGGCGCGGCACGATGTCCACGTAGTAGCCACCGGCCACGCGCTCGGCGTAGGCGCTGCTCGCGCCCGGCAACTTGCGCACGGCCGCCTCCACCGCCTGCGCCACCTTCTCCAGCGTCTCCAGGTCCTTGCCGAAGACCTTCACCCCCACCGGGGTGCGGATGCCGGTGCTCAACATGTCGATGCGCGCCTTGATCGGCATGGTCCATGAGTTGGCCAGCCCCGGGAACTTGAGCGCAGCGTCCATCTCGGCGATCAGCTTGTCGGTGGTCATCCCAGGCCGCCACTGATCCTGCGGCTTCAGGTTGATCACCGTCTCGAACATCTCCAGCGGTGCCGGGTCGGTCGCGGTGTTGGCGCGGCCGGCCTTGCCGTAGACGGATTCCACCTCGGGGAAGGTCTTGATGATGCGGTTCGTCGTGGCGAGCAGGCGCCCGGCCTCGGTCACCGACATCCCCGGCAGCGCCGCCGGCATGTAGAACAGCGTGCCTTCATTCAAGGTCGGCATGAACTCCGAGCCGATCTGGCGCGCGGGGACGACGGTCGCGGCCATCGCCAGCACGGCGAGCACGAGCGTGAGGACCTTGAAACGCAGCACGCCCTGGATGATCGGGCGGTACAGCCAGATCAGCAGCCGGTTCACCGGGTTCTTCGCCTCGGGCAGGATGCGCCCGCGCACGAAGAACAGCATCAGCACCGGCACCAGGGTCACCGACAGCAGCGCGGCCCCGGCCATGGCGAAGGTCTTGGTGAAGGCGAGCGGCGAGAACAGCCGGCCCTCCTGGCCTTCGAGCGCGAACACCGGCAGGAAGGACACGGTGATGATCAGCAGCGAGAAGAACAGCGCCGGCCCGACCTCCTTGCACGCGAGCACGATCGCCGCCGCGCGCTGCGGCTGGGTGGCGCCCTCGGGCAGGCGTTCGATGTGCTTGTGCGCGTTCTCGATCATCACGATCGCCGCATCCACCATCGCTCCGATCGCGATCGCGATGCCGCCCAGGCTCATGATGTTCGAGCCCAGCCCGAGCGAGCGCATGGCGATGAAGGCGAACAGGATGCCCAGCGGCAGCGTGATGATCGCCACCAGTGCGCTGCGCACATGGAGCAGGAAGATCACGCACACCGCGGCGACGATCAGGCTCTCCTCGAGCAGCGTCCATTTCAGGTTGCCGATCGCGCGCTCGATGAGCTCCGAGCGGTCGTAGACCGGCACGATCTCGGCGCCCGCCGGCAGGCCCGGCGTGATCTCGGCGATCTTGGCCTTGACGTTGGCGATCACGTCGAGCGCGTTCTGGCCGAAGCGCGCCATCACGATGCCCGAGGCCACCTCGCCCTCGCCGTTGAGCTCGGCGATGCCGCGCCGCTCGGCCGGCACCAGCTCGACGCGGGCGACGTCGCCCACCCGCACCGGGGTGCCGCGCTCGGCCTTGAGCACGATGCCGGCGATGTCGTCCACGCTGCGCAGGTAACCACGCCCGCGCACCATGTATTCCTTCTCGGCGAGCTCCACCACGCGGCCGCCGACGTCGCGGTTGGAGGCGCGGATCGCCTGCGTGACCGCATCGAGCGTGATGCCGTAGCCCGCCAGGCGCAGCGGATCGACCGTGACCTGGTACTCGCGCACGAAGCCGCCGATGCTGGCGACCTCCGACACGCCCTGCGCCTTGGTGAGCTGGTAGCGCACGTACCAGTCCTGCAGGCTGCGCGTGTCGGCCAGGCTCATGTCCTTGCCGAGCACCGCGTACTGGTACACCCAGCCCACGCCGGTCGCGTCCGGGCCGATCTGCGGCGCCACGCCCTGCGGCAGGCGGCCGGCAGCGGTGCTCAGGTACTCGAGCACGCGCGAGCGCGCCCAGTAGATGTCGGTGCCGTCCTCGAAGATCACATACACGTAGGACGCGCCGAACATCGAGAAGCCGCGCACCACCTTGGCGCGCGGCACCGCCAGCATGGAGGTGGTGAGCGGATAGGTGACCTGGTCCTCGACCACCTGCGGCGCCTGGCCGGGATAGTCGGTGTAGACGATCACCTGCACGTCGGACAGGTCGGGCAGCGCGTCGAGCGGCGTGTGCTTGACCGCATACACGCCACCACCGATCAGGAACAGCGTGGCCAGCAGCACCAGGAAGACGTTGCGTGCCGACCAGTCGATGACGCGATCGAGCAGGCCGGCCGTTGTCGGGTTGGCGGCCGTGTCGGTGGGCACAGCGCTTGAAGGTTCCATCACGGGGGCGTGCATCTCAGTGCCCCGCATGGCCGGCGGCGGCCGGTGCCGCCGCGCTGCTCGCAATTGGCTCGATGCCGGTGACGATGTACTCGCCCGGCTCGCCGGCCTCGAACACGAAGCGCACCAGCGTGCCTGGGGCGATGTCCTTCACCAGCGCCGGATCGGCAAGCTTGAAGTCCATGGTCATCGCCGGCCACTGCAGGGCAGGGATCTCGCCATGCGTCATCGTCACGCTGCCCGTTTCGGCATCGAGGGCATCGAACGTCCCTTGGGTTTCGTAACGGGTCGGGCTCGCTCGAGCCTGATCGCCGGCCCCGGGTTCGACCAGATTGGAGAGCGCCGCCTTGAGCTGGCTCTCCGAGTCGATCAGGAAGTTGGCCGAAACCACCACGCGATCCCCCGCCGCGACGCCTTCGAGCACCTCGACCACATCCCGGCCGCGCGCGCCCAGCTTCACCGGCTGCGGCCTGAAGCGCCCTTCGCCAAGCGCGAGCAGCACGACCCGACGCGCGCCATCGTCGATGATCGCCGAGCTGGGCACCACCGCCTTCGGCGCTGGGTCGCCCGCCGCCAGGGCGACCTGGGCGAACATCCCCGGGCGCAGCAGGCCCTCAGCGTTGTCCAGTTCGAGCCGTACCCGGGTACTGCGGGTGGCGGCGTCGAGCGTCGGATACAGATAGCCTACCCGCGCCTCGAAGCTGCGGCCGGGGTACGCCTCGAGCGTGACCTGCGCACGCTGGCCGGGTTGCACCCGGGCGAGATCCTGTTCATAGACGTCGGCGATGATCCACACCTTCGACAGGTCGGCGATGCGGAACAGCGCCTCGCCGGGCATGAAGCGGCCGCCCTGGATGGCTTCCTTCTCCAGCACGACGCCGCTCACCGGTGCGTGGAAGACCTGGCGTGCGCCGGCCTGGCCCGCCACCTCCAGATTGCGCAGGCGCGCACGCGTCGCCTCGGCCAGACGCCGCGCGGATTCGCTCGCGACCGGATCCTCAGTGGCGCTCTGGCGGGCAAGACGCTCGGCGATGCGCAACTCCTCGCCAGTCGATTGCAGTTCCGGGCTGTAGGCGGTAAAGAGCGGCTGCCCCTTCTTCACCGGGTCGCCGACCGCATTCACATGCAGGCGCTCGATCCAGCCCTCGAAGCGCGGCGCCACCACGACCTGGGTGCGCTCGTCGATCTCGATCCGGCCGCTGGCACGCACGGCGGAATCCACCGCGCGCAGCTCCACCGCGGCGGTCTTCACGCCCAGGGTCTGGATGCGCGCCGGGCTCACCACCACCGTGCCGCTGTCGTCCGGCTTGTCGTCGGCATAGACCGGGATGTAGTCCATGCCCATCGAGTCCTTCTTCGGCACCGGCGAGGTGTCCGGTAGCCCCATCGGGTTGCGGTAGTAGAGGATCTTGCGCTCCCCTTCGGCCGCGGCCGCGGGTGCGGCAGGCGCTGCGGCCGCGGTGGCGTTCGCGGCGCCGAGCGGCGCGGCGGGCGTCGCCGCATGTTGCACCTGTGCGAACCAGTACCCCGCACCCGCAGCGATCGCCACAGCGATGGCAATCGTCGTCATCCGGACAGCAGCGCTCAATTCAATTCCCCTGTCAATTTCCTGATCTCGGTCAGCGCCAGCCGGGTCTCGAGCTCGGTCTGGAGTTGGCGCATGCGGATGTCGATGAGCTGGCGCTCGGCTTCGATGACGCTGTCGAAATCGACCGTGCCGCTGGCGAGTGCCGCCCGGCTGGCATCGCGCGTGGCCCGGGCCTGCGGCAGCAGCGTGTGTTCGAGCAGGCGCAAGGTCTCGCGGCCCTGCGCATACATGGACCATGCAGTGCCGAGTTCTCCGGAAGCGCGCGCCCTGGCGTCCTCGCGACGCGCTTCGGCGGCGATCAGCATGTACTCGGCTTCGCGCTCCCGGGCGCGACGGCTGGACTGCTGCAGCGGGATCATGACCTCGAACATCACGTCCCACGAGGCCTTGCCCTCATCGGGACGGTTGTTGCGCACGCCCACGGCGAAGTCCGGCAAGCGGTCCTGATAGGTCCGTTCGCGCTCGGCACGCGCCACGTCGATGCCGTAGGCGGCCGCATTCACGTCCGGGTTGGCGCTGGCCGCCGCCTTGAAAAGGGCACCCGCTTCCAGCTGCCCGGGCAAGGGCGCAGGATCGGCGGGCGCGGCCAGCGGCGCATCGTGTGCCCGGCCGAGCAGACCGTTCAGTCCCGCGGCCAGGCCCTTGCGCCGCTGTTCGACCTCCACCAGGGCGAGGCGCTGGGCCGTGATCTCGCGCTGAATGCGCAACACCGCCTGCTGCGGCAGCAGACCCAGCTCGTAACGAGCCAGGCTGAGTTCCTCCAGGCTTTGCAGCAGGGTCAGGCCCTCGCGGTTGAGGACGCGCTCCCGGTCGGCCGCGTAGTAGCGCAACCACAGCGTCTCGATCTTTGCCGCGAGCTCGGCCCAGGAGGCGTCGCGCATCGCATCGGCCTGGGTGGCCTGCGCCTCGGCGGCCTTCACCGCGAGGTCGCGCTTGCCCCACCCCGGCAAGGGCTGGGTGATGCGGTAGCGCGTTTCACCCACCTGGCCGGGCAACAGCGAGGCCGAACGTCCGCTCATGGTGTTGGTGGCATCCATGAGCTCGATCTCGAAGGTGGGATCGGGCAGTGCGCCGGCAGGGGTGACGCGCTCCTGGGCGGCGGACGCTTCCGCACGGGCCGCGGCAAAGCCGGGGTTGCTCTGGCGCGCATACTCGATCAGCGCCTGGGGGCTCGCGCCGAGCGTCGGGGTGTCGGGCACGCCTTGCGTCCAGGCATGACTGCTTCCCAACGTGAGCGCGAACACCAGCGCGAGCGCTGCGGGGCGTGGCAGGCGGGAGGAGGATACTGCGAATGTGGGTTTCATCGGGGAACGATTCCGGCAGGCGGTGAAGTGCACGCGCAGGCCCTCCGCCACCCGCCTCATCGTTCGTCCACCGAGGGGTTCCCCCCGGTCGGATGGTCAGAGTGGAACGCGACGCACCTGCGAGGCAAGCGTCACTGAGCAGCTTCGAGAGACGTCACGGTCAGCGCACCGCCGACCTTCTCGACTGCGAAGCGGATCCTGTCGCCGACCTTGACCTGATCGAGGAGGTTCGGCCGCGCCGCGCGGAACACCATGGTCATCGCCGGCATGCCGAGCGATTCGAGCGGGCCGTGGGCGATGGTGAGCTTGCCGGCCGACTGGTCGATCTTCTTGACCGTGCCCTCGGCGAGCTTGGCGTCGGCCTCGCTCGCGGCACTCGCCCCGCCGTGATGGGCACTGTGTTCGGCCTGCGCAAACGCCGCCGGGGCAGCGCCCCCCAGCACGGCCAGGAGGGCAGTGGTGATGAGGGTCTTCTTCATGATGGGCTTCTCCAAGGATTGAAAATCCGTGCAAATTCGAAAGTCCCCACGATTATGCGAAGCGCCCACCGACAGGACGCTGACGCACGGATTACATTTCTGTCAGCCAACCTTGATCGTGCCGATCATGCCGGCCTGAAAATGGCCGGGAATCAGGCAGGCGAACTGGAAGTCCCCCGCGCGGTTGAAGTGCCAGATCATTTGCCCGCGTCCACCCGGGCCGACATGTGCCATCCACGGCTCGTCATGCTCCATCCCGGGGAAGCGCCGCATCAGTTCGGCGTGCTCGGCGAGCGTCGCGGGCGTGCCGACGACCATCTCGTGCATCACCGTGCCGCGATTCTCGTGGGTGAAGCGGATCGTCTCGCCCAGGCGTATCGCGATACGGTCGGGGACGAAACGCATTGCATCGGTCATCACGATGGGGATCGTTCTCGCAACGGATCTCTCATCGCCCGCG
>WBZL01001909.1_pt1 | contig 20822 bp, 18 predicted proteins | sample 5204291 | NCBI WGS metagenome assembly WBZL01 (sample SAMN12344345, study PRJNA552823) | activated sludge metagenome | biome: Activated sludge suspended growth; feature: Nitrification reactor; material: Wastewater; isolation source: activated sludge from nitrification reactor of wastewater...
GTCCTGCAGGATCGTGTCGGGACCGGCCACGCTGCCCTCGCCCAGCCGGGTCACCGCGGCCACCCGGGCGTGGCCGCCCACGTCGAGCTCGCCGAGCTTGCGCCCGGCCCACACCGACGGGATGGGTCGCTCGATGAGCAGCACCTTGGCGCTGGGGTCGATCCACTCGGCGTTGGGGCGGTCGGGCATGATCCGCTGCAGCACCCGCTCGGTGGCCCATTCGACGGTGGCGATGGTGGGGATGCCGAGGCGTTCGAAGATCTTGGCCCGGCGGGGGTCGTAGATGCGGGCGACCACGCGCTCCACGCCGAACGTCTCCCGGGCCACCCGGGCCACGAGGATGTTGGAGTTGTCGCCGTTGGTCACCGCCGCCAGGGCGCCGGCCTCCTCGATGCCGGCCTCGGTGAGCCGGTCCCGGTCGAAGCCCACGCCGGAGATGGTTCGGCCGCCGAAGTCCTCGGGCAGCCGTTCGAAGGCCCGGACCCGGCGATCGATCACCGCCACGGTGTGCCCGCTCTCCTCCAGGGTGCGGGCCAACCCGGCCCCGACGCGCCCGCAACCGACAACCACTACGTGCACCGTGTCTTCACCTCGGTTCGTGTGTCCCGGGAGGGGACGGCGGTGGAGCCTATGCCTGCGTCGGACGTCGGGGCCACCGGCGGGACAGGCGTCAGGAACATGTCCGGAACCTGACCGGCACCGACGGGCGAGCGTCTCGCATCGCGGTGCGCCCGGCAAGTAGACCAAGCAGGTTCACACCCCGTACCCCGAGCCTGCGCCCCGCCGGCCCGGCCGCCGGGGTCCCTGCTACCTCCTCCGAGGTGCACGCACACATGGCATCAGCGTTCAAACGGGTCCTGGTCGGGAAGCCCATCGCGAGCAGCGAGGAGCAGCACCAACGGTTGGGCAAGCCCACCGCGCTGGCGGTGTTCGCGTCCGACGCGGTGTCGTCCACGGCGTACGCCACCGAGGAGATGCTGCTCGTCCTGCTGATGGCGGTGGTGTTCCCCACCTCGCACAGCTACCTGGTGCCCATCGCCATTGCGGCGGTGGTGCTGTTGGTGCTGGTCGGCACCAGCTACGTCCAGACGATCCACGCCTACCCCGACGGTGGCGGCGCCTACGTGGTGAGTCGGGAGAACATCAGCCCACTGGCGTCGCTCGTGGCCGGCGCGTCGCTGCTGGTCGACTACACGCTCACCGTGGCGGTGTCGATCTCGTCGGGCGTGCTGGCCATCGGCTCGGCCTTCGACTTCAACGACAACAGCACCCTGCGGGTGGGCCTGGCCCTGTTCTTCGTGGCGATGATGGCGGTCGGGAACCTGCGGGGTCTCAAGGAATCGGGCAAGGTGTTCGCCGTCCCCACGTACTTCTACGTGACGATGCTGATGACCTTCCTCGCCGCGGGCTTCTACAAGATGTTCACCGGCGACCTCCACGAGATCAACACGTCGGCCCAGCTGGCCCACCACTTCGAGGAGAACCACGACCTCATGGCCGGCGCCACGCTGTTCGTGCTGCTCCGGGCGTTCAGCTCCGGCGCCGTGGTGCTGTCGGGCGTCGAGGCCATCTCCAACGGGGTGCCCGCCTTCAAGAAGCCCGAGTCCCGCAACGCCTCCCAGACCCTGGCCATGATGGCCGCCATCTTGGGCGTGGGCTTCCTGGGCATCTCCACGTTGGCCCACCACCTCAAGCCGGTGGTCGACGAGGGTGGCGAGACGGTGTTGTCGCAGATGGCGGCGGCCATCTTCGGTAGCGGCAGCATCCTCTACTACGGGCTGCAGTTCGGCACCTTCGCCATCTTGATCATGGCGGCCAACACCGCCTACGCCGACTTCCCCCGGCTCAGCTCGCTGATCGCCCGGGACGGGTACCTGCCCCGCCAGCTCGGCAACCGGGGAGACCGGTTGGTGTTCTCCAACGGTGTGCTGGTGCTGTCGGGCATGGCCGGCGTGCTGATCGTGGTGTTCCAGGCCCAGGTGTCCGCCCTCATCCCGCTGTACGCGGTGGGCGTGTTCACCGGCTTCAGCCTCAGCCAGTTCGGCATGATCAAGCACCACCTCTCCCTGCGGGAACCGAAGTGGCAGCGGGGCCTGGCCATCAACGCCGTGGGCTGCGTGGCCACCACCATCGTGCTGGGCGTGGTGGTGTACTCGAAGTTCACCATCGGCGCCTGGATCCCCGTGGTGGTGATCCCGATGATCGTGCTGGTGTTCCGCACCATCAAGAACCACTACCTGGACATGGACCGGCGCCTGGCGGCGGCACCCCTGGAGAAGGTCCGGCGCCGCACCAACACGGTGGTGGTGCTGGTGGGCAAGGTCACCAAGGGGTCGCTCACCGCCCTCGCCTACGCCCGGTCCCTCAACCCCGACAAGTTGGTGGCCGTCACGGTCGTGTCCAACTCCGAGGAGCAGGAGCGCATCTCCGCCCAGTGGGAGGAGCACGACATCGCCGTCGACCTGGTCACCCTCTACTCGCCGTACCGCGAGCTCACCCGCCCGATCATGCGCTACATCGACGACCTCGACGCGCGGACCGTCGACGACTTCGTCACCGTGGTGGTGCCGGAGTTCACCCTCGACAAGTGGTGGCACCAGCTCCTGCACAACCAGAGCGCCCTGGTGCTGCGCACCCGCCTGCGGGGCCGGCCCAACACGATCGTGACCAGCGTGCCGTTCCACGTCGACCCGGCCCCCCAGCCGAAGCCTGAACCGGTGTCCGCCCCGGACTGACCCTACGATCGCCCGGACCGCGTCACCGAGGAGCACACGATGGCCGAACCGTCCCGTCTCTACTTCCGCCAGCTGCTCGCCGGCCTCGACGTGGCCGAGACCGACCCCGTGGCCCAGCAGATGGTCAACTTCATCTACCTGATCGGCGACCGCGAGACCGGCGAGGCCGTGATCGTGGACCCGGCCTACGACCCGGCGGGCATCATCGCCGTGGCCGAGGCCGACGGCATGAAGGTGGTGGGCGCGCTGGGCACCCACTACCACGCCGACCACGTGGGCGGGAGCCTCGGCGGCATGGCCGAGATCGTCGGCATCGCCGAACTGCTCGAGCAGGTGCAGGTGCCGATCCACGTGCAGGCCGACGAGATCCCGTGGATCACCCGCACCACCAGCGTCACCGCCGACCACCTGGTGGGCCACGCCAGCGGTGACACCGTGATGGTGGGCGAGATCCCGATCACGTTGATCCACACCCCCGGGCACACCCCGGGCAGCCAGTGCTTCCTGGTCGACGGTCGGCTGGTGGCCGGCGACACGCTCTTCCTCGACGGCTGCGGCCGCACCGACCTGCCCGGCAGCGATCCCGAGCAGATGTACCTCAGCCTCACCCAGCGGCTGGCCCAGGTACCCGACGACGCCGTGCTGTTCCCGGGCCACCTCTACTCCGAGAAGCCCTCGGCCACCATGGCCGAGACCCGGAGTCGCAACGTGGTGTTCCGCCCCCAGAGCCTCGAACAGTGGCTCATGATGTTCGCCCGCTGACCGCGGTGGCCGACGCCGTCGGGCTCGACATCGGGTCCACCAACGTCAAGGCGGTGCTGCTCGACGAGCAGTTCGTCCAGGTGGCGGACGCGTCCCGGCCCTTGTCGTGGACCCGGTCCGGCACGGTCGCCGAACAGGATCCCCGGGCGCTGTGGCAGGTGGTGGTCGACGCGCTGGCCGACCTCGCTCGGGCCGCCGCGGGGTGCGGCGACCGGGCGGGCCTCGAACGGGTGGCCACCGTCGGCCTGTGCGGCCAGTACTCCTCGATCGTGCCGGTCGACGCCCAGGTGCGACCGGTGGGGCCCATGCGCCTGTACCTCGACACCCGCGGCACCGGTCACTGCCTGGCCATCCTCGGCCGGGACCCGGATGCGTTCGCCACCTGGCTCGAGCGCCACCCGGTGCCGCCCGTGGGCGGGGGCCTGGCGCTGGGCCACCTGCTCGCCTTCCAGCTCGACGAGCCGGCGGTCCACGCCGTCACCGCGGCCTACCTCGAACCGGTCGACTTCGTGACGGCCTCGCTCACCGGCACGATCACCGCCACCCAGGGATCGGTGTTCGCCGGGCAACTGGTCGACAACCGCACCCTCGGCGCCACCACCTACGACGCAGACCTGGTGCGCCTGGCCGGCGTCGACGCCACCCGGTTGCCGCCCCTCGTGGCCCCCGACGCCGCGGTCGGTACGGTCCTCGCCGAGGTGGCGGCCATAACCGGCCTGCCCACCACCGCCGTGGTCCGGGCCGGGACCACCGACACCCAGGCGGCAGCCCTGGCCACCGGCGTGGCCGGCGGGGCGAGCGGCTTCCGGGCTCCACCTGGTCGGCTCGGCGTGGCCATCGGCACCACCGCGGTGGTCCTGGCCTCAACCGACCGTCTGGCGGTCGACCTCGAGCACGAGGTGCTCTCCATGCCGGGCGTGAGCCGGGAGCGCTGGCTGGTGTGGGCCGAGAACGGCCTCGCCGGCCGGGCGGTGGAGGCGGTGTTGGACCGCCTCGTCCACCCCGACGACGCGTTGGGCCGGCACCGGCCGGTGGGCGACGCCGACCTGTTCCACGGCTTCGACGAGGCGCTGGCGTCGTCGTCGCCCGGCGCCGGTGGGGTGCTGTTCCTCCCGTGGCTGTCCGGCTCGCTCGCGCCGCAGGCCGACCCGGCGATGCGGGGCGGGTTCGTGGGGCTGTCGCTCGACAGCCGGCGGGTGGACCTGGTGCGCGCTGCCGCCGAGGGCGTGGCCCACAACCTGCGGTGGCTGCTGACCCCGGTGGAGGCGTTCGTGGGGGAGACCTGCGACGAGGTGGTGCTGGTGGGCGGGGCGTCGCAGTCGCCGGCGTGGTGCCAGGTGGTGGCCGACGTGCTCGCCCGCCCGGTTCGCACGGTGGCCGGTGCCGGCCACGCCGGGGCCCGGGCGGTGGCGGCCTGGGCGGCCGATCCGGCCGGGGACGCGGGATCAGGTGGCTCGGCCGACGGGCCCTCCGACGGCAACCGCTGGGGCGACCGCTACGAGCCCGACCACCGCACCGACCCGGTCCACGCCGCGGCCCACCTGCAGTTCGTGGCCGCCTTCGAGGCCCTCCGCCCGCTCGGGCTCGGTCACCGCCCCGACTGATCCCAGCCCCGCCTGATCCCGGGGCGTCACGTCCGGGGGTGGGCGGCGCGCTGCCAGGTGGCGAGCGTGGTGCGGAAGGCCCGGTCGAACCGGTCGTAGGCGTGGCGCAGGGCCGGACCGGGCCAGTCGGCGTCGAGCAGGCCGGCGGGCAGGAGCGGGTCGGCCTGGAAGTGGCGCAGGGTGGCGGCCGAGACCACGAACCCGTCGCGGAGGGCGCCGGGCTCGGCGGCGTCGAGCTGCGGCTGCAGCCGCCCGATCTCGCGGGAGAGGACCTGGGCCCGGGTGGTCCACCCGGCAAGGTCCCACAGGCTGCGGGCCAGTGCGATCGGGTCGTGGGGCTCGGACCGCAGGCGGGTGCACCCCGGCGCCGCCGGCGGGTCGTCGGCGAGGTTGGCGGGCCGCAGCCACACGCCCTCGCGGAGCTCACCGAACCGGGCCGCGGCCAGGGTGGTGCGCAGCTCGACCCGTTCGGCGGCCGGTCGGGTGTCGGCGGTGACCACGAGGGTGTGCCACGTGCCGTCCCAGGGACCGCTGGCGCCGCGCCGGGAGCGGGCCTGGCGCTCCTGTCGGGCCAGCAGCGCCGGGCCGACCAGCCGGTAGCCGTCTCCGGTGGCCACCAGCTCCCCCGCCGCCACCATGCGGGACATCGCCACGCGCGCGGTGCCGGGCGCGATGCCGAACAGCTCGGCGGTGCCTACCAGCGACCGGGTGGGCAGCTCGGGCGGGTCCGCGCCCAGCAGCGTGGACGCCACCACCGACCGGGCGGTGAGCCGGCGGGTGCCGAGACGTCGGTCGAGCTCGCTCGTCACCGCCGGACCCGTCCCCGTCGGCTGCTGTTACGGATGGACATCATGCGATCCAAGAACGTAACATGTGGTCCATGGCCGCCCCCACCGCCGACATCGCCACGCCCAGCCCGTGGGTCACCGGTGGCATGGTGCCGGCGGCCGAACTGCTGCCCCAGGTGCTCCCCACCGACCGCATCACGGTCTCGGCCAAGGCCGTCCCCGCCCTGCGCGAGGACCTCCGTCGGATCGCCAGCTGGCGCAACGCCTGGACCGTCACCTGGCTGTGGGGGGCCATCGCTGCCCTGTTCGCGGCGGCCACCTGGCTCCACCACCCGCTCGGCTACGCCGCCCTGTGGCTGCTCATGGGGCCGATGTTCGCCCGGCTGGCCATCCTCGGCCACGAGGCCGCCCACCGTCTGCTGTTCCGCAACCGGCGGGCCAACGACCTGGTGGGACGGTGGCTGCTCGACTACCCGGCGTTCGTGCCGTTCGACGTGTACCGCCGGGTGCACTTCGCCCACCACAAGGACGAGTTCGGTCCCGGCGAGCCCGACATCCCCCTGTACGCCGGCTACCCGATCCCGGCGGCGTCGTGGCGGCGCAAGCTCGTGCGCGACGCCGTGGGCAGTTCGGGGTGGAAGAACCTCAAGCCGCTCGTCGGTTCGCTGCGGTCCAAGGCCGCCCGCCCGATCGGGCTGCGGATCCTGGGCACCCAGGCGGTGCTGTGGGCGCTCATCTGGGCCGCCACCGGTCACTGGTGGCTGTACCTCGTGGGCTGGCTGGCCCCGTGGATGACCGTGTGGCGGGTGCTCAACCGGCTCCGGGCCGTGGCCGAGCACGGCGGGATGCACCGCTCCGACGACCGGCGCGAGACCACCCACCACGTGCGCCAGAGCTGGTCGGCCCGGTTCTGGATCGTGCCCTACCGCACCGGGTGGCACCTGGCCCACCACGCCGACATGGGGGTGCCGTGGCGCAACCTCACCCGCTACCACCGGGAACTGGTCGAGGCCGGGTGGATCACCCCGGGCCTGGAGTACCCGAGCTACCGGGCCTTCTGGAAGGCCTGCTCCTCGGGCTGACCGCCCAGGATCAACGCGCCACCATCAACGCGCCACCATCAACGAGGCGGGTGACGATCCGTCGACCACCACCATCCGTTCGGTGAACTTCCACCGGCCGATCTCCAGTTCGACCCGGTCGAAGTAGCGGCCCCAGTGGTCGAGCCCGATGGCGGTGTGCACCGCGAAGTACGACCTCACCCGGCCCCGCCCGCCCAGCACGTCGGTGATCAACACGCTGGACACGTGGTGGTGCACGGGCCCGGCCGAGTTGCCCGGCCCGGCGGCCGCGGTGCGGGCCACCACGGCCTGGAGGCCGTTCTCGATGGCGGCGCGGCCCTCCCACCGGCCGCCGTGGGGGCCCACGTCGAGCACCCCGTGCACCGCGAACAGGTCGGCCAGCTCGCTGAGGCGGCCGCGGTCGCCCGCCCAGGTGTAGGCCGCCAGCAGGTGGCGGATCTGTTCGCGGGCCACCAGCTCCGAGAGGTCCATGCCGGCAACCTACCGCCGACCTCGGACGGGCGTTCCGGACGGCGTCCCGGAGGGGCGGTCAGGCCGGCGGGTGGTGGTCGTCGGTGGGGTGGTCGTGCGGGTGGTCGTGGCGGTGGCCGTGGACCGGGTGGTTGCCGTGGTCGCCCGGGAGTCGCCGGGGACCGGCGGTCTCGTCGGCGGCGTCCTGGTCGTTGTGGTGGTCGGCGTCGTGGGGGAGCACGGGCTCGGCGGGCTGCTCCACGTGCCAGCGGGCCTCGGCCTCGGCCAGGATCGACCGCAACGGGCGGCCGGTGGTGCGGGCCACGCGGGCGGCGTCGTCGAACTCGGCCTTCACCCGACCGGGGCCGACCTTCACCCGCACCGGGTGGTCGCCCACCTCGACCTCGTCGATGCGGCGGGGCTCGGGCCAGCGCTCGAGGGCCACGCCGCGCACGCCGAGCGTGCCCGACTCCCGCACCAGGGTCTGGCGAACCGGGCCGAGCAGGGCCACGTCGCACAGCGCGCTGATCACGTGGGCGGGGCGACCCTTCTTGCCCACCACGGGGGTGATCCAGGCATCGGCGGCCCCGGCCCGGAGCAGTTCGGCGACGGTGTGGGCCAGCACCTCGCCGGTGGCGTCGTCGACGTTGGCCTCCACCAGCAGCTGGGGCTGGCCCGACGTGGGCGCGGCCCGGGTGGGATCGCCCAGCACCACCTGGGTGAGGTTGGGGCGGTCGTCCAGCTCCCGGTGGCCGGCCCCGAACCCGGTGGCGGTCACGGTGACGGCGGGCAGGGCGCCGAAGCCGCTCGCGAGGCCGGCCACGAGCGCGGCGCCGGTGGGGGTGGTGAGCTCCACCGCCAGGTCGACGCCGTGGGTGGGTACGCCTCGCAGGAGCTCCACCACCGCCGGGGCCGGGTTGGGGATGATCCCGTGGGCGGACCGCACCATGCCCAGCCCCACGGCCACCGGCGAGCACCGCACCTCGTGTACGCCCAGGACCTCGAGGGCGGCGCAGGTGCCCACCACGTCGACGATGGCGTCGATGCCGCCGACCTCGTGGAAGTGGACCTGGTCGGGCGGCCGGCGGTGCAGCCGGCCCTCGGCCTCGGCCAGGGCGCCGAAGACGGCCAGCGCCCGGGCCTGCACCCGGTCGGGGAGACGGGCTTCCAACACCAGGCCCTGGATGTGGGCGGCGGTGCGCACCACGGTGGAGTCCTCGGCCCGGACGTGGACCTGGGTGCCGGCGATGCCCCCGCGGAGCACCGGTTCGGCGTCGAGGGCCCAGCCCGACAGCGGCAGCCGGTCCAACAGCCCGGTGACCTCGTCGAGGGGGGCGCCGGCGTCGAGCAGGGCACCGAGCGCCATGTCGCCGGCGATCCCCGAGAAGCAGTGGAACCAGGCGGTGCTCACGGCGCGGCGCGCTCCTGGCTCCGGGCCGGGTTCAGGAACTGGCGGGCCACCGCGCTGGCGGCACCGAACCCGTTGTCGATGCCGACCACGGTGATGCCGGCCGCGCACGACGCGAGCATGCCGAGCAGGGCCGTGACCCCGTCGAGGGCCGCCCCGTAGCCGGCGCTGGTGGGCACGGCCACCACCGGGGCGCCGGTGAGACCACCCACCACCGAGGCCAGGGCCCCCTCCATGCCGGCGATCACGATCACGGCGTCGGCGGCCGCCAGGGCCGGCAGGTGGTCGAGCAGGCGGTGGATCCCGGCCACCCCCACGTCGGTGAGCCGGTCGGCCACCAGCCCGTGGGCGGTGAGCGTGGCGTCGCACTCGTCGGCCACGGGCAGGTCGGCGGTGCCGGCGGTGATCACCAGGATCCGCTCCGGGCGGGCCGGGGCCGGACGCCACACCACCGTGGACGCACCCGACGGGCCGGTGGCCCGGCCGCCGGGGTTGGCCTGCAGCGCGGCGCTGACCGTCGGCCCGTCGGCCCGGGTGAGCACCACCGGCGCGGTGGCGGAGCGCGCCAGCAGCTCGGCCACGATCTGGGCCGCCTGGTCGGGCGTCTTGCCGGGCCCGTAGACGGCCTCGGCCATGCCCTGGCGGATGTGGCGGTGGTGGTCGACCCGGGCGAAGCCCACGTCGGTGTAGGGCAGGTGGCGCAGGGTGGCGACGGCGTCGTCGGGCGACCGGGTACCGGCCCGGACGTCGTCGATGAGCTGTCTGAGGGCGACCTCGTCCACGGACCTATCCTGCACGGTCGTGACCACCGAGGCCCCTTCCACCGTTCCGGCCACCCCTCCCGGGGCATCGGGGGGCCTGCGGGTCGGGTTCCTCGGGCCGTGGGGCACCTTCACCGAGCAGGCGCTGCGCACCCAGCCCGACCTGGCCGCGGCCGAGCTGGTGCCGCTGGCCACCATGGCCGACGTGCTGGTGGCCGCCGAGTCGGGGGCCGTCGATCTGGGCTTCGTGGCCATCGAGAACTCCATCGAGGGCGGCGTGAACATCACGTCCGACACCTTGGCCTTCGACGTCGACGTGCTCATCCAGCGCGAGGTGGTCATCGGCGTGCAGCAGCACCTCATGGGCGTCCCCGGGGCCACGGTGGCCGGGTTGGTCGAGGTGGTGTCGATCCCCCACGCCACCGCCCAGGCCCGCACGTTCCTGCGGCGGGCCCTCCCGTCGGTGCGCACCCGGGCCGTGAACTCCACCTCCGAGGGGGCCCGGCTGGTGGCCGAGCTGGCCGATCCCACGGTGGGCGCCATCGGCAACGAGCTGGCCGCCGAGATCTACGGCCTGGAGGTGCTGGCCCGCGACATCGAGGACCACCCCGAGAACCAGACCCGGTTCGTGGCCGTCCGGCCCAACGTGGTGCCGCCGCCCACCGGGCACGACAAGACGTCGGTGGTGGTGGCCCAGCGGGCTGACCGTCCGGGCAGCCTGCTCGCCATCCTCCAGGAGTTCGCGGCCCGCTCGATCAACCTCACCAAGCTGGAGTCCCGACCCACCAAGAAGGCCCTGGGCGAGTACTGCTTCCTCCTCGACATGGAGGGCCACGTGGCCGACGACGTGGTGGCCGACTGCCTGAAGGCCCTGCGGATGAAGCACGGCTCGGTGAAGTTCCTCGGGTCCTACCCCTCGGCCGACACTCACGGCCCGGCGGTGCGCCGCGACGTCGACGAAGCCGGCCGGGAGGCCGACGACTGGCTGGGCGCCATCCGGGCGCTGATCGGTCCCGACCCGGCCTGAGCTGGCCCGACCCGCCTCCGGAGCGCCGCGTTCGGGGCGCGAAACCCCAGGTCAGCGAGCTGCGTTCCCGGGTTCCCGGTGATCTCCCGGGTTTGGTCGTTGCCCCGGGCGCTCCCGCGCGGTTGGCTGCCCTCCAACGCACGGTTGAGCGCAGCAGGAGGATCGGCGTGGCAGAGGTGCTGGTGATCGACGACGGCGAGGTCGGCCGGCTGGGTCGTTCGGCGGCGCTGGAGGCGGCGGGCCACCGGCCCACGGCGATGGGGTGGGAGGAGGCCGGGCGACTGGCCGGCGGGCGAGGGTCGACCCGGTTCGACCTGGTGCTGGCCGGGCTGCGTCCGGATCCCTCGTCGTGGGACCGGTACCCGATGCTGGCCACCGTCTCCCGGCTGCGCGAGTCGTTGGACGGCCGGCCCGAGGTGGTGGCGATCCTGTGGGGCTCGGCGGTGGGCAACCCCCTGCTCGGCCTCCGCCTGGCCCGGGCCGGCGTGACCCGGGTGGTGCCGGCCGAGGTGGCCGCCTGCGCGGCATCCCTCCACCGGGTGGTGACCGACCCCCACGTGGGCCGCCCGCCCACCCCCACGTCGCACCAGCTCGCCTGCGTGGGCGTGGGAGCCGACTCCGATCCCGACGCGGTGGTGGCCTGGGTGATGGAACGGGCCGCCCACCCCGAGTCGGGGTCGGGCTACCGCAACGCCTTCGACCCCGCCCATGCCCAGAACACGTGCGGGCTCTCCCGGCGCCAGGCCCACACCCTGCGGGTGCGCCTGGCCCAGGCGGGTCGGATCCTGCCGTCGGCGTCGCGCGGTGGGGGCGGCCCCGTGCGCGACACCTCGGTGCCCCGGTGGGCCGAGGTGGTGGCGGTGGTCAACCTGTGTCGGGGTTTCGAGGTGGCCGACCGGCCCGACCAGCTCCCGGTGGGCGCGGTGGAACCCCGCCGGTTCGTGGCCTGATCGGTCCGGTCGGTCGGTCGGTCGGTCGGTCCGGTCGGTCCAGCCCGTGGGTGCGGTCAGTGGGCCGGCGCAGCGAGGGCCAGCACGGGCGGGTCGCCGTCGGTGGGGCGCTTGAAGTCGGCGCACACGAAGTCGGAACCGAGCGGGTAGGCGTCGAGCTCGTAGGCCTCCACCACGTGCTGGGTGGCCTTCAGGTCCCACGTGGCGCACATCCACGCGCTCGTGGACGGGATCCAGTGCCGGATGCCGGCGCGGTCGACGTACCAGGTGGTGGGTCCGAGCTTCACGATGTGGCCCCGGTAGTCGATCTCGGGTTCCGGGGGGAGCTCGCTCCACAGGTGCCACTGGTAGCGGTCGGCCGGTTGGGCGGCGGCGTCGACGTCGGAGATGACCCCGGGGAGGAACACCCAACCGTGCTGGAACGACTGGCGGGCTCCGGTGGACACCAGGCCGGACTCCCAGGTGATGGCCCCGGTGGGGCCTGCCGCGGATTCGGGTATGCCGAGTGGCAGCCCCATGGAGCCCGATGGTCCGCCGGCGGCCTCCCAGACGTCCCACAGGCCGCCGATGACGGGCACACCGACCGCGCCCGGCTGGGCGAACACCAGGCCGCCGCCGGTGGTGCGGATGACCGCCACACCGTCGAGGTCGATCCGTGCGACCGGGTAGCCCAACAGGTTGGTGCCCGTGGGGGCGCCGCCGTATCGGAAGCGGTACGAGCCCCACTCGGCTTCGGTGAGCCGCAGGGCGATGCTGGAGCCGTCGGCAGCGGTGACGATGGCGCCGTCGGCCCGTCCGCCGGCCTCCAGCCGCTGCACCACCAGGTCGCGCCACGGCTCCAACGGATGGCCGCAGACCAGGTCGTCCCGGTCCCACTCGGCGGGGGCCAGAGCCCGGAAGCGCTCGTACAGGGGTCCGAAGGTGGCGGACCGGTCCTCGTCGAACCCGCCGATGGGCAGGAGACCGAGGTTCGGGCACCCGAGCTCGTCGGGTTCGGGTGGGTCGACCTCCTCGGGCTCGGGCGTGGTTGCGGGCTCGGGTTCGGTGACAGGCGTGTCGGCCAGATCGTCGTCGGCGTCCTCGGGGAGGTCGGCCATCGGCCCGGTGATCGGGGCCTGGACGTCGGAACCGGGGAGCCAGAACGTTCCGCCCCCGCCCGGCGCGGTCCCGTCGGCCGGGCCGCCGGCGGATCCGTCGCCTGCGGGTTGGCCCGCTGGGCCCTGGCCCAGGGGGGTCGACCCGGTGCGGGCGGGGGCGGCGCGGGTGGGATCCGGCGCGGCGGTGGGTGGGGTGGCGGGACCCAGGGGCCAGGCGGTGGGCGGGGCCACCGTGGTGGGGGCGCGGTCGGCCGTGGGGTCCGGGTGCACCGGCGGTTCCAGCCCGCGACTCTCGCGGCCCGCGCTGGGGCTGCCGGTCTGCACCGCGTCGAGGCGCAGGCGGTGGGCGGCCTCGTTCGGACCCGGATCGCGCAGCTGGGCCCACACGGCCAGGGCCAGGACCGACACCGCCACACCGCTGGCGACGAGAGCGAGCCGGCGGCCGGAGTCGGGACGACGCAGTGAACCGGTGGCGGTATCGGGCGGGTTCAACGGCACCGGAACGGCTCTCCGATCTCGAGCGTGGCGATGGCGATGATAGGCACCTCGGCCTCGGGTGTTCCCCCGAGGGCGCCGGCGCAGCCGAAGTCGTTCTGGGTGGGGATCCAGTGCCGGATGCCGTCCTGGTCGACCCACCACGAGGAGCCGTCGTCGGCCACCAGCACCCGGTCCTGGCTGTCGAGCGGGAGCAGACCGGCGGGGTTGGCGACCGGCTCCCAGGTGACCCGGGTGGGGTCGAGGTAGTCGATGGTGACCCGGCCGTGCTGGAAGTCCTGCACCTTGCCGGTGCCGGGGACGTCGCGCAGTTGGGACACCGGAAGGCCCATCTCGCCATCGACCCCGTCCCGGTCGGTCCAGGTGGCGAACACCACCCCGAACACCAGCCGGGCCGGCTCCTTGGGCCCGCCCACGATCGCGCCCTGGCCGAGCTTCACCAGCCAGGTGCCGTCGGCCCGGTCGGCGCGGGCCAGCGGCGGGCCGATGCCCGTGCCGAACGCGAGGACGTAGGTGCGGTAGGTCCAGTACTCGCTGTGGTGCAGGAAGACGGTTCCGGGCGGCTCTCCGTCGATGGCGACCAGCGCCCCGATGCCCTGCGGGGTTCCGTCGGAGACCGGTTGCAGCACCAGGTCCATCTCGTGGGTGAGGACCCCGGCGCAGGTGTCCACGCCGGCGGGGAGGTCGGGGGCGGCTGCTCGGAAGACCGGCGCCCACCGTCGCAGCTCATCATCGGCCGCGGGTCCCACGTCGCCCACCCGGTTGGTGAGGCGGATGCAGCTGGCGGGCTGGTCGTCGTCGGCCTCGTCGTCGCCATCACCGGCGGCTTCGGCGTGGCGGGGGCCCGATGCCGACGTGGTGGGGTCGGGTCGGCTCACGAGCCACGCCACCGCGGCTCCGGCCACGACGGCCAAGATGACGAGGCCGATGGTGATCACGTCGCGACGCGAGCCGTGACGGTGGCGCTCGGCCGGGTTCACGGCATCGACCTCGATGCCGGGTCCATCGGAGACGGCCGGGCCGATGACCACCGTGGCCACGGGTGGCGCCGGGTGGCCGGGCTCCTGGATCGGGGCGGGTGATGACGGGTCGGCACGGCCACGGCTCAGGGCCGCGCCCAGGGCGTCGAGGGTGTCGTCGAGCTGGGACGTGCCCGAGGCCCGTTTGCGTCGGTAGGCGTCCCACCCGCACCCGAAGGCGCTGGCCGCGTCGGTGCCCCGTTGGGTGACCGTCCGCCACCGGCCGGGGCCCGAGCCGACCAGGGCGGCGGCGGCATGGCGGTGGGCGGGGTCGTCGATGGCCGCGATGGCGTCGTCGAGGAGCCGGGTGAGCGCCGCGAACCGCCGGTCGGGCGTGGCCCGGTCCTCGTCGGCCAGCAGGGTGAACAGCTCGGGGAAGGTGCGGTCCCGCAGGGATTGTCGGGACCGCAGGCCGAGGAGTTGGCGCAGCTCCTCGACGAGCGCGCGCGGATCAGGAGCCGGCAGGTTTGCGTCGTCGATCACCGGTCCTCCCCGTGGTGCGCCGTTGGGACTCGCGATGGTACGAAACGGCCGTGACCGGGCCGGTCACCCGACCGGGGCACCCGGGCCGGTCACCCGGCGGGGGTCGGTTGCTCCCGGGTCAGGGCGTGCCGTGGACGGTCACGTTGACCGTCTTGTACGCCTGGGTGAGGGGGCGCAGGGCGTCGTAGGCCCGCACACCGAGCGCCTGCTCGAGGGCGCGGTCGACCCGGCCCGGGACCCGGAGGTCCACGTCGAGGTCGGGGAAGTCGGTGCGGATGTGGCACTCGATGGAGTCGGGCTCGAACCCGGCTTCGTCGAGCAGGGGACCGATCTTGGTGAGCACGGCGGCCACCAGGGGCTGCTTGGCCAACTCGACCGCGGTGACGCAGGCCGCGGTGACGGACGACTCGTCGGCGTGGAGCGCGATCCACTCGGCGAAGGGGTCGGGACCGTCTCCGCTCACCTCCACCACGGGCACGCCGGCGCGGATGGCGCAGCGCACGCCGTCCTCGTGGGGGGTGGGCACCGCCGACCCGTCGGCGCGCACGAGCACGGCGGCGTCGATGTGCCCGTCGATGGGGCAGTTGTGATCGGCGCCGAGGCCCACGCAGGCGAAACCGGCGTCGCCCTTCTCGTGGCAGCGGTGGACCTGGTGACCGTCGCGCGCCAAGTGCTGGGCGGCGGCTTCGCCGACCCACGGGTGGCTCTCGAGGAGGAGGACGTTCAGCGGCTTGCTCATCTTGAGATCGTGCGCTCCACCGACCCGGGCCCACCAGGGACCAAAGTCCCCAGATAACGACGGTTATCACCGCACCGTCCACGGCGCCGAGTTCTGCGGATCGGGAGGCCGGGGTAGGTGGGGGGCGTCAGACGTTCTGGCCGCCCACCCCCGGGTGGAAGCGACGACACGGAGGTTCCCCCATGAAGACGCCCTTGCGAGAGCCCGATCGCCTCGACCGCCAGGCCGACCAGCGCGATGACGCCACGGTCTGGGAGCACGACGAGGTCGTGGTGGCCGACCAGGTCCGCGACCGGGCGGGCCTGTCCCAGGCGGCTCGGGCCGTCGCCCTGGTCGCCGGTGCGGTCGTGACCGTGATCGGGCTGATCGCCGCGCTGCGCATCGACTGGGGCACCGCCGAGTTCGATGCACCGCTGGTCTCTGCCGCCGACATGGCGTTCTCGCCCACCACGGCGGTGTTCACCGCTGTGCTCGGCTTCTTCCTGATCGGGGCGGCCGCCTCCCACGACAGCCCGGCCCGGATCACCCTCGGCGCCATCACCGCCGCGCTCGGCGCGGCGATCCTCCTGCTGGAGGACGTCGGTACGAGCTGGAACGTGAGCGATCGCCACGGTTGGCTGGCCCTGCTGGTGGGCGGCGTGTTCGTGGTCGCCGGGCTGCTGTCGGAGCGGCGGGACCTGGTGGAGCGTCGCCGGGCCGTACGCCGCACCGTGGGCTGATCCGGAGGCCACGATCGGGTCGATCTCCCCGATCCGGCACCCGGGCCCGGGACCCCGCTCCGGCGGGGTCCCGGGCTCCGGCGCGCCCGGGGCCGGCCTTCCCCGGCCCGGATACCTTGTGGACGTGTACAGCCAGCGGGCCCAGTCGATCGCCACGTTCGGCATCGTCGCCCTGCTCGCGGTGGCCGCGGTGGGCAACCTGGCCACCGCGGGGGACACGGTGCCACCGTTCTTCTCGGTCGTGGCCCCGTTCATCGCCGCCGCTTTCCTCAGCCAGCGGGCGACGATCATCACCGCGTTGGTGGCGCTGCTGCAGAGCTCGTTGCTGGCCCGCTACGGGTCCGGTCTCAGCGGTTGGGCCCTGGCGGCCCGGGTGGGCATGGCCCTGGTGGCCGGGGTCATCGCCGTGGTGGTGGTGGAGGCCCGCCATCGCCACGACCGGATCCTCACCCGCGCCAACGCCGACCTGTTGCTGGCCGAGCTGGTCCAGTCGGTGGTCGACTCGGCCCGGGATCCGATCTACGCCAAGGACACCGAGGGTCGCTACCTGCTCGCCAACCAGGCCACCGCCGAGCTCCTGGGCGCCGGGTCCGGACCGGATCTGGTGGGTCACCGGGACCGCGAACTGGTGGCGCCCGATGCTGCCGATCGCATCGAGGCCGACGACCAGCACACCCTCGCCACCGGCGGTCTGGTGGAGTTCGAGGAGGAGATCCGGGGGGCCGACGGCGCCGAGCGCCTCCTGCTCACCCACAAGTCGGTGCTGATCGATGCCGACGGGTCGGTGATCGGCGTGGCGGGGGTGGCCAAGGACATCACGGTGCGACGGGCGGCCCAGCGCGAGCTCGAACGGTCCGAGCTGCGCTTCCGGTCCCTGGTGGAGACCACTGCCGCCATCGTGTGGGAGGCCGACGCCCAGGGCTTGTTCACCGAACCGCAGGAGCGGTGGGAGGCCTACACCGGTCAGACCTGGGAGCAGCACGGCGGTCTCGGGTGGCTGGAGGCCGTGCACCCGACCGACCGGGAGCGGGTGGCGGCCCAGTGGCGCCAGGGCGCCGAACGGCAGGTGCTCCGAGAGAGCGAGGCCCGGCTCTGGCACGCCGCCTCGGGCGCGCACCGCCACGTGGTGTTCCGGGCGGTGGCGGTCACCGACCCGGTGTCGGCCGCCACGGAGTGGTTGGGCACCGTCGAGGACGTGCATGCCCGGGTGGTGGCCGAGGAGGAGCTCCGGCGGGTGGCCGACGCCCGGAGCCTGGTGGCCGAGGCGGCGGCGGCCATGGGCGTGGTGGCCGGTTCGGCCGAGGTCGCCGAGGCCGTGCTGGCGGTGCTCGAGGAACGACTCCCACCCCACGTGGGGGTGGTGTCGCTGGCGGCCGACCCGGGCCCGGGCTCGTCGATCCTCGCCGTCCGCGGCACCCGCGGATGGGAGGGCCTGGCCTCCCTCGGCACCGGGGTTCGCCTGCCCACCAGCCAGGTCATCGCCCGCGGCTCCCGTCTGGAGTTCGCCGACGGGGCGGCCCTGGCGGCGGCCTTCACCGACGCCGGACCGATCGTGGCCGAGATCGGCATCGACGGCCCGGGGATCGTGGTGCCGCTCGTGGCCGGTGCCCGACTGGTGGGGGCGCTGGGGGTGTTCTTCCTGCCCGCCATCTCCACCGACGACCACGATCTGACCCGCCGAACCCTGGACAAGCTGGCCCCGGTGGTGGCGGCGGCGCTGCTGCAGGCCGAGCTCCTCCAACGGGGGGCGGAGATCGCGTCCTCGTTCCAGCAGTCCATGCTCGAGCTGGCGCTGCAGGCCGACCCGCGGCTGGCGGTGTCGGTGCACTACCAGGCGGGTGCCGAGCAGATGGAGGCCGGCGGCGACTGGTACGACGTGGTGCCGTTGGCCGACGGACGCATCGCCGTGGTGGTGGGCGACGTGGTGGGCCGCAGTCTGAAGGCGGCCACGGTGATGGGTCGGCTGCGCGGGGCCTGCCGGGGGCTGATCCTGGCCTCGGGAGACCCGGGCGAGGTGCTCAGCCACCTGGACGCGGTCGCAGGCACCATCGACGGGGCCCGGTTCGCCACCTGCGTCTGTCTGATCCTCGATCCGGCGACCGAGACGGCCAGCTACAGCTCGGCGGGCCACCCCCCGGCCCTCGTGCTCTCCGATGAAGACGACGCCCACTTCCTGTGGGACGCCCAGGGTCCGCCCCTCTCGGTGCCCACCGGCGGCCCTCGTCCGGTGGCCACCGTGCCGTTCGTCACCGGCACGCGGGTGTTCCTCTACACCGACGGCCTGGTGGAGCGCCGCGACGAGGTGCTCGACAAGGGTTTCGACCGTCTGGTCCGTGCGGTCACCGCGGGTCGCGGCATGGGCATCGATCGGGAGTGCGACCGCGTCACCACCGCGTTGTTCGACGACTTCGCCCAGCAGGACGACGTGGCGATCATTTGCGCCGAGCTCATCAGTCGAACCGCCGACGTGCTCGACCGGACGCTGGACCCCGACCCGGAGCTGCTCCACCGCATCCGCCACGACCTGCACGTGTGGCTGGCGGGACACCGGGTGGCGGAGCAGCCGGCCGCCAACGTGGTCCTGGCCGTGGCCGAGGTCCTGGCCAACGCGGTGGAGCACGCCGGGGCGTCGGCCGGGGGCATCTCGCTGCACGCGGAACACCTGGGCGGTCGGCAGTTCCGGGTGGTGGTCACCGATGGCGGCCGGTGGCGGGAGCCGGCCGCGGTGCCCGACCCGGTCCGGGGCCGGGGCCTCGCCATCGCCCGGGCGCTGGTCGACCACGTGGAGGTCGACTCGACGCCGGCGGGCACCACGGTCACCCTCGACGTCACCTGCTGAGCGGGCGTCAGCCGTCGTCCGGACCCCCGTCGGGGCCCGCGACCTGACCCGTCACGTCGGCGTCCTGGAGGCGCTCGCGCATGGCCTCGAGCGTGCGGCGGATCAGTCGGGACACGTAGGACTGGCTCAGGCCCAGCCGCTCGGCGATCTCGGGCTGGCCGAGGTCCTCGAAGAACCGCATCCGCACCACCGCCCGCTCGCGCTCGTCGAGGTCCTCGATGAGCTGGGTGACCAGCATCCGGACCTCCACGTGGGCGATGCCGGGTTCGGCGTCGGCCACCAGGGCCCGGGGTTCGGGCCGGTCCGAGCCGGCGGGGAGGTCCAGCGAGCTGGCGTGGCGGGCGCCGCCGGCCTCCAGCGCTTCGAGGATGTGGTCCTCGGACTCACCGGTGGCCCGGGCCAGCTCGGCCACGGTCGGCGATCGGCCCTGGCGCTGGAGGAGGTCCTCTTCGGCCCGGCGCAACGCCAGGTAGACCTCCTGCTGTCGGCGGGGCGGGCGCACCGCCCAGCCCTGGTCGCGCAGCTGGCGCTTCAGCTCGCCTTCGATGGTGCGGGTGGCGAAGGTGGAGAACTGCACGCCGTAGTCGGGGTCGAAGCGCTCCACGGCCTTGAGCACGGCGATGAGCGCCACCTGGCGGAGGTCGTCGGTGGGGATGCCCCGGCGGTCGTACCGACGGATGACCGGGCCCACCAGGGCCTGGTGACGTTCCACGAGCTGGTTGCGGAGCCGCCGTGACCCCGAGGCCCGGTAGGCCCGGAACAGCTCCAACTCGTCGTGCGCGGCGTCGGTGTGCCCGGCATCGGTATGACCACCATCGGGGTGACCGTCGCCGGTGCGGTCATCTCCGCCTCGGCCGGCATCGCTGGTCATGGTCAGACCCGCGGGAGTCGCTTGTGGATCCGGAAGGTGTTGTGGCGGCCGTCGACCCGAACCGAGAACCCGTCGACGGTGTTGGCGAGCACGGTCTCGGCCACGGGATCGACGGTCATCGGGTCGTCGGCCGCGGCCGGGCACCGGCCTTCCACGACGACGGTGTCGCCCTCGTGGCCGTACGTGACGGTGATGCGGCCGCCGGGCTCGGCGAACTCCACCAGCAGCGCGCACACCTCGCCCACGGCCAGCCGGAGGTCTTCCACGGCCTCGATGTCGGCACCGAGGTCGGCGGTGAACCCCGAGGCGGCGAGGCGCACCAGGCGCAGGTGACGGTTCTCGGCAGGGAGCGTGAGCTCGACGGTGTCGTCGGTGGTGACCGGCGGGGTGGGATCGGTGGTCGGGCTCACTCGACGTCCAGCCGCGCGAGCAGGTCGGTGATCTCGAGGAGGCGTCGGACAGCGTCGCTCGGCGCACGCAGACTGAACCGGACACCCAACTCGTCGAAGCGCTCCCGGGCGGTGAGCAGGACCCGAAGACCCGACGAGTCCACGAAGGTGACGCCGCTGAGGTCGAGCACCACCCGCTGGAGATCGGACTCGGCGGCCAGGCCGTCGAGGACCTCGGTGAGCGACGCCGCCGTATGGGGGTCGATCTCGCCGACGGCGGTGACCACGGCATCGGGGCCACTGCGGTGAAGGTCGATGGAGAGCGGTTGGTCGAAATCGGTCACGAACGGCACCCTAGGTCCTCTGCTTCGAAGCGGTTCGGCGTCTCGGGTCGGATCCCTCGACGACCCGCGCGCCAGCCCGGGTCATCGACGCTCTACCCCCACCGGCGCGTTCCAGAACCACCGATCCGATCAATTTTTCGGTCCGTCTCCGGTCCGTCCGACGGTGACGCCGGTCTGTCTTGCGGGTGCCGGGGGTAGGTGGCTCGGTGTCACCCCGCCCCACCCCCGCCGCGCCGCACACGGCGCTCGGAGCCCACCGA
>WBZL01001523.1_pt1 | contig 20813 bp, 15 predicted proteins | sample 5204291 | NCBI WGS metagenome assembly WBZL01 (sample SAMN12344345, study PRJNA552823) | activated sludge metagenome | biome: Activated sludge suspended growth; feature: Nitrification reactor; material: Wastewater; isolation source: activated sludge from nitrification reactor of wastewater...
GGCATGGCGGCCGCACACGAGGCGATGATGCGGCCGGCACCAGAGCCGCCAGCTGCGGAGCCCGCGCACGCGCACGTCCCTGGCATGACCCACGGCGCCGAACCGGCGCACCCTGATGGCGCGGCGGCACCGCCACGACCGGTGCGCGCGGGGCAGGAAGCGTTCGGGACGATCGGGGAGGTCGTTCGCATCCTCGATGCCAACCCTTCGACCGACTGGGCCAGCGTGGACATCGAAGCCCTCCGGCAGCACCTGATCGACATGGACGATGTGACGATGCGCGCCATCGTCCGGACGGACACGATGGCCGGGGGAGCCACCTTCCATGTGTCGGGAACGGGGCGCGTGCGTGCGGCGATCCAGCGCATGGCCCTGTCGCATGGCGCGACCGTCGTCCCCGCAGACGGATTCAGCTGGAGTGCCGTGAAGACGGCCACTGGTGCCCGGGTCACGATCCGCGCACTGGACGCCGGGAACGCTCGCATGGTGGCCCGCATCCGCGCATTGGGCTTCGTGGGCCTGCTGACACTCGGCGATCATCACCAGCCGCATCACCTGGGCATCGCCGATGGGAGCATGCGGGGGGCGCACCAGCATCATTAGATGCGCCCCGGGCCGCGTGCCGTCAGCGACTCGTGTCGCCGGTCGAGGGTGGCGGCGGGGCAGATTGCAGGAGGTCGCCGAGCCCGACCGCCTTCGCCACCGACTCCACGGTCCGGGCAATGCCCGCGGCCGCGGTATCGCCGCGAAAGCGCAACACCTCGGATAACTCGCTGCCGGCAAGCAGGTACGCATAGGCCGTGCTGATCGACGGGCGGTCCACCCACTTGCCATAGTCCGTCAGCGCCGCGGGGCCGCGGAATTCCTTCCAGAGCGCATACGACCGCGCCGCGTCCATCCACCCGCTCCCCTGCACCATCACCAGCTCCGTCGTATCGGGCACGGGCCCGATCAACTTGCGGGCCAGCCCCTGGGACGCGACCACCTGCCCGAGTCCCAGCTTCTCGGCGTAGTCGCCCGTGGTGCGACTGATATGGATGGGGCGCTGCGGCCAGTTGTCGACGACCATGCGGAAGAAGATCAGGTCGGCGCGCTCGAGCACGGGGATCCCCTGGATGGTCGTCAGGCGCTGTGGGTCGATCACGGCCGTGATGGCGTCGTGGCGGAACTCCACCGCTTGTTGCACCGGCTGGACCTCCGGGAGGCGATCGACCTCGTCCATGGTCATCGGCCACTCCCGGTCGCGATACACCGCCGGTCCCCTGGCGGCGTCGTATGGATGCACCGGGCGGCGCGCGAGCCCCCGGGCAAACCAGTCGGTGTTCATCAGGGAGAGGACGCCGACGGTCACGTCGCGTCGGATCCCCTCGACTTCCTGTGCATACCAGAGGGGGAAGGTATCGTTGTCTCCGCCGGTGATGAGAATGCCGTACGGTTCCACCGAGTTCAGCAGGTCCCGGGCAAAGGCAACCGTTGTGTAGTCCCCGGCGCGCGAGGCATCGCGCCAGTTGGCGCCCAGGGGGACGAGGCCAAGGGCCAGCACGGGGGTGGTCATCGCCAGCCGGCGCGTGTCCGCCGCCGCGCCAGCGAGTCGCCGCCAGATGCCCGCGAGCCCGAGGGCGACCCAGGGCCCCCATGCCGAGAAACTCCAGAGGTAGAAGTAGTCACGGTCACGCACCTCGCGCGCCACACTCAGCCCCGGCGCTTGCGACGCCCCGTACTTGAAGTTGAGGTAGTAGATCAGGACCAGGGTCAGCGTGAATACCAGGGGTCCGTAGTAGGCAAAGCCCGCCGGGTCGTGCAGGCGATGTTCGCGGGCCCCGAAGAGCCCGAGGGCGAGAAAGACGATGGCCAGCGCCAGCTGTGCCGACGCGGCGGTGTCCCGGGCATCCCGGAACCACTGCCACCGGAAGTAGAGCCACCACATCCCCACCTGCGCACCAAACGGTGCCTGCCGGATGGTGAGGTCCGGCTTGCCGTACTGCTCCCGATTGAGGTTGTACTGGAAGGCCCGCCAGGTACCTTCGGAGAGGGTGCAATCCCACTTGAAGCCGTCGCGGCAGGCCGTCGGTTCGCCCTCGTTGAGCGCGGGCTGCCACGCGGAACGGATGGGCTGCGTCGCAAAGGGGGTCAACCCCAGGACGAGCGCCCCCGCGGCGGCCAGCAGCAACCGCCAGCGCAGGAGCGTCGCTGGCCGGCGGGACAACACGAGGACAGCGGCCGCAGGCACCGGAAGCATGCCCGCCATGTGATTGGCGTAGCCGAGCCCCGCGAGGTACGCGACGAGCACGAGGTACCGATCGGCGCGCGGAGAAGCCGGGTCGTCGCTCCACCGCAGCATGAGCCATGAACAGATCGCCATGCCCACCAGCGACACCGTATAGACCTTCTCGTTGACCACGGACTGGTTCCACACGGTGAAGGCCGTCGCGCTCACCGCCGCCCCGAGGCCGGCGACCGTCCAGGTGACCCACCGCGCCGGCGCCCAGGGCCGGACGACGCGGGCGACGACGAGGAACCAGATCCCCGCCGAGACGGCGCTGGCGACTGCCGCAAGCAGGTTGATGCGCATCGCGACGGTCGGGGCGATCGGCAGGAGCGACACGGCGCGCCCGAGGATGACAAACATCGGATTGCCTGGCGGATGTGGCAGCCCGAACGTCCAGGCCGCCGCCAGGTATTCGCTGGTGTCCCACATCGCCGTGGACGGAGCCAGCGTCAGCACGTACAACCCCAGCACGCCAAGGCCGGCCACCACCGCGGCCGCGTAGGGATGGTCCGACCGTGCGCCACGGGCCGGCCCGAGGATCGCCATCGGGATGAAGACGCAGTACCCGAGCACCAGGAGGATCGGTGCGAGGTGGATGCCGCCGCGCACCAGGTCGGCAAATCCGCCGAGCAGCGCAAGGGCGGCCAGGACGGGAGAGAAATTTCTGTCCCTCAGTGAGGCGAGCACAGGCAGGGCGTGTTGGGGAGTAGTCAGGAGGAAAGCCGTCGTGCGCGGCGAAGGGCCGCGCGCGCGGCCGCGCGCACTTCGGGACTGGGGTCCTCCGTCGCGGCGGCCAGCGCGACGGCGACCGTGTCGGCCCGCTGCGCGAGGCGCACCACGGCGAACGCGCGGGTTTCCCACCGGGCGTCCCGCATGAGGTCGGCCAGTACCCCGCGACGGGGCGTGAGCTGCACCGTGCCTAACGGTACCGACAGCCCGAGGGCGGCCGCGAGGACGACACGGCGGACCCACGGCGTGGGTACCGATTGCGGGTGGCGCGATGCCACCCGACGCAGGCGGTGCCGCAGCAGGCCCCCGCTGGTGCCGCGCAGCGAAACGGCTGCGGTGCCTGGCCGGCCGGGCCAGGTGTGGAGTCCGAGCAGGGCGGCGTATGCTGAGGCCCGGGTCCCGGTCGAAAGCACACGGTCATCCGCCGCACACTCCATCGCCCGGCGGGCGCGTCGACCGACGAACCACACCACCGGATGGTACCAGTGCACGATCGCCAGGAGCTGGGTGAGCCACAGGGTGAGCGCGTCCCCCTGCGCAATGTGCGCGCGCTCGTGCACGAGGATGGCGACGCGTTCGTCCGGGGTGAAGGGATCGGCGCCCGGGACGACGATGCGAACCCGCCGCACACCGACGACGCATGGCACACGTACCGCGTCGCTTTCGACGACGGCGACCGCGACAGGGAGTGGCACGCGAGGCGCCGCCAGACGAGCCGCTGCCTGCCAGCGGGTATCCACGGTCGGCGTGGCGCTTCGCGCGAGGCGCCACAATCTCCAGTGCGCGCCTCCCCAGCGGGCCGCCACGACGGTCGCCCCGGCCAGCCACCCCGCCACCAGCCACTGCGGCCACGCCCCCGCCCCGGCGCCCGACTCCGCGGCGCCTAACGAAAGCAAGGGCGTGGCCAGGACACCGGGCAACACCCAGATGCGCCACACGGCCGGGAGGATCATCCCGATCGTCACCGTCGTCATGGCAAGCACCGCAGCACGCCAGAGCAACACCTCGAGCGCCGCTCCCCCTCCCCGCGCCGACCGCATCACCGCGAGGCCCAGGACAACCAGGGCGGGCGGTACCAGCAGCAGGAGCGAGGTGTTGTACGCCACCCCTACCGCCCGTGCGCTGTCGGCGGGGGCCAGCAGAAGGGGCTCCATCGTCACCGCCCCTCCGCCCGCAAGCGCTTCACCATGGCCGTCAGCTCGCTCCGCTCTCCGGGGGTCAGTGGCTGCTCATCGTCGTCGAGCAGCGCGGCCACGGCCGCAGCGCGAGATCCCCCGAAGAAGGTGCTCAGCAAGTGCCGCAACGCGGTGCGCTGTGCCACCGACCGGGGGGTGGTCGGGAGATAGCGATGGGCCGACCCCTCCACGACATGCTGCAGATGCCCCTTCCCCTCCAGGATCCGCAACAAGGTGCGCACCGCCGCGGGATGGGGCGGATCGGGGAGTGCATCGCGCACCTGCCGAGCCGTGGCCCCACCGTGCCGATACACGATGTCCATGATCTCCCGCTCGCGACGGGACAGGGGGGCGTTGGGAGCAGAAGGGCGCACGGGAGATAAGATTTTGTCCTTTGCGCCGCGCGTCAAGGGGGCGCCACGCGCGAACCGCCGTCCGCGGAGCCTCCGCTAGTTTCCCCCCATGCTGCATGACGTGGAGAACCTGCGCCGGATCGGCATGTCCGATGGCCAGGCCGTGATGAAGGCCGAAGGGCTCATCAAATGCGATCGCGCCCTGGACGAGATGGGGGCCCGGGGCACGCGATGGAGCGTCTGGGTCCCGGGTCGGATCGAACTCTTCGGCAAGCACACCGACTACGCGGGCGGGCGCAGCCTCCTCTGCGCCGTCGAGCGCGGCTTCGTCGTACGTGTGTGCGCCCGCGACGACCACCAGATTCGGGCCACCGACGTCTCGACAGGCGAGCGCTGCGACGCATCGTTGGACCCTGCCACCGCGGCCGCCACCTCCGGCTGGGCGCACTACGTGGCCACCGTCGGGCGACGGCTGGGACGCAACTTCCCATCCGCCACGCGCGGCGTGGACCTCGCCTTTGCCTCGGACCTCCCCGTCGCCGCCGGGATGAGCAGTTCGTCGGCCCTCATGATTGCGGTCTTCGTCGCCCTGGCGAAGTCGAACGACCTGCGGAGTTCGGAGGAGTTTCGTCGCGAGATCTTCTCTCGCGAGGAGCTGGCCTCGTACCTCGGGTGCATCGAGAACGGGGAGACCTTCCGTTCTCTCGACGGCGATGCCGGCGTGGGGACGTTCGGCGGCAGCCAGGACCACACGGCCATCATGTGTTCGGCCCCGGGTCGCATCATCCAGTATGCCTTTGCGCCGGTGCGACGCGAGGCCGTGTTTCGCCTCCCGCCGACGCACACGTTCGTCGTTGCGTCGTCCGGGCTGGTGGCCGAGAAGACGGCTGGCGCGCGCCATGCCTACAACCGCGCAGCGATGATGGTGCGGCACCTCCTGGCCGCCTGGAACCACACGACGGGGCGCACCGATGCCACCCTCGCCGACGCGGTGCGCAGTGGCGAGTCGGCGGTGACCCAGCTGCGCGACGTCGCGGCGCACGCCGCCACCGAGGCGTTCACCGCGACCGACCTGCGTCACCGACTCGACCAGTTCGTGCTCGAGGCCTTCGAGCTGATCCCGGAGGCCGGGATCGCCCTCGCCCGATCGGACATCACGCCATGGGGACCCCTGGCGGACCGCTCGCAGGAGGCCGCAGCGGCCTGGCTCGGCAACCAGGTGCCGGAGACCATCGCCCTGGCGCGACTCGCCCGCTCACTCGGTGCCACGGCGGCCTCGTCATTCGGCGCCGGGTTCGGCGGATCGGTCTGGGCCCTCGTCCCGGCGGGGACAACCGCGGAGTTCGCCGCGGCCTGGTCGCGCGCCTACGCCAGCGAGTTTCCCCATCGGGCCAACGAGGCGGTGTTCTTCGCCTCCCCTGCCGGCCCGGGTGCGATGCAGTGGTGAGGAGCGGTGGCTGACGCCCTCAAGCATCACTTCAATGCCGATGTCGTCCGCAGCATCGCGGCAGACCTCCGGCGCGCCTGGCCGGCGTTCCCGCGACGCGCGTTCGAACGGGATGCCCTCGACGGGCTCGACGACCTCGAACTGACGCCGCGCGGCCTCCACGTGGCGCAGGCCATGCGGCGCCACCTCCCGCCGGACTACGACGCGGCCGTGCAGGTCCTGGTCGACGCCCTGGGCCCGCCGATCGGGGAGAGCACGCTCACCGGCATGGCGGTCTTCCGCTACCTCCCCTTCGCCGCCTTCATCCGGGAGTTTGGGGTCGCGTCGTTCGAGGTCTCCATGGCGGCGCAGCACGCGCTCACGCAACGTTTCACTGCGGAGTGGAGCATCCGCCCCTTCCTCGAGCACCGCCCGAACGACACCCTGGCGCGCCTCGCGCAGTGGGCGTCGGATCCGAGTGTCCACGTGCGGCGCCTCGTCTCGGAAGGCACGCGCCCCCGCCTCCCCTGGGCGCCGCAGCTCAAGGCGCTCATCGCGGATCCCGGGCCGGTGCTGGCGCTGCTGGAACTCCTCAAGGACGATCCCGAGCGCTACGTACAGCGGTCGGTGGCCAACAACCTCAACGACATCGCAAAGGACCACCCCGATCGCGTGGTGGAGGTCGCCACGCGGTGGATGCGCGGTGCCCCGGAAGGACGGCGCTGGATCGTCCAGCACGCGCTCCGATCACTCGTGAAGCGCGGACATCGCGGGGCGCTTGCATTGCTGGGCGCTGGGGCGAAACCCGCCGTCCGCGTGGACGGGGTGCGCATCACCCCGGCGCGGGTGAAGATCGGCGGATCCGTCGAGTTCTCGTTCGAGCTGGCCAGCCGCTCGCGCGAGGCGCAGGATCTCCTCGTGGACTTCGCCGTGCATTTCGTGAAGGCTGATGGCTCTACACGGCCGAAGGTATTCAAGCTCACCCGGGCGACCCTGCCGGCGCGGGGACGCGTGACGTGCCGCGGGCGCGTGTCCCTCAAGGTCCACACGACGCGGAAGCCGTATCCCGGCCGCCACCGGATCGAGGCCCGCGTGAACGGGCACGCGATCCCCGTGGGCGAGTTCGTCGTTCAGCGGCGCGACTGACGCGCGGCCTGCATCTGTGCCTGCACCGCGTCCAGGCGCCGGCGGGTGTCGGCCACCTGGGGATGCTGGGGACCGAGGCGCTCCACGAAGGCCTGCAGGGCCTCTTCGTACAACGTGGCCGACTCGGCCAGGAGTGAATCGGCCCCGCCCCCGCGCGCGCGGTCGGCCAGGACGATCGCCAGCGACGTGAGGATGCGCGCCGTCACCGGGTGCGACCGTCCCTGGAGGCGTGACTGGCGTGCGAGCAACTCCCGGTATTCCCGCTCCGCGCCAGCCAGGTCGCCCTTCGCGCGCCGGAACGCCGCCAGGTTCCCGAGCGCAACGGTCGTGCGCTGATGATCTCGCCCAACGGAGGCTTGCAGCGCCTGCAAGGCCAGCGCCTGCACCGCAATCGCCGAATCGAGCTGCTGCTGGAAGTACCAGGCTGCCGCAAGGTTGTTCGCGGTGATCCCCACCGCGCGATGGGTATCACCATTGATGGCCCGGCGGATGGCCAGCGCTTCCGTCAGGACCCGCTGGGCATCTCCGTACTGCTTTCGGGCGTTGAACACCACGCCCAGGTCGTTGAGCGTCCGGGCCAGCGGTTCACGCGAACGCACCGAATCGGCACGCCGCGCCTGCTCGGCTCGCTGCAGGAGGACCAGCGCGTCCTCTGACCGCCCGCGCTCGTGGAGGATCCAGCCCAGGAGGTTCTGCGAGGTCGCGATGTCGGGGTGACCGGGGGCGAGGAGCGCGATCCGCAGCTCCAGCGCCTGGCGGGCCAGGGGCTCCGCGTCGGCATACAGGCCGAGGCGATCGTACCCGTCGGCCAGCACATCGAGCATGTCGGCCTTGACCGCGTCGCGCCCGGCAAAAGCGACGTCGAGTTGCGCGCGTTGTCGATCGAGCAGCGCGCGCACGGACACGGTGTCGCCCACTGACTGGTCGGCACCGGTGGCACCGAACATCTCCATGAGGAAGCCGCGCACCTCGAGCGCCTTGTCGCGCTCGGCCTCGGCCCGGGCGGCCGCCGCGGCCACGCGACGCGCCGTCACGAGGCTGCTGGCGGTCACCCCGACCAGGGCCACGAGGATGGCCGCTGCCGCCACCACGATCCCACGGTTGCGACCAACAAACTTGTGCAGGCGATACGCCAGGGTGTCCGGACGCGCCACTACCGGGAGTCCGTCGAGGTGGCGCTGCAGGTCCTCCCGCAACGCGGTCACCGTCGCATAGCGGCGTCCCGGTTCCTTGCGCAGCGCCATCAGCACGATGGTGTCGAGGTCCCCTTCCAGGGCCCGGGCCTGCGCGTCCGCACCCGACGTATGCTGGCGGCGGTATTCGCTCGGACGGAGAGGCTCCCGCGTGCGAATCGCCGCCTCGAGCTCGTTGCGCGTCATCCCTGGTGTCAGGTAGGGATGGCCCCCGGCCAGCAGTTCATGGAGGATGAGGCCGAGGGCGTAGACGTCGGTGGCTGTCGTCACCCCGTCGCCGGCGAGCTGCTCCGGCGCGGCGTACTCTGGTGTGAGCAGCCGGGCCTCGGCGCGCGTTTCGATCGACGTGCCGAAGGCGCCGGTATCGTCGAGCACCTTGCCTATCCCGAAGTCGAGCAGCTTCGGCGTTCCGTCCGCCGTCACCAGGATGTTGCGAGGCTTGAGGTCCCGGTGAACCACGAGGTGGTGGTGGGCATGCTCCACCGCCGCACACACCTCGAGGAAGAGCGCGAGACGTGCGCGCAGTCCGAGACCGGCGGCGTCCGCATGTGCCGTCAGCGGTGCTCCATCCACGTACTCCATCGCGAAGAACGGCCGGCCATCGTCCGTCATCCCGGCATCGAGCAACCGGGCGATGTTGGGGTGCCGCAACTGCGCGAGAATGCGGCGCTCGAGCCTGAACCGGTGAACCACCTCCTCGGAATCGGCGCCACGACGGATGACCTTGAGGGCGGCTTCCTGCGTGACGTCGTCCGCGCGCCGCGTCGCATGAAACACCTCGCCCATCCCGCCACGTCCGAGCAGCCGTCCCAGCTGCCACGGACCGGCCGCGACGGGCGCAACCGGACCTTCGCCGAGGAGCGGGCGCTCGAGGAACTCCGGATCGGCGTCGAGCTGGTCGAGGAGGGAGAGCACCTCGTTCTGCAACACTTCGTCTCCGACGCACGCCGCGGCGATGATACCGGCGCGCGCATCGGGGGGCGCTTCCATCGCGTCGGCGACGATGGATTCCACGCGCAGCCACCGCGCGCGATCCATCACGCGGGGTCCACCAGCCCGGCGAAATCACCGCCGGCGCGCAAGACAGGGACGAGTTCGCGCCGCAGCCACGCCTTGGCCACCGACCATTGGCGGCGGACCGTGCGTTCGGACGTGCCCATCACCGAACCGATGTCGGAGAGACTCATGCCACCGAAGAAGTGCAACTCCACGATACGCGCGCCTTCGGGGTTGAAGGCGGCCAGCCGCGCCAGGGCCTCGTCGAGGGCGACCATGTCCTCCGACTGGTCGTCGGTCATCGCGGTCGCCGGCAACGCGTCGAACGCCTCGTCGATCCGGAGGTGACCCGCTCCCCCGCCGCGCTTGTCACGCAGGCGACGCCGGGCGTGGTCCACGAGGACACGGCGCATGGCTTCCGAGGCCACCGCGAAGAACTGCTCCCGGTTCTCCCACCGCGCGCTGGCCTGCGCGGAGAGCTTGAGATAGGCCTCGTGCACCAACCCGGTGGTGCCCAGGGTGTGCCCCGTCCCCTCCCGGAGCAGCCGCTGGTGTGCGAGCCGCGAGAGCTCCCGGTACAGGAGGGTGACCAGTGCCGCGAAGGACTCACGGTCTCCCCGGGATGCGCCCTGCAGGAGGCGCGACACGTCGTCCATCGGCGGTTCGGTCATTCAGCCCGTTTCGATGACAGCCCAATAGTGGCTGTCGGGTGTCCCGGCCGACAGGTGGCCGCCTCGCGTGGTGAATGTCGCGTTACCAGGACGTCCGCGTGGCGGACCTACCCTCGCCGGAGTCGTCCGATGCTGTCGTCCCTTCGTCGTCGCCGTCACGCGCTGGCGTTCCTCGCCCCCGCGATCGTCCTCGCCTGTGGTGGGGGTGGTGATGGTGGAACGGCTCCGCCGCCGGTCACGGTGGCCAGCGTGAGTGTCTCGCTGGCGTCGTCCACACTCACCCCGGGACAGACCACGACGGCAAGTGCCGTGGCGCGCGATGCCCAGGGGGGCACCATTGCGGGGAAGGTGGCCACGTGGTCGTCGTCGAGCAGCGCGGTGGCCACAGTGGACGGCAGCGGCACCGTGACCGCCGTCGCCGCGGGGTCGGCAGAGATCGTCGCCACGATCGACGGCCGGACCGGCCAGGCGACCGTGACGGTGACACCACCCCCCGTGGCCACGGTCGCCGTCACGTTAGGCTCGACGAGCCTCGCGGTCGGGCAATCGACCCAGGGGCAGGTGGTCCTGCGCGATGCCAACGGCGCCACCCTCACGGGCCGTCAGGTCGCGTGGACCTCATCCAATCCCACCATTGCCTCCGTCAATGGATCGGGGCTGGTCAGCGGCCTCGCCGTCGGCACAGCGACGATCACGGCGACGAGCGAGGGTCGCAGCGGCGCCGCCACGGTGACGGTCACGCCGGTCGTGTCGATCGCGGCCGTGGCGCTGCGCAATGCCGACGGGAGTCCGGCCGATGTGTCGAGGATCGCGGGGCGACTGCGAATCGCGGCCGACGTGGATGTGCCCCCCACCTTCCGTGGAGTGCTGGAGGTGAGGATCCGCGGGATCCTGGCGCGGCGCGACTCCATCACGCCGGCGTCGGGTGTGCTGGCCCGCATGACCGAGCGCCTCCTGGACGTGCCGACGGCCATCGCGACCGTCGACGCGAACACGCTGCAAGCCAGCGCGACGTATCCCAACGGCACCGCCGAAATCCTGACGACCCTGGCGGGTGTGGTGCCAGGAGGGTCGCCGACGAGCGTGAGCCAGTCAACGCAGGTGACGCTGCGCAACATGGATGCCCTCGCCCTGGTTGCCGTCGACCCGCGCACCGCCGCGGCCCAGGGTCAGACCTGGATCGGCGGCCCGGGCACACAGGCGTTTGTGGCGCATGTAGCCTTTGGTGACCTTGGGACCCTGAATCGGGTCGAGGTGATTCGCGGGGCGGGGAATTCGGTGTTTGGCGCGGGAGCGCTGGCCGGCGCGGTCAACGTCATCACGCGCACGGGGCCAACGTCGGGCGGCACCTTCGATCTCGGCGGAAGCGGATGGGAGAGTGACCTCTCCGGCACGGGCTTCGGGTTCATCAGCTACGAGCTCGGCGGCGTCACCTACACCCCCCGGACAGCTATCGCCAGCCTCCTGGGCAATGCCGCATCGGTTGACGCCTCGGGTTTCTACACCTCGCCGTCTCGCGCCGCGGCGATCACGCTTCCGTCCGGCATTCGGTACCAGGAGACCACGTTCAACCTTCCGTCGGGCTGGGTCGATCTCTCGTCGAAGGTGTCCTACCTGGACTTTCTCGCCGCACGCGCGGGCCCGGGTGCCTTCGAGCCGACCCCGCGCCTGAACACCGTCGGACAACCCGCCTGGGTCCCGAACGGGACGTGGGGAATCTCGCAGAACTACCTGGGCGCCAACACCAACCTCAAGCTCTTTCTCGACCTGTCGAAGTTCACGGACGACGGCGTGGGCGCGGGCGCGCTCTCCGACGTATCCTGGCATGCCTCCACCTCGCTCGGCACCTTGTGGCAGACGGCGAACCAGATCACCGGCGTCGGCGACATCCCCGCGTCGACGTCCCGCCAGTACTACCTCGGCGCTGCAGGCAAGGACCCACTCGACAACCCGTGGCAGGTGAGTGCCAAGACCAACCTGGCCAACCCGTGGACAAGCAGCGGCGTCGCGACGGGCGCTCAACTGGGCACGACGGACGCGATCTTTGGCCGGCTGACCAGTGGCGGCTCCATGACCTGGGGCGGCGTCCCGTCGGGATCCGTCTTCAACACCACGGCGCTCAGCGGATACAACGTCTCGGTGACCGCGACGGGGTCGCAGTACGACGCGAGCGCCTTCGGCGGTGCGGCGCACCGGTACGGTGACGTCATGCAGTGTTTCATGGGGTTCACGCACTGCATGATCCCCGAAGTGCTCACCTCAACCGTGAGTAACGGCGGTGCGCAGGTCACGACGTCGCTCTCCCTCGCGACGCTCCGCACGCGGTGGAGTGCCCTTGGCGGTGGCTCCGGCGCCTTCCAGCTCAACTATGCGGGAGCGGACCTGGGCGGCAATGCCGTGAGCGGCTTCCAGCCCTGGATCGGCTATTTGGACCTTGTCCGGCCCACGACCAGCGTCACCGCGGTCAACGGGCAGAACGGCGACGTGACGGTCAACGTGACCGGCGCCGACAACCTCGGCGCGGAACGTGTGGACTATGGCGCGCGTTTCAACCTGTCACAGTCGGCGTTTTCCGGAGGCAAGTTGTACTCCTGGTTCCATACGGCGGAGGAAGGCGGCAACCTCACGAACGGCCTCAGTACCTCGATATCGACGAGCATCGCCGGTCGATATCCCGTGGCTGGGCGCTGGTATGCCCCGGGGGGCACCGGGATCGATCGGACGACGGTCATCCCCACCGACGGGATTTGTGCGCGGGTGTCGGACTGGGCCCGCAACGCAAGCCAGCCCGTGTGCGTGGCCCACAGCCCGACCACGTCCCCGGTTGCCGTATCGAGCGGACTGACGAACCTGCGTGCCGGCTTGACCAGCGGGACGTTGTGCAACAACACCACCTGCAGCGGGTCGACCCCGAACGAGGTGATCGGGTGGCTGGAGGCCGACGTGGCCGGGGCGCTCGACGAACTCGCCAAGATGTTCATGCTGGGCATCCCACCGGGCGGTGAGGTCTTCCCGATGGGGAAATCGGAGAGCCCAACGGTCGTCCAGACCAATCCCAACGGGTCACGCCGGTTGCGGTGGGAGACGCGGTTCAGCAACGCCGACTATTGCCTGGCCTTCAGCGGGCTCATGTTGGTGAAGATTATCGCGCTGTCGTCCGACGGGTGGAACGTCTTCTTCCCATCACAGTTCCTGCTGCTGAACGTGCTGGCCGGGACCGGCAACTTCCCGGGGTGCACGCGACCCCCACGCCCCCTTCTGGGATAACGGGGCGTGACAGCGGGGGAAGGTGAGGTAACTTCCCCCGCATGAGCGATCCTTCCAGCGTCGACCGTCGCGACTTCCTCAAGCTGGGCGCCGTCGTCGGCGCCGCCCTCGCGACCGGGACTCCCACAGCCCTGACGGCTGCCGCCCCGCCGCGCCCGCAGCTGCACGACACCATGATGGGGGTGCCGTTTGCGGCGACGGCGACCCCGCGAATCGCCATCGTCGGGACCGGGCTCCGTGGCCGGAGTGTCCTGCATGAGTTGCTTGGTGTGGGCAATGTGCGGATCACCGCGTTGTGTGACACCGTCCCTGCGAAGGTCGCCATGGCGCAGGAACAGATGCGCAAGGCGGGCCACACGTACGACGTGGCCACCTTCACGACGGGCGACCGGGCGTTCGAGCAGCTCGCCCAACGAGACGACATCGACCTGGTCTACACGGCCACGCCGTGGGAGTACCACGTGCCGGTCTGCCTGGCGGCAATGCGCAATGGCAAGCATGCCGCCACCGAGGTGCCGGCCGCCTACACGATGGAAGAACTCTGGCAGCTGGTCGATACGTCGGAGGCGACGCGACGGCACTGCATCATGATGGAGAACTGCAACTACGGATACAACGAGCTGCTGATCCTCAACATGGTGCGCGCCGGGCTGTTTGGTGACCTCAAGCATGGCGGTGCCGCCTACAACCACGACCTGCGCTCGATCCTGTTCGAGAATCGCGACGAGGGGCTCTGGCGGCGGTGGCACCACACGCAGCGGAACGGCAACCTGTACACCACGCATGGGCTGGGTCCGGTCGCCTTCTACATGGACATCAATCGCGGCGATCGCTTCGACTACATGGTGTCGATGAGCACCCCGGAACAGGGACTCACGAAGTGGCGCGCCGACTTCCCGGATCGGGAGCGCCCCAAGGACCGCGAGCGGTACGTCAATGGCGACCTCAACATCTCGCTGGTGAAGACGGTCAACGGCCGCACGATCCGCCTGGAGCACGATGTCTCCAGTCCGCGCCCCTACTCACGCATCAACGCCATCCAGGGGACGAAGGGGATCTTCGAGGATTATCCGCCGCGCATCTATTTCGACGGGATGAAGCCGTCGCATCAGTGGAGCACGATCGAGGCGTTCAAGGCCGAGCACGAGCACCCGCTCTGGCGCACTCTGGGGGAGCAGGCGCGGAGCGGAGGGCACGGTGGGATGGACTTCGTGATGGCCTGGCGCCTGGTACAGTGCATGCGCGAGGGGCTGCCGCCGGACATGGACGTGTATGACGCGGCCGCCTGGTGCGCCCCCGGGCCACTCAGCGAGGCGTCGGTGAAGCAGGGGAGTGCGCCGCAGGCGTTCCCGGACTTCACGCGGGGGAAGTGGCGCGAAGGCAAGCGCACGCTGTAGCGTGGGCGAACGGACGCCAGCGCGCCCGGCGAGCGTCGTCGCACTCGATGCGGATGGCAGCGTCGACCCGTTCCTGGATGGAAACAGCCGACTGCCGTATGCCGTCGCCAGGACGGTAGATGGGTCGCTGCTCTTCGAACGTCGCTGGTGGCCCTTGTTTCTCCGCCGCGACGTCCCGGGCCTCATCGAAGATCGGCACCTCGCGCACCTCGTGTTCCTCTCGGCGCTCGGGGGCGCGGCCGCGCTCATTTCCAACGTCATCGGGGGCGACAAGCGCACGATTCAGAACCTCCTGCTCGCCGGGCTCGTGGTCCTCGGAACGCTAGGTGCGATGATCGCGCGAAGCCGGCAGGCCTCATTCATCGCGTTCGATCGTGAGCGACGCGAACTTCGCCGCGGCCGCGACTCCTGGAGTTTTAGGGCGCTGGGGGAAGCCCGTCCTCGCGCCGTCTCCCTCGGCGACCGCGAGCACCCGGATTGGGAAGTGCGCGTGACCCTCCCCTCGGGAGAGGTGCTCGCGCTGGCCCGGTACGGCCGGCGCGAGGCGGCGGACACCCTGGTGGCTACGATTCACGGGCTTCTCTCACGTTGACCCCCATCCCCGCGAATGCGGGGATCCAGTGTCGTCCTGCCCCCATTGCGTGCCACCCTTCCCCTTGGCACCATTCGCGAACGGCGCAGCGGCGCGCCGCCTGTCCGCGGGAAGGACCGAGTCCAGCCGATGCTTCACCGAATCGATGGTTCGCGCAACTCACGAACCTCCTTTCGCCCGATCGAGCGGACGCCGGGCATTCTGCAAAGGAGGCTCGTCATGTCCGTTCGCCGACTCCCGGTCCGTCCCGATCTCGAGCAGCTCCGCCACCAGGCGAAAGACCTGCTCCGCGCTGCGCACGCCGGCGAGGCCGCCGCCCTCGATACCCTGGGCGAGTTTCATCCCGACGCAGCGCCTGCCACCCTCAAGCTGCACGAAGCGCAACACGCCCTCGCGCGCAGTTACCAGTGTCGCAGCTGGCCGCGCCTCGTCCAGGCATGTGAACTCGCCGACGCCATCTGGCGCGACGACCTCGACGCCGTGCGCACCCTCATCGACGCCCACCCGTACCTCCGCGACGAGGAGGTGCTCGTGCGCCGCGACAGTAACTGGGGTCCGCCGATGACCTACGCCGCCAACCTCGGCCGCGATCGCATGATCCGCTGGTTGCACGAACGGGGCGCGACCGACCTGCGGAGTGCGGTGGGCCGCGCCGTACTGCAAGGACAGATCGACACGGCGACCATGCTCCACGAGATACTCGGCCGTCCGACCCCGCCCGAGGGGGCCCTGGGTGGCCCAGCCTACACGTTGAGTGTGTCGGGGACCGAGTTCGCGCTGCGCATTGGCGCCCGCGTCGTGGACGATAGCGGCCGTCGACTGGCGCCGGTCGACGTCGTGCTGGAGACCGACTCACGGAAGCCCGCAGCAAAACACGCCATCCTGGCGCTCTACGAGCGGTACGGCCTGCGTTACCCCGACACACCCGTCATGGCCGTGCATCGCGGACGCATCGACCTCCTCGAGGCCCATTGGCAACGGGATCCGGGGATCGTGCACCGAACGTTCACGTTCGAGGAGATGTACCCGCCGGAGCTCGGGTGCCACGACGAGGTCCTGGCGACCCACGGTACGCCGTTAGGCGGCGCCACGTTGCTGCATCTCTGCGTGGACTACGATGAACTCGAGGTGGCGCGCTGGCTCCTCACCCACGGAGCCGACGTCAATACACCCGCCGCGATCGACGCCGATGGGTTCGGCGGACACACCGCGCTCTTCTCGACGGTCGTCTCCCAGCCGACCTTCTGGATGAACTACGGGCACCGTCCGGTTGACGGCACGTTCGCCCAGCTGCTCCTCGACCATGGCGCGCAGGTCAACGTGCGAGCGTCACTTCGCAAGCAGCTCCATCCCGGCTACGGCGAAGACGAGGTGCTGCGTGAATTCCGTGACGTGACCCCGCTCTCCTGGGGACGGCGCTTTCATCGGAAGGAGTTCGTGAACGGGGCGGCGCTCGCCCTCATCGAGGCGGCGGGGGGTGTCGAATAGCCGTAAGTATCGTGACGATGGGTGCCGGCTTTCGCCGGCACGACGAAGAGAAGCTCGTCGCTCCGGCGAAGGCCGGGGCCCATGTTCGCAAGAAGCGCGTCGCCCCGGCGAAGGCCGGGGCCCATGTTCGCAAGAAGCGCGTCGCCCCGGCGAAGGCCGGGGCCCATGTTCGCAAGAAGCTCGTCGCCCCTGCGAAGGCCAGGGCCCATGTGCGCAAGGAGCTCGTCGCCCCGACGAAGGCCGGGGCCCATGTTCGCAAGAAGCTCGTCGCCCCGGCGAAGGCCGGGGCCCATGTTCGCAAGAAGCGCGTCGCCCCGGCAAAGGCCAGGGCCCATGTTCGTAAGGTCGGGTGCCGGCTTTCACCGGCACGACACACGCTGGCCTACTTCCCCGGCATCCCGGCCCAGATATCGGTCAGCACCCGCTGGAAGTTGCCCCCAAGGACTCCGAGGATCTGGTCGTCGGAGTACTTGCGACGGATGAGCCCCTCCGTGACGTCGAACATCCGCCTCGGATGGTCGATCCCCTCGATGTCAATCTTGTCGCGGAACCCGTAGCTCCCCTTGTAGCTGTCCTTGAGACGCTTGTACTCGTCTGGCGGCATGTCGTCGTAGCCCTGCAGGTCGATGTCGCTGCCGATCCCCACGTGCTCGATCCCGATCATCTTCGCCACGTAGTCGATGTGGTCGAGGAAATGCTCGACCGTGGTGGGTTCGTCGCCCTTGACGAACATGCGCACCCCGGTGATGCCCATGACGCTCCCCGCCTTGCCGGCAGCGCGAATCACCTCGTCCGGCTTGCAGCGCGGATGGTTGTTGGCCAGCGCGCGCGCATTGGAGTGCGTGATGAGGGCCGGCTTCCTCGAGAGGGCCAGCGCGTCCAGCGTGGTGCGATCCCCGCAATGCGAGGTGTCCACGGCCATGCCGACCTTGTTCATGCGCGCAATCAACTCCGCCCCGAAATCCGAGACTCCACCATCCACGCGGTCGGTGGAGCCGCTCGCAAACCAGTTCTGCGAGTTGTAGGTGAGCTGTGACACGCGCTGCCCGTACATGTGGAACTCGTCCACCGTGGCGAGCATGTCACGCGGGTTGTAGTCAGGGCGCACGAAGTGGTCGGAGTTCTGCGCGCCGAGGAGGATGCCGATCTTCCCGGAACCGCGGACCTTTGCGAAGTCGTCCGCCCCGTCGATCCGCATGAAGAGATCCGGCCGTGCCGCGATCATGGCGTTCTGGCGCTGGAAGTACGCCTGCCCGAGCACGTAAGCGTTGGGTCCGCCGAAGCCGACCGCCGTATGGAAGACATGGATCCCGGACTGGCGGAAGGGCTCGAAATCCGTCGCGGTGATGGAGTCGGGCTGCTGGAGCCATCGGTTGCCGTTGGAGCCGATATGCAGGGGGGCCAGCATGTCGACCACCGTGGCCCGCCGCATGAGGTCGATGGCCCGCGTGGAGTACTGCTGCCCGGCGAGGTGCGGCAGGGCGAAGCGCCCGCGGTTGAACATGGGGGCGACGACAGCGGCGGCGCCGAGCTTGAGGGCAGTGCGACGGGAGGTCATGGCGATGGGCAGGTGAGAAACCATGGACGTTCGACAGCTATCATATTCCCGACCTGCACCGCCACACGCCACCCCTCCCTTCGTCGCCCTCTCCGTCAGCGCCGTGGCCCAGCCGCGCGGCCGCTTTGCCGGGGTCGATTCGGTTGTCCTTGCCGCCATGAAGGCGTGGAAGGTCCCCGGCCTCGCCATAGCTGTCACGACCAGGGACTCGGTCATCTTCGCGAAGGGATACGGGGTGCGCCGGCTCGGGGAATCCGCCTCCATAGATCCGCAGACGATGTTCGCCATCGGGTCCGCCTCGAAGGCGTTCACCGGCGCCTCGCTGGCGATGCTGACCGACGACGGCAAGGTGACGATGGACGACCGCGTCACCGACCACCTACCGTACTTCGAGATGTACGACCCGTGGGTGACGCGGGAGATCCGGCTGCGCGACCTGCTCCTCCACCGGAGCGGCATGGAGCGCGGGGAGCTGGTGTGGTACAACACGTCGCGCTCGCGCGAGGAGGTCGTCCGCAGCATCCGCAACCTCGCCCCGACCACGAGCTTCCGTACGCGGTTCCAGTACCAGAACCTGATGTACATCACCGCCGGCGAGGTGGTGCGCGCGACGAGTGGGATGCGCTGGGATGACTTCGTGAAGTCGAGGATCTTCGGCCCCCTCGGCATGGAGGCTTCGAACACTTCCGTGCGCGACCTGGCCGGGCTCTCCAACGTCGCGCAACCGCACGCCGAGCTGGACAAGGTCGTGAAGGTCGTCCCGTACAGGAACATCGACAACGCCGGCGCCGCCGGTTCGATCAATTCCAACGTGATGGACATGTCGAAGTGGGTACGCCTCTGGCTCAACGGTGGCACCGCAGGCGGGACGCGCCTCCTGAGCGAACGAATGACGGGCGAGGCGATACGCTCCCAGCACACGATGGACGACCCGACGCTCTCCATGATGCTTGGCAATCCGGACTTCCCCGGCTACGCCTTCGGGTGGTTTGTCGCTGGCTTCCGTGGGAAGCGGCACATCGGCCACGGAGGCAACATCGATGGCATGTCGGCAATGGTCGGGTTCCTCCCGGACGACGGCATCGGGGTGGTCGTCCTCGCGAACATGAACCAGAGCGGGGTGACCATCCCCCTGATGAACTACTTCTTCGATCGGGCCCTCGGCATCGCGCCACGAGACTGGCCGGGCGAGTTCAGGAAGCGCGAGGATGGGTTCATGGCGGCCATGCAGGCCCGCGGCACCCCGACGGCACCAACGCCTGGCACCCGACCTTCCCTCGCCCTGGACCGGTACGCCGGCACCTATCGCCATCCCATGTACGGGACGGCGACGGTTCGCCTCGATGGCGGCAAGCTCGTCATCAGCTACGACCACAACCCCAACGGGATGGGGGATCTCGAGCACTACCAGTTCGATGCCTTCACGGCCACGATGCGCGACCCGATCCTCGGGAAGGCGCCCGTGACCTTCCGTGTCGGGCGCAATGCCACGGTGGAGTCGATGCACTTTCCCCTGATGGGCTCGGACGGCGAATGGATGCGGGCGGCACCGCGGTGAGCCAGGCCCCGCGCGCGGCCGTGGTGGGCGCCGGCATCATCGGCGCCTCGTGGGCAATCGTCTTCGCGCGGGCTGGCTGGCAGGTCCAGGTGTTCCTGCGACGACCCGCCGCGCGTGACGCCCTCCGCGACCGCATCTGGCGCACGGCATCCGCGTCGCGCATGGTGACGCCGGAGGTCACGCCGGAAGACGTGGTCGATCGGGTCACCGTGCACGACTCGTTAGGGTCGGCGCTGGCCGGTGTGTCCTGGGTGCAGGAATCGATCGAGGAGTCCCGGGATGCCAAGGCGGCGCTCTTTGCCGCGATGGACCCGCTCGCACCGTCGGAGGCCATCCTCGCCAGCTCGACGTCGTCGATTGGCGCGTCATTGTTCACCGAGTCGCTGGCGGGACGTCATCGCTGCCTGGTGGCGCACCCGGCGACGCCACCGCACCTGCTCCCGGTGATCGAGATGGTACCCACCCCCTGGAGCGACGCCACGACCGTCGAGCGGGCGTTCGGGATCATGCGCGACGTCGGGCAGGTGCCGGTCCTCGTGCGCCGCGAACGCCCGGGGTTCGTGATGAACCGCCTGCAGGGAGCCCTGCTCACCGAGATGTTCGCCGTGGTACGCGACGGGCTCATGTCGCCGGCCGATGTCGACGCCCTCATCCGCGACGGCTTCGGACTGCGCTGGGCCTTCCTCGGCCCGCTCGCGGGTGTGGACCTCAACGCTCCCGGCGGGATCGCCGACTACCTCGCACGATACGGCTTCATGTTCGAGCAGGCCGCGCGGGAGCGCGGCGCGACGGAGCCGGTGGTGACGCCGGAGCTGGCGGCGACACTCCACGCCGCCATGCGCGAGCGTGTCCCGCTGGCCGCGCTTCCCGAACGTGTCGCCTGGCGCGACACCATGATCTCGGCCCTCCGCGCCATGCGTGCGACCCTCGACGAGGGCGCCTAACGCGCGAGTCGCACCAACTGGTCGAACGCCGGGTCGGTGCTCCCCCCCGTG
>WBZL01001910.1_pt1 | contig 20811 bp, 20 predicted proteins | sample 5204291 | NCBI WGS metagenome assembly WBZL01 (sample SAMN12344345, study PRJNA552823) | activated sludge metagenome | biome: Activated sludge suspended growth; feature: Nitrification reactor; material: Wastewater; isolation source: activated sludge from nitrification reactor of wastewater...
CGGCTGTTGGTCGGCCCGGCCGTTGCAATGAGCTGTTTCAACTGCTGCATGGCGGGCGACTGCCCGATCAGTTCGAATTTTCTCTCTACCTTGGTGCGGAGGGTGCGATTTTCCTGCTCGAGCCGATGTTGGTCCAACGCATGCTTGACCCGCAGGGTCACGTTTTCGAGCGAGAGCGGTTTTTCAATGTAGTCGTAGGCCCCCAGCTTAATCGCTTTGACCGCCGTCTCAATCGAGCCATGTCCGGACATCATCATGACTTGGGTGTTCGGAACCAATTCACGCAAGCGCCGCAAGGTCTCCAGTCCGTCCATCTCGGGCATCCAGATATCGAGCATCATGAGCTCCGGCGGACTCGTTGCGCACAATTTGAGCGCCTCGACGCCGCTTTTGGCCACACTCACCTCATACCCTTCATCCTCCAGAATGCTGCTCAAGGAATTCAGGATGGACACTTCATCATCGACAATCAGAATCGAGGCAGACATAGACGCTCCCGTTAGACCGGCAACTCGAACGTAAACAAGGCCCCCTTGGGTTGATGATTCCCCGCGTGAATCTGACCGTCGTGATCCGTCACGATCCGGCGCACGATCGCCAACCCCAGGCCCGTCCCCGTTTTCTTCCGCGAGAAGTAGGGCACGAACAGCTTTTCCTGATCCTCCGGGGCGATACCGGTCCCCTCATCGGCCACGGTGACCACGGCGCGGCGTTGCTTCGTATCGTACCGGGTCGTGATCCACAATCGCCCCTTGTGATTCATGGCATGGATGCCGTTGTCGCACAGATTGACGAACACCCGTTTGATCTGTTCACGGTCGAAATTGAACGGCGGCAGATCGGGATCGAGCGACACCACACACACGACCTCCCGATGGGCGCTCTCATACAACGCCACGACTTCCTTCACGACATCGTCGAGGGAGTTCATCGTCATGTGCGGGGCGGGCATCCGGGCGAATTTTGAGAACTCATCGAGCATCTGCTTGAGGCTGCCGACCTCATTGATGATCACCTGGGTGGACTCATCGCAAATCCGGTCGAAGTCGGGCGCCTTGTCCTGGAATTTCTTCCGCAGCCGCTGGGCCGACAGCTGAATCGGCGTCAAGGGGTTCTTGATCTCATGGGCGATCCGTTGCGCGACTTCCCGCCAGGCCGCCGCCTTCTGCGCTTTGATCAACTCCGACAGGTCTTCGAAGATCACGACGAACCCGAGATCTTTGTTCGACTCGTCCCGCATCCGCGAGCAATGCACGCCCATGGTCAGGAACCGTCCCTGCAAATCCAACTGCCCTTCCAGCGCAATGTTATCCCGCTGGTCGGCCAGCATGCGGTCGTACACGGACTGAAACAGATCGAGCTTGTACTCCTTGAACACCTCGTTGGCGGATCGCCCGCGAAACCGGTCGGCCCATAAGCCCAACATGCGCTCCGCCGAGGGGTTAAAGGTGGTGATGATGCCCTGCCGGTCGATGGACAACACCCCCGCGGCAATGGTATCGACCACCGTCTCGATATAGGCGCGCCGTCGATCCAGCTCGAGATTGGATTGGCGGAGCGATACGTTCGCTTCTTCCACCTTGCTCTTGCTGCTTTGCAAGTCGGCCGTCATGCGATTGAAGGATTCGACCAGGGTGCCGATTTCGTCCGTCGCCTTCGCCTCGATGCGGACCGACAAATCCCCCTGCGCAATCGCTTCAGTCGCCTCGGCCAATCGTTGAATCGGCACCGTAATACCCCGCGCGACGTAGAAGCCGAACCAGGTGGCGCTGAACAAAATCATCACGGTGATGACCGCGACCAACAGATAGGCGCCGGCCTTGATGGGGTTTTTCATCGCCTTCATCTGTTTATACTCGGCGTATTGCCGGCCGATGCTCTCCATCTTGCCGAGCAGCGATTCCGGCACATAGGCATCCACCACCACCACACCGTCGATCTCCCCCCGGCGCACACTCGACGCGATCGGTACACCGGCCCTCACCAGCCGACCGGTCTGCGCTTCTTGCACCGACGTCAATTCCTGCTTGCCGTTGATCACCTGCAACACCAGCTGGCCGATCGGCAGATCGAGCACCGCCACCGGCACCTCGGGATCCAAGGCTTTCGTCAGGGTCTCCATTTTGGAGGAAAACACTTCGATGCCGGCCGTGGCATATTCCGTGCGTTTTCTGGCGATCGCCGCGACGAGCAGATCGCGCTGCTCCGGCAGCAACAACTCTTCACGGAAAATCTCATGACTGATGGCCCGGGCGCTGTTGATGGCCAGCGACACGTGCCCCGCATGGTGCATGCGCGCGACCTCATAGGAGTCCTTCATCACATGTTCGATCTGGTCGTTAAACCAGACATCGACGGCTTTATTGACCAATCCGCTGGCGACCAGCGCCAGCAGCACCGTCGGAATCAACGAAAAGCCGATGAAGGCTGCCACTAACTTCGCCCGAAACCCGGATCCCACGAGGCGATGCCGACGCTCGAAATAGGCTTTGATAAGGTTGCGCGAGAGGAGCAACGTCAGGACGACGAAGCCGATCAGATCAAGATTGACCAACAGCAACACAAAGGCATAGCCGGTGCTGGGCAGGAACGAGTCCGATTCCTCCCCGAGCGGAACGGCCATTTGCGCATAATAGAAGGTCAGGGCGAGGCAGGGGAGCAGCAGGATCAGGACGATCCACACGGGCCGGACATGGCGCTTGCGCCGCTCGTGCTCGAGCGATGCGGGCGTGGACGGCTCTGGTTCGCGCAGCACCCCCGGAGGGAGGAGCTTGGTCATGTCCGTCGACTCAGGCATCGCGGCTACTCCGGCTTAGTCCCGATCTGTGCGGGTCTGTCACACTATAACGAATTCCTTGGAGAGTCTCAAAAATCGAACCAGACCGATCGGTCGCGCAGAACAAGGCTCGGCGCCAGAGACACGCATGCAAGGGAGAGACGGAACCAGCGAGAGGATAGGCGGCCGGGCCCCAGACGCGCACACAGGATTCGGTCACAGGTTACGGGGTATGGATCGATGGTTTCCCGGAGGTCAGGCTGACGAATTTCATCCTCAAGGCATAGAGCATGTCCTTCATAACCACCTGCTCGTCCGACGTGAGGTTGCCGCGCGTCTTCTCTTCCAACATCGACAGGAGATCGATGATTTCCTTGGCCTGCGGAAGGTTCAACGGCATCGACGGTTGCTGGGGATCCAGTTGCTCTCCCATCAGCATCAACGCCGAACTTCCCATGGAAATCACAAAGGATGAAAAGTTAACCGGCAGATGTCCGGCATGCCCATGGGCATCAGTCTGATGCGCCTCGGCCGGCGCGGCTTCGGGGGCAGAAGGCTTGGGGGCCGCTGCTGCCTGAGGCGCTTCTTCCCCTCGTCCGCGACGGTCGCGGATGACGAACCCCTGTTCCTGCTCTTCCCCCATACCGTTCCTCCGATGACAGAACCGTGAATGCCGGCGCGTACCCTACCATAGGCCTTGAAGGCGCGCAAGGCAGCAGGCCCCGTTGAAGGCCGGATCAAACTCGGTTAGAGTGGCGCCACAAAAGGAATTTTGCATGTCCGCACGTTTCGATGAAGTTGTCCGTATCATGGCCCGGCTCCGGGCGCCCGGCGGGTGCCCCTGGGACCGGAAACAAACCCATGAGTCTCTCAAACCCTACCTGATCGAGGAAACCTACGAGGCCCTCGACACCATCGATCGAGGCGATTTTCCCAAGCTCACGGAAGAACTGGGAGACGTGTTGCTGCAGGTCTTGTTTCACAGTCAGATCGGCACGGAAGCAGGCACCTTCACCATGGAAGACGTGCTCGAGCAACTTGCCGACAAGTTGGTGCGCCGCCATCCACACGTGTTCGGCGAGGGTGCGGCCGAAATCGCGGCCCTCAATTCCGATCAAGTAGTGCATCGTTGGGAAGACATCAAACGGGCCGAGCGGAAACAGGCAGGCAAACCGGACTCTGTCCTGCACGACATCCCGAAAGCCTTGCCGGCCTTGCTGCGTGCCTACCAAACCCAGGTACGCGCGGCGCGGGTGGGATTCGACTGGCCGGACAGTCCGCAGGGGCTGGCTGCCGTCCTCGACAAAGTGGAAGAAGAGATCCGGGAGCTGCGCCATGCTATCCTCGACGCATCGCCTCTCGCGCAGACGGCGTCCGCTCCCGCAGTGACCCCGACGGCGGCCATCGCGGCCGAACTGGGAGACCTGCTGTTCTCACTGGTCAACGTGGCAAGGCATCTCAAGGTGAACCCTGAGGAGTCCTTGCGACTGGCCACGAATCGCTTCACGACCCGCTTTCAGTTCATTGAGCAGGAGGCCACACGGAACGGCCGCACCGTGCAGGGCCTGACGCCGGCGGAAATGGATGCCTACTGGAATGCCGCCAAGCAGTGGGAATCGCAGGGGCAGGCCGAGGCGAAGCCTACGCCGACCCCATCAACCACGCAGACAGATACCGCCTCATGACGACCGACAAGAATCCATACGAAGAAGGCAAACGCGCGGGGCTCCATCCGCTCCTCGTGCTCTTCGGCGCCATCCTGATCATGTGGCTCCTCATCAATCTTGCCGTGCCCAGCGGCAAACAGAAACAGGCGACCGGCCCGGAGATTTCGCAGGTCGTGATCGAAGATCCCGATGCGGCACCGGTGATGTACAAGGTTCACGCGACGTTGACGGAATTTAATGCCGTGAGTATCGTGGTGCCGGCGCAGGTCACGACCAGTCAAGTCGTCGGGCTGTTGAAACGATTCAAGGACGCCCGGTTGGATCAGAGTCTGCCGTCCATGCTTCCGGCCACCAGCCCCGGCCACAAACTCGGCGACCAGGCCGTCGCCGATCTCTACATCTTTTCAGACCCGAAATATGCCACACCGGAAGTCGTCGGAACCTTGGCGCGCGGCGCCCATGCTCCGGGAAACCTCTACCCGCAGGCGATTCCATTCGAAGAAGCGATGGAACAGGTGCGCGGCCACTACCGTATCGACCTGAACGATACGAGCAATCCCGACACCGGGGCCATCGGATTTGCCGACGAATCCGGCGTGCATAGCAAACACTATCGACGCATTTTTTAAGCGCCTCAGCCGAAAACCCGCTCCAGGAACGCCTTCGCTATCCCCAGCCCCATGAGGATCGGCAAAGATGCCCCTAGGGGTTTTCATCTTCTACCGCCTATTGTGGTCTCCTGCATGCTTACCCCAATGCCTAAAACTTGTGCAGGCTGCTCAAGGGCCGTTCAGCTGAGGGCCTGGGACGGCACCGAAGCCGATATGCACATGCTTATCCACAGATTCTGTGCGTGGAGGGGATGCGCGTGGCAGGCGCACGGACGCGAAGAAATTAGGCCCCGAGGCCGATCGTCTGTTTGATCTCGGCTCGCAGAGCCTCCTGCTCGGTTTGAACCCAGGCATCGAGCTGCGGAAAGTGATGGGCGAGCGGACCCGTGAAGGGTGGGACCAAGACGTCGGCGCGGTCCTTCAACCAGCCTTCGGCCTCAGCGATCCGTAGCTTCTCATCCCCGATCTTGCGCGAGAGCAACTTGTTCAGCATCAGCTGTTGGCCCGGACTGCCGGTGACCGTGCCGAGAAGCTTGGTCTTCACATAGTCCAACTCCTCGGCCAGGGCGATCTTCACACGAACCGCATGGGTCGCCGCCCAGGTGGCCCGTTGAATGGAATAGTCATACGAAAACACCGGCTCCCTCGGCTCACGGAACGGGCCGGCCACATTGGAGATCACTAACTGGTCGTTGAGCATGTCCGCATGTCCTCTCTCATCTCACTCATCATGATTCCGACCTGTTGGTCACAGTCGACTGCAGATAACGAAGCGTCCGGGCTGCCGTCTCTGTCCCGTCCCTGATGCAATCAGGCAAACCCACGCCCCGATACCCGGCGCCTGTGATCGTTAACCCGCCGAATCGAGACACCGCCGCCTCCAGCTGAGTCAGTCGGTCGAGGTGCCCGATCGTATACTGCGGCATCGCTCGATGCCACCGGTTCACCTCCACGTACTGCGGGGTCGCGTGGAGTCCGACAATCGACGCCAATTCGTCTCGCACGCAGCGCACCAGCGCCTCGTCGTCCCGCTCTAAGATCGCCTCCCGCCCAACACCGCCGAGATAACAACGCACCGAGACCTCGTCCGGGGGCGCACGGTGGGGCCACTTGATCGAGGTCCACGTCGCGGCAATCAAATCACGCCCCTCGACCCGTGGGACGACAAAGCCAAACCCTTGCAAGCTGCGTCCGACCGCCGCGGCCGGATAAATCAGAGAAATCGTTGCCGTTGACGCGTACGGAATGGTCTCCATTAATCCGGCCGCCAGGGGACTGAGGGGCCGAACGAGATCGGCACTGACGTAAGCCGGCGTCGCCAACACCAACGCCTCCGCCGACAACGCGGTTCCATCAGAGCAGATCACATCGTACATCCAGCGGCCGGCCTGATGCGACCGAACCCGCACCGCCTCTGCTTGTATCCCGGACTTCAGCACGCCGCCGGCCTGCTGAATCCGTGCCGTCATCCCCGCCACCAGATCCGCCAAGCCATTCTTCAGCGTCACAAACATCGTATGCCGCGGTCGACCGTCGGAGACGGTCTGTGCACGGGCCCGGCGAGCCGCCATCATGCCGCGAATCACACTGCCATGGGTCTGCTCCAATTCGTAGAATCGAGGGAAGGTTGCACGGAGACTCATCTGCTCGGCATCGCCGGCATAGATACCGGCCATCAAGGGCTCCATGACTCGCTCGCAGGCGTGCCGCCCGAACCGGCGACGGAAAAAGGCGGCCAGCGACTCGTCGTCCGTCGAACGTCGCGGCGGGATCAGCACGTCGCAGCCCATGCGGGCCAAATCCATCCAGGACAAGAGCCCGCTGCGAAAGAACGGGCCTAACTGCGATGGGGTAAAGGTCACCAGCCCTTCCGGCAACTCATGCAACTGCCCGCCCCTGAGGACGCTCGCCTTTTTCTCAACCGGGTTGGTGTCGATCAGCTGCTCTGCAAGCCCCAGTCGTCGGCAGAGATCCATTCCCCAAGGCTTCTGGGACAGAAACGAGTCAGGCCCGGCCTCCATCACCCACCGTCCGACTCGATGGGTCACGATCTTGCCGCCCCAGACCGGCGCCGCATCAAGGATAATGCAGGAAAGCGGCAGGTCGGCGGACGCGGCCTGTTCCAGCAGGGCAAACGCCGTGGAGAGGCCCGAGATGCCTCCACCGACAATGATGACTGACTTAGGAGTGCGCGCCACAGGTAGTGCCGCTAATGAACCAGCGACGACTCGTGCGCCTCCACCACCGACGTCAGGATGTCGATCAGCGGAGCCGAGGCGTTCAGCATGGGTATTCGTTCCAGTTGCAGGCCCTGGGCCCGTGCCAACTGGGTGAGCTCGATATCAATGTCGTACAATGTTTCCACATGGTCGCAGAGAAAACCGATCGGCGCCACCAGCACATGTCGATGCCCTTCGCGGGCCAAGGCCTCCACCGTCTCCTCGACCGACGGCCCCAACCAGGTCTCCCCGGAACGCCCCTGGCTTTGATAGGCGAAGCGTGTCGGTTGCCCGCCGAGCTGCGTAACGACCGCCTGGGCGGTGCCGCGGACTTCCTCGGGATAGGGATCCTTCATGGCGACCACGCGCTCCGGCAGACTATGAGCCGTCAACAACACCGGCACCTGCCCGCGCACGTCCTGAGGAAATCGGTCCAGGGTCCGTCGGATATTGTCGACGATCGCGGCGATCAGCAACGGATGGCGATGCCAACTGGTGACGAAACTGATCGGGGTCTCATCGCCCAAGGCAGCCCGCGCGTCATCCACCTTCTTCACATAGGCCCCGATACTGAGGGAAGAGTATTGCGGCGCCATGCAGAGCCCGACAATCCGCTCCGGGCAGTCCTTCAATAACTCGGCGTAGGCGTCCTTGATAAAGGGATGCCAATGCCGCAACCCGACGTAACATCGGTACCGCGTACCGCCCGAGTCGTTCAACCGCCTCTCCAGGGCTGCGGCAACCTCGCGCATGATCCCTAACACAGGAGATCGTCCACCGGTCATCCGATAGCGGGTTCGGATTTCCTCCACCAATTCGGGAGAGGTCGGTCGCCCACCCCGGACATCCATGAGATACGGCTCGACGTTCTCCAAACAATCGGGCCCACCCATGGCCATCAGCAAGAGGGCGATTGGGGGTTGGGATGCAGACACACTGAGCTCCAGCCCTACGTCTGATTATGTTTTGCTTAATCGATGGACGAGATCGATCGTGGCCGCGACATGCTCCACGGGCGTATTGGGGAGAATCCCATGTCCAAGATTGAAAATGTGCCCCGGACGGCCTCCTGCCCGACGGAGAATGTCCGCCACTCGCCGCTCGATTTCAGGCATCGGCGCAAACAGGGCTACCGGGTCCAGGTTTCCTTGCACCGCTCGATCGTGCCCCACCATGGCCCAAGCCTCATCGAGAGGAATACGCCAATCGATGCCGATCACATCACCGCCCGCCTGTCGCATCGACTTGAGGATGGCCGTCGTCCCCGTGCCGAAATGAATGAGCGGCACCCCTTCATGTTTGAGGCCGTCGAAAATCAATTGGACGTGCGGCATGACATACTCGGCATAGTCGCCGGCCGACAGGCAGCCGACCCAACTATCGAACAACTGCACGGCCTGCGCGCCGGCTTTGATTTGACGACGAAGATAGCCGGTGATCACTCGCGCGAATGTATCCATCAGGCGGTGCCAGACTTCGGGCTCGCCATACATCATCTGCTTCGTATGGATGTAGTTGCGAGAGCTGCCGCCCTCGATGGCGTAGCTCGCCAGCGTAAACGGAGCCCCGGCGAACCCGATCAGCGGCACCCGGCCGGCCAACGTTTTGCGGGTGAGGCTGATGGCATCCATGACGTATTGCAGACCGCCGTCATCCATGACCTTGAGACGGTCCACGGCAGCGCGATCTCGAACGGGATTGTGAATGATCGGCCCTTCCCCCTCGGCAAACTCCAGAGACAGCCCCATCGGCTCAAGCGGCAGCAAAATGTCGGCAAAGATAATGGCCGCATCGAGGTCGAACCGGTCGATGGGCTGCATGGTGACCTGGGCCGCCAATTCCGGCGTCTTGCATAATTCAAGGATGGAGTGTTTTTCCCGGAGGCGTCGATACTCGACCATGTATCGACCTGCCTGGCGCATGAACCAGACCGGCGTACAATCAACCGGTTCGCGCCGGCACGCTTTGAGAAATCGATCATTCATAGTGGGGCGCATTGTAGAGGGGCAGTCCGAACAGAGTCAAACAATCTCACGCCCGAAACGACGGAGCGGCCCTCCGCACCAGCACGCAGTCCCGACTCCGATCGCCGCTCGTGTACAAACCTCCTGTGACAGGGTATAAAAATCTCACGACATTTTCCTCCTGATCCGTGTATACTGGCTCCACGTGTGTGAAAGCCCGAGTCTCTTCACTCACTGAGACACAATCCAGTGTCTTCAGCGGCCTGCCTCTCGCATCACTCGCAAGCGCCGCAAAGATGAAGTTCCGCGACTGCAACAGCGGCGCGACCCCTCGGTAACGCATCCTAGATTCGCACAACTGTGGAGGTGGCATGAGTAGTGATCTGCATCCGCTCACCTTACCTGACAATGGTGAGCTGTCCAAAACTGCCGAACAGCCTACGGAACAGGCCGCGAGCCCTTCACCCTGGCTGACCATCCTGCATTGGTTTGATTCATGGGCCGGCATCGAAAACATGAAGACTGATGCTGCCCCCGCCACCGTCGACTGGCTACGGGCCATTCCTCTCATCACGGTGCACTTGATCTGCCTCGGCGTGTTCATCGTGGGATGGAGCTGGGTCGCCGTAGGCGTCTGCGCCGCCTTCTACTTCATCCGCATGTTTGCCATTACCGGTTGGTACCATCGATACTTCTCACATCGTACCTTCAAGACCTCCCGAGCCTGCCAGTTCGCCTTCGCACTGCTCGGATCATCGTGCGCCCAACGTGGCCCTCTCTGGTGGGCCGGCCACCATCGGCACCACCACATCTACTCGGATAAGCCGGAGGATACCCATTCCGTGCGCCAGGGCGGATTCCTCTGGGCTCACATCGGCTGGATCAGCTCGAAGAAATTTTTTCCGCCGCGCCTGAAGAGCATCGGCGACTTCGCGAAGTTCCCTGAACTGCGCTTCCTGGATCGTTTCGACACACTGGTCCCTACCATCTGCGGGTTCGGCATGTTCGGTCTAGGCAAATTTCTGGAAGCCTATGCGCCAAGCCTCGGCACAAACGGTCCGCAAATGTTGATCTGGGGCTTCTTCGTCTCCACAGTCGCTTTGCTCCACGGCACCTGCACGATCAACTCGCTCTCGCATGTGTACGGATCTCAGCGCTACAAGACGGGGGACGACAGCAAGAACAACTTCATCCTGGCCATGATCACCCTCGGCGAGGGGTGGCACAACAACCACCATTACTATGCCGCCTCGACCCGCCAAGGCTTCTATTGGTGGGAAATCGACATCACCTACTACATGCTACGCGCGATGCAGGCGGTGGGCTTGGTATGGGATATCCGTGAAGTCCCGATGCACGTCCGGGAAGGTAAGAGTAAACTCGCCTAAAGAGATCCGGGGGGGCGGCCATTCAAGCCCGCCCCCTCTGTTCCGGCATTACACCCACTCCGACTCATCCGCCGCCGCAGACTTCCTCCCGTACAACCCCTTGAGCCGATCTCGAATCCCGCAGCTCACGGGATGAATCTCCGCCACCTCAGCCTCTGTCGCAATCCACGCATCCTCCGGAGCCAGCTCAATCCGGTAGTGATTTTTCTTCATCGAGAACCACTCGATATAGGGATGCGGCACCAAATGCGGGTGCGGATCGAAGGAAATCAAACTGGCATCCCCGATCTGAGGGATCTCGACATCCCCCAGCACCTGCCCGGCGAGGTCCTCATCGGCAAACCGGCTGTTCTTGAAGCGAATCACCTTGCCGGCAATCTCCCCGCGGCAATTCCCTGCCAGATACACATCGACCGGTCCCAACACCGCAAATGTGATTTGCCCGACCACCGTCCCGTCTTCCCGGTTATCGAGAAATCCCTCTTGCACCCACCGGCTATTCCCGAACTTCTGCGCCACGTTCCCCTCCATCAGGATCCATCGTCACAGGCTCCCCCCGCGCCGCGATCCCCTCACCTGTCACCCATGAACCGAGCAAAACCCCACCAAGAATCATCACACTGCCAAACCACCCCTGGGCATCCAGGGTTTCGCCCAAGAAATACCAGGCCATCCAGGCCGCCACAGCCGGCTCCGCGGCAAACAATAGTGCGACTTGCTGGGCCGGCAAGAGTTGCTGCGCCCACATCTGCACCCCGAATGCACCGGTCGCCAGCACCCCGGTGACCACGAGCCCGACCACCAGCACTCGGCTCGGTTCGAACATGGCCGGCGTCGGATGCTCCCACCACATCGCCCCCAACATGGCCACCGTCATTATCACCAGTTGCCAGGCGAACAACGACACGGCATCGGTCACTCGCGTATACCGCTCCAAACACACGATGTGCGCGGCAAACGCCGCCGCGCTGCCCAACGTCAGCAGATCTCCAAGGTTGGCGGAGGCTGTGGGTTTAACTAAAAACCACAGCCCGATTAGCGCAATCCCGTTGGCCCCCCACGTATGCAGACCCAGCCTGCGGAGATAGAGGGGCACGAACACGACGTATAGCACGGTAATGAATGCCGAGTTCGAGGCCGTCGTCAGATGCAAGCCCACCGTCTGCAGCACATAGCCGAGAAACAGCCAACTGCTCGCGATCAGGCTCATCCGAACCATGTCGGCATTCCACGTCAGTTCGCGGCGCATGAGCAGGAGCACCGTGAACACCACCAACATGCCGAGGAGAAACCGCAGAAAGAGAAACGACAACGGGGAGATTTGGTCGAGCGCGGCCTTCGTGGCCGGAAACGTTGCCCCCCACACAATGGTTGTGAGGAGCAGCGCAAGTTGAGGCATGGTCAAGCAGCAGAACGTGATGAATGCTGAGTTATGAGCGTTGCATTACACGCAGTGAGGAAATCGACCGGACCCGATCTGCACACTCAGCACTCCAGAAGCGGCACGTCCAACTGAACGCGGTGATTATGGTTTGCAGAGCGCACACTTGCGCTCGTCGCTGGCCCCGGCTTGCTCCATGGCCGCCAATGCACGCTCCTTGTCCGGGTAATCGAACCAACCGCCTTCCCAAAAGTCGCTGCTGGAGACGCTGGACGGCACTTCCGAACAGCGATCCCGGTGCAGTGTCACTCGATCGATCGCTCGTGCAATATGAATCCAATAGACCATGGTACCCCGTCGGATTCCGCCGTTTTCACCGTCAGACTGCAACCCTACCACGCACCTCGCGGGCAGAGCAACGCGCGGAAATCATCGCATCCGCAGCGGCCCTGTGAGGGCAATGAGCATGAGATTATGGGATTCCACCAGCAGGTGGCGTTAGGGCAGGAGCTGCCACTCGTCCTTCTCGATCACAGTCTTGACGCCGCTTTCTAGTTTCTTGACGTCCTTATCCTCGAACAACCGCATATACCGTTCGATCCGGTCCGGATCGTCGATCCGCTCCTCCTGCATGACACCGCCGCTACCTTTGTACTTTCGAATTAACAGGGGCATTTCAACCGCTCCTCTAAATGTGGCTCGCGTTTCGACATAAAGTTTGGGTACAATAGTGCAAAGTTACGCATAGGGTCAAGCGTTTCCCTACAGAGAGCGAAACCTTCTCCCCTTATCCAAGGAGTCGGCCATGCCGGTCTACGAATATCGCTGCGAACAATGTACTCACCAGTTCGAAGCCACCCAGTCCATGCACGCCCGACCGGAAGATACGGTCTGCCCCCAATGCAACAAGATCGGCGCCACCCGAATGCTGTCCTCGTTTGCCTCGAAGGTGAAGGGCAGTCACAAGCCCGGATTCGAAGAGATCAAGGCCTACGACATGCTCAATGAACGTATGGATCGGTTCTCGAAGCTCCCTCCCGCCATGGGCAAGCGAGTGGATATCACTCCTGAAATGATGGCGGGCGCGGTCACACCGACGGAAGGCACGCCCCCGTAAACGCCGCAACGCCTTACGACCGCCCCGACCGCCGCGTGGTTTTTCACGGTCGGCGACCGGGGCCCGGAGCAACCACTCAAAGCCGCAAGGAGAGTCGTTCAGCATGGGCTCCCGCATCAGTGGATTGTTTTTCGCCTCCTTACTACTCTTCAGTGCGCTGCCGGCTTCGGCCGAGGTGGCCGGGTCGATGGTGATTGCGGGTCACGGCCCAGAACAGCGGGTTATGGAGTCCCTGGCGCATGCCTTCGAAAAAGCCAATCCTCGCGCCTACATCGACGTCGTCTGGGACGACAAATCCAAACCGCTCGAGATGGTGAAAGCCAAACAGGCCGACATCGCCGTGACGGGAACCTCCGAGAACGGATTCCGGTCGGTCCAGATTGCCTGGGATGGCATTGCGATCATGATCCATCGGTCGAATTTCATCAAAGCAGTGAGCAAACAAGAAGTCGCCGAGCTCTTTTCCGGCAAGTACAAATTCTGGGCCGATTTAGGCGGGCCGGACACCAAGATCCTGCTGCTGGACCGCCCACGCAATGAAAACAACCGCGACGCGTTCGAGCAACTGCTCGGCATTGCCGGCAAGATTCCCGACACGACCAAAGTCGTCGCGAAGGATGAAAAAGTCATCAAAACGGTGGCCGGCACGCTCCCGCCCAACTCGGCCGTCACCTATCTGTCCCTCGGCCAGGCGTTGGAGGCCGTGGCCTCCGGAGTGCCTGTTCGCCTGCTCCCGGTTGATACGGTCGAACCAGAAACGCCTACCGTCAAAGACGGTCGGTATCCCCTGCGTCGGCCGGTGCTACTGTTGTCGAACAGCGAGCCGGACCCGCTCGTTGAAGCGTTCGAACAATTCGCGCTGTCGGACGCGGGACAAAAGATTCTTAGCGAGTCCTATACACCACTTCCCAAGACGTCATCTCCATAATAGGAGGCTTTTATGCGCACTGATCTTCCCCTGTTCCTCGGTTTTGGGCTGACTGTAGGGCTGATTGCCGCCATCGTCGCTCCGGGGCATGCCCAGGAAGGGGCCATGGTGGAAGGCGCCGGATATACGATGTTCAACACCGAATCCATCAAGGGATCTGATACCTCCAAGCTCGAAAAAGATCCGGTCTGCGATCGCTCGAAGCGCCCCTCCATCGGCAAGGTGGAACCGGATGAAGCGAAACCCGGCGATAAAATCGTGATCAAAGGCGAAAACTTCGGCAGCAAGGAATGTTTTCATGGCGTGACCTTCAGCGCCGCGCCCAAGGACAAGATCGACTATCAATTCGTGAACGAGACGACGATCGAGGCCGTCGTGCCGGACGCCAAAGCGGGCATGTCCTTCATCATCGTGGTGGCCGGTGGCGGCAGTGCGCAATCGAAGCCACTCCTCATTCACGCCAAGTAAACACGCTCTGGGGCAGGAGGCCATCCTCCTGCCCCCCGCCCCCTGCTCGAAGGCCTCGTTTTAGCCTCGTTCGTCTCGACAACTCTCCTGACCCTGTGCTAGGTTACGCGATCTTTTTGGAGGCGACCCGGAGGTGAGCTACGGCTCCAATCCTCTCGTAATCCCATCATGTTCCGGAAGATCCTTGTTGCCAACCGTGGCGAAATCGCCATGCGCATCATCCGAGGCTGCCGCGAGCTCAACATCGCGACGGCGGCGATCTATTCCGAGGCCGACTCTTCCGGCATCTATGTCAAGAAGGCCGATGAGTCCTATCTCGTAGGTCCCGGCCCCGTCAAAGGCTTCCTCGACGGTAAACAAATTGTGGAGATTGCGAAGCGCATCGGCGCCGATGCGATCCATCCCGGCTACGGATTCCTCTCCGAGAACGCCAAATTCGCACGACTCTGCCATGCCTCCGGAATTACGTTCATCGGGCCTTCGCCCGAAACCATCGACCTCATGGGCAGCAAGGTCAAGGCTCGGCAAATCGCCCAGCAGGCAGGCCTCCCGATTGTTCCCGGCACCGAAGGGGGCGTCACGAACGTCGAGGACGCGTTGGACTTCGCCCGCCGCATCCATTATCCAGTCATGATCAAAGCCAGCGCCGGGGGCGGAGGTCGCGGTCTGCGGGTGGTCCGGTCCGACCAGGAACTGCGCGAGAATATGGGAGTCGCCTCGCGTGAAGCCCTGGCGGCATTCGGCGACGGCAGCATCTTCATCGAGAAATATATCGAGCGCCCGCACCATATTGAGTTCCAGATCCTGGGCGACAAGCACGGCAACATCATCCACCTCGGAGAACGGGATTGCTCGATCCAGCGCCGCCATCAGAAATTGATCGAAATCGCCCCGTCACTGGTCTTGACGCCGAAACTCCGCGCACAAATGGGCGAAGCGGCCATTGCCATCGCGAAAGCCGTAAACTACGACAACGCCGGCACCGTGGAATTCCTCCTCGACCACGAGGGGCATTTCTACTTCATGGAAATGAACCCGCGCCTGCAGGTCGAACACACCGTCACCGAACAGATCACGGCGATCGACATCGTCCGCAATCAAATCTCCATCGCGGCGGGGAAGCCGCTGGACATCCGGCAGAAGGACGTCACGTTGCAGGGGCATGCGATTCAATGTCGCATTAATGCGGAAGATCCCCGCAACAACTTCATGCCCTGCACCGGTACCGTCACAGCCTATCTGTCGCCCGGCGGCATTGGGGTTCGCATCGACGGCGCCGTCTACCGCGATTACATAATCCCCCCGTATTATGACGCGCTGCTGGCAAAGCTTACCGTGCGGGGACGGACATGGGAGGAAACGGTCAGCCGGATGCGCCGCTCGCTCGAGGAATACGTGCTGCGCGGCGTGAAGACGACCATTCCGTTTATGAAGAACGTCATGATGGAGCAGGACTTCCAGGCCGGGCGGTTCGACACCTCGTATCTGGACACACATCCGGACCTGTATCAATACGAAGAATCCGAGGAGCCCGAGGACCTGGTGCTGGCGATCTCTGCAGCAATCGCCGCCTACGAAGGACTCTGACCTCCCAGCCACCAGGCAGCACCACCTCAACCCTGTTACGCGAGCGATTCCGCCGCCCCGAGGCCGTCAGCATGGCAACGAAAAAGACCAAGAAAGCCGCCCCCAAGAAAAGCCCCGCGAAGAAAGCGCCGGTGAAGCCCAGCCGAAAGACGGCCGTCCGGGCCGATCGCTCGTTGCACCCGACAAATCCAGACGTTCGCCTAGAAGCCGCGCCGGGGAAGAAAGTGTTGTTGACCGATGTCGCCTTCCGCGACGGACATCAATCCCTCCTGGCCACAAGAATGCGCACGGAGGATATGCTGCCTATCGCCCAGAAACTCGACACCATCGGCTACTGGTCGCTGGAGGTCTGGGGCGGGGCGACATTCGACACCTGCCTCAGGTTTCTCAAAGAAGATCCCTGGGAACGCCTCCGTGCGCTCCGGGAAGCGATGCCGAACACCAAGTTGCAAATGTTGCTGCGCGGACAGAATCTTGTGGGCTACCGGCATTATGCCGACGACGTACTCGACAAGTTCATCGAACGGTCGGCGGCCAACGGCATCGATGTCTTTCGTATTTTCGATGCCCTCAACGACGTGCGCAATCTGGATCGGGCCATCCGCGAGGTGAAGGCCTGCGGCAAACATGTCGAGGCTACAATTTGTTATACCGTGAGCCCAGTCCACAGCATCGATCGCTTCGTGTCCATGGCCAAGCAATTGGAAGACCTGGGGACCGATACCCTCTGTATCAAAGACATGGCCGGACTACTCGCGCCGCTGGATGCCTACCATCTGATCCGTCGGCTCAAAAAGGCCGTGCGGGTGCCGATCCACCTGCATAGCCACTACACCTCGGGTATGGCCTCCATGTCCGCGCTGATGGCGATCATGGGCGGCCTCGACATGCTGGACACGTCCGTCTCCCCGTTGGCAGGCGGCACCTCGCACCCACCCACCGAAACCTTGATCGCCAGCCTGCGGGACACGCCCTACGACACCGGACTGGACCTCCGGCAATTCGAGCCGATTACGGAACATTTCCGCAACGTCCGCCGCAAATATCGACAGTTTGAAAGCGACTTTACCGGCGTGGACGCCGAAATCCTCACCTCGCAGATCCCCGGCGGCATGTTGTCGAACCTGGCTGCGCAATTGGCCGAACAAAATGCCCTGGATCGCATGAAAGAGGTGCTCGACGAAGTGCCGCGTGTGCGGAAGGAAATGGGGTACCCCCCGCTCGTCACCCCGACCAGCCAGATCGTGGGCACGCAGGCGACGTTGAATGTGCTGACGGGTGAGCAGGGCGAACGCTACAAAGTCATTACCACCGAGACCAAGAACTATTTTCTGGGCTTGTATGGCCGTGCGCCAGGCCCGCTCGATAAGGGCATCATGGCTCGCGCCATCGGCGATGAAGAACCGGTGAAGGGCCGGCCGGCCGACCGGCTGGAGCCCGAATTCGAAAAACTCAAAAAAGATATGCCCCCGACGGCGACCACACCGGAGGATCAGCTCTCCTTCGCGCTATTCCCAGCCATCGCCAGGGATTTCTTCGAAGCCCGTGAACGGGGGGATCTCCATCCCGAACCGCTGGAGCCGGCCGAAGCGAAAGGCCCGGCTGTGGCGCACGATCTCCATCTCGCCCCGGCAGAATTCAACATCACCGTGCACGGCGAGAATTACCATGTCGTCGTCTCGGGATCCGGTCGCACGACCGACGGGCGCAAACCCTACTATATTCGCGTCAACGATCGTTTGCAGGAAGTGTCCCTCGAACCGCTCCAGGAAGTGCTCGCCGGAGTGCCGGAATCCCCGGAGGCCGGCGGCACGTCGAAGCCGAAACGGCCCAGGCCGACCAAGCCCGGCGATGTCGCTCCCCCCATGCCCGGTCGCGTCGTGAAAATCCTGGTGACCGAGGGCGCGCAGGTCAAGACCGGCGATCCGCTCTTGATCATCGAAGCCATGAAAATGGAAAGCCAGGTCCCGGCCCCGATGGATGGACGGGTCACGGCCATCTTGGCCGCTGAAGGGGACAACGTCAAAATCGACGAAACCGTCATCCAGCTGGACTAGCCGGTGATACGCGCGGCATCCCTCCTCCGCGCCACGAGGGTTTTGCCGCAGTCTGTCGCAGCCTGGGTCCTTGCGAGCCTGTTGATGAGTGGTTGCGCGGCGGCACCAGAGATCCCCCCCTTTTTCGACGCCATCCAACGGATCCCCATCCATACGGCCTCCGTGAACGGCCACCGCATTGCCTATCTGGACGAAGGCCAGGGTCCGCCGCTGATCCTGCTCCATGGATATGGCGGCTCCATGTGGCAGTGGGAATATCAGCGCCCCCTCACCGGACAATTCCGCGTCATCACGCCGGATCTCATCGGCTCCGGCCTGTCCGACAAACCGAACATTGATTACCGCCCCCAGGATCTGATCGACAGCATCGACGGCCTTATGGACAGCCTGAGCCTGCCGACCGCAACCCTTGTCGGCAGTTCCATGGGGGCCGGCGTCGCACTCGGGTTGGCGCTGACTCACCCTCAGCGGGTCGATCGGCTGGTCCTGATCGACGGATTCCCGGACCATGTGCGCGAACGCCTCGTCAGCCCGCTCATGCGACGCGCCGTCAACACGCGTGCGCCTGCCTGGCTGGCCCGCTTCGGCGCATCGCTGTTCGGAACCCGCGCGATGGAAGCCATGCTGAAAGAAATCGTCTACGACCATGCCCTTGTGACGCCGCTGGTGATCGACCGCTCCAACCGGAACCGGCAGAGAACAGACATGATCACGCCACTCCTGGCGCTCCGGGACAGCCTGCCGCTCTGGGAACAGCAATTCGCCACGCGACTCACAGAGATCCGGCACCCCACCTTGATTCTCTGGGGCGAACAGGATCGCCTCTTTCCCCCGCAGGTCGGTCGGGATCTGCAGGCCCTCATCCCCCAGTCGCGCTTCATCCTGATCCCCAACGCCGGCCATATTCCCCAGTGGGAGCAGCCGGAAGCCGTCAACCGGCTCATCACAGAATTCCTCCATCCTTGACAGAGCCGGTCACCGGCCATAGAGTGACAGACTGAACGATCGCCAGTCCTTCCCCTGTTCATGGAGACTCCCTATGCTGCCTCATAGTCCGTCGATACGACACGGTGCGCGCCTCTCCCGAGTTGTGGTCACACTCTTCTGCCTTGGACTCAGTGCCTGCGGCACCTTGCCGGGTCACGACAAGAGTGCGTTTTCCTACAAAAACATGCCGGTGGCCGACGGCAGCGCCGTGGCCGGTGAAGGCAACAACATCCTCTTCCAGGGCAAACCCTTGATGCTCACGGGCATGGGGGTCAAGGTGGGCGACAAGTTGCGCGACGTCAAACTGGCCCAGCCGGACCTGTCCATGATTCCCATCAACGAGACGAAAGGGAAGGGGAAGGTCCGTATCATCAGCATCGTCCCGTCGCTCGACACGAAGGTCTGTGAGCAACAAACCCACTATTTGAGCGAGAAAAACATGGGCCTGGACCGCATGGTCGAGCTCATCACGATCAGCATCGACACGCCCTTTGCGCAAAAGCGCTTTGCGGAGGAGGCGAAGATCGCGAACGTGACCTTCCTGTCAGACTATCGCGCGGCGGATTTCGGAAAGGCCCACGGCCTGCTGCTCAAGGACCTGCATCTCCTGAGCCGTGCCCTCATGGTGGTGGACAAGGACAATAAGGTTCGCTATCTCCAGATTACCCCCGAGCTGGCGCAACTGCCGGATCTGGAGGAAGCCTTCCGGTTCGCACGCACGTTGGTCACGGCGAGTTGAGGACGGCGTCCACCGTGACGTGTGGTTCGTCTCTCGCGAACGCAGAGAAACGCATCTGGCGAATGGCTTCGAGCACGGACATACAGGAGATATTCTCGATGAGGCCTGGGCTCTGTGGTCCGGCGAGATACGCTTCGCGCTTCACGACATACGGAGACTCATCGAAACATCATGGCCCACTATGATCTACTAGTGATCGGCACCGGTCCGGCTGGGCAGAAGGCCGCCATTCAGGCGGCCAAACTGGGCAAGAAAGTCGGCATCGTCGAACGGAAACGGGTCGTCGGCGGGGTCTGCACCAACACCGGGACCATCCCCAGCAAATCGCTTCGCGAAGCCGCGCTCTACCTCTCCGGATTCCATCAACGCAGCCTGTACGGCGCCAGCTACCGCGTCAAGCAGGACATCACCATGGCGGACCTGACCTTCCGCGCCAACCACGTCATCACCCGTGAAATCGAGATCATCCACAACCAGATGACGCGAAACAACGTCGATCTCTGTTTCGGAACGGCGTCCTTCCTCGATCCGCACCGGTTGCTCATCGAACGCCCGGACGACCGGATAGAACATACAGCCGACTATATTGTCATTGCGTGCGGCACCATCCCCGCCCGTCCCGCGCACATTCCGTTCGACGACCATACGATCATCGACACCGACGGCCTCCTGCAGCTGAAAGATCTCCCCAAGTCCATCACCATCATCGGCGGTGGCGTCATCGGCGCGGAGTACGCGTCGATCCTCGCGACCATGGGTATCCATGTCACCCTGATCGAACGCCGCCCCCGCCTCCTGGAGTTTGTGGACCAGGAAACCATCGAGGCGCTGCAGTATCACATGCGTAGCATCGGGGTGGTGTTGCGGTTCAATGAAGAAGTCGTTTCCGTCGACCGTACTGCCGGGCAACAGGTGATTGTCC
>WBZL01001911.1_pt1 | contig 20806 bp, 13 predicted proteins | sample 5204291 | NCBI WGS metagenome assembly WBZL01 (sample SAMN12344345, study PRJNA552823) | activated sludge metagenome | biome: Activated sludge suspended growth; feature: Nitrification reactor; material: Wastewater; isolation source: activated sludge from nitrification reactor of wastewater...
AGCCTCTCCGCGGCGAGAACGTAATTAACAAACACCGATTTCATCCACAAATAGAGTATTTGTTTGGCCGGTTCACGCCCGTAGAGCGTCGATCGGTAATCGAACTGCCTGAAGAATTCGCGGTACGGATCGCGTCCGTCAAATCGGCGGGCGATATCCGGCGCGATGATGCCGCCGAGCAGATCGAACTTTCCGGCGACGTACTCGAGCAGATGCGGCGGGAAAGCAAGACCCTGGCTCAACCGCGCAAGCCACGGCGACGTACGGGCGATACCGCGCTGAAGGCGGCTTTTCGGCAGCAGCATGCGCATCGCGATCCGCGCCCATTTACCCGGCCCGCCGGCATTTTCGGCGGAGAGCACCGCCTGGCTTGAAAAATCATATCCGGCAAAAAGCTCATCGGCACCCTCGCCGGCCAGAACGACCTTGTATCCGGCGTCGCGAACGTTCCGGCTGAGGCGGAACCGGGCGGCACCGTGGGCGTTGTAGTGGATCATTTCACCGCGCCAAACCGCCTCCTCGAAATCCTCTGCGAAATCGGCGGCCTTGACCGGCACGGGATGATAGTCGGCACCGGCAAAACCGGCCGTCAGACGCGCGCTTTCGGTCTCATTAAAATCGTCGTGATCGAAGGCGATCGTGAACGCGGTCAACGGCGAACTCGAGTACGTCGCCGCCAACCCGAGCACCGACGACGAATCGACGCCGCCGCTCAAATAACATCCGACCGGCACGTCCGCACGCATCCGCAACTGCACGGCTTCGCTGAGAAGTTCGCGGACGCCGTCCACACAGTCGCCGGATGAAAGCCCGAAACTCTCGCCGCCCGAGCGCGGATAATCGACGTCCCAATATCGCTTGACGCTGACGCCGCCGTCCCTGATCCTCAGAAAGTGTCCGGGCGGGACCTGGCGAACCCCGCGAAACAGGCTGCGGTCCTGATCGACCGAAAAATAAAGGTGCTGAAAGACCGACTTGTGGTCCCACGCCGGACGAAAACCGGCGGCAAAGATCGCTTTGACCTCAGAAGCGAGATAAATATTGTCGGCATCGACCGCGTAGAATAACGGTTTGATCCCAAAACGGTCGCGGGCGGCGAAAAGCTCGCCATGTACGCTGTCCCAGATCGCAAAGGCAAATTCGCCCCGCAGATGCTCAAGGCAATTCGTGCCGTACTGCTCGTAAAGGTGCAGAGCGATCTCGCTGTCCGAGAGCGTCGAAAAGCGGTGGCCGAGTTTTTCCAGATCCTTGCGGATCCGCTCGAAATCGTAAAATTCACCATTAACGATCAGACGCAGCGAGCCATCTTCGTTGGCCATCGGCTGTGCACCGTTAGCGGCATCGATAATGCTCAAGCGTGCATGCCCGAGGCCGACGCGGCCGGCGGCGTCCGTCCACATGCCGGTATCGTCCGGGCCGCGCGGCCGAAGCTGTTCGACCGCTTTGCCAAGCAGTTCGGCGTTGACTCGCCGACGGTGTGAAAAGATCGCTGCAATTCCGCACATAGGTCAATTTTGGTCTGTTCCGCTCTCAAGAGCCGGTCAGGGCTGGACCTCCCGATAAATAAACGTCGGGTCGCCGCCCGAACAGGTAAAGCTCATCAGTTGTTGATATTGCAGGTCCGGCGGGCGACCCGACGGGTCGATCCGCTCAATAGCGTATAGAACGTCGACGGTTCCGACCGGCGATGCCTTGCGGCAATAGCGTGCCGCGATGCGCGTCTGCAGGCTTTCGCGGATCTCGGCCTGACGGGCCGGAGGCACGCGCATCCAGGTAATGCCGTGCAGATAGAACTGCAGCAGTACGCCGCGAAGCGACCGCGGCAAAAGATCGGCCGTGTTCCCCTCGGCCGATGAACCGTCGGCTTCGCGTTCAAAGACCTTGTAGTACAGGCGGTAATTGCGCTCGTCGATCCAGTTAAAAAGCTGATATTGCTGGGCAATGCCGGCCAGCCACAAAGCCCCGAAAAATGTCGATTGGACCGGCCCGAGGCCCTCGTGCCAACCCTCGTCAAACTCGCCGCCGCGAGTGCTCGGCGGTGCGGCAGTGACAGTGTGCGGGCCGGCCGAGACACGCGTCGGCCTGCGCCAGTTGGGCAGGGCGACCGAACTCAGCATTGCCAGCGTCAGCGTGGCGGTTACAAAAACGGCGGCGGCATCGGCGATCCTGAACTGCGGTCTTGCCGGTCGCGGCTCACCGGCGGGCCATTTTGACCGTAATAGCGACATTATCTCTTCGCCAAAAATAAGCACGGCTGCGGCCAGACAGGCGAAATTTGCGAACGGTATGTTGAGCGTCGCGATGGTGCCGACGTGGAGCCCGATCAGGCCGATCAACAGGACGTATTTGAGAATATGGCCGCGGCGCAGGAGAAAAATGATCGGAAAAACCGGCTCGAAAACGAGGGCGCAGTAATCGAGCAGCCGGAGATATGGTATATGCGACGCATTCCAGAGATCGGCGCCGTAGGAGATCGGCAACTTAAAGATGACATACATCGCCGTGCCCTCAAGCCACATCGGGCTCGTCCATTTCCAGAGTCCGGCGACCAGATAAAGAAGGGCGAGATTCCAAAAGAAGCAACGCAGGGCGAGCCCAGGAACGGTCACCGGCAGCCACTCGGCCATCGAGCCGCGGCCGCGCAGCCGATCGGCGAGGGACAAGGTCCGGCCGACCGGCAGGACCAACAGCCAGAATATGATCAGGTGCATTATCGCGTCATCGACGTACATCACCATGAAATTCCAACGGTAGGTACTGACCGCGATCAAAAATAGCAGGAACGCAAAAAATTTAGGCCGATAGCCGGCCGCCACCAGCAGCGATGAAACGCAGGCGAACGCAAAAATGCCTTGAAACGCCCCGGCACTGATCCCGGGGTGAAAGAGGCCGATCTGCGTGAACCAATAGACCGACAGCGAGAGTCCGTGATCGATCAGGCCGTCGGGCGAGCTAAAATCAGGCACCTCGAGCAGCGTTCGCAGAAAATACGCAAACAGCAAAAGGCCGCACAGGATCCGAAAGATATCGAGCGGTATGGCCGCGACCGGACGGCCGATCGCCGCGCGCAGATCGGCCAGGAGCCCGTTACCCGGAACCCGCGCCGTCATTTTTGAAACGTCGTCCATTTATTGCCGCTATAGTAAGTTTGGTCGTGATGATAATCGCACGGGTCGTGGCCCCGGTCAATCGCTCTCGGGCACGCGGGCTATGGCGGGCGGCGTCGGCCTTGCGTTTCGTGCCGAAAAGTAGTTAAATATTGGTTTGCTCTTGGGAGCGTATCTTTAGCCGAAAGGGGGTGAGACGATAAATGGCATATATTACAGTTAATTCGAACGAATCGATCGAATCTGCACTTCGACGCTTTAAGCGGAAAGTGATCAGCGAAGAGATCATCAAAGATCTCAAGAAGCACGCACACTTCATTCCGCCGTCGCAGAAGGCAAAACTCAAATCGGCAAATGCACGCAAACGCAACCGCCGTCGTTTCCGCCAACAGCGGCCGATGAACAGCACGGCTCCCCGCCCGGCAGCACCGCCCAGCCGGTAAGCCGATCGGCAATGAAAAAATAAAAGGTGAAAAAGTGGAAAAGTAGTTTCGCTTTTTCGCCTTTTTCTAGTTTTTACCCCAGATGAATAACGAACGAACCCGAATACTGATCACCAACGATGACGGCATCCACTCGGACGGCATCGCCGCTCTTGAGGCGGCCCTGCGCGAGATCGGCGATGTCTACGTCGTCGCCCCGGAATCTGAGATGAGCGGTGCCGCTCATAGCCTGACGCTCGCCCGGCCGCTGCGGATACGCCAGATCGACGAGCGCCACTGGACGGTCGACGGCACGCCGACCGACTGCGTCACGCTGGCGCTGAACAAGATACTGCCCGCGGCCGAGGCCCCGCATATTTGCTGCTCGGGCATCAATCACGGAGCCAATCTCGGCGACGACGCGACCTATTCCGGTACGGTCGCCGGGGCGCTTGAGGCCACGATACTCGGTGTGCCGGGACTCGCGTTCAGCCTGACCTCAACACGCTCGCACGACTTTACCGAGTCGGCCAGGATCGCCCGCGAGGTGACCGCCAAGGCGATCGCCGAGGGCATACCGCACGGCACACTTTTGAACGTGAATGTTCCGAAGGGCGTACCGGCCGGGCTGCGTGTCACCAAACAGGGCTATAAGACCGCCCGACCGGTGATCAGCGAGCACATCGATCCGCGGGGTAAACCGTATTATTGGATCGGCGAGCTTCGCGAGGGTTTTCGTGCCGAGGGCGGCACCGATTTTGAGGCGATCGCCGAGGGTTACGTCTCGATCACCCCGATGCGGAGCGACCTGACCAACCATCATGTGCTCGAACATCTGAAGGACTGGAACACGTAAAACGCAGATGAGCTTTCCGAAACGGTCAACTGGTGTCGCCGACGGCTACGAGATGGTTCGGGCCGCGATGATCGATCGCCTGCGAAACCACTATCACATCGCCGACACCGCGGTGCTCGACGTGATGGCGAACCTGCCGCGTCACGAATTTGTCCCCGAGGCACTCAAGGCACAGGCATATAAGGACAATGCGCTGCCGATCGCCGGCGGCCAAACGATCTCGCAGCCATTTATCGTCGCCCGTATGACCGAACTGCTCGAACTCAAGGGCACTGAGAAGATACTCGAGATCGGCGCCGGAACCGGCTACCAGACGGCGATCCTGGCGAGCCTCGCCCGTAAAGTTTTCGCCATCGAACGATTGCCGAATCTGGCCGCCGAGGCGGAACAGCGTTTGCGGAACCTCGGGTTTCGAAACGTGACGCTCAAGGCCGGTGACGGTACAGCCGGCTGGGACGTCTATCATCCGTTTGACGCGATGTTGGTCGCGGCGGGCGGGCCGTCGATACCTGAGCCGCTCGTTCGGCAATTAAAGGTCGGCGGACGCCTGGTCATACCGATCGGCGAAGGCCAGCGATCGCAAAACCTGATCCGCGTGACGCGTACCGCCGCCGGATATACGCAGGAAAATTTTGGCCCGTGTGCCTTTGTGCCGTTGATCGGCAAGCACGGCTGGGCCGCCGAATAGATCTGATCTATGGAATATTTAACCGAACTTTTTCATCAAGTAAGGGATTTTCTAAACCCGAAGTTGTTGATCGACTGGATGCTCGGCCTGCTCGGCGGGTACGTGTATTTTGGGCTCTTCTTTATCGTCTTTGCCGAAACCGGCCTGGCGGTCGGCTTTTTCCTGCCCGGCGATTCCCTGCTCGTCGTCACCGGCCTGATGGCCCGGACATTGCCCGACAAGTTAAACGTGGTTCTAGTACTGGCCGCGTTTTTCGCCGGTTCGGTGCTCGGCGACAGCACCGGTTACTGGACCGGCCGCTGGATGGGCAAAACGCTCTTTAACCGTGAAAGTTCGCTCATATTCAAGCCCAGCCGCGTCGCCAAAGCTCATGCGTTCTTTGAAAAATACGGCGTCAAGACGGTGATCCTGGCGAGGTTCGTCCCGATCGTCCGCACCTTTGCCCCGCTGGTGGTCGGTGCCGCCGAAATGCCGTACGCCAAATTCCTTCTATTCAGCGTGATCGGCGGTTTCCTTTGGATCTTTAGCATGGTGCTGGCCGGATATTATCTGGGCACGGCGATCGAGGGAGCATTTAATATCAAGCTTGAGGACCATATCGAAAAGGTCGTCATCCTGGTCGTGGCCCTTTCTCTGCTGCCGCCGATCATCGAATTGCTGAGGCACAAATTCGGCAAACAGCCGAAACAAGATGAAGGCGCAGTTTGACACTTCAACTGCCGTGACTTAGACTCGTAGATTGACTCAACGGGGCGTAGCGCAGTCTGGTAGCGCGCACGGTTCGGGACCGTGAGGTCGGAGGTTCGAATCCTCTCGCCCCGACCATTTTCCTGAAGAAAAGGCATTTGACCTGACGGTCAGATGCCTTTTTTGTTGGATCACCCACAAAGTCGGAAACATTAAAGGCCCACGACCTGACGGCGTGGGCCCTTTGCAGCCGTGTGGAACAGCACTCCCCGCCGTTATTGTTCGTCAGGCTCGTCGGACGGGCTCTCGATCGTCACCTTTACCGAAGACCTGACGTCCTTTTTGGTCGAATTTCGGACCTCGAAGATATAGTCTCCGTTGGACTTGAGTTCGGCATTCAGATAACCGAAGTCTTCGGTCGTATCGGCCTTGCCCTTTATTAGGTTGACGGACGCTTCTTTTGACGAGAGTTCGACGTCCATGGTCTGGCCGCTCTTTGCCGCCACGACAAACTTTTTGGCCGTGCCGGGAGCGAGAGTGACATTGACCGTGCCCCAGTTGGCTCCCTTGGCAAAACTGATCCGCTGCGGGCCTGTGTCCGGAGCGGAGTTCGTGTTGGTGTTGAAATTGGCGGCGCTCGCGGCCGGTGCCGGCGTCGGCGTCGGTGTCGAGGGTGCTGCGTTCGAACCGTTTCCGGCTGCGGCATTGGGCCCCGCGGACGAACAGGCTCCGGCAAAAGCCGACGCAGCGATCGTGAAAATGATAAGTAATTTCTTCATAGGCTGTTGAAAAAATGCTGTCCTCTACTCTTTAAGCGAGAAGATCGGGCGGACGGTATCATTTTTTGGCCGGATCGACGGTCGATCGCCGTCTTTGAGATGGGTTTGGCGTGCCGCTATGCGCTAAACTGTTGGTTGCCGCTCAACACTCTCCAGAATTATCAGCGAGCAAAACGTAAGATGACGCCAGCCGATCAGGAAAGGATCACGCAATATCTGCGCCGTTGGAGCGACGGCAGCGATGACGCTCTCGAGGAAATGCTGCCGCACGTGTACGCCGAACTCAGGACGATCGCCAGCCGGTATCGTCGCCGCGAACGCGGCGGAACGCTGCAGACGACCGAGATAATCAACGAAGCATATCTGCGGCTGTCTGCGCAGAACGGGATCGACTGGAAGGACCGTTCGCACTTTTTTGCGGTAGCGGCACGCATAATGCGGCATATGCTGGTTGATCGGGCACGGGCAAAACTTTACGGCAAACGGGGCGGAGGCAGCGACCATATCAGCCTCGACGACGTCGCCGTCGTGACGCCTGAACCCGATGTCAGCGTCATCGACCTCAATGATTCGCTTGAGCGGCTCGCCCGGATCGATGAGCGAAAGGCGCGCATTATCGAACTGCGCTATTTCGGCGGGCTGTCGGCAGATGAGACCGCCGCCGTCATCGGCGTTTCCGAGATCACGGTCAAACGCGAGTGGTTAAAGGCCAAGGCCTGGCTTTACCGCGACCTTTCGGGCAAATAACAGATGGGCGATGCATTGGAAAATTCAGCCGCCGACGCCGAGCGTGAGCGTTGGCAGATCGTCGATCGGCTGTTTGACGAGGCCCTCGACACCGCCCCGGAGGCGCGCGCCCGATTTTTGGCCGAGCGGTGCGGCGGCGACGCCGAACTCCTGCGTGAGGTAACGTCGCTGCTCGACGCGGCCGAGCATTCCGAGGGGCTTCTGGAGGCACCGCCGTTTGACGGCAGCTCTGACGCCGACCAGCTGATCGACAAGAAATTCGGCTCGTACAGGCTGGTCAGCCTGATCGGACGCGGCGGAATGGGCTCGGTCTATCTGGCGGTGCGCGAAGAGGATTTTTCGAAAAAGGTAGCGGTAAAGGTGATCCCGCCGCTGTTCGATTCGCCCGAAAACGCCGCCAACTTTCGCCGCGAACGCCAGATATTGGCCAGGCTCGAGCACCCGAACATCGCCCGCCTACTCGACGGCGGAACGTCGCCGAACGGCACGCCGTTCCTTGTGATGGAACATATCGAGGGCGTTCCCATTGACCGGTACTGCCGCGAAAAAGGGTTGACGATGGCCGAGAAGCTGCCCCTTTTTGAAAAGGTCTGCAACGCCGTCAGCTTTGCCCATCAAAACCTGGTCGTACATCGCGACCTCAAACCGCAGAATATACTCGTCCGCGACGACGGTACGCCGGTACTGCTGGATTTTGGCATCGCCAAGCTGATCGAGTCGGACGGCGGCGGAAACACGGTCAGCGGCCTCGCACTGACGCCTGACTATGCCGCACCGGAACAGATCCGCGGCGAAAACATAACGACCGCGACCGACGTTTACTCGCTCGGCGTCATTCTGTTTGAGATCTTGACGGGCAAGCGGCCATTCGAACTGGCCGGCAAGAGCCTTTCGGAAATGAGTTCGGCGATCGGCAGCGGGCGCCTCATCGGGCGCGACGAGATCGCCGACGAGGACCTGCGGGCAATACTGACACACACACTGGCATCCGCCGCCCCAGAGCGGTATCAGGCCGTCGATGACCTGGCCGCCGACATCGGACGTTGGCTGAGAAACGAGCCGATCGCCGCCAAAACGGCCTCGCCGGTCTACCGATTTCGCAAATACGCCCGCCGGCACCGCCTGACGATAACGGCGGCCGCGGTCGTCGGGCTGCTGATCGCGGGCTGGTTCGCTACTTTCGTTTGGCAATTTGCCAACGCGCGAGCCCAGGCGTCCGCCAACCGCCGGGCGGCATACGCGGCGGAGATGACGCTGGCGGCGAAGGAATTTGAAGCGGCGAACGTCGCCCGGGCCGCTGAGCTGGTTGATAAATACGATCCAGCGAATGCGGCGGACGGCGAGGATCTGCGCGGATTTGAGTGGTTTCTGCTTCGCAGGTTGATACAGCCGACCGGCCGTGTGCGGACACTGCCGCATCCGGACGAAGTTTGGTCTACATCATTCTCGGCGGACGGCAAGATGCTCGGCACCGCCTGCGACGACGGCGTGGTCAGGATCTATGACGTCAACGGCGGGCAACTGATATCTCAGACCGCTGTCGATACCAGCGCGTGGGCGATGCGGTTCTTTCCCGACGGCAAGCGATTCGCGGTCGCCGCCGGTACGTCGCGGTCGCCGTCGGTCAGGATATATGACACCGCGACCGGCAAAACGACGGGAGAACTGACGGGCCACACTGCCCGAGTCAGAGCAATTGCGATATCGCCGGACGGACGGCTGGCGGCGACCGGTTCGGCGGACGGGACACTCAGGATATGGGATCCGGCGAGCGGACGGGAAATTCGCAGCTATCGGTTCGAAAGGGCCGGGCAGGCATTGGAGGTCAACGCGGCCGAGTTCTCGCCCGACGGCCGGCAGCTTGCCGCCGCCTCAGCCGGCATTGTCTCCGCGATCAATATCGGCAACTGGACCCGAACGGACTCGGACCCCGACGATGTCGCCGCCCGCGAACTCTACAATTACGCGTGGTCAGTGGCATATTCGCCGCTCGGCAAGACGATCGCCGCCGGAATGTTCTCGGGCGAGGTCGGCCTTTTTGACTCGGCGACGCTGAAGCTGATCAAGGTGCTCCGTCCGCATCGGGCGAACGTGAAGGGCCTCGCATTCACGCCGGACGGCAGTACGCTGATCACGTCGAGCTGGGACCGCACCCTGAGGCTGCTCAGTCCCGAGAACGGGGAAATACTCGCCGATCTAAAACCCCACATGGGTGCCGTTCATGATGTTCGGATCTCGCCCGACGGCAGCGTGATCGCGACGGCCGGGGCAGACGCTAAGGTCAATATAACGCGGATCGCCGATATCGGCGGTGACCGGATCGTATCGAGCGAGACGATCTTTTCCCTGATCGACGGTGACGAACGGATCATTAGCTTTAATTCGCTCGACAATCGGTTCGGCGCCTGGAACATCAATGACGGCAAACGCCAGTGGTCGATCACTCGCTCCGGCAGGTCGTCTGTCACGTCGATCTCGTCCGCCAGCGGCGGGATCTTTATCCAGGGCGATTCGGGCGGCAATGTGGCCGTGCGCAACTCGGCCGATGGGACATCGGTAAGTGAATTCAACGTTTTTGAGCGTCCGGTGATAGCGGTCGAACTGGCGGGCGATCACCAGCGGGCGGCCGCGACCGACAATCAGGGCTCGGTCACCGTCTTTCGACCCGCCGACGGAAGCACCGTTCTCCGGCTCGCCGGCCACACCTCGATCGTCAAGGCAGGGGTGTTCTCGCCCGATTCGAGGCTGCTCGCGACCGGCAGCAATGACAAGTCGGTAAAGGTCTGGGACATGAATTCGGGCGGTATGATCGCAGACCTTCGCGGCCACACCGAGGCCGTAACGGCGACGGCATTTTCGGCCGACGGACGGCTGCTTGCAACCGGCGGTGCCGATGATACGATAAGGATATGGCGAACGTCCGACTGGAGCCTCGTACGCGTACTTGCCGGCTTTAGCAACGGTGTCGCGTCGATGGCCTTTTCGCCGGACGGAACACGGCTCGCGGCGGCGACCGACGTCGGTCTGATCCGATTTTGGGAGCCCACGGGCGGCCTGCAGGTATTTGCCCTTTCGGCGTCTGAAAAGGGCATTTTGAAGATCGCGTTCGCCGAGGGCGGTAAGACGCTTGTCAGTATCGGCCTCGACAGCAAGATCAGATTTTGGCGGTCGGTCTGACGGCCGCCGGAGGTACGAAAATGGATATTTCGATCCGAAAGGCCGACCGGGATGACGCCGTTTTGATCTCGGTGCTGGCAACTACCACCTTTTACGAAGCCTACTGCCAACAGGACGAATCGAGGAACCTCGCCGGATACATCGCCGAATCATTTGCCGTTTCGACGATCATCGACGAGATCGAAGACCCGACCTCGACATTCCTGATCGCATCGATCGACGGCAAAGCGGTCGGTTACGCCCGTCTCGTCGATTATTCGACGACCGACGGCATCAGCGGCCAGCGAGTGATCGAGCTTAAAAGGCTATATATTCTCGAACGCCTTTGGGGTACCGGTGCGGGTGAGGCCCTGTTGACGAACTGCGTTGAAATAGCTGCCGAACGCGAATTTGACACGATCTGGCTCGGGGTTTGGGAAGAGAATCAACGGGCCCGCCGGTTTTACGACAGACTCGGCTTTCGACAGGTTGGCACGCTCATGTTTCCGTACGGAGACGTGGTCGGAACCAACCTTGTGCTCGAAAAACAGATCGGTTGATGAGGCCTAGCGGCCCGCGGCAGACAGTTCGTCGGCCCAATCGGTGATCGGTTGGGGTGTCGCCGCCCCGCCTTCGTTGAAGAACTTTCCTTTGGTCGACTGACGATAAATGCCGACGTGGATCGTCCTAGCGGCGAGATCGACGGCGATCGCCGATTCGCTCAGCGTGCATGAGTGCGCCTGGCAACCGGTCGTGAACAGAAAACCGCCGACCTTCTGAAACGGCATCTGGACGGCAAACGACGTCACAAACGCCGAGTAGCGTGTTCCGAGCAGCTTGCGCAGACGGGTCTTGACCGCCGGCAGATTCAAAAATCCGTCCGGATACTTGCCGACGTATTTGTCGAGGTTCGCCGGTAATGCGGGCTTATTGACCTGGGCGTTAGCGACGCTCGACGCAGCCGCGGTAACGGCTATTACCAAAACGACTAAAACGAATGCACGCTTCATAAATGATCGCTCCTTGCCGAAATTATACGCCTAAAACCTGTATCGTAACTGTGCGGTAAAGCTGCGTCCGGCACCGTCGATGCCCCAACTCGGATTACGGTACTGCTGGTCAAATATATTCTCGAACGCCCAAAAGATCGTGACCTTTTCAGCAGCATTGATGCCGCCGCGAACGTTCGCCAGCCCGTAAGCCGGCAGCGAGGTAAACATCGGCGCCGTCGCGAATGTCGGCCCGAGCACTCGCGTCAGTACCTGCGTGATATTCTCGCCGGTCGACCGCAGCGTGTAGGTGCTGACGTTTGCGTTACAGGTGCCGGCCGCATTGGACGTCAGCCCTTGAACGCATGCTCCACGGCGGAAATAGTTTTCGATCTGGGCCCTGGACCGCGTTGCTCCGGTACGCCGATCCGAAAGGTCCAGACTCGACAATCGGCCCTGTTCGGCGGCAAGCGTCGAGTAAAATTCGACCCAGAACTTGGAGCGTGAATATTTCAGGCTCAGAAACGCCGTTGGCGGCGGCGTTCCGCCCTCGATGTTCGGCGGCAGCCCCGTGACCTTGTCAGCCGCGTGAATGTAGGTAAAGTTGCCCCGGGCGGACCAGTTGTCGTTTATGCGCCCTTCGGCCTCGTATTCAAACCCGTACAAGCGAGCGTCGGTAAAGTTGGCCCGAACCAGCACCGGCGATGTCGAGAGGCCGACGAATACAGCACCGCTCGGCAGCTGCGACGTGATCGGTTCGCTGCCGAGAAGCTGTCCGACCGAACCCGCCGGCAGGATCAAAGCCTGTTTGGTTATCGCACTATTTATATCGAGCAGGAACGCCGTAAATTCGGTGTCAAAGCGGCGATTCTCATATCGGATCGAAAAATCGAAGTTCTGGCTGGTCTCGGAACGCTGTTTTGCGACCGGGATGCCGGTCGAGACGGCGTCGGTGCCGGCGGTCGTGCCGATCGTTCCGCCGAGCCTTTGCGAAGCGAGATAGTCGACCTCGAAACCGTCACCGGTCAGTCCCAAAGTACCGAGATCGGTCATGCTCGGGTAGCGGAACCCGCGGCCGTAGTTGAAAGCGATACGAAACTGCCGGGCCAGGCGGGCGACCATCCCGAGACGTCCGGACCAATCGGCCGTGCTAAGGCTGTCGCTCGCCCACAGCGGGCGACCGGCGACGATCGGCGCGTCCGAGCCCTTGGCACTGTAACGCATTCCGCCGTAACGCAGGGCTCCGGTGATCCGCAATCGGTCGGGTATCGCCTGCCAGGCGTTTTGGATAAAGAGTCCGGCCGAATTGAATCTTGCCTCGTCCGGCACTCGCGGCCGCGACAGCGTCGTTACATTGGTCACCGGGTTGACGATGAATGCGGGCGAGTTGATCTGTTCGCCGTAAAAGTCACCGCCGATCAGGAATGTGTTGCGTTTCGGCAATTGCTTATCGAGGAAAAAGCTAAATCCCGTCGTCGAAGTGCGTTCATACTGGTGCGTGATGTCGCCGAAGGGATTACCCTGGCCGCCCTGATTCACACGCTCCTCACGCTGGCTGTTGTACGAAACGGTGAACGACGCCGAATCGAACCATCCGAAACGCTGCTTGACGAACCGCGCGTAGCCGAAATCGAGCATCAGGTTGCGAAGATCGGCGATCAGGTTGCCGTCGCCGCCGAGCAGTTGGTCAAACCGCTTGCCGCCGTCCTGCTGGCCGCGTTGGTAATAAAAGATGAACTGGCTGTCGGGACGCGGAGCATAGTTGACGCGGGCCGCACCGCCATATTGCGTAAATTCGGTGTCCGGGCTGCGGTCATACAGTACGCTCGACGGCAGGCCGAGAAAACGTGTGACCGCCGAGTGCGTATCGAGGCCCTTGGCCGTACGCAGCGTGTTGGCACGGCGACCGTTGAGGCTGATATAGCCGCCGAGTTTGTTGGTGCCGTAGCTTATGAACGCCGAACTGCCGAATCCGCGGTTGGCCGAAGAAAAGCTCGGGTTGAATTCGCCGTGAAACTCCGCCTTGGTATCGCCGAAGCGGGCAAATTTGGTGACCAGATTAACGGTGCCTCCGAGCGAATCGCTGCCGTACTGAGCGCCGTTGGGGCCGCGAAGCACCTCGATCGCCGAGAGGTTGGACCCGTCATTGAGGTTAAAGAATGTGTTGATGCCGCCGCGTTGAGCTCCGTTGGTATACCGCACGCCGTCGACATAATTAACGACATTTTTGCCGGTCAGGCCGCGGACGACGATGGCACCGATGGTCGGGCTCGTCATCTGTACGTTGAGTCCCGCTTCTTCCTTGCCGGCCTGTGCCAGGACAGACGTCGAACGCTGCAGAATGCGCTCGGACGAGATGACGTTGACCGCCTGCGGTATATTCTGCCTTTCCTGCCGCCCGCCGATCTCGGCGCTGACGATGAGATTAGCCTCGCCGACCGACAGCCGAAGTTCGAGCCCCGAGATCGCCGACGACGTGACCAGGACCGGCTTTATCAGCCGGCCGAAACCGTTCGCGTCGACCGTGATCTCGTAACGGCCCGGGACGAGGTCCTTGAAGGCAAATCCGCCGACTGCGTCCGCGACATACAACTGTTTCGAGGAAGTTCGGATCTCGCGCAGTTCGACGCGGGCACCGGTCACGACGTCGCCGTTTTGATCGACGACGGTCCCGCGGATCGATCCGGACGGAGCCTGAGCAAAGGCGGCAGAACCGCTGACGGCGGCAAACAAAAGGGCGGTCAGAATATACTTCATAAGGGTAGATCTCTCGGTCAAAATTATAGCTTAGTCGAGTTGATACGTGGCGACACTTGTCGGGGTTTCGTAACAACGGACCTTGTAGACGCTGACACGGTCGTCGCCGACGCGGCTGTTGACGTACTCCAGAAAGTAGCGCGCGAGATTCTCGGCCGACGGGTTCAGTTCCTCGTCAAACGGCGGCAGTTCGTTCAGGTTGCGGTGATCGAGGTACTTGACGATCTCGTCCGCGGCCGCCTTGAGGTCGCCGAAATCGATCAGCAAGCCGATATTATTCAGTTCACGGCCGCGGGCAAAGATCTCGATCTTGTAATTGTGTCCGTGCAGGTTCTCGCATTTCCCTTTGTAGCCCCGCAACTGGTGCGCGCTGCTGAAATTGCGCTCGATCATTACTTCAAAAAAGGCTGACATAACGTATCCCTGTATTATACGGCACGATCGTCGTATTGCTGAAATATTTGCCGTACGTCGTTAAGGTCCGACGTTATGCGCATACGCGGAAGGCTGGCGAGAAAGTCGCGGCCGTAAGATTTGGTCCGAAGCCGCGGATCGAGAATGGCGATAACGCCTCGGTCCGTGCTGCTGCGAATGAGCCGGCCGATACCCTGCTTGAGTGATATCACGGCCTGCGGAACACTGTAATCGAAGAACGAGCGGCCGCCATTGTCGTCGATGAACTTGGCGCGTGCCGCGACGAGCGGATCGGTCGGGACCGCGAACGGGAGTTTGTCTATGATCACGCACGAAAGCTGGTCGCCCTGGACGTCGACGCCCTGCCAAAAGCTCGAAGTGGCGAACAAAACAGCGTTCGCAGTAGCTCGAAATCGCTCAAGAAGGCCGGTCTTTGACATCGTTCCCTGGAGAAAGCACGGGTAGCCGACCCGCGACGAGACTATCTCGAATAACGCCTTCATCGACGAGTTGCTGGTACAGAGCACGAATGCCCGACCTTGGGTCGAGTGAAGGATATTGACGATCTCGGCGGCCGCGATCTGGGTAAACTCGGCCGCCCGCGGGTCGGGCATCGCCTTTGGCAAATAGACGATCGCCTGGCTCTGATAATCGAACGAGGACGGGGCGACAAGCGAATCGGTCGTACCCGGCGGCAGCCCGAGGCGGTTGCGGATAAAGCCGAATCCGCCGTTCGTCGAAAGCGTCGCCGACGTCAGCACGCACGTCTCGACCTTTTCGAAAAGCTTGTCCTGGAGCAGCGACGAAACGTCGACCGGCGAAGCCTGTAAAAAGACACCGCGGCCCCGGCGTTCGAGCCAGTAAACGTAATTGCGGTCGGCCTGTTTGATGATAAAGTCGAGGTCGAATCGCGCCTGGCGAACGCGCCGCACAAGGCTCTCGGCCTCGGGCAGCTTTTCCGAAAATACGTCGACGTCATTCTCGAGACGCGACAACGCTTCGTCAAGGGCGTGATACGCCTCGCCGTGCGATGTCGGCACGGGTTCGCCGTTGCGGCCGCGGACGGCAAAGGCGTCGGCAACGAGCGGAAAACGGCCGTCGCCGCCGCGTCCCTGCGTAAAGCGTGCCCAAAACTGCTCCGCCAGGCCGGCAACCTTGGCGGACGCCTTGGTGATGCCGGCAACCGCGATCGCATCGGCGATCGGTAACGTCGAGGCGTCGCGGGCGATCTCGTCGATCTGGAAATTTGAAGTTTGAAACCCGAAATAGTCTGCCGCGATATCCTCGATCAGGTGAGCCTCGTCAAAAATGACCGCACCGTAATCGGGCAGGACCTTGCCGAACTGATTACCGCGCACATTGAGATCGGCAAAGAAAAGATGGTGATTGACGATCACGATATCGGCCGACTCGGCCCGGCTCCGCATTCGCGTAATAAAACATGGCTCAAAATCAGGGCATTTCTGGCCGATACACGTCTCGCTTTTGGCGTTAACGCGGCTCCAGAATGGCAAATTTTCAGGTAGATAGGTCAGTTCGGCACGGTCGCCGGTCTGGGTCTCGCGCGACCATTCGCGAACCTCGTTGAAATGGTCAACCTCGTCGATGCCGTCGAGGATCGGCTGATCGTCAGACTTGTGTATTCGGTAGATACAGGCGTAATTCGATCGGCCCTTCATATACGACGCGGTGAACTTAGTCGGAAGTATCTTCTGCAGGAACGGGATGTCCTTTTCCATCAGTTGTTCCTGCAGGTTCTTGGTGCCGGTCGAGATTATGATCCGGCGGTTGTGCTTGATCGAGGCGGCGATCGCCGGCACGAGATACGCAAGCGTCTTGCCGGTACCGGTTCCGGCCTCGACGATAAGGTGCTTTTTTTCTTCAAAGGCAACGGCGATAGCGTTTGCCATACGCACCTGGCCCTCGCGGTATTCATAGTTCTCATGAAACTGCGAGATCAGGCCGCTGGGCCCGAATATCTTGTCATCCGTTGATTGGGTCATAGAACAAGGGAGCGCAACGCTCAATTTATTGACTTAGTGAGGGTTAACTGTTAAGTATTGAGTTTGCGCCGATCAGATCTCCCTATTGTTCGATATTAGTGCTTTCTTATTCTTTTTTCGATCTGCGGAGTCATTTTGATCCGCAATGCCGGAGCAGTTTTCCAAAATGGCCACACCAACGATGAGTTTCCGCAACGCTTTCGCCACACTATTTGCACTTACAGTGCTCACGCTCGCATTTGTTTCACCGTACCTGTTCGGAACTCGGGCGGCAAAGGGCCTGCTCGTACGCACCGAAAGCCACGACCCGCAATTGCCGAATTACGACATTCGCACCGACCGTGATGCGGCCGATAAACTCGCCGCGTTTCGAACCGGGGCGGGACGCAGCGCATCGGACACGGCGGACATCCGGGATGATTTTGCAATGGGCGAAAAGCGTCTGCGCCGTTCGGTGCCGACTCTGAAGATCGAATACAACGACGACATCAAGATCCCCGAAGTGATCGGGACCGATATGACGGCCGCGAGGTCATTCCTGACCGGGCCGTCGGGCGAAAAACGGGCCGATTCGCTGAAACGCTTTTTGAACGCCAACTCTTCGCTGATCGGCGTCGGGCCGGACGTTATCACCGGGCTGAAGGTAACCGCGGATTACGCGAACCCGAATGGCGATCTCGGCTTTGCCGTCCTCGAGCAGCGGATCGGCGGTGTTCCCGTTTTCAGAGGCGAGGTCAAGGCCGGCTTTACGCGAAACGGCGAGATCGTGCGCGTTATTAACAATCTCGCACCCGGTGTCGATGATAGTTCGGCGGCGTCGGATTTTGGTTCTCCGCTCGACGCCGTCAGGGCGGCGGCGGGACACATCTCGATCGACGCGGCACGGTTCGACCTGACGCCGGACGCGGCCGCATCCGGCGACCTGCGGGCCGTTTTCGGCCGCGGCGATTCGGCGACAACTGCCGAAAAGATGTACTTTCCCACCGAGCCCGGCGTGGTAACCCCGGCCTGGCGGGTCCTGATCTGGCAGCCGGTCAACGCATTTTACGTGATCGTCGACGCGGCGACCGGCACAATGCTCTGGCGCAAGAACATCACTGAGGATCAGACCCAATCGGCGACTTACGGCGTTTATACCAACCCGAACGCGATGATCAATGTCGCCGACAACCCGTTTCCGCTGACGCCCGGCCCGATCGCACCGAACGGCGTTCAGGGGCCCGCGATCGGCAGGACCGCGGTCACGCGGATCGGCAACGAAGCCCCGTACACTTTCAACAACCTCGGATGGATCACCGACGGCGCAAACATCACCGACGGTAATGCGATTCAGGCCGGGCTCGACCGTGACGGCACGGACGGCGTGGACGCATCAAGCGAGGCGGTCGGGACCGGACGTGTGTTTCAGTTCACGTATTCGCCGCTCGATCCGAACACGAATACCGGCGAGGCTCCGGTGCCGGTGACCCAGACCTATCCGGGCAGCACGTTTCAACAGGGCTCGACAACGCAGCTGTTTTACATCTGCAACTGGTACCACGACGAGCTTTACCGCCTCGGGTTCACGGAGCAGGCTCTTAACTTTCAAAACAGCAATTTTGGCCGCGGCGGCGCGGAGAACGACCGCGTGAGGGGCGAGGGCCAGGATTCATCCGGCACGAATAACGCCAATTTCTCGACGCCCGCCGACGGCTCGCGGCCGCGAATGCAGATGTACATCTGGACGGGCCCAAACCCGGACATCGACGGCAATGTCGATGCCGACGTCGTTATCCACGAACACACGCACGGCCTGTCAAACCGACTGCACGGCAACGGCAGCGGGCTATCAATAAATATGTCGCGGGGCATGGGCGAGGGCTGGTCCGATTTTTACGGACACGCACTGCTGTCCGAACCGGGCGACCCGATCAACGGCATTTACACGACCGGCAGCTACGACACTTATTTGGGAGCCGGCGGTACGGTCAACAACTACTATTACGGCATTCGCCGCTTTCCAAAGGCCGTTCGGGCGTTTACCGGCGGGCCCGGCAACCTGCCGCACAACCCGCTGACATTTGCCGACGCCGACGCGACGCAGATAAACCTTAATGACGGTGCGTTTCCGCGTGGCCCGTTCGGGTCATCGACCGCCGACGCCGTTCACAATCTCGGCGAGATCTGGAGCAGTGCTCTGTGGGAGGTACGTGCCCGAATGATCACGCGGCTCGGGTGGGCGGCCGGCAACCGAAAGGTCCTGCAGCTCGTCACCGACGGGATGAAGCTGGCTCCGCTCGCTCCGACCTTCCTGAGCGAACGCGACGCGATTCTCGCGGCCGCACAGGCGAGTTCGCTGGCGCCCGAGGCGGCGGCCGATGTCGCTGACGTGTGGGCCGGATTTGCGATCCGCGGAATGGGAAGCACGGCGAGCATCCAGAATAGCGGCAGCGGAGCGGGCGACACGCGCGTTACCGAATCGTTCGAATTGCCGAACCTGACCCAGTCGCCGGGCCTGACCGTCGCGGACCCGACCGGCAACGGCAACGGTTATCCTGACCCCGGCGAGACGATCTCGCTCAATGTTCCGATCACGAACTCGACGGGACAAACAGCGTCGGGCGTTTCGGTCCAGCTGGTCGGCGGCGGTTCGGCGAACTACGGCACGATCGCCAGCGGTGCGACCGTCACTCAGGCAGTGAGCTACACCGTACCGGCGGGTTCACAATGCGGCACGTCGCTTTCGCTTACATTGAACGTAAGTAGCAGCCTCGGGCCGGTAAGCGTCGTGCGGCGGATCATCATCGGCCAGCCCGTCACGACATTTACTGAGAATTTTGACGGCGTTTCGGTGCCGAACGTACCAGTGGGTTGGGCGTCGACCGTGCTGCAGAGCGGGATCGCCTTTGTCACCACGACAAATTCGCCCGACTCGGGCACGACAGCGGCATTCGCGCTTGACCCCGATACGGTCGGCGGCGGCACCGATCTGACGTCGCTGCCGGTCGCGATCACGTCAACGGCGGCGACCATGTCATTCCGTCACCGTTTTGAGACCGAAGGCGGATGGGACGGCGGATTGCTCGAGATCAGCATCGCGGGCGGCGGTTTTCAGGACCTGACGGCGGCCGGCGGCACCTTTCTACAAAACGGCTATAACGGCACGCTCGGCACCGGCACCAATAATCCGCTGTCGAACCGGGCCGCGTGGAGCGGTTCGTCGGGCGGCTATATCACGACAGTCGCCCTCCTGCCGGCCTCGGCGGCGGGCCAGAATGTGCAGTTTCGCTGGCGTTTCGGCGCGGACAACAATACCGCCGCCCTCGGCTGGTGGATCGACACGGTGCAGGTCAGCGGTAACTACAATTGCGTGATCGTCGATAATTTTGCACGCGTAAGGGCTGATTTTGACGGCGACCGGCGAACGGACGTTTCGGTCTTCAGGCCGGCGGACGGCAACTGGTACTTGAACCGTTCAACGGCCGGTTTTGCGGCGGCCGCCTTCGGGCTCGCGTCCGACATTCCGACGCCGGGCGATTTTGACGGCGACGGCAAGGCCGACATTGCGGTTTGGCGGCCCTCGACCGGTGTTTGGTACCGGCTGAACAGCGGCAACGGACAGTTCTACGCTTACGCCTTTGGCAGCAGCGGCGATATCCCTCAGGCCGGCGACTTTGACGGCGACGGCAAGGACGATCTCGCGCTTTGGCGGCCATCGACGGGCGTTTGGTATTGGATCGCAAGCTCAAGCGGCGCCTTTAACGCCTATCAGTTCGGCCTGGCGGGCGACAAGCCCACCGCCGGCGACTATGACGGCGACCGCAAGGACGACCTCGCCGTCTGGCGGCCCTCGACGGGCGTATGGTATCGGCTCAATAGCAGCAACGGACAGTTTTTCGCGATGGCATTCGGGCTTGCCGACGATCTCGCCGTGCCGGCCGATTACGACGGCGACGGCAAACAGGACATCGCCGTCTTTAGGCCGTCAAGCGGCGTCTGGCATCGTCTGAACAGCTCGAACGGACAGTATTCGGCGTCGGCCTTCGGACTCAACGGCGACGTTCCCGTCCCGGGTGATTTTGACGGCGACGGCAAGGACGATCAGGCGGTATTTCGTGCCGGAACGTGGTACCTCAACCGCTCAACGGCCGGATTTACGGCTATCGCCTTCGGGCTCGCCGCCGACACACCGATCCCGCGATCGTATCTGCCATAACGCGGC
>WBZL01001913.1_pt1 | contig 20804 bp, 21 predicted proteins | sample 5204291 | NCBI WGS metagenome assembly WBZL01 (sample SAMN12344345, study PRJNA552823) | activated sludge metagenome | biome: Activated sludge suspended growth; feature: Nitrification reactor; material: Wastewater; isolation source: activated sludge from nitrification reactor of wastewater...
AGCAGGCTTTAAAATTGGCAATTGCATGAACTTTGACCAACCTTCTGGGGAGCGTTTGTTTCCGGTAGGTTAACACCTTGCGCCTAAATTGTCAAAATACAACTGTCGAGTGATTAACTTCATTTTATCTTCCCCGAGCATCCGACTACGATTGTTCCAAGGTATATGTTCTCTAGTTGTAATTATGAATTGGATATTTTCTGATGAATACAAAATAAGATAAGTTGTTAAGTCATGAATAATTTCTTTCTTTACTTCATGGTAATCTTCAATAACAATTGTCATTTGACGCTCAAGTTGTGCCAATTCTGTGATTATTTTAGGCACAATTCTATTTCGAATTAAATTAGCATCTTGAATATTTTGGGCATCATTATTGTCATTAAATAAGGTCAGAATAGACTCCCCAAACCCAGGTATTGTTTGACGAATTGCGTTTAATAGATTCAAAACAAAAGTTAAGTGATCTAATCCTTCTATCAATTCCATTGGTAGCCAAACATATGGATGAATAAGTGTATGAACATATTCTGCGACGGCTACTGATTTTCCATAACCAGCCGGGGCCTCAACAGCAATTACTTTAGCATGTTCAAAATTCACAAACAGATTTACGATCCTTTCTCTGGCAATATGAAAGCTAGGAAACGGTTTTGATCTTAGTAAATGGATTGGCAATAACATGTTGTTGAGATGAATAATATAGAGATGTTTAGATGGCTAAAAGCCCAGCCAAATTAAGCCCTCAGTTTTATAAGAAAATATTAGATTAACATCAAAATGCCCAGTCATATTGAGCCGGGCATTTGATTTAACTTGGACAAAAGAATATGTCAATATTACCATTTAATGGTGTTTATACGAACCCAAACCCTTAAAAAGAAAGGGAAAGTGGGGCTTTTGAGGTCGATAAGAACCAAATTTAAGTTCGTATAAATTACGAGACCTAAATACTTAATATCTAAGTAACCCTAAAATCTTTTATGTTTTTTAAAACTCGCAAAAAATTAATCTGGAAACAACCCTAACTTCTCCCCCCAAGGATCTTGCTGTGGAGTGATGAGGGGCTTATAACAAAGGAAAGGAAGGATTTGTAAGCCATTCACATGATTTTAATTTATTTACGCGGGAGAGTCAAACAATTCATATAAAAAATTTCGGTAGCCTTTCAGTAGATGTCCCAAATTGTCAGTTCTCGCATAACTAAATCAAAATTTTGTGCAGATGCTCAAATCACGCCCCATCTTCACTTACATCTCGAATGTTGGCACGCGTATTACCATTTCGTCCGCCCACATGAAAGCCTGGGGCAGAAGGTACCTGGGCTGTACAGCCCAGGTGGTAGTGTTGACCGGACGGCTGCGGACCGTGAAGAAACTGCTCCAGTTGCCACTCTGGCCTGCTTTGGCCTGAAAAAACCCGTCGAGATAATCTCGCGGACAGGTTGGGGGTTGAACAAACTCAGTGAAAGTGGATGCTGGGAACCTGAAAACTCGGTTAGGGTGGTGACTTTAACCCAATGCGGAGCTACTTTGTCTCCAGGGCTGTCGAAAGGGGGGTGCTCAGGGCTTCTGTCATTATCCCCCACATTCATTTGGAGCACCACAACTCGGTTTAGAGTTGTGGTGCGTATAGGCAAAGGACTCCGACGGGGATCGTCCTAACTTCAAGTAAATTGGGGGAGACAGGAATTTTGTCGGTCAGACGGTGTCTTCAGAAAGAAACTGAAGGGGAAAATTGGAAAGAACTACTCACTGAATGAGTGATTGGCAGGATTTTAGCTGAAGTCGTGTAAGAAGGCAAGAGATTCAAGGAATATTTTTTAGGCGTTTTTCGGCCAGACGGGTATAATGAGCGCATGGAAACGCTTGATAAAACCCTGAAAAATCCGAAAAAACTGAAGAAAATTTCTGCCAAACACATTCAAGCAGTCATCGAGCAGATCACCTCAACTTATGATCCTGAGAAAATTATTCTGTTTGGCTCCTATGCATATGGAAAGCCCAACGCCTGGAGCGATTTGGATTTATTGGTGATCATGGACGCGCCAAAAGGGGAAGTAGAAACTGCGCTGGCCATGCGGAAGATGCTTCCGCCCTATCCTTTTTCCATTGATATTTTGGTGCGCTCGGCCAAGACCATTGAAAAACGCAAAGCGCTAGGAGATGGTTTTTTGCAGGAAATCACGCAACAAGGAAAAGTCGTATATGAACGAATTGACGCGTGAATGGGTGCAAAAAGCTGAAAACGATTTTAAGTTAGCCCACCTAGCGTTGGAAGCAGGAGACGAACCTCTGACGGATGGAGCCTGTTTTCATGCTCAACAATGTGCGGAAAAATATTTGAAGGCTGTTTTGCAGGAACATCAAATCAGTTTTCCGCGTCGGCATGAATTAATTCCGTTGTTGGAGATGCTCCTGCCTTTGGATGAAACTTTTGAGCGTTTACGTCAAGTCTTGATTGAATTAGAAAGTTATGCGGTTGCCGTGCGCTATCCTGGGGTCACTGTTTCTGTGGCGTTAGCACAATCCGCCTTGGTGGCTGCTTCAAAAGTGCGGGACTTTATGCGCACCATCCTCCAAATATAAGAACAAGCCTGTCGTCCGCATAACAACACAAAAGACATTCTCCTACTTGTCATGTCATGACATAACCCCGATAGCATCAAGGAGCGTTCACCCCATGTCTCCCCAAAAATCATCCAAGGATATGGTTTATCAACTCAAAATCACCCTGCGCGACAGCAAACCGCCCATTTGGAGACGCCTGCTGGTCTCAGGCAAGGTTTCCCTTCTGGATTTCCACCGGGTCATCCAGGTGGCGATGGGCTGGACGAACAGCCACTTGCACCAATTCATCATCGAGGATAAGTATTACAGTATCCCCAGTGAAGACGATTGGCAACCTGTCATGGACGAACGTAAATACAGGTTAGCAAAACTCGCCGTGGCAGAGGGGAGAAAATTTGTATATGAATACGACTTTGGGGATTCCTGGGAACACCTTGTTTTAGTGGAGAAAATCTTGTCGCCTGATCCAGATGCAACCTATCCCCTTTGCATTAAAGGGAAGCGAGCCTGTCCTCCAGAAGATGTAGGTGGCGTGTGGGGGTATGAGGAGTTTATAGAGGCAATCCGCGATCCCGCGCACGAAGAGCATGAAGCCTACCTGGAATGGGTGGGGGGCGACTTTGATCCAGAAGCCTTTGATTTAGTAGAAACCAACCGAAGGCTGCAAGAAATCGACAAAATGGCGTGGTGGGATGAGTGGGAGGGGTGAGGCATAAACCTACTTTCCTCTTCGTAAACATTTGTCTTTACCTAATCCATTGGGGTTACAAGTCATGAAAAAGGGCGTATGATCGGGGTTCATCCTTTTTGGAGTTGTCATCCCGTTATGCTGATTTTCCTAACGCTCATCAAAACCTATGCGTGGTGTTTTTGGGGTGCCCTCAGGCAGTTTACACGCCCAATCTCGGGCAACATCGAAACCGGAGCAGTCCTGGATCTGACGCGCTCGCGCCGCGCCCTCTTGCTCGAAAACGCTTTTCTGCGCCAACAAATCCTAATTCTGGAAAGACAGAATCCACGTCCGAAAATCACTGTGCCTGACCGCTTGAAATTGCTCTTCCTGGCGCGGTTCCTGCCAAAATGGAAAGAATTACTTGGGATTGTCCAACCGGAGACCCTCTTACGCTGGCACCGCGCCCTATTCAAGCGTTTCTGGAAGAAGAAATCTGGGACAAAGCACCATCCGCGGCAAATTTCTGATGAGACAATTGCCCTTATCCGTCAAATGGCTGAAGAAAATCATCTGTGGGGTGCGGAACGCATTAACGGAGAATTGCTAAAACTAGGAATTAAGGTTGCCAAGCGCACGATCCAGAAATATTTACCGAAAAGCCGTCGTCCCTCTGGACAAACCTGGGCGACTTTTTTGAGGAACCATGCTCAAGAGATATTCGTGTGTGACTTCACCGTGGGGCAAGATCTCTGTTTCCGGCCCATTTATCTCTTGGTTGTCATGCACCTGGCAACCCGCCAGATTAAGCATTTCAATCTCACCAGAAATCCAACCGATCCTTGGATGGCGCAGCAAATGCGCGAAATCAGCGCTTGGGGTGAAGGCCCCCGATTTCTGATATGTGATAACGATGCCATTTTTAACCAGGCCTTTGAGCAGGCTGCGCTTGGAGCGGGGACGGAGATTATCCATACGCCCTTCTATACCCCGCAAGCGAATGGGCACTGCGAACGCTTAGTGGGGAGTATCAAACACGAATGTTTCGATCAGATGCTCATCTTCCACACCCAACAGGCACGGCGTGTGATGAAGGAATACACCAGTTATTACTAAACTGCGCGCCCACATCAAGGGATTCGCCAGAAAATTCCGGCTAAATTTAAGGATGATACAGTCACTGTGGAAAAAGGGGAAAGGCAAACCCTGTTCGTGACCCCGTTTCTGAAGGGCTTGCATCACAGCTATTCTTGGAACAGCCCGCGCAACGGAAAATTAAGCAGGTGGTTCAACAATAATTTGAACCTGGGAGTTAAGCCTGGGTGTCATTCGGATTCCTGATCGGTTGAAAAAAGACCCAAATGGAGACAGTTCGACAACGCGGGCCAAAAGATTCGCTGAAAATAAAAAGCGGCTGCATCGATTTTTACATGGATGCAGCCACTTTTTTAGCTTGCTAACTGTGCGGATGAGGAAAGTAGCCAGCACAGGTCAAAAAAGGAAGATGGAACGTAGCCCCACCTCATTCTTGCATGGGATGGAGGCGGTGGGAAGGGGATTGGTATCTGACCAGCCCAAAACTGTTGTAAAATAATAGGGTCGCTCTTTGGAAGTGGGGTGATGCCCCAAAAAGTAACCCTTGGATAACATGAACGAAGCCGATACCTGCCGAACTTATATTTTGCCGAAACTGAAAGATGCGGGCTGGTTGGACGAAGCCATCACCGAGCAATTGGTGTTAACGCCCGGACGGATTGTGCCGCTCGGTCAACGAGGGCATACGCGTCGAAACGGTCTGCGCCCGGACTATACGTTGTATATTCGGAAAAATATTGCCATTGCCGTGGTGGAAGCCAAAGCGGAATACAAACATCCTTCTGCCGGGTTGCAACAGGCGATGGAATATGCCGAAATGATGGGTTTGAAGTTTGCCTATTCCAGCAACGGACACGGGATTGTGGAACATGATTTTCTGACCGGGGCGGAAAGAACGCTGGATACATTCCCCTCCCCGGAGGCACTCTGGAAGCGGTTGAATGGCGAGTTGAAACTCGAAACGGAACATGACCAACAGGATGCGCTGAGCGCGTATTGGGAAGAAGTAGGCGGGAAAGCCCCGCGGTATTACCAGCAAGTGGCGATCAACCGGGCGGTGGAAGCGGTGATCCGCGGGCAGGAACGGATTTTGATTACGATGGCAACGGGGACGGGGAAGACGTTTGTCGCTTTTCAGATTGCGTGGCGGTTGTGGAAGAGCCAGCGCAAGAAGCGGATTCTGTATCTCGCTGACCGGAATGTGCTGGTCGATCAGGCGAAAGACCGGACATTTTCCCCGATGGGGCAGGCGTTACACAAAATCAGTGGAAGAGCGATTAAAAGCCGGGAGATGTATTTTGCGTTGTATCAGGCCCTGGCGGGAAGTGGCGATGCACCGAACCTGTACGAAAAGTATCCGCGGGATTTCTTTGATTTGATTTTTATTGACGAATGCCATCGGGGGAGCGCAAAGGAAGGGAGTGAATGGCGGCGTATTCTGGAATATTTTTCGCCCGCCCAGCAAATCGGGATGACCGCGACCCCCAAGCGCACGGATAATGTGGATACGTATGAGTATTTTGGCGAGCCGATTTATACCTACAGCTTGCGCCAAGGGATTGATGATGGGTTTCTCGCCCCGTATCGGGTGATGCGGATCAATCTGGATGTGGATGTGCAAGGGCTGGAGATTGATCCGGGTGTACTGGACAGGTTTAAGCGGGAAGTGCCCCCGGTGTGTATGGCACAAAAGAATTTGAACGTCTCGTTTCTCTTTTACAGCGTACAGAAACCGTTGCCAAACACCTCACTCATTATTTGCAAAACACCAACCCGTACGACAAGACGATTGTGTTTTGTGTCGATCAGGAACACGCTCAGGATATGCGGGATGCGCTGGCGCGTTTGAATCAGGAACTTGTCAAAAAACATCCCAACTATGTTGCTCGTGTGGTTTCTGACGAAGGGAAGGAAGGGCGCGGACATCTGGATCGCTTTACCGACCCGGAAAAGGCAACGCCCGTGATCCTGACCAGTTCGCAGATGTTGACCACGGGTGTGGATGCGCCCACCTGCCGCAACATCGTGTTGTTCCGGGCGATTGGTTCGATGACGGAGTTCAAGCAAATCATCGGGCGGGGGACGCGGGTGGATGAAGACAATAACAAACTCTGGTTCACCATTCTCGATTACACCGGGGCCACCCAGTTGTTTTACGACCCGACGTTTGATGGCGACCCGGTGCAGGTGACGAAAACGACGATTGATGAAGATGGCAATGTTATTGAAATCCAAGACAGTGAAGAAGGCACCCTCACTGATGAGACCCCGCCTGTACATCCTGACGACCCGGATGAACGGAACTTGCACGAGAAGGGCGTGCGGGAACAAAGCCGCAAATTTTATCTGGATGGGGTGACGGTGTATGTCGTGGGGGAACAGGCGTTTGAACTCGACCCCGAAGAAAACATTCTGCGCACGGTGCAGTTTACCGATTATGCCCGTGACCACATCCGGCGGATGGTGCCGGATGGCGAACACCTGCGTCAGGAATGGCCGTTACCGGAACGACGGACAGAAATCCTGAATGCCCTGCGCCAGCGCGGAATTGACCCGGCCCATCTGGCGCAAGTCGTCCACCAGGAAGACGCCGATGCACTGGATTTGCTGTTGCATGTGGCCTATAATGCCCCGCTGGTGACGCGCAAGGAACGGGCCGCCAAACTGCGCCAGCAAAAACCCAATTTCTACAACACGTTTACCCCTGTTGCTCAGGAAATTCTCGATGCCTTGCTGGAAAAATACGCCGATTTTGGGGTGACACAGTTTGATGATTTGCCCAACCTGCTGCAAATCCAGCCCTTCACGAAGTTTGGGTCGCCGACAGATATTTACCAGTTATTTGGCGGGGCGACAAAACTGGTGCAGGCGGTGGATGCATTGCAGAAGTCTTTGTACGAATAAGGGAGCGGTGATGAATACAAAACAACCTACCATTAGTGATATTCAAACCAGAGAAATCCTTTTCTATGATCCTGCCTTTGAAAAGGAAAGTTATGCTTTTTGCAAAGACCGAAATATTGATTGTTTGCCCTCTTTGGATGACCCATTCGCCATTTTCCTGCGCGATGACCAAAAGCAAACATTCAGAGAAAAACGGATTGATGAAAGCCGAAGAATCAGCGGAGCCATCCCCATCTTTCGGTCTGAGTTGCTCGGAAGGTTTCATGTCCAGCCACTTTTATTGGTGTATGAAAACGATGAATTGAGTGGGGTCGTACATTTTGCGGATTATGGGAAACCCTTAGTGAGTCTTTATCTGTTTGAGCTATTTTTCGAGTATGAAAAAGCACTTCGAGAATTATTACGTCGGCATAAGTTCAAAGATGAAGACATAATTGCTTATTTTGATAGCAAAGGTTATGGTAAGAAAATTAAAGATTATCGAAATCTTACTTCTAAAGAAAAACGCCCCGATTTTGAGAGTTTTAATATTAAGGATATGGTTGACTTTATAAATGAAAAAGAATTGTATAAAGTCGGAGATGTTAGAGAATTACGCAATATGATTATGCATGCACATGACCTTGTAAACCGGGAAGACCCCGACAGAAATGACTATATTTATAAATACGACTCATTTGAAGAGTTTTTCAATTGGGTTGTAACGTTGCACCAGGATTACAGGCGTCTAACGAATCGACTTGCCTTTCCAATAGAATCTGAACAAAGTAAAGCCTCATGACCAAAAACACCCGCGCCCAACTCTCCTCCCTCATCAAATCCTCCCGTGACATCATGCGGAAAGATGCTGGCCTCAACGGTGACCTCGACCGTTTGCCACAGCTTTCCTGGGTGTTGTTTCTGAAATGCTATGATGATCTGGAATTCCGCCGTGAAGAAGATGCCGTCTTGCGGCGGCAAACGTACAAAGCCGTTATTCCCGCCATCTGTATGGATAATCCCATCTGAAAATCTAAGCCCGTTTATCAAAAAATATGAGACTCGTATAGTGATTTCGCGCGCAAAGGTAAAAGCAGGTGGTCAACAATTCTTGCATAAATGGTCCCTAATTACTGGGTAAACTATGATGATGAAGGTTAATGCGATACGGGAGTTACAATCCTTCACGTATTGATTTGGCATTAAGATAACAGGAGACAAAGTCGATATGTCCACCATTGATGACATTCTAAAAGAATTCCCGCCTCGCACCCGAAAAAAGGTCAAAGAGGCCTGGGAAGCTTTGCCTAAGCCCCTCCAGGATGAATTCGAAAATGTCCTTAAAGCCGTACCCATCCAGCCGCAATTGCTCAGGCGGCTCATTGACATTGCTTTGAGCCAATATAAAACTGTTTCTGGTAAAAAGAACAAGATCGCCATTGTCGGTCCGGCCAATGTTGGGAAATCCACTTTATACAATAACCTTATTCGATCCAAAACTGACCAGGCCGAAGTGGGTCCGTTGCCCGGCACCACTCGCATTAATCAGGAAGCCGACGCCGGTTTCTTCTCCATTGTAGACACCCCCGGCGCGGATGCAGTCGGCGAAGTTGGCGAGATCGAAAAACAGCACGCGTTAGCTGGTGCCAGGCAAGCCGATTTTCTTATAGTCATGTTCGATGCCATTCAAGGAGTCAAGAAAACCGAACAGGAACTTTTCGAAGAACTTGCGGAATTCGATAAACCCTTCCTGGTTGTCCTCAACAAAATTGACCTGGTAAAGCGATCCGAAGATCGGGTTATTGCCAAAGCAGCGTCCACGCTCAACCTCGAGCCAGGTCAAATATTGGCAACCAACGCCAAAGATGGCAAGAACATTGAAGATGTTGTGATGGCTATTGCCAAGATTGACCCTGAAACTATCGCCGCGTTGAGTCGGGCCTTGCCCGAGTTTCGCTGGCAACTGGCATGGGGCGCGATTGTCAGCGCAGCCTTAACGGCTGGACTGATCGGGGCAGTTCCGATTCCATTTGTGGATTTTGCACCACTCGTCGCAGTTCAAGGGGCAATGGTGTTATCCATTGCACGGATCTACCAATACGAAATCACGCTGGAAAGAGCGAAAGAACTCATTGTCACTTTCGGCCTTGGCTTCTTGGGCCGAGCTTTATTTCAAGAACCCAGCAAATTAGGGGGAATACCCGGTTATGCTTTGGCGGCAGCCATTGCGGCTTCTACCACAGTGGTTATGGGCTATGCCTCGATTGCCTGGTTCCAAAAAGGTGAAAAGCTTACCTCCGAATCGCTTCAGAAGATGACCAAGGACATTACCGATATTTTGCTCACGTCGATTAAGAATTTGGGAAAATCCCGACCCAGCAAAGCTGCTTTGCAACAAGCCATCCGAGATGGATTGGAGAACTCAACGCTTGCCAGTCAGCAGCCTGATCTTGACCAATCTCCCGAACCGTACCCGCCCCCAACGGGTCAGAATGCCAAGGCCCTATGAAGATAATGAGCAGAAGTACTATTGAAAGAGAGTCGAGATGAAGAACTCATCCCCGTTCCCTATCTTCAAGGAGATGGACATCTGCTGGCGATGGTCAATGTGCTACGAGGCCCCACAAGGGGGTGATATTGCAGTCCCAAACACAAGAGGAATTGGATACTTTGCTGCCGTCCGTGTTGGATAGGGCGTTTCAAGGAAAGTTGTGAAGACCAAAAAGACATCTTCTGATAGTGATACTGTAGATATTGTTGCGGTTGGTAAACTTATAAACCAGGTAAAAGCAATCGCCAAAGAATACCGTGAACTTACGGGACGTCCACTTGGAATAACAGGCGAGGTTGCGGAGTATGAAGCCGCGCAATTGCTCGGTCTAGAATTAACTGATGTGCGCCATGCTGGATATGACGCCATTCGATCAGATGGTACAAGAATACAAATAAAAGGTCGTGTTCTATTTGAAACATCCAAGTCTGGTCAAAGAATGGGCAGGATACGTTTAGATCACGAGTGGGATTCAGTTATGCTTGTTATATTAGATGCAGATTTTTCGCCTGTTGAAATATACGAAGCGCCCCGTGCTAAAGTGGAAGAAGTGCTTACTGCTCCAGGGTCACGTGCTAGAAATGAACGTGGAGCCTTGGGTATAAGTAAGTTCAAATCTATAGCAGAATTTGTGTGGAGTCGAGATGATCGACATAAACATCCTAAAGATACCAAATAACCAACGACTGGCTTCGCTGTGGGAATTACAATCCGCTACGGAGGTGCGTTCGGTAGAAATTCCTGTTGTCTATTCGCATCAAACACACTATAATTTTCCTCGAACTGATAACAAAGCGAGGCAATATGATATCGTTTGGAATGTCGATCCCTTCACTACCAGGCGTTCCCAGAAGACCAAGTAGCCAACATCCTGGGGCCGGGAACATACAGCGGGAAAAGGAAAGGCTTCCGACTCCCGAGAAACCACCTGAAAGACCGGAGAAAAAACCTCCGGTACCTCCCAAGCCCAAACCCAGTCGGAAACCCCAGATCAAGGGCCATTAACCAGTCGGAACCCGTATCGCGATGAACGCCTTCACAAATTACCTCGAAAAGCTGGGTAGCAACTTTCTGGTTGCTTCCATGGTCCCTTCGCTGGCGCTCGTCATCAGTTGTATATTCCTGTTTGATCCTATTCTCAACACTGGCTCGGCGTTCAAAGACCCGCAAAGTGCCTATGGTCTCGTCAGTTTTGGGCTGGTCATATTTGTTGCCACGGTCATCATTGGCTTCACCCTCACCGCGCTCAATACCTACATTCTAAAGATGTTCGAAGGGTATGTCATTCCTTTCCCGATGCGTATCATTTATTCCTTGCGTCGTAGAGCACACTGGCAGAAAGCTCGCCATATGAGAGAACATCGCGACGACCTGAGGAAAGAGATACTGCGCCTGGAAAAAGATCTCGATCAGAATCCCGAACTGGATGAAAAACTGGAGCAATTACGGGATCAGCATTACAAAGCCGCCTCTGATTATGACCAAACCTACCCTGAAGACCAGGGCGATATTCTCCCTACCCGCTTTGGTAACACCCTCAAAGCCGCAGAGAACTACACAGGCGAACGGTTCGGCTTTGATGGCGTGCAGTTCTGGCCTCGGCTCGTGCATGTGATTCCCGCCGAATACAGGCAAAGCATTGATGCTGTACGGAATGAACTATCGTTCCTCGTAAATATGTCCATCCTTTCGTTTACCTTTTCTATCCTGTGCGTGTTAGCCATCTTCTACACCATGAGCAAAACCAACGTAGGTCTTGGCGGGTCAGCGGTATTTCTTGGATTCCTACTCAAGTCATTACCATACTTGATCGCTCTAGTAGCGGGGCTATTGATCTCTGTGTTTTTTTACAACGCATCCCTCTTCTCAGTCGGTTCCTTTGGCTTGATGATACGATCATCCTTCGATCTCTTCAGGCTAGACCTGCTAAAAAAAATGGAACTGGAACTACCGAAGAATTCCATCGAAGAGTTCGAGACCTGGTACAGCCTGAACGAGCTGATCGTTCTCGGACGTCATTCCCTCACTTTTAAGCAAATCAACTACCGCAAAAAAGAATAAGCCTAACAAATTTGCACAGAACCCCGATCAACGCACGGATATCATCGGTGTTGGGTAGGGCGTTTTAAGGAGAGTTGTAGATGTTGTTGGGAATAATAAAAGAAATTACGAGGATGAAAGCATGCAAGAAACGATTGAGAATTTCTTGAAGAGAACACCCATTGTTTGGTTAGTTCTTGGGATTTCACTGGTGCTCATTTCAGCTTCTGAGATAATAACTGTCGGCAGTGATTCCATCAAGTTTAATGATTCCCAACGGATTATCCTTACTATCATAGGTATTGTGCTCATTCTATTGGGTATCTCTTATGAAATTTATGAGAGACTTTCAATAAAGCGAACGCCATCTGGAGATGGACAGGTAAGAGTCTTCAATAATCGGAAAGACTATACAGATTACAGAACGAAGCAATTACAAAAGGCCAAGAAAGTTGATGATGCCACCTGGAGATTTCATGGGCTTAGTAAACAAACTTATTCGGGGGAGGAAAATATTGCTAATCTAAATGAATTGGAAGTCATTTCCCATATTCTGAAAAAACCAGAAACAATTTGGCGGGAAGTTGCTATTTTTACATCGTCCGCTCAATTAGAAAGAGAATCCTCACTCATAACAGACCCTGAAAATTGTGGCTACAATTTTGCAATCTTTGAAGTCGATCCTCAGACATCCCCACCACTAACCGGTTTTATGATCATTGATGATAAGATGTTGTTTATTGGCTATCCTTTGAAGAATATTCGATTAGTCATCGATAATCCGCTAGTGGTTAAGCTGTTCTCATAAAATTTTGAGGATATTTGGCAGGCGGCCTACAAGATTAAGGTGGGTAACAAAATCGATTATCAAAAGTTGAAACAGCTAAAAACAGAATTAAATAAGAATGGATGAATCAAGGAGTAAACAATGGCAAACAAAACAGCAGGTGTCAAATTGTTGGTGGAAGATGTTCTTCGCACGTTTTCTGAACCGTATCCCGAAGATATTATTCGGGATGTTTTTTATAAAATTGAAAAGAATCAGGATTGGCGTAGAAGATATAAAGAATTTGGTGAAGAATTAGAAAAGGAATGGATTGTCAATAACTGGATTGGAAAATATGTAAAAACGTTGTCGGGCATGCGAACCCTAAGACAAGTACCAGTCGAAGATGGGCATGTCTTCACTTCTTATACTAAACTCGGCTATTGATGGCAAAAGGTAAAGAACTCCGTTCCTACATCAAGGAAGTTCCTTTGGGTGATGAAGTGGAGATTTACTTCGTCAAAATTAGCTGGCCATTGCCCTATGATCTCGTGTCCGAGGATGTGCTGCTTTACCGTGTTCCGCTCGAAGATTGGGAAAGGGAAAAGCGCGAATATTACGGGCGCATTCTGAACAACAAAAAGTATTTCCGTGTATGCGGGCATTGTTTTGAGTTGAACCATGTCGGGCATATGGATGGAAAATATCTCTGCCAGAGTTGTGCGGAAGAATATTTTGGGGTGGTGCACTAAAAAAGAAGGTGTTTTTTGTAAAATAAAACGGGCTCTCCCGCAAATTTCGTGAAGAGTTTAACGCAGCGTCAGAGATCATAAGACAGAGTGTATTTTCAAGACCCGTAATACAAAACGCGTTTTCGCAAGAGGTCAAACTTGGCTCTGCCGAACATCTGCCTTTTGATCATCTTCAAGCGGTTGTTATGACCTTCAGTTGGCCCATTACTCCAGGGATACGTCAATGCCGCTTCCACAGCCCGAAGATCTTTCTCCAACCCCTGAACAAAGTATTTCAACTCCGATATGCCAGCCGTTTTTGCCTGATTCATCCAAATCGGCAGCTGGTCACGTTTCCGTTCGCAGATGATTTCCCAAAATTGCTGGACTAGTCCATGAAACCGCTGAAATTCTTCCGAGGTCGCTAACACCTGACTGAAATAACGAGCCTTCTCACCTTCTAGCTGGTCTTGTTTTTTGACAAAGAGCCAAACCGTTTGTCTGGCTGAAAATGGGCGGACTTTTTCAGGTGCGGCTGGTGTTTTTACTAAAATAAAAACCGACCACCTGGCCTAAAAATTAACTTTGAAAAACCGTCCACCAGCGATTATCCTCCAGGCCATCTTGGACCTGGAGGCCAAGGAGATGAAAACTGTGGACGATTATGAAACCATTCGACGTGCGTATTTTGTGGAAAAACAAAGTATTCGCGCCATCCATCGCCAGCTCGGGTATGACCGGGACACGATTCGCAAAGCGATTACCAGTCCCGCCCCGCAACGGTATCAATTAAAGAAGCCGCGGGCGGCCCCCGTCTTAGGCCCTTACCAGACGCGCCTGATAGAGTTGTTAGCCGAAAGTGCGGCGCAGCCGCGCAAACAACGCTATACCGCCCACAAAATCTTTGAACTGCTCCAGCGCGAAGGCTACGCCGGGAGTGAAGGGGCGGTGCATAACTTTGTCAGCCAGCACCGCCAACCCGGGAAGCGGCCCGCGGCCTATCTGCCGTTGGAATTTGACCCGGGGCAAGACGCCCAGGTGGATTGGGGCGAAGCCGAGGTCGAGCTTGCCGGGGTGCGGGTGCGCGTGCACTTGTTCATCATGCGGTTGAACTATTCGCGGGTCCGGTTTGTGATGGCCTTCCCGTTTCAAAAGCAAGAAGCCTTCTTGAGCGGGCACATTCAGGCGTTTCATTTTTTGGGCGGGGTCCCGCATCGGATCACCTATGACAACCTCAAAACCGCCGTCTACCAAATCCTGACCGGGCACAGCCGCCTGGAACAGCAAGCGTTCAAAACTTTTCGCAGTTACTATCTGTTCGAGAGCCATTTCTGTACGCCCGCCCAAGGCCACGAGAAAGGCGGGGTCGAAAGCGATGTCGGCTATGTGCAGCGCAATTTCATGGCCCCGATCCCGCAAGTCAGTTCCTATGCCGAACTCAACACGGCTTTACAGGAGGCGTGCCTGCAAAACGTCCAGCGGCACGTCCGCGGGCAGGCCCCCAACGTGGCCGCCTTGTGGGAAGCCGAGAAAGCGGCGTTGTTGCCGTTGCCCCCCCGGGATTATCCGGCCTGCCGGAGTTATCCCGTCAAGGCCAATGGCTATAGCCAGGTGGCATTGGACACCAATCGCTACTCGATCCCGGTCGCCTACCAGGCCCGGCAATTGGTTTTAGAAGCCTACCCCTTTCAAATCCGGGTGCTTTCCGACCACCAGGTGATCGCGGAACATGCCCGTTGTTTTGCCCGGGAGCAGGATATTCTCGAACCGCTGCATTATTGGCCCTTACTGGAACAACGCCCAGGCGCGTTTGAACATGCCAAACCGGTCCGGCAGTGGCGCAAAACCTGGCCGCCGGTCTACGAACAGTTGCTGGCCACCCTCCAGGAAAGCGCCCCCGACGGGCGCGGGGTGCGCGAGTTCATTGCCATTTTGAAGTTGCATCACCAATATCCGGCGGCGCTGCTGGAGCAAGCGGTCCAGCGCGCCCTCGCCTTGGGGGCCGCCCATCTGGACGGCGTGCAGTTATGTCTGCGCCACCTGCAAGCGCCGTCCCCTGTTTTCGCCTCCCTCGATTTACGGACGCAGGCCCATTTACTGCCGTTCGGCCAGCAACCCGTGAACCTGCAACAATACGACCAGCTCCTGCGCTAGAGGTGCCCCATGGAAACCCAGCCTTTACTCGAAACCTACCTGCGGCAGTTGCGCTTGCCGACGTTTATCAAAAACTACCACCCTTTCGCCGCCGATGCGGTGCAACAACAGTTAGATTATCCCCGCTACCTGCTCGCCCTGACCGAACAGGAAATCCTCAAACGGGACCAGAACCGCCTGCAAGAACGCCTCAAAACCGCACGCTTTCCCGTCGTCAAAGAATTGGCGGACTTCGATTTCTCGGCGCTCCCCAGCCTGAACAAGGCCCAAGTCCTCGACCTGGCCCGCGGGGTGTATATCCGCCAGCGCGAAGCGATTATTTTCATCGGGAATCCCGGCTTGGGGAAAACGCATTTAGCCCTCGGGCTAGCACGGACCGCCTGTTTACAAGGCTACAAAGTGCGGTTTTGGACCGCCGCGGGGCTGGTCAACGAACTTTTGCAGGCCCAAGATGAACATCGCTTGCACCGGATGATCGCCACCGCGCGCAAATTTGACCTGATCGTCTTGGATGAATTGGGCTTCATCCCCTTTACCCCGACGGGCGCCCAAGCCCTCTTTACCTTCTGTTCAGAACTTTATGAAAATCTGGCCTTGTTGATCACCACCAATCTCAAATTTGCCGATTGGGTCCAGGTCTTCGGCGATGAACGCCTCACGGCCGCCCTGCTGGATCGTCTCACGCATCATGCCCACCTGCTCGAACTGGTCGGGGAGTCGTACCGTTTCCGGCAACGCATGCAAGAAAAGCCCCAATGAGTTTTTCGCTTTTCCGGCTGCCGGCAGGGCAAAAAAAGGGAGGGCAGATCGCTCTGCCCTGCCGTATAGCCCTCGTGGCGGCGCTCCGGTTGCTCTCCAGCAGAGCCGTATCCTCCGCACGAGGGACGCGATTCTATCAGATGTGCCCCCTGGTCGGTTTTTCGAAGTGAATTTTTAATCTGCAAATTGGTCAAATGGTCGGTTTTTCGGAGTTAAAGTGGTCGGTTTTTCGGGCTCTCCCGCAAATTTCGTGAAGAGGCTTACGTAGGGGCGGGCATCCCCAACACACGCTTTCGAAGCAAGTCGAAATTGGCGCGCCCGTACATTTGACGTTTGATTAATTTCAAGCGATTGACATTTCCTTCGGTTGGTCCATTACTCCAAGGGAGAGAGAAGGCCGCTTTCACGGCCTTTAAATCACTCTCCAAACCATTTACAAAGCTCTTCAAGGCCTCGATCCCACACGCACGTGCGCTTTCCATCCAATCCACCAAGCCATTAACCTGCCGGTCATGCATCAAGCGTAAAAAATCCTGCGCCAATTGGTGAGCTGTGCTCATTAATGGCTCGGCCTGGGTCATGCGCGCGAAGGCTGAGCGCTCTTCTTGAGACAAGCGCTTAGCATCCAAAATCAGAAGCCACGAAGCCCGTTTGGCCGCCCAGGGTTTTGTTTTCGGCATTTGGGAAGGCCGTTTTGAAAGGTCCTGGTTGGGAGCTTCCTGCATGCCGTGTTTCTTGAAGCCTTGCTGTTTGCTCCAGGCATAGACCAATTGGTGCGTCCCCTCAAAACCGCGCACACAGATTTCGCGCCAGAGTTGGAGCCGATTTCGGCACCCAGCCTGCCACCTTTCTTCCAGATAGCGCACATAAGGATCAAGTTTGACAGGCATTTTGGATCTTTCTGCCATCTCAGGAAACTCACCCGCTTGGATATATTTGCGAACTGTGGCGCGGTGCAACCCCAATTGACGTGCAATGGTGCGGAGCGAGGTGCCACGTGCATGTAGCTCAACCACTTCATGATACCTTTCCAGGCGTTTTTGTCGGATAAGCTGGCGTTTTTTCTCCGGCTTGGTCAACGCTTGTTCTTCTTGCTCGGTTGGAACGGGTTGATGCGCATCATGCTCATACGGCATGGGCGTGGGTGAAGGTGGCGGCTTTTTTTCTCCGGCGGCCCGCAGACAGTGCCGGTTTTGCTCCAAGAACACTTCCAAGGCTTCGCGCAGATTCTTCACCAAATGAAAACGATCCGCCACTTGAATGGCCTCTGGCGCACCGAGCGTGGCCCCCTTGGCATATTCATGACTGCGATCCCGGCTGATGATCGCTATCCCTGGATGAGCTTTCAACCATTCCGCCAGGGTCTCTGCCGAGCGCTCTGGCAAGAGATCCAGTGGGCGACGCGTTTCCAAATCGATGAGCAGGGTGCCATAAGTCTTTCCTTTACAGAGCGCCCAATCATCTACGCCAAGAATTTTGGGGGTTTGTGGCGCTTGTTCGGGCGACTTACGCACCATCCTCAGTAAGGTATCTGCACTGGTCGGGATTTCAAGCCGGTTGGCCAGTTTGGCCCCTGTTTCGCCGCCCACGACAAAGCCGATCTCAGTTTGTTGCTGGTGCAAGCGGCTTGTCCGCCGTGCATAACGGGCTGCCACGTGCGGGATTTGTTCCACAAAAGTCACGCGCGCACATGCTGGATGATCACAGAAAAAGCGCCGTACCGCCCACAGGATCACCACAGGAATTCCAGTACACGGCAGATCGGCCAATCTCCGCTGGTAAGAACTGTGTACTCTTTTCGATGCCGTGTGACATGCCGGACAGGAGGATTCTTTCTGGCGTGCCGTGACCTTCAAGACGATTTTTCCTGTTTCGACGCTGATTTTGTCAAGCATGTGTAAGTCATTGGCATCTGGAAGGAGTAAGGTGGCGAGCATGGAAAGCCTTCATGGGGTTAATTTGCTTTCCAATTTTACCTATGTCCCGCCCCCATGTAAGCCGCTTCACGAAATTTGCGGGAGAACCGTTTTTCGCTTGACAAAAACAGCCCCTATCATTACGCAACTGCACAAAGTTTACACCACTTATCGGCTTACTATTTAGAAGTTGGAGAATTCGCTCAAGCCCTTACTTTACTCCTCCGCACGAAAGAATTATTCGAAATTGTTTATGGAAATTCCCATGCAGAAATGGCAGGCATAATAACTACTTTAGGGCGAGCCTATCATCGTTTAGGAAACCTGGACCAAGCGTTAAAATTGTTTTTGGATGCAATCCATATCCGCCAACAAAAAATAGGGGAGCATCATCCACGTACTGCAATCGCACAGACTTATTTAGGCGATTTACAAATAGACATGAGGCAATTCCGAGACGCGGCAGATAATCTTGCGCGAGCCCTTCTTACAATGAAAAAGGAGAAATTTCCCAACCCTCGATTTTTGGCATTAAATCTTCATGCCCAGGGTCGCTTGAATGTAGCCACCGACCATATTCATCAAGCACACCATTTCTTCATCGAAGCCCTCACCTTGCGTCGCCAGTATCTCGGCGATGAGCATCCCCATACAAGGGACAGTTTGGAGACATTGGAGAGGTTGATGGCGAACGAGAGGGCAAATATACCAGCAGGTTGAGGGAGGTAACAGAGACGCTATGGACTTGGACTCTCTGGGGCGCTCGCAGGGGCAGTTGGCGTAGCGATGGGTGAAAATTTTGCGAAAACACCCTTTCCACCCCATTTCTGGGTTATCTGACCGAGGCCCTCGGGCTCATGCGTTGGGCAAACTGTTTCCTTCGCTGTTACCGCTTGCTTAAGGAGTTTGAAAAATGCAAACTCATCTATTTATTGAATGGTTGCCGTTCAAACTTAATCTGACGTTGTCAAATTGTAGTTACGCACATTCAAAGGGGTAAAAATCGAAAAATAAGGATGGAAGGGAGGATGTCCATCCCCCTTCCATCCTTATTTTTCAGAGCTTCCTACTCTTGGTGAGTGGGTACGTCAAATTAGAAATTTTTTAGCCAATCACCAATTTCCTGGACGATGTAATGCCCCATTTCTTTAAAGATCGCTAAGCTTTCCTGACCAAGTTTTTTAGCTTCCCTAAAGTTTCCTTCAACAAATTCAAGACGGGCTAACCCATATTTTGCATTCCCACTGATTTCAAGAACCTGGAGGCGCTCGGCAATTTGAAGCGCTTGGGTAAACGCGGCCCGGGCGGAAGCGTTTTCCTTTTTGTAGAGGTAGATTTCTGCTAATTCGGTTTGCCCTTCTCCAATTAATAGCTGATGATTGATTTCTAGGGCTAATTGAAGTCCTTCGTGAACATACGCGTTGGCTTTTTGCAAAGCCCCACTTTCCCGGGTCACGCGCCCTAATGAAATGAGGGTTTGGCTGGTGACCTCAGGACGTCCTCCTGTACGGGCTTCGGCAAGGGCCTCTTGCATGTAAGTTTCCGCTTTTTCAAAATCTTTTTTATAATCTGCCAGCACGCCTAAATTGAGAAGGACATCACAAACGGTTTCAGCCGCGCCAATGGTACGGGCGACTCCCAAGGCTTCTACATAATAGGTTTCCGCCTTTTGGAATTCACCCTTTTCCATCCACAGAACACCTAAATTTTGTGCCAGGCCACACATCTCTCTGGAATGACCGATTTCGCGTGCAACGATTAAACCCTCAGAAGTTCTTTGAATGGCAAGGTCAATTTGTCCCTGGCTATGGGCTAAAGCCCCTAGAGAATGCAAGCTAATACAGACGCGCTCGCGATAGCCGATTTGCCGGGCAATGGAATATGCCTGATTCAAAAAGTTTTCTGCTCGATCATACTGGCCTTGCGCCCCTGCAACTGCCCCCAAATTTAACAGGAAGCCACAAATATTGCCGTCATCATGTGTGGCTTCGAGCAAATCAAGCCCTTTTTGAATATAACTTTCGGCTTGGGTATATTTGCCTTGATACCAGGATAAAATACCCAAATGCCGCAAATTAGCCACCCTAAATTTTAATTTATCGGTTTGCTCTAAAAGGGTGCGGCCCTGGTTTAGCGCATCTTCAGCTTTCGGGAAATCGCCAAGATGGGTACGAACCAAGCCCAGCCCAGTCAGAAGAGCGCCGTGGATATCCAGATTCTCATTCGCCATTATTAATCTCTGTAACCCTTGTTGGTAATATTCTTCCGCAGAGGAGTATTCTCCCTTTTTCTCTGCAATATTTCCAAGGTTTAGACAAAGTTCAGCATATGCTGAAGGGGATGTTTGTGGAGAAATTTTATGAAAGGCTTTTTGCAATAAAGTTTCAGCCAAATTGTATAAGCCTCGAATTTCAAGAAAATTGGCAAAGATATTTACCCCCTTTAACAATTCAAGGTCACGGTTTTTTGCAAACGCGATTTCTAAGGCTGTAAAAATATTGATTACTTCGTTCTCTAACGGTTCCAACTCCTCTTCATGGTATTCCAGGTACGCAATAAAAAACGCCATAAAACGGAGAAGGATATCTTCCGGTAGCACTCCACTAAAGCGTGGAGGGGCAAAAAACTTGCAAAAAAGGGGGTTCACTGGCAAACTCTTGTGACTTCCA
>WBZL01001915.1_pt1 | contig 20793 bp, 21 predicted proteins | sample 5204291 | NCBI WGS metagenome assembly WBZL01 (sample SAMN12344345, study PRJNA552823) | activated sludge metagenome | biome: Activated sludge suspended growth; feature: Nitrification reactor; material: Wastewater; isolation source: activated sludge from nitrification reactor of wastewater...
CAATGCTGCTTGTTGTTCGGCTTCCGGAAGATTGCCCAGCGAAAAGGTGAGCAGGGCTTTGATGATCGGATGATCTTTTATGTTGTGCAAAGCCTGGTTGACTTCGCTGTCAAAATAAGGTCTTATATGGTCAAAAGGTGTCAAGGTTTCATCATTTAGCTCCGCAAATGAACGAAATTCTTGCCAACTTTTTATGGTTTTATGGTTGGATGGTTGCCTGCCGGGCTGCCGTTATGCCGGCAAACTGACCCCTGACCCCCTCCTCCGCTGAAGCTACGGCCACCGGGCGACGAAGCTTTCGGCGAAGTTGCCGGGCGGAGACTGACCCCCTCCTCCGCTGAAGCTACGGCGGGCGGAGACTGACCCCCTCCTCCGCTGAAGCTACGGCGGGCGGAGACTGACAACTGTCAACTGTCAACTGACAACTGTCAACTGTCAACTGACAACTGACAACTGTCATCAACTGACCGCCAGCCGCTCCAGTTTCAGCATGACGCGCTGAAGGGCCTGCAGCGCCAGGTTTTTGTATTCTCCGGCAACGAGCACGGAGACGTTGTTGTTGCTGCCGCCGTAGCTGACCATCCGGATGGGGATGTCCTCAAGGGCGTCGAAGATGTCGCGGGCAACGCCGACCTTTTCGTTGAGCTGGTCGCCGACGATGCAGATGATGCTCTGGCCGCTGTCGCAACTGACTTCGCCGAAGGGCGCCAACTCGCGCAGGATGTCTTCGAGGCGGGCGGGATTGTCGATCGTCAGGGAGACGGCCACTTCCGAGGTGGCGATCATATCGATCGGCGTCTTGAACTGTTCGAATACCTCAAATACCCGGCGGAGGAAACCGTAGGCGTTCAGCATCCGGCCAGAGCGGATCTTGATGGCGGTGATGCCGTCCTTGGCGGCGATTGCGCTGATCCGGCGGCCCGACGACTGCCCGGAGATCAGCGTTCCGGGCGCCTGCGGGGCCATGGTATTTTTCAGGCGGATGGGGACGTCCATCTGTTCGGCCGGAATCACGCAGGTGGGGTGAAGGATCTTGGCCCCGAAGTAGGCAAGCTCAGCGGCTTCCCGGTAAGAGACCTTACGCACCGGGTAAGTATCCTTCACCACCCTGGGATCGTTGTTGTGCAGGCCGTCGATATCGGTCCAGATCTGGATCTCGCCGGCGTCGAGCGCAGCGCCCAGCAGGGTAGCGGTATAGTCGCTGCCGCCGCGCTGCAGGTTGTCAATTTCGCCCTCATGGTTCAGGCAGATATAACCCTGGGTAATGAAATAAGGCGCTCCTGCATAACGGTCCAGGGTTTGGGCGACAGCCCGCCTGATGAAGGGCATATCCGGCTCGCCCTGCGCATCGAGGCGCATGAACTCAAAGGCCGGAATTAATCGGGAGGGGATGGCCGAATGCTCCAGGTACAACTGGAACAATTGCGTTGATATCAATTCGCCCTGGGCGAGGATGATCTTTTCTTCTTTGGCGGTAAAAGGGGTTTCAAAGAGGCTTTCAATCCGGCCAAACTGCTGGTCGAGCAACATCCTGGCCCGGAGTTGATAGAATCCGGCTGGGAGAAGGTCTTCGGTAAAATCGAGGTATTCCGCGCGCAGTGCGTGCAGCAAAGCGGCGGCTTCACCGGGATTGCCTTCCTGAAGGGCGTTGCCGATGCGAACCAGCTTATTGGTGGTACCGGCTACAGCCGACAGCACAACCACCTTGGGCTGGCCGTCGTTGATCAGATCCGCCACTTCCCACATGCGTTGCGGGCTTCCAACCGAAGTACCTCCGAATTTCAGGACTTTCATCATCTTTTATGAATTGTCCGGCAAAATTATGGGGAGGCGTACGAATCGGAAATTTTTTGCTAAATTTGTACATTATATAACATTTTGTGAAATTTTAAACAAATGATCACTGTTGCACGCGTAGTTGAGAACCTGGTCCGGCAATCACCGTTCATTTCGGAAGCGTTGTCGGAAGGGCTGATCAATGTTTCGTCACTGGCGCGAAAGCTGCAACCGGAAGTGGAGAAAATCCTGAAGAAAGAGGTGAAGGTCGGGGCAATCGGGATGGCGGTGCAGCGGCTCAATCCGGGGGCGCTCCTGTTCGAGCAGCGCAAGTTGGTGGAATTCTTCCGGAAGGTCTCGGACCTGAGTGTGCGGACAAGCCTGCTGGATTATACGTATCGCAACTCGGAGACCCTGCCGGAAAAACAGGCGCAGCTGCTGGAACTGATCAGCCGGCGGCCCAATGTATTTTACACCTTCGCACAAGGCATTACGGAAACGGTAGTGATCGTGGCCGACTGGCTGGAAGCGGATGTCGAACGGGTTTTCCAGGAGGAAAAACTGCTGTACAAGGAGGACCACCTGGCGGGCATTACGCTGATTTTGCCGGAAGACAACCGGCAGCTGTCCGGGGTCTATTATTTTATTTTGAAAGAACTCGCCTGGGTAGGGGTGAACCTGGTGGAGGTCGTGTCCACTTCGAACGAGTTCACGATCATTGTGCAGATGAAAGACCTGGATCAGGCGTTGGGGATATTGACGGGGTTGTCCAAGCTGCGGGGGCGATGATGTTTTGGACCACTCAGGGCACTAAGCACACTAAGGGCATCAGGGTACTGGGACCACTCAGGGCACTAAGCACACTAAGGGCATCAGGGTACTGGGACCACTCAGGGCACTAAGCACACTAAGGGTTATCAGGGTACTGGGACCACTAAGGGCACTAAGCACACTAAGGGCATCAGGGTACTGGGACCACTCAGGGCACTAAGCACACTAAGGGTTATCAGGGTACTGGGACCACTCAGGGCACTCAGGGCACTAAGAAAACTAAGCTTGCATGAAGCCCAAGGTATTTATAAGATCCTGACTTACCTTCTGGGTTATTCTTTAGGGTAATTGGAAAACTGGTCTGTAACCATGGGTAACAATCCTTCTTTTGACAGATTTCGGCAGTTGAAATTTATCAGAAAGCCTTTTGGCTTTTTGGCAAGCTTCAGATAGGTCAACAGTTGTGCCTCAAAAATGGGCGCTATTTGTTGAACGGATTTGCATTCAATAATAACCAGATCCTCAACTAATAAATCGATTCGCAAATGTTTTTTCAGGATTCTACCTTTGAAAGAGATTGGAATTTTTACCTGACGGGCAACCTGAATACCATGGCTTTTCATTTCTTCATACAGGCATTCTTCATAAATTTGTTCAAGCAATCCAGGCCCCATCTCCCGGTGAACGGCAATAGCGCATCCCACAGCTTCATAGGCTATGTCATTGATAATACTTTGAGAGAGCATGTAAAAAGGTTTTAAGCGTTTATATGTAAAGATATAATATTTCCAATTTCCGACTTGTTTATTTTCACCTGTTTATCACATCTTGCATGGTAATGGTCTGTTTTCCTTGTTAGGCCTTAGTGAACTTAGTGCCCTGAGTGGTCGCCTTAAGTAAGAATCACTTGTCTCCCTGATCAACCCAACAAGATTTAATAAATTCCCCCGAACACCCTACCTTCGCTCCGCAATCATCACCATGAAACAACAGATTCCGAACATACTGACCCTGCTGAATCTCCTGGCCGGTTGTTTCGCCGCGGTCGCAGCCCTGTACGGCCAACCGGCAACCGCAGTCGTTTTTTTGGCGGTCGGGTTGGTAGCGGATTACCTGGACGGCGCCCTGGCCCGCGTTCTTCATGTCCAGTCGCCGGTAGGGAAGGAACTGGATTCCCTGGCCGACCTGGTCACCTTCGGGTTCGCACCCGCCTGCCTCTTATTCGGGATGCTCTCAGGCGGAAGTGTGTTTTCCTTCCCGGCGGACCTGCCCTGGCGGGCTTTCCCCGCATTCATCCTGACGGCCTTTTCCGCCTACCGGCTGGCAAAGTTCAACCTGGATACCCGGCAATCCGAAAACTTCCTGGGTATGCCGACCCCCGCCTGCGCCACCTTTACCGCAGGGCTGGCCCTGATCCGGCATGATGACCTCCTGGGATGGGGGCATGCCGTAGGGCATCCGGTTTTCATTTACGCCTGTCTGGCCGTATTGTGCTGGTTGCTGATCTCCGAAGTGCCGATGTTCAGCCTGAAATTCAAGCATTTTACCTGGGCAGGCAACGAGATTAAATTTATCTTTGCGGCCTTGGCCCTTGTGATCGGTGCAATTACCGGACTTGCCGCGCCTGCACTGGTTATCGGGCTGTATTTGCTTTATAATGTTTTCAACTGGATCAAAAGTAAACCGCATTCATGAAATTCAAGGCCGAAATCGATATCATGCCCCACAAGGAGTTGCTCGATCCGCAGGGCAAGACCGTTGCCAATAATATGGAACACGTACACATCTACGGCATACAGGACGTGCGGATCGGCAAACACATTTCCATGAACCTGGAGGCCGCATCGGAATCCGAAGCCCGCGAAGTGGTGGAAACCGCCTGCAAAAAGATCCTCGCCAACCTGATCATGGAAACCTATACCTTTGAATTGGCAGCCGCCGAGTAATGACTCCCCGGGCTGCGCTTTACGCCTGGATCAGCGCGTAAAACGGATCATTATTCACTGACGGATGCTCTACCTCGTCCCTACACCGATCGGCAATCTGGAGGACATCACGCTGCGCGCGCTGCGGGTGTTGAAAGAAGTGGATTGCATCCTGGCGGAAGATACCCGCACTACCCGCAAATTACTCCAGCACTTCGGGATCGAAACCCAGCTCAGGTCTCACCACGCCCATAACGAACACGCGTCCGTAACCGCCATCGCCCGGCAGATCCAGGACGGCGCCGTAATGGCCCTGGTCAGCGACGCCGGCACGCCCGGCATTTCCGACCCCGGTTTCCTGCTGGTCAGGGAATGTGTCCGGCAAGGCATCCGGGTGGAGTGCCTGCCCGGCCCGACAGCCTTTGTGCCCGCATTGGTAGCCAGCGGCCTGCCGTGCGACCGGTTCCATTTCGAAGGCTTTTTACCCCATAAGAAAGGTCGCCAGACCAGGCTGCAATACCTGGCCTCCCTGCCCAATACCTTTGTTCTTTATGAATCGCCCATGCGCCTGGTCAAATGCCTCGAGCAACTGTCCGAGCATTGCGGCCCGGATCGGCCGGCCTGCGTGGCGCGCGAGCTGAGCAAAGTACACGAAGAAGTGAAACCGGATACCCTCGCCGGATTGGCGCAGTATTACAAAACAGAAGGTGTAGCCAAAGGTGAAATCGTGATCGTCGTTGCCGGAAACGCATAACCTCTCACCCTCTCTCACCCTCTCACCCTCTCACCCTCTCCCTCCCTCTCCCCCCGCTTATCCAATATCGTCGGATCCAGCTCCTTCGCCTTTTGAATGTAGGCGTCTCCCTGAGCCGCATCTCCGGCGCTGTGCCAGGCCAAACCCAGATTGAACCAGGCATCGGCGTTTTGAGGCTGTAATTTTGTGGCGATGCCAAAATACTCGACGGCTTTTCGCGGGTTGTTCCCGATGCCGTATGCCACGCCCAGCAGCCGGACTGTTTCATACTCATCCGGTCGCAGTTTATACGCTTCTTCCAGGTATCCGATGGATTTGGCCAGGTCGTGCTGAACCTCGCCGTAGAATTTGCCGGCATCGCGATAGGTGATCCCCAGGTTATTGATGGCCTCCTGGTATCCCGGATCAATATCGAGCGCGTGTTTGTAGCCGGCAATGGATTCTTCGTATTGTTTCAGATAATTGAAGGCATTGCCCAGCAGCAACCAGGCATTTTTGTAGTCGGGGTGCAGGTTGACGGCTTCCCGCAGATGGCCGACGGCCTCCTGCAGCATTTGCGTCCGTTTTTGTTCGTCCTTCTCACCGACAGACTGGGTGATCAGTTCGCCGCCGACAGCATTCCGCAATTTGGCGCTGTTGGGCGAGGTTTGGATATCCGTGGTGAACAAGGTGTAGTTATCCTTCCAGACCAGGTTTCTGGTTGCGGTCTTCAAGGCATACAGCAGCGTAACGCCGGCTAAAAGGAAAATGGCCGCCTGTTGGCCTGCAACTTTCTTCCAGTTGTACAACCGCCAGAGCAAGACCGCACAGGCCAGGCTGAAACCCACCGAAGGCATATAGATCAGGCGCTCCGACATATTGGTGCCTACCGCAAAGAACAGGTTGGACACCATGGCGAATGTCAGGGCAAACCACCACACTGAAAAGGCGATCAGGCTCCTTCCGGCCAACCCGGCAAAAGCGAGCACAGCCAGCCCGGCATAGGCCAGTATGCTGAGCAATACCCCCGGGTCAGCGGCTTTCATCAGATAGATGTGCTTCGGATAATAATCATGCGTGAGGGGGTGCGGAAAAACCAGCAACCGGAGGTAGTTGCCCCAGGTGTAGACAACCGTGGACAACCGTTCTCCCGGCGTGAAATCGACCCACTGGCCATTCTCAAGCTTCAGGTACGGGTTGTTCATCAACTCCCGTGGCGGATCTCCCAGGCCCATGCCCCCCAGCACGGCAGCGCGCACAGCGATGAACAAGCCGGCGGCAACCACCAGGATGCCCAACGGCGCGATCAGGTCCGCCGGTTTGATTTTGGCAAACCAGACCAGTGCGAACGGAATGACCACCACCATGGCCAATGCATTTTCCTTGGAAAACAGCCCCACCAGAAAACAAAGGAAGGCCGGCAGAAGGAGGACGTATTGCTTTTCCGTCACCGCCCTGAAAATGCAGTATAAAGCGGAAAGGCTGCCGAGCAGCGCCATGATCTCATCGCGCCCTTTGATGTTGGCGACCACTTCGGTGTGGACCGGGTGCGCAGCGAATAAAAGCGCAGCGGCAAGCGCCGTAAAAGCGGTCTGGGCCTTCCCGAATCTGGGCTGCAGCAAGCGGAGCATCAGCCGGTGGAGCAGCGCCACCGTCAGGGCAAAAAGCAATACATTGATCAGGTGACCCACCCAGGGGTTTTCACCGAAAAACTGGTGTTCAAGGGCGAACATGGCCGGGGTGAACGGCCGGTATCGGCCGCCGCTGACCAGGTTGGCCTTGCCTTCTTCTTTGAAAAAACCGTAGAAAGTATCGTTGCCGAATATGCCGGAAATGCCGGAAATGCCCTCCTGCGTGAACATATTGTCGGTGATCACGATGGCATCGTCCAGCGCGTATTTGTTGCCGCAGGTATCGATATAGAGGAGTATGGCGAAAAGCGCCAGCAGCAAGGTGTGCATCCCGGTCAGGCTCAGCCAGCGGGGAAGCGATGCGGCTTTAGGCGAGCCTGATTGGGCAGTTGATTTTTTCGGGACGTTTTTTTTCTTGGACATGGTGGCGCATTCAATTCACGGAGCTAAGTTAAGGAATGCGCCGGGATAATTCAGCCGCCAGTCCGCAGATAACAGCCGCCCCGGCCTTGCCGTCCCGGAGGATGGCCCGGCCGGGGGGTGTTTTCCATGCCTATGCCTGGTCGTTTTACCAACTTAACTTTTTTCCTTGACGGAGCAGGTGCTGAGTCCGAAGGGGGCGTACAACGGGCAAAAACTGACCATGCTGGTCAGCAGGAATACGCCTGCCAGAACGAGCAGCACGATACCGAGGGTGCCGGGTATCAGATTTGTAAAAAAGAATAATCCGGCAATGACGGCCGCAATGATCACCCGGATGATCCGGTCAGCTGATCCCATATTTTTTTTCATCTTCCAGTTGTTTTAGTTTGACATAAATTGAATGAGCAGAACGATGCCGGTGACAATGGCGGCACAGGTCAGACAAACCAGCAATAATTTTACGGCTTTGTTTTTCATCGCCCTGTTTGCAACAAAGGTACGGCTGAACGGAAAGGCCAGGCAGTGACTAAGATCACAACCCGATGATTTTTATGCCTTTGCTTTGCTGACGCAGCTTTCCTTCCGCCTCCAGTTTCTTGAGCATGCGGCTGACCACTTCCCGGGCGGTACCCAATTCCTGCGCAATCTGCCGGTGGGAGATATTGAGCGGATTTTTACCGGTCAGGTTGATCTTTTCCCTGAGGTAATCATAGATGCGCTTGTCGAGCTTATCGTAGAGCAGGTGATTGATGGTGTCGATGAGGTCGGCATAGCGCTGGTTGTATTGTTGGAAAAAAAGCAGGTTGAATCCTGGATATTCCTTGATCCAGCGGCTCACCTTGTCGACGGGGATGAGCAGGGCGGCAGAGGCTTCCTCCGTTATGGCCGTCACCCGGCTGGGCTGATTGTCCAGGCCCGCCGAAAAGGACATGATGCAGCTTTCGTTTGGCCGGATATAATACAGCAGCAATTCCTTTTCCTCGTAATGCGAGCTGACCTTGACCAGGCCTTCCAGCAGCAGGGGGATGACCTTGATGTACTGGCCTTCCCGGAGGATCTCCGTGTTTTTGGGAATCTCGGCAACGGCAGAATGGGTCAGGATTTCCTCAAGGAGGTCCTTTCCGAGAAAAGCGAGGGACCGGGCGATTTGTTCTTTATCCATCATAAGTCTCCTTTTAAGGCGGCTTCCAGGCCTGTAAACCGTTTCACCGGCCGGTCGTTCCGGATCGCCATGCCGAGGGCTTTTTTACTGCCGATCAGGATGACCATTTTTTTGCCGCGGGTGATGCCCGTATAAAGCAGGTTCCGGTAAAGCATCGGAAAATGGGTGGTGTGCAGCGGCAGGATCACGCATGGGCACTCGCTGCCCTGGTATTTATGCACCGTGACGGCATAAGCCAGGACGACCTGATCCAGATCTGAGTAGTCATAAACGACATCGCGGTGGTCAAAGGCGATCACTACTTCGTGTTCCACCGCATCGATGCGCCGGATGCGGCCGATATCGCCGTTGAAGACGTTTTTGTCGTAATTGTTCCGGATCTGCATCACCTTATCGTGCAGGTGAAAGACGCGCCCCAGCTTGACCAGCGGCTGATTGGAGGGGTTGAGCCTGCGTTGCAGCAATTCGTTCATGCGGCGTGCGCCGATATCGCCCCGGTTCATCGGGCAAAGGACCTGGATATCGTCAATCGGCGCAAACCGGTAGGCTTTCGGCAGCCGGGTATGGGTCAGCTCCTGGATGGTTTCGGCAATCTTCACGACGTCCTCTTCTTCGATAAAGAAAAAATCGCCGTCCTTCCGGTTCCGGGTGTCGGGCCATTCTCCGGCATTGATCCGGTGGGCGTTGGTCACGATGAGCGAACCCTCCCCCTGGCGGTAAATGTCGGTCAGCCTGGAAACCGGTATCGTTCCCGCGGTGATCATGTCCTGCAATACGGCGCCGGCGCCCACGCTCGGCAATTGATCGACATCGCCGACAAGGATCAGCCTGGCGGCGTCCGGCAGCGCCTTGAGCAGGTTGTACATCAGTACGGTATCGATCATGCTGGCCTCGTCCACGATCAGCAAATCGCAATCCAGGGGGTTATCGCGATTGCGCCGGAAACCGTTGATGGAAAAGTCGAATTCCAGCAGGCTGTGAATGGTGGAAGCGTCCATTTTGGTGATCTCCGCCATCCGCTTGGCCGCCCGCCCGGTCGGGGCCGCCAGCAGGATCTTGCGGGTGTGCTGGTGGGCCAGGAACAGAATGACCTTGGTAATGGTGCTCTTGCCGGTGCCGGGCCCGCCGGTGATGATCTGTATCTTTCGGGTCAGGGCGGTTGCAACCGCGTCGCGCTGTGCGGGCGCCAGCACCAGGCCCAGGGTTTGCTGCGCCCACCCGATGGCCTGCGCAGCATCCGGGACGTCGAAGGCGGCCCCGGTCATCGCCATGCGGGCCAGTTCCCGCGCGATCCCGGCTTCGGTTACTTTGAACAGCTGCAGCCAGATGAAGGCTTTGACAGCTCCTTCCCACAGCAACGGCCCGATGAAAACCTCCTCCCTTTTTACGATTTCGTCCAGTCGTACGGCCACCAGGTTGGCCTCCACTTCGAGCAATTCCCGGGCTTTTTCCAGGAAATCCTCCACCGGGAAACAGGTATGACCGTCGTTGGAAAGCTCGTACAGCACATAGGATATGCCGGCGTCGATCCGCTCATTCGCATCCGGCGCCATGCCCATTTTCCGGGCGGTCTGGTCGGCTGTCTTGAAACCTATGCCCCAGATGTCGCGGGCCAGCTGGTAAGGGTTTTCTGAAATGATCCGCATGCTTTCTTCGCCGTAGGTCTTGTATACCTTGAGGGCGTAAGTGGGGCTGATCCCATATCCCTGCAGGAAGATCATTAATTCGCGGACGGCCTTTTGCTCGTCCCAATGTTGTTTGATCCGGGTGAGGCGTACGCCGCCGATGCCTTCGATTTCCAGCAAAGCATCGGGGTTTTCGTCGATCACTTCCAGGGTTTTGGCGCCCAGATAATCTACGATCCGCTCGGCAAATACCGGACCGATGCCCTTGATCAGGCCGGAACTCAGGTACTTTTTGAGCCCTTCCTCACTGGAAGGCCGTTCGACCTCGTAGGAGGTCACCAGAAACTGGAAACCGTACTGTCGATCGTTTTTCCAGGTCCCCTTGCAACGCACCGTTTCGCCGACCTGCACAGTGGGCAGGGTCCCGACAATGGTGGTCAGGTCCGGCTTGCCTTTTTCCTGCAGGCGGGCAATGGTGTACCCGTTTTCAGGGTTCTGAAAAGTGATGCGTTCAATATGACCGAGTACTTCCTCCATATTTGGAAATGAAGCTTGATGCTCAAATGTGCTTTACCCGCCCTTTGTAGCGTTCGAACAGGATCTCGTTCTCCGTTTCATCCGTATTCTGACTCCTGTAAACCGGCAGGTCCGCTCCTTGTGCATGGGCCAGTTTCAGCCCTTCCGTCAGCAGGATATTGACAATGAACATGCCGGTAACGGAGGTCAGCGGCCCGGTCCGGATGGAACCAACCTGCATGGAGACATCCCCGGGCGGCACGCAATTGTCGATGACCAGATCGGCCAGTTCATAGAGTTTTCGGCCGCTGGAATGCCGGGATTCGTATAGCAAGCTATGCTGCATCGAGGTAACGGCGATGGTGAACAGGCCGTAAGACCTGGCCTTCATCGCCATTTCAATGGGCATGGCATTCCGGCCCGAATTGGAAATGATGATCATCAGGTCCTCCGGTGCGATGACGTGCTCATCCCAGATCAGTTCCGCCATCCCGCTGATCCGTTCTGCGGCCGCACTCCGACGCGCGCCTTCAATGGCGGTAACCGTGCTGTCGAGCATGGCGTTGACGTTTCCCAGGCCGCCGGCCCTTGTGAACATTTCTACGCCGATCATATGAGAATGACCGGTACCGAAGGTATGGATGATCCGGTCCTCTACAATGGTGCGGGCCACCTGCCTTGCCGCCGCTTCCAGTGCGGTGCGTTGGGTATCTGCCACGCGCTCAAGGTGCGCCAGTACGCAGTTGCTGTATTCAAACATCGGTGTACGCAATTAACCCAGTTTGCCGAATGCTTCCATCCAGGCTTCCGCCATCAGGTATCCTCCGGCCATAGACGGGTGTACGCCGTCGGGGCACCAGAAGGAGGCAGGAGCCTTTTCCAGCGCTTTTTCAAACAGGCTGTGCAGCGGGATGAAAACGGCCTTGTAGTCGGTGGCAATTTTGCGCGACGCCTCCCGGTAGGCCTGAAAGTCCTCCCAACGCTCGTCGATGGCGGTTCCGCCTTTCACCGCAAACGGTTCGGCCAGGATCAGCTTCAACCCGGGGTTCCCGGCCAGGGTGCGGTCCAGCAGTTTTCTCAGGTCGCTTTCATAGACTTCCACCGTGCCTTTGTAGCCGCCGGTGAGCGTATGCCAGTAATCGTTGACGCCGATGAGCAGGCTCAGCACGTCAGGCCCGATCTGGAGGCAGTCTTCTTCCCAGCGGGCGGCAAGTTGGTATACTTTATTGCCGCTGATGCCCCGGTTGTAGATCCGGAATTCCCCTTGCGGGTTTTGACCCATCAGCCGCCCGGCGGTCTGGAGTACGTACCCGAAGCCCATGCCGTCGGCCTGATTGGCGAAGTAGGATTCCTTGCGGCGTCCGGCGTCCGTGATCGAATCACCCTGGAACAAAATGACGGATCCTTTTTTCAATCCTTCTGTTTTAGCGAATGACGGATTGGCGGCCGACACGATTTGCGGGATGAAGGCGGCGCCCATGGTCGCAACGGTTGCCTGCTGCATGAACCTGCGGCGATTCAAAGCTTGGTTTTTCATATTTCTCGTTTATGCTGATTTTTCAAAAAAACGCTGTCAATTCCATCGGCCGCCCGACGACAGGATGATTACCAGTACGAACAACCCATAAAGCCCCAGCAATCCGGCGGGCACGGCGGTAATGATCCAGCCGACGGCGGTCAGGCCCTGTTTCATCAACTCCGGCGCTCCCCAGATGATGCCGCCCAGCGCAACAATGATGATGCTCCAAAGGGCATAAAACTTCGCGGGGTAATAGGAACCCCTGGCGGCGGATTGCAGGAAAAAAACCAGAGCGCCGAGCAGGGCCAGCAAATCGACGGACCAGCAAACCCAGAAAAAAACGGGAAGCGATGAAGCCTGCATTTGTTTCAGTTTTTTGGGCGACCTTAAATCTGCCGGTCACCCCGGATACCCTTTTAAATTTTGCATTTCAACATTTGCATTTTGCATTAGCTACTGGTCCTTCCAACGCCACAGGTAAAGGCTCGCGTACGTCCGGTACGGTCGCCAGGGTTCCGCGATTTCCAGCATGCGCTTTTGGAGTTGCTTGCCTTTTTCTTCCACGCCGTACAGCCGCTGGATGGCCTGCTGGATGCCCAGGTCGTCGACAGGCAGGATGTCCGGCCGGTTGAGGGTGAACATCAGCAGCATTTCCACGGTCCACTGGCCGACCCCCTTGATCTGGGTGAGGGTTTTGAGCAGGTACTCGTCGGTCAGCGTTTCCCAGTCTTTTTCAAGCAGTTTGTGCTCCTCGAAAAAGGCGGCCACGTTTTGTACATAGGTGCCCTTTTGCCTGGAAAGGCCTGCGCTTCGCAGGGTTTCCATTTCCATGTTCATCAGCTGATCCGGATGGGGATAGCCGCCTTCGAACAGGGAAAGAAAGCGGTTGTGGATCGTCTCCGCCGCCTTGCCGCTGAGCTGTTGGAAAACGATGGCCCTGATCAGGCTGAAATAGGGGTCATGCGGTGCGTGACGCATCTCTAAAGGGGTGCCGGCCACCACTTTGGCCATGATCGGGTCTTTGGAAAGGTGCGCCAGTATCTTTTTATCCATAGTCGTTAATATTCGGGTTCAAGATAAGAAGTTTGTCCTGAACGGGATATATTTGTACCGATCACCAATTGACTGTTCACATGAAGAAGGCATTTCTGTTGCTGGGATTCTCCCTTTGCGGCGCCATTTTCCTTGCCGGCCAGGAAAATTCCGAACGCAAGGCATATTTCACCAAACGGATCGAAGGCGCCGCCCCGAAAATTGACGGCACGCTTGACGACCAGGCCTGGGACGCCGTACCCTGGGCCGGCGATTATGTCCAGTTCGAACCCGACCAGGGGGCCGAACCCGGTGAAGAAACGGCTTTCAAGATCCTTTACGACGACGACAACCTCTACATCGCTTACCGCTGTTATGATCGCGAACCGGACAAGATCGTCAGCCGCATGTCGCGGCGGGACGGTTTCGAAGGGGATTGGGTAGAGATCAATATCGACAGCTACCACGACCTGCGGACGGCATTTTCCTTCACCCTCTCCGTTTCGGGCGTCAAGGGCGATGAATTTGTCTCCAATGACGGCAACAACTGGGACGAAAGCTGGAATCCGATCTGGTACGCCGCCACGCAGATCGATGCGGAAGGGTGGACCGGAGAGGTGCGCATCCCGTTCAGCCAGCTGCGGTTCAGCGGAGCGGAAGAGCAGGTTTGGGGCATCCAAAGCACCCGCCGGCTGTTCAGAAAAGAAGAGCGATCCACCTGGCAGTACATACCCCGCAATGACGCCGCCTGGGTAAGCCGTTTCGGCGAACTCAGGGGTATAAAGGGCATCAAACCCCATAAGCCGCTGGAAATACAACCCTATGTGGTGGCGCAGCTGGAGTCGACCGAAAAAGACCCCAAAAATCCGTTTTCGAGCAATGGAAAACAGACCCGGCTCAGCGGCGGCGTCGACGGCAGGATCGGCGTGACCTCGGACCTGATCCTCGATTTTACCGTCAATCCCGATTTCGGCCAGGTGGAAGCCGACCCCTCCGCCATTACCCTCGACGGGTTCCAGGTTTTCTTTAGCGAAAGAAGGCCTTTTTTTGTGGAAAGCCGGAACATCTTCGATTATGTCCTGACCGGCTCGGAATACGGCGGCAATTACGACAGCGACCTGCTGTTCTATTCCCGCAGGATCGGCAGCTCGCCGCACCGCAGCTTTTACAACGACCCGTCGTCCGGCTTTTACGCCGATCAGCCGTCAAACGCCACGATCCTCGGCGCCGCCAAATTCAGCGGCAAGACCAACAAAGGCCTCTCCATCGGCATCCTCGAGAGCATCACCGAGGAAGAACGGGCCAAGATCAACGCCAATGGAGAAGAGAGCGAGGAAGTGATCGAGCCGTTTTCCAATTATTTTGTGGGCAGGCTCCAGCAGGATTTCAACAGCGGCAATACCGTGGTAGGGGGAATGTTCACCTCCGTCAACAGGCAACTGGACGGTACCGGCATGGACTACCTGCCCGGTTCGGCCTACACCGGCGGGGTCGACGTGGTGCACCGGTGGAACAACCAGCGTTGGGTGGCCACCGGCAAGTTCTTTTTCAGCTCTCTGAACGGCACCCCGGAAGCCATAACGAGCACCCAGACGGCATTCGAACATTATTTCAACCGCCCCGGGGCCACACACCTGCGCCTCGATACCGCCGCCACCAACCTGAGCGGCACCGGCGGTTCGCTCATGCTGGGCCGTTACGGCAGCAAGATCCGGTTCCAGACCGGCGCTACCTGGCGCTCACCCGGACTGGAGCTGAACGATATCGGCTTCATGCTCAACGCCGATGAGATCAATCACTGGCTTTGGGTGGGCTACAACAGCCCCGAACGGTTTTCCATTTTCCGCAACTTCAGGGTCAATTACAATCACCATACGACCTGGGATTTCAGCGGCCGCAATATCTATCAGGCCATCAACGGCAATACCTGGATGATGTTCGACAACTTCTGGAGTTTTAATTCAGGCGTAACCTACGAAAACCGGGATATTTCCAACAACGCCCTGTTCGGCGGCCCTGCCCTGCGGCGCCCTAACGGCATGGCCTGGTGGGGCGGAATACAGACCAACCGCCGCAAGAAACTGTATTTCAACCTGAACTTCTCCAATGGCTGGGGCTTCCACCAGAGCGTCCGGATGGAAAACTATTACCTGGGCGCGACCTACCAGCCCACCAACGCCCTCAATATCACCGTCGGCCCTCAGCTGAACCGCCGCGAAAGGGTCGACCAATTTGTCGACCTCGTCTCCTTCCAGGGCGCCGACCGCTACCTGATCGGGCATGTCCGGCAAAATACCCTCAGCATCACCGCCCGGCTGAACTACAATATCACCCCGAACATGACCATCCAATATTACGGCCAACCCTTTATCTCGCGGGGACGCTATGATACCTTCAAGCGCATCACCGACCCGGAAGCTCGGTATGAGGACCGGTACGCGGTCTTCTCGCCCGGTCAGGTACAATACGACAACGCATCCGACCGGTACCTGATAGATGAGAACAGCGACGGCATAGCCGACTACTCGATCGGGAACCCGGATTTCAACGTGGTCCAGTTCCGGTCCAACCTGGTGGCCCGGTGGGAGTACGTGCCCGGTTCGGAGCTGTTCCTGGTCTGGTCGCAGGATAATGCCGTATTTGCCGACCCGTCCGAACGCCTGTTTCCGGCCCTTTGGGACAATGCGTTTTCCAACTCGAACCGGAATATTTTCCTGATCAAGTGGACCTACAGGTTCCTGCTTTAGGCGGCAAGTTTTCCACAATCGGAAACTTTAACATATGAAATGAGTGCTCATTATCAATGCTTTCTATATCTTTGCCACCCTGAATGAAACCCAATTCATGTCATTATGGACACACAGTCGCGTCGCGCCTTCAGGGCGCTTTTGTTCTTTTTGTGTTCTTTTTCAACGCTTTTCGCATATTCTCTCCCTCGGGGAACCCATGATACAGAACTGAATGACGAGGAAATAACCGCACGCCTGGAGCACCTGAGCCAACACATCGTAGAGGCTCGTTTCGTACCGGCGGTGAAGGGTTATATCCGCAGTTATACGATCCGCAACCGGAAAAGCGCCCAGATCATCCTGGGCCGTACGGTGCTGTATTTCCCGATCTTTGAGGCCTACCTGAAGCAATATAACCTTCCGGAAGAGCTGAAATACCTCTCTATCGTCGAGTCGGCCCTCAATCCGAAAGCCGTATCGCGGGTGGGCGCCGGCGGATTGTGGCAGTTCATGCCCGCAACAGCCACCGAACTGGGGCTGAGGGTCAGCAAGGAGATCGACGAACGCAGCGATCCCTTCAAAGCCACAGAAGCCGCCATGGTGCATTTGCAGCGCCAATACGACCGCTTTGACGACTGGTCGCTAGCCCTGGCCGCCTACAATTCGGGCTCCGGGCGGGTCAGCAGGGCCATCAAACGGGCCAGGAGCAAAAATTTCTGGCGCATCCAGCGTTATCTGCCCCGCGAAACCCGCAACTACGTGCCGGCCTTCATCGCCGCAACTTACCTGGTCGATTTTTACGACGAGCACGAGCTGAAGCCGGAATACCCCGATCTGGACCTGCAGATCACGGAAACCGTCAACGTACACGATTCCCTTTCTTTCGAACAACTCGAACAATTGACCGAGCTTCAGCCCGAGGTCATCGAATGGCTGAATCCGGCTTATATCAAAGGCTACATACCCGCCGACGAACAAGGTAACTCCCTGACCCTGCCGCGCCGCGTAATGCCCGTTGTGCGGGAATACCTGGAATCACTGCGGCCGGACAGCAAGGGCAACCTTTCGGCGAAAGTGGACCTGACCCTGCCCAAAACCGCTACCCGGTATTACAAATCGAATTACCTGGTCCTGGAAGGGAAAACACTGGCCGATATTGCCAAAGAATTGAAATGTACGGTGCACCAGCTGCGCGCATGGAACAAGCTCAAAACCGACAAGGTGGAGCCGGGGCAGAAACTGACCATCTTCACCCCGAGGCCCTTTGAGCAAAAATTCCCGATCGCGCGCATGGAGCAGGTTGCGCCGCTTCCCGCCGACGATTTGCCGCCGATCCCGAACGATAACCTGCAACGCCTTTCCCTCAATGCCTTACAGCCCGAAACGGTTTATTTCACCGCAAAGCGCCGGATCCGGTTGTCCGCCATCGCGGATCGTTTTCCCGGCATTTCCCTTGATCTGCTGCTCCAGCTCAATGACCTGGAAAAGGACAAGGTGATCAAGCCGGGCGAGCAGATAATTCTGGATACGAGGTTGTTTGAGGACAATAATTAGGCGGATTCGTAAGGCTTCCGGAACATCTTTGGAAAATTTTTAATTTTTTTCGGCATCACGCAATAATCCGAAAAAAACCGCCGTTTTACCTTCAGTTTTGTCATCATTTGCATCTCAAAATATATCTTATAGAACCGGATAATCTACACCTGAAATCGTTATCAACCTTCGCCGATGCTGCCGCCGGAAAAATGCGGAAGCAGGCGGAACAAGTACCTTGCCAAGCATGACAAAAATTTACCGGTTGCAATTAATTCAATTCAATTTCCGGATGACCGGAACTAATTAAAACCAAGTTTTTCCCAAATTGCCAGATGGCGGATTGGTCTGAGAGAGGCCCCGCCGGATACAAAGACGCTTCAAGTGAACGGGAAGCATTGGAAAGCTTTGCCGGACGCCCAAAGTAGAACACCCCACAACCCTGACAAATCAGATTGGGCCTTGATTGTTGCAAGGCCCGCTCCAACCAATGAAAACAACCGTGCTTTTTTTTATTTCTCCGCAATCGCAGGAACAGATTCGGAGGATACCCAATGACCTCTTGTACAACCCAATAGCCAAAACATGCCGGCTTGCCGGCTGCGGGAAAAAACCGCATTCCATGAACATGTTTGATTCCATGGAGAGAGTAGTTTGAACCATGCAGCAGCGGTGAAGGCACCCAAGGGCAAAGCCTTGCCGCTGCCTTTCTCTCCGTGGAAGAAATTAACGGCAACTTGTTGCGATGCGCAGCGGGTTGCCGTTTTTTTATCAATTTTTGGGTGTAGCGTGGAAGGTGGCCAGGAAAGCCATCATCAACCGGACGCCGAAAGGGTAGGCGTCATCCAGTTCATCCGCAACCGTCCATTCCCTGGGGTCGCCTTCGAAGCGGGTGAAGACGTTGAATTCCCCGTCGGTTGAGTTGCGCAGTCCCCATTCCTCCAGGATGTTGCCGTACTTGCTCTTGAAGGTGAGTTGTTTGCCGCGCCAGGTGATGCGCCATTCCCGGAAATCGTTGGGAAACACGGTTCGGGCGGCTACGGTCTCATTATCGGCCCATAGCTCCCAGGCGTTGGGGTCGTTGGGCCATTTCTGGCGGATCTGCCCGCTGATTTCGCCGAGGCGGAAATCCCATTCTTTCCAGTTGCCGGAATCCGCCCAGCGCAACCGCAGTTCCCCTTCTTCGTTCTCATCGTCAGTGTAGATGATCCATTCGCGAAAGGAGTCGCTCCAGTAGGTCGCCAGTCCGGTAACGATTTGAGCGGATCCGGCTGAGGCCCAGCCGAGCAGGAGAACGATGGTGAAAAGTCCCTTCATGAATGATCGTTTTATGGATTTAACGCCGGCAACGGCAGGTGTGGTACAAAAAAAGCGTTCCCGCCTTATCATTAAGGAACAGGAACGCTGTGGGGGGTGATGCCAGATATACCTTCGGCGTTGCCGGGCCGGGAAGGCCGCGTCAATCCTAAAATGGCAAATCGTCGCTGAAATCGATGGTCGACGGTTCGTCGCTCGCACTTGGGAAGGAATTGTCGCCGGACGGGCCGCCGCCGGCAGCCGGCGCTTCGGCGCTGACCTTTTCGATCCGCCAGGCATTCAGGTTGGTAAAGTACTTACCGTTCCATTCTCTGCCCCGCAGGTCAAAGTGGACCTTGATCTCTTCTCCCTCGCTGAAGGAGTCGATCAGACTGCAGCGATCCTGAACCAATTGGAATTTAACCATTTGCGGGAAGTTCCCGCTGTCGACCTCGATGACAAACTCCCTCGCCTGGAAGGAGCCGGTTTTATTTTCGGTCTCAAATTTCTTGAGTAGCTTTCCTGTAACTTCAAATGATGACATGAATAGTAGCCCTTTTTGCAGCAACCAAAGGTACAAAAAGACTATGGGATATCAATATTCGCCGGATTTTTTTTCAAAGTGTTTACGAACCGGTCAGGGATGCGCGCTCACCGGTCCGGGGGCATTTACAGGTTCGGAGGAAGCAGGCCGGTCAGTTTGTATATATCGGTCGGCGTTGCGCACATGACGGCCCTGGCGCCCCTGATCGCGATCGGCGCTTTGATCATTTCCGGATTGTACCTCAGCACTTTAATCCAGCTTTCTTCGTCAAATTCGCGGCCCCGGATATGCTGCTGGTAGTAAGGATGGGCTTTATTGAGGAGCTCTTTGGGGTGGACGCCCAGGGCGATCAGGATCTGTTGCCAGCTTGTGCCGGTGGAGGGCGCCTGGCTGTAGGAATAGGACCGGATATGCGGCGCTACGCTTTGCGCATGGGCTACCGTTTTGCGGTCCGAACTGGAATCGGGATTGTAATAGATCAATAACTCCCTTTCATGCGTCTTCATAAGGCGATATTTTTAATGGATAAATACTGGAATAGAAGTTCAATTTACCGCCTATTGTTCGAAATTCAAAATTTATTTTTGCACTATTTTAAATATTCAGAATATTAATATCCCTGGACGTAAACCACTGATTTTTCTTCAAAATAGGGCTCCGGAAAAAGGTCCTGGATGGGGAAAACCTCGGAATAGGCGCCTTTGGGGAGCAGCTTGAGCTCGGCCCGGATATTGCCGCCTTTCAGGGCGATCAGCCCGTTGGGGAGGGCGTGGCGATGTTGCCTTTTCAGGAGGCGGGTAGTCCAGGCAAACAGTTTGTCGAGGCCGGCTACGCCCCGGGAGATCACGAAGTCGAATTTTTCCTTTACCTCTTCGGCCCTTTGGTGGCGGGCATCCACATTGGAAAGGCCGATTGCGGAGGCTATCTCCCGGACCACCGTGATTTTCTTGCCGGTGCCGTCGATGAGGGTGAACCGGCTTTCCGGGAACAGAATGGCCAGCGGAATACCGGGAATGCCGCCGCCGGTTCCTAAATCCAGAACGTCAGCTCCGGGCTGAAAGTTCATTACCTTGCCGACGGCCAGGGCGTGGAGGATGTGGTGGGAATAGAGGTGTTCGATATCTTTCCGGGAGATCACATTGATCTTTTCATTCCATTCGCTGTACAAGGGGCCCAGTGCCGCGAATTGCGCCTGTTGGGCGGGGGTCAGTTTGGGAAAGTACTTCAGGATTTCTTCCATTGGCTGGCTTTTGTGCGATTTGAGGGTGCGGGTCATTCCGCGGCCGGGTTGAGGGACGGATCGGCTTCCAGGAAAGCGTTCCAGACCGGATCCGGGGGCAGCGGCGCCTGAATGGTGACGCGCTCGCCGGAAACCGGGTGGTCAAAGGCGAGTTTCCAGGCATGCAGGTGGATGGACCGGTCCCGGTTGCTGCGGGCGAATCCGTATTTGGTATCTCCCTTGATGGGGCAGCCGATTGCGGCCAGTTGAGCGCGGATCTGGTGGTGCCGGCCGGTGATGAGCTGGACTTCCAGCAGGTGGTACCGGTCGATGCTGCCCCGGTAGGTATAGCTCAATTC
>WBZL01001787.1_pt2 | contig 20791 bp, 19 predicted proteins | sample 5204291 | NCBI WGS metagenome assembly WBZL01 (sample SAMN12344345, study PRJNA552823) | activated sludge metagenome | biome: Activated sludge suspended growth; feature: Nitrification reactor; material: Wastewater; isolation source: activated sludge from nitrification reactor of wastewater...
AGCAGGGTGATGTAGAGTTTTCCGGCATTGTAAGTGGCCTTGCGGCCAGTTGCTTCGCGTACTGCGCGGGCGTCAGCCCGCCCAGTGATCTCTTCGGTCTCTCGTCGTTGTATTCCTGCCGCCAAGCTTCGATCACCGTACGAGCGTGAGCGAGCGACACAAACCAGTGCTCGTTCAGGCACTCGTCCCGGAACCGTCCGTTGAACGATTCGACGTACGCGTTCTGGTTCGGCTTGCCGGGCTCGATCAGTCGCAACAGCACTCCCTTGCGATGCGCCCAAGTCAGCATGGCCTTGCCGGTGAACTCCGGGCCGTTGTCGGTGCGGATGATCGACGGCGTGCCGCGCGGCGAGCAGATGCCATCGAGGATGCGCGTCAGGTGGTCACCGCCGATCGTGTGCTCCGGGATGCGTGTGTCGTTCAGCAGGCCACTTCGCTCATGAGATTTTCAGGCAGAACCACAATGAGTTGATTGGCGTAGCGCCGATGCCTCTGACAAATTCTGTCGATAGACGGACAAGGGGCTTGCGGTAAGTAGTCAATAAGCTACAATGTCGATCATCCAGACGCTGCGGGACATCGAGGTGGCACATGGCTACTGGCAGGACTACCAGGAACGCACCGGCAAGCGCGCCGTTTCGCGCCGCTGATTACCTGCGTACCGACGGCGCGATAGCCGAATACCTGGAAGCGATGCTCGTGGATGGTGACGCGCGTGTCGTTCCCGTAGCGTTGCGCACGGTGGCCGATGCGGTGGGTGGCATGGCCGCGCTGGCCGAACGCACCGGCCTCAGCCGCGAGACGCTGTATCGCACGCTTTCCGATCGTGGCAACCCGCGTCTCGACACCCTCGCGGCGATCCTCGACGCGTTCGGGCTGCGTCTGGCCGTGGCACCAGTCTCCGCTGGCCGACGCCGCCGCGCTGGTGCTCGCGCGAACCTCAAGCGGGAATTGCGCTGAGTCTGGCTCCAGGCTGCATCAAGTCGAGGAAGACCCGAGCCCCGTGTCACTGTCGCGTCGGCGTGATGCTCGCTGCAGCCTCGATGCACAACTGCCCGCAGCGGTGGCAGGCCTCGGCACAGACGGCGCAGTGCTCATGCATGTCGGCATTTCGGTCGCATTCCATGCCGCAGAGCCGGCAGGCCTCGGCACAGGTTTCGAGCATCAGCTTGAGCAAGGCTTCGTTGCTGCCCGTGCGGCGCGAAGCAAGGCGCCCGGTGGCGGCACACACGTCGGCGCAGTCCTGGTCCAGGCGGATGCATTGCCGCAGTTGCGCGACCTCGTCCTCGGCGAGACAGGCGTCCGCGCATGAGGTGCATGCCTGGGCGCAGTCGTAGCACTGCTCGATGCATCGGATGAGGACGTCGTTCGTGTTGCCGCGAACCTCGGGGTGATTGCTGATCATCTGCTCGGCGTGCATCGCGGGCCTCCTTGCGATCGCGAGGGCGGGATTCGTTGCGCGACCGTAGACGACGGGCGGCCGCAGCTTGATGGGACGCGGTCTGCAAACGACGGTGCGAAAACCCGGACACGGTCGCCGGATCACGCCCACGCGAAGCGAGCCTTGCCTTGTCGCGTTTTGCTGCCGAGGCGCGAGAAAGCCGGCTCGCCGCCGATAGTCCCGATACTGCAGTCTGGCGGCGAACTTCCCGATGACGTCCTTGTCGTTTAACGTTCAACGTTATAGGGTGCCGACATGCTCCGCAGATCCCGCTGTCGCGAGACCGTGCACTGTTCGAACCGGACAGCCAGTGGTCCGGCCGACGTGGAGATCGTGGATTACCACTGAGGAAACGACGATGTTGCGGAACGGCATGCGACCGGTGCACCCGGGCGAGGTGTTGCGCGAGGAGTACATGAAGCCCATGGGGTTGAGCGCCAATGCGCTCGCCAAGGCGCTCAGCGTGCCGGCACCCCGCATCAACGACATCGTCCGGCTTCGCCGCGGTGTCACGGCCGACACCGCCATGCGGCTCGCGCGCTATTTCGGCGGCGACCCGCGCTCGTGGCTCAACCTGCAGACGACATACGACCTGCGCATCGCCGAGAAGGCCCATGCGAAGCGCATCGCCCGCGAAGTGAGCCCGGCCACCGTGGAACCAGATCCAGATGCGTGAAACGACGGGGCGGCCACGTCGCATCGGCCGCCCGCTCGATCGGTTCGGCCCATCGCTCCTGCACGCCGGCTTGGTACGACGGGCGCTGTCGAAGGATTTGTATTGACATCATTGATATCATTATTATATCTTCGATGTCATGGCGGTAGTGACCATTCGAAATTTGCCCGATGAGGTTCATCGCGCGCTGCGCGTGCGGGCCGCGGTGCACGGTCGCAGCACCGAGGCAGAAATTCGCGCCATTCTCGAGTCTACGGTCCGCCCGCCGGAGCGTCTGCGGCTGGGGACGGCCCTGGCAGAACTCGGACGGCGTGCCGGGCTGACAGAGGAGGATTTCGCCGTCTTCGAGCAGGGGCGCGACCGGACGCCGGCCGAGCCGATGAGATTCGATTGATCCTGCTCGATACCAACGTCATTTCCGAGGCGATGAAGCCGCGTCCGCACCCGGTCGTGCAGGCGTGGCTCGACGAACAGGCTGCGGAGACCCTTTACCTCTCCAGTGTGACGCTGGCTGAACTGCTGTTCGGCATCGGCGCCCTGCCGCCCGGACGACGAAGAGAAGCGTTGGCCCGGACGCTGGACGGCGTGCTGGAGTTGTTCGACGATCGCGTTCTCGCATTCGACAGTGAGGCTGCCCGGCATTACGCGGGGCTGGCAGTCGCGGCCCGCGCCGCCGGCCTGGGCCTTTCCACGCCGGATGGCTACATCGCCGCCATCGCCGCGGCGCGTGGGTTCAGCGTCGCTACGCGTGATGTCGCCCCGTTCCGGGCGGCTGGCATCAAGGTCGTCGACCCGTGGGAGGCGAAGCCATGACGCCAACACCGGCAGATGCTCGGATATTCGGTACCGGGTACCGAATTTTATGCGGTGTATTCGGTACCCGGTACCGAATTATCGTGAACTGCACTTTTGACGATGCGCGCCGAAGGGCCTGAGCGGCCGCCGAGTCAACGGGCTCCGACATGGACCGCGCCACCCTCGCTACGCTGCGTGACCGCAACCCCGCCTGGCGGCTGCTGGCGTCGCCCCACGCGCCGCTCGTGGCCGGCTTCCTGCACCGCGTGTTCGTTGCCCCCAACGTGCGCGTCATGAGCGAAGCCGATCTGGCCGAAGCCCTCGAGGACGAACTCTACGGCCTGCGCGAGGAACTTGGCGCCGAGGCGTACCCGAGGGGCGCATCGGAGTACCTGAACGACTGGGTGGCGCCGGACAAGGGCTGGTTGCGCAAGTTCTACAAGCCGGGCACCGACGAGGCGCAGTTCGATCTCACGCCGGCAACGGAAAAGGCGATCGCATGGCTCGCGTCGTTGACCGAGCGCCCCTTCGTTGGCACGGAATCGCGCCTGCGGACATTGTTCTCGCTGCTGGACCAGATCACGGCCGGCACAGAGGCGGATCCGGCCAAGCGCGTGGCCGAGTTGCGCAGCAAGCGGGACGCGCTCGATGCCGAGATCGAGCGGGTCCTTGCAGGCGAAGCGCCGCTCCTGGACGACACGTCCGTCAAGGACCGGTTCCTGCAGTTCCAGCAACTGGCGCGGGACCTGCTGGCCGACTTTCGCGAGGTCGAGCACAACTTCCGTCAGCTCGACCGCAAGGTGCGCGAACGGATCGCGCTGTGGGAGGGCGCGAAGGGCGCGCTGCTGGACGAGATCATGATCGAGCGTGACGCCATCGGCGACTCGGACCAGGGCCGCAGCTTCCGCGCGTTCTGGGATTTCCTGATGTCGAGTCGGCGGCAAGAGGAACTGTCAGAGCGCCTGGACTGCGTGCTGTCGCTGCCCGCGGTCGCCGCGCTCGCGCCGGAGCCCCGCCTGCGACGCGTGCATCACGACTGGCTCGAGGCGGGGGAGCACACCCAGCGCACCGTCGCCCAGCTTTCGCAGCAGATGCGCCGCTTCCTGGACGACCGGGCCTTCCTCGAGAACCGGCGCATACTCGATCTGCTGCATGGCATCGAGAGCAAGGCCCTGGCGTTGCGCGAAGCGCAGCCTCGCGGCCCGGTCATGCACGTCGACGCAATGGCCGCCTCGGTCGAGCTGCCGCTCGAGCGTCCGCTGTTCGCTCCTGTGTCGAGGTCTCGTCTGGCCGACCTCGTCGTCGCGGCCGCGGACGACGACATCGATACGACCCCGCTGTTCGAGCACGTCGTCGTGGACAGGGCCCGCCTGCGCGCGATCGTGCATCGAGCCTTGCGCCAGCAGTCGCAGGTCACGTTGCGCGAGATCGTGGCAGGCGAGCCGCTGCAACAGGGCCTGGCCGAACTCGTGGCGTATCTCGACCTCGCGCACCGGGCTGATGCGCCGTCGGGCACGGACCAGGCATGCCGGGCGCTCGCGGACGAATCGGTCGAGGAACCGGTCCGCTGGAGGGGGCGCGATGCCGCGGGCGAGCCCGTCGAACGCATCGCGCACCTGCCGCGGATCATATTCACGCGCTGACGGCCCTGCGGTGACGGAGCAACGCATGACCAATGACGAGCCAGACGCCGGTGTGAATGAGGCGTTCGCGGCCAGGGTGCCTGCCGTCTCCGAGCTTTCGCATCTGCTGGTGAACCTGCTGAAGGGCGTGCTGTACCGCGAGGATGACGAACGTCGCTGGGCGAGTCTGCTGCGCCTGCAGGCAAGCGTGCGGGAGCATGCTGCGGTGCTGCTGCTCGACCTGGTGGTGGACGAGGCCGAGGGTCACGCCTTCCTCAGGAGTCGCCCCGACGGCGACGACGGCGACGCCGACCTCCGTGCGCCGCGGCTCGTGGCGCGGCGGCCGTTGTCGTACGGGGTGAGTCTCATGCTGGCGTTGCTGCGCAAGCGTCTGGCCGAATTCGACGCCGGCGGCAGCGACACGCGCCTGGTGCTGACCCGCGATGAGATCGCGGAGCTGATGCGCGTCTTCCTGCCCGACGGCACCAACGAGGCGCGGCTCGTCGACCAGGTCGACGCGACCATTGGCAAGGTCGTCGACCTGGGCTACCTGCGCAGGCTGAAGCCGGCGGGCGGTGGTACGCAGGATGGCGGGCGCTTCGAGGTACGCCGGATCCTCAAGGCATTCGTCGATGCGCAGTGGCTCGCGGACTTCGACGTGCGGCTCGAGCAGTACCGGGCGGTGCTCGCGGCCGACGATGTTGCCGGCATGGACTCGACCAATGCTTGAGACACCCACGCTGGGGCTCGACTTCCTGGCCGACGACACCCGCGTGGGTTTCCGCCTGCAACGCCTCGAGGTGCTCAACTGGGGCACGTTCGACAGGCGGGTCTGGGCCCTGCAGCTCGACGGGCGCAACGGATTGCTCACTGGGGACATCGGTTCGGGCAAGTCCACCCTGGTCGACGCCGTCACGACCCTGCTCGTGCCGGCGCAACGCGTGGCATACAACAAGGCGGCGGGCGCCGACGCACGCGAGCGGAGCCTGCGCTCCTACGTGCTCGGCCACTACAAGAGCGAGCGCAACGAGGTGACGGGCGTCGCCCGCCCGGTGGCATTGCGCGACGCCTCGGCGTATTCGGTCATCCTCGGGGTGTTCCGCAACGAGGGTTACGACGCGTCGGTGACACTGGCCCAGGTGTTCTGGCTCAAGGAGCCGCAGGGCCAGCCCGCACGCCTGTTCGTCGTGGCGGAAAAGGTGCTGACCATCGCCGGCGACTTCTCCGGATTCGGCGCTGACGTGACGGCGTTGCGCCGGCGCCTGCGCGCCGAAGGCTGCGAGCTGTTCGACACCTTCCCTCCCTACGGAGCGTGGTTCCGCCGTCGGTTCGGGATCGAGCACGAGCAGGCCCTCGAACTCTTCCACCAGACCGTATCGATGAAGTCGGTCGGAAACCTCACCTACTTCGTGCGCAGCCACATGCTCGAGCCGTTCGACGTGGGCAGCCGCATCGATGCGCTGATCGGGCATTTCGACGACCTCGACCGCGCGCACCAGGCCGTGGTGAAGGCCAGGCGGCAAGTCGAGCTGCTCGCCCCGCTGATCGAGGACGGACACCGTCACGCCGGCCTGACGGCCGAGATCGGCCGCTTGCGCGAAGGCCGCGACGCGTTGCGCGCCTACTTCGCGCGGCTCAAGGACGCGCTGCTCGACCGCCGCCTGGAACTGCTCGCGCAGGAAGCGGGCCGGCTCGATGCGCAGATACAACGGGCGAGCGGCGAGTGCGACGCGGGGCGGGAGGACGTCGGACGGCTGGAGCAGGCGCTGCGCGACAATGGCGGCGACCGGCTCGAGCAACTCGCGGGCGACATCCGTCGAAAGAACACCGAGCGCGAGCAGCGCCAACTGAAGGCACAGCGTCACGAGGACCTGCTGCGCAGCGTGGGAGAGCCGCCACCGCTGGACGAAGCAGCGTTCGTGGCGCAGCAGCATTCCATCGGTGCGCGCGTCGATGCCCTGCGCGAGCGCATTGCAGAGATCGAGAATCGCGAACGCGAGGACGACTACGCGTTCCGCCAGGGGCGCGGCGAACACGGCGCGCTGGTTGCCGAGATCGCCAGCCTCGAGCGTCGCAGGAGCAACGTCGACGCGGTGCACGTGCGCATTCGGGAGGCGCTGTGCGCAGCGCTTGGTCTGGCCGAGGACGAATTGCCATTCGCCGGCGAACTCATCCAGGTCCGCGAGGACGAGCAAGACTGGCAGGGCGCCGCCGAACGGCTGCTGCGCGGCTTCGGCCTGTCCCTGCTCGTGCCGGATGAGCACTACAGGAGCGTCGCGGAGTGGGTCGAACGTCACCATCTGGGCGCGCGGCTGGTCTATTTTCACGTCCGTCCGCGCAAATTGGCGGCCGGTGCGGCGCCACTGCACCCGCAGTCGCTGGTGCGCAAGCTGGCGATCAGGCCGGATGCAGCCCATTACGAGTGGCTGGAACGGGAACTGCGCAACCGCTTCGACTTCGCGTGCTGCGACGACGTCGAGACCTTTCGACGCGAGACGCGCGCCATCACGCGCGCCGGCCAGGTCAAGGACCCGACGGGGCGCCACGAGAAGGACGATCGCGGCCGGATCGACGATCGAAGCCGCTATGTGCTCGGCTGGAGCAATACCGACAAGTTGCGCGCGTTGCGGGGCCGGCGCGACGGTCTCGAAGCGCAGCTCCAGGCGCAGGCCCGGACCATCGCAGGGCTGCAGCAGGCGAGGCGCCAGTCGCAGGACCAGCTCGAGTCCCTGGCCAGGCTCGGGGAGTTCACGCGCTACGCGGACATCGACTGGCAGGGCGTTGCCCGCGAGATCGCATTGCTGGTGGAGGAGCGGCGGCGGCTGGAGGCGGCGTCTGACACGCTGCAGGAGCTCGGCCGCCAGTTGGGCTCGGCGCGCGACTTGCTGGCGGCCTCCGAAGCGAGACTGCGCGAGGCCCTGGGCCAGCGCGGGGAGGTGAAGAGCAGGATCGAGGCCGCCGCTGAACTGCGGAGCCATGCGCAGGCTGTCTGGGAGGCGGCGCCCGTCGACGAGCGACGATCCGGAGAGCTGGACGGCTGGCGCTCCGAGGCCCTGGGCGTGCACCAGCTCACGGTGGAGTCCTGCGACAACCGCGAGCAGGACGTGCGCAAGTGGCTGCAGGACCAGATTGACGCCGTGGAGAAGCGCCTGGGTCGGCTGGCCGAGAAGATCGTCCGGGCCATGGCGATGTTCCGCGACGAATTCGAGGCCGAGACCGTGGAAGTGGACGCGGCCCTCGCATCGCTGCCGGAGTTCGAGCGCATGCTCGAGGCATTGCGCCGTGACGACCTCCCGCGCTTCGAGGCCCGCTTCAAGGAACTGCTCAACGTCAACACCATCAACGAGATCGCGAATTTCAATGCGCAACTCGCCCGCGAACGCGAAACCATCAGGGAGCGCGTCGAGTCGATCAACCGGTCGCTGCAGGCCATCGACTACAACCCGGGGCGGTTCATCAAGCTCGTCGCGCAGCCCAGTCCGGATGTGGAAATCCGCGACTTTCAGCAGGAATTGCGCGCGTGCACCGAGGGCACGCTGACCGGCTCGGGCGACGAGCAATACTCGGAATCCAAGTTCATGCAGGTCAAGGCGGTCATCGACCGGTTCCGGGGCCGCGAGGGGCTGTCGGATGCGGATCGTCGCTGGACGGCCAAGGTCACCGACGTGCGCAACTGGTTCCTGTTCGCAGCGAGCGAGCGGTGGCGCGCGGACGGCGTCGAGCACGAGCACTATTCGGATTCGGGCGGCAAGTCCGGCGGCCAGAAGGAAAAGCTCGCCTATACGGTGCTCGCAGCCAGTCTCGCGTACCAGTTCGGTCTGGAGTGGGGCGCGGTGCGCTCGCGGTCGTTCCGCTGCGTGGTGATCGACGAGGCCTTCGGGCGCGGCTCGGACGAGTCGGCCGAGTACGGCCTGCGATTGTTCCAGCAGCTCAATCTGCAGTTGCTCATCGTGACGCCGCTACAGAAGATCCACGTCATCGAGCCCTTCGTGGCGAGCGTGGGGTTCGTGCACAACGAGGATGGGCGCGACTCCCGGCTGCGCACGTTGACCATCGAGGAGTACCGCGCGCAGAAGGCCGCGCAGGCAGTCCGCCCGGACGGATCGGAACCGTGAGCTGGTCGACGCCGGCCGACCTGCGCGCCCAGGCCCAGCGCTGGTGGGATCGCGGCGACCTGCTGCGCGAATGCGTGAGTCCCTCGCTCGACTGGCCGCTGCGGCTCGCCTTGAGATCGCCTACTTCCGCGGAACTGGCCGAGTGCTTCGAGGCCACCCGCGAATGGGTCGGGGCGATCGCCGCCATGCCGCACGTCGCCATCGAATGGCGCGACTGGACACATCGGGTGCAGGGTCGCCAGCGGCTGCCCGCGGCCGCCTTCGTCGCGACGCTGGACGACGCGCTGTCGCTGGTCGCCCAGACGCAGGCGGCCTCGCGATTCCGGGCGCTGTGGCAGCGGACGGCAGAGGGCTGCCCCGCGTTGCTGCCCTGGCTCGCGAAACATCCCCTGCGTTGCCTGGCATTCGCGGATCGCTGGTCGCGACTGCTCGCGGTGGTGGCCTGGTTGCGCGTTCATCCCCGGCCAGGCATCTACCTCAGGCAGATCGACGTGGCGGGCGTGGACAGCAAGTTCATCGAGTCGCATCGAGGCGTGCTGGCCGAACTGCTCGATCTCGCGCTGCCGCCGGAAGCGATCGACCCCCGCGCGAAGGCCGGTGCGGCGCAGTTCGCGCGTCGCTACGGGTTCCTCGACAAGCCGGTGCGCATCCGCTTCCGTCTGCTCGATCCGGCACTGCCCGGCTTGCCCGGCTGCGGCCCGTTGGCCGACATCACGCTCGACGCGGTGAGCTTTGCCACCCTGGATCTGCCCGTGGCGCGCGCGTTCGTCACCGAGAACGAAGTCAATTTTCTCGCGTTCCCGCGCGTGGCAGGCGCCGTCGTGATATTCGGGGCCGGGTACGGCTGGGACGCGCTCGCCCGCGCCGACTGGCTGCACCGATGCGAGATGCACTACTGGGGTGACATCGACACCCATGGTTTCGTGATCCTCGACCAGTTGCGCGAGTGCTTTCCGCACGTCGCATCGTTCCTCATGGACGTCGAGACCTTGCTCGCGCATCGGGAGCATTGGGGCGAGGAACCCGACTTGGCCGACCGCAGCCTTCCCCGGCTGACGCGCGATGAAGCCGCGCTTTACGATGATCTGCGCCTGGACCGGATTCGCGCGCGACTGCGCCTGGAGCAGGAACGCGTAGGCTTCGGTCACGTCTTGCGGCATCTCGGGCGGATCGGCAGCGAGACGACCCGGGTGCTGCGGTGACGTCGAATCGCGGCTGGGACGACGAGGCCACCTCACCTTCGGCTTCGTGAACTGATCGCAGCCTACAGATCCCTGCGCTCCGACCCCTCGATCTCGAGAATGAAATCGGCCCCGAAGATCCCCGCGGGCGTCTGATAACCCGGCTTCCATTCCCCACCCAGCACGCGCAGCGCAACCTCGACGGTGGACTCCGCCGTGAACGAATAGGCCTCCTTGCAGCGCAGGTGGCTGCGCAGGCACCGGCCGTCGGCGTCGGACGCCTCGATCACGAACTCGCAATCGTGCGTCGATCGAAACGCCTCGTCCGGCCCCTGGATCCAGCGTTTCGCCTGGCGCTTCAGGAAGGCCTGGACCGACGGCTTCTGGAAGAACGTGCGAAAGCGCCGCGCGAGGCGGATCGTCGGCACCGCGCCGGGCCACAGGCTCATGTAGACCTTGATGTTCGGGATGCCCGTCGTGCGCCATGCGGTGGAGATGTCGCCCCAGGGCACGCCGATCATGCGCACGCGTCCGCCGGAGAAAGTCATCGTGCGGACGTCGTCGTCGGGATCGTCGATCAGGGCGCCGTCCACACGCACGACGTTGGGCAGGCCCATCTCGTCCATGAGGGAAGCGAGCGTGCTGCCGGACGGGCGCTCGAGCCCGCGCAGGTAATAGACCAGCCGCGTCGCTTCGGGCATGCGCCGCTTCATGTGCGCCGCCATGCAGTCGGTGGGCACGACGTCGCCGCCCACGGCGCACATGCCCATGATGCCCGCGGCGCGCATTTCGGCGTCGCGCGCCGCGATGGCTTCCATGACCGCGTACTCGCCGACGATGTCCAGGTAGTGGACGCGCCGGCGCAGGCACGCGTCCAGCATGGGCCCCGCCGTGTGCCGGAACGGTCCGGCGCAGTGCAGTACCGCGGCGACGCCGTCGAGCCCGCGGTCCAGCGCCTGCGCGTCGTCCAGGCCAAAGACGCGATGCGGCAGATCGAACTCCCGCGCCAGCGCCGCGAGTTCGCCGGCGTTGCGGCCGGCAACGATCGGCAACATCCCACGCTCAACGGCTCTGGCGACGATCTGCCGTCCCGTGAAGCCGTTGGCGCCGTAGACGAGGAGGCGGTTCACGGGTGCCTCAACGCGCGTAGGACCTGAGCAAGGACGGATAGCGGTTCGGGAACAGTCGCGTCACCCAGAACAGCAGGCTCGACAAGTGCCCGGTGACGACACGCCGCTTGCCGCGGCGCACGCCGTCGAGGATCTCGCGCGCGCATTGCCTGGCGGAGGTGCGCATGGTGCCGGTGATGTTCGCGAACAGCCGGCGCTCGGCCTCGCCGCTTTTCGCGCAGTAGCGCGCATTGGTATCCAGCGTGGTGATGATCCCGCCGGGGTGCACGCAGACCGCCTCGACACCCGTGCCTTCGAGCTCCCACCACAAGGCTTCGGTCAGGCCGCGCACGGCGAACTTGGTGAGGCTGTACGCGCTGTGCGAAGGGAAGCCCACGAGACCCAGCACGCTCGACATGTTCACGATGCAGCCCTCGCGCTGGGCCAGCATCATGGGCAGGAACGCCTTGGTGCCGTGGACCACGCCCCACAGGTTGACGTCGACGAGCCAGCGCATCTCGTCGACCGTCTGGTTCTCGAACAGCCCGACGAGCGTGGTGCCGGCGTTGTTGAACAGCAGATGCGCGGTGCCGAAGTCGCGCCGCACTTCGTCGGCGTGCGCGCAGAAGGCCGCCTCCGACGTGACGTCCAGCCGGTACGTCCGCACGCGCGTCTCGGCGGGCAACAGGCGCCGGGTTTCGGCGAGGCCCGCTTCGTCGATGTCGGACAGCGCGAGCTGCGCCCCTTCGCCGGCGAGCGCGATGGCCAGCGCCCGACCGATGCCCGAGCCGGCGCCGGTGACGACGGCCACCTTCCCCTGAAACGATTTCATGCGGGCTCCTGCGATTGTTCGGACGATCAGGCCTTCGGCTCGTCGCCGGGCAGGTACACGGAGTAGAGCTTCTGCGCCACCGACGTGGTCAGGCTGGGCGTGCCCACGGGCAGGATCGTGATCTTCCCTTCCTTCTGGCCGATCTTGTCGAGGATGTGGTTGACCGCGAACTTGGCCGTGACGTTGGTCTTTTCCATGTACACGGCGTTCGAGGGCACGTACGCCATGTCGCCGATGTAGAACAGGTTGTCGATGGGCGACTGCACCGCGGGCCGGTTCATGTCGTTGCCGGGGCGGAAGCACGAGAACGTGTACCAGCGATTGACGTACCAGCTCGTGGGCTGCGGCAGGTTGGGGATCATGTGCTTCAGTTCGGCATGCACGAGATCGACGATCTCCCGGGTCGGCTTGCCGCGCACGTCCGGATTGATCACCTGGGTCTCGATCACGGTGACGTCGCGGTCGGCATACTCGCCCGACCAGGTGTACGTCGCGTCCTGGCCGCGGATGCGCGTCGACTTGCAGATCGTGATGCCGAGCCAGTCGAAACCGGTGGGATAGACCATGAACGCGGGCTGGTTGCGGTCGCCGAGGCAGTGCTTTTCCCAGTAGCCCTTGCCTTCGTACCAGACGTTGACGACGTGCGGTGCCAGCGCATCGAGTTTCATGATCTTCTGGAAATAGGGGTCGTCGCCCAGCGCGCTGCGCGAGATGATCTCCTGGGCGCCGGGCCCGTCCATGGCGGAGATGAAGAAATCGCCCTCGAAGGTGCGCTCGACACGCTCGGAATCGGCGATGGGCCGCAGCACCTCCGAGTGGGCGCCGCACCACGGGCATTCGTCGTGCACTTCCATGCCGTCGAAGATCAGGTGCCCGCAGATCGGGCAGCGCTTGACGGCGCCAGGAGGCACGGCCGCAGTGCGCACGCCGGTCACGCGGCCGTCGTCGAGCACGAGGCTGCCGATCTCCGAGTGGTAGAGCACCTCGCCGCCGTGCGAGCGGATGAACTGGACCATCGGCGTCAGGAACGACTCGTTGGTCGGGTTCACGTACATGTTGAACTTCTCGAAGTCGCGCGGCACGCCACCCCAGACCTTCGCGGCCATGGCCATGGTCAGCATCGACGCCGTGTCGGCGCGGTCGAAGAAGCCCATCTCGACGATGGAGTCGCAGATCTCGTTGATCAGCGCGTCGGACAAGCCGAGCCGCCGGCCGTACTCGGCCACCGTGATGTCGTCGAGGTAGGCGCGCTGCCGGTCGTCGGTGTAGTCGAACGACACCATGCGCTCGATCAGGCGCGCGGCGTCCATGCGGTCCTGCTCGCCGAGGTGGTTCAGGTGGGTCAGGTGCCTGAGCAACTGCAGCTTGTCATAGGGCGCCACCCAGGACGTGCGCGGCACGTGACTCGAGCGGCCGTCCTTGTCGAGGAAGTTGTACATCGACACGTCTTCGGGGAACGTCGCCAGCGGCCAGCCGTAGCGGCCCAGGAATTCGCGCAGGTTGTGATAGAAGCCCCAGACGCAGTGCAGGCCATGCTCGCGGATGTAGCCGCCGAAACCGGGGTCGTTCTTCTGGGGATCGTCCGTGGGGCCGAGATGACGGTCGCGCCACGACTTGAGCTTGCCGCCCGGGCTGCCCGTCTTCTCGAGCACGGTCACGGCGAAACCGCGTGCGGCGAGTTCGACGCCGGCCTGCAACCCGGCCAGGCCGCCGCCCATGATGACCACGCGCTTGCCGTTCGACGGCAGCCTGACGTCGTTCTCGCGGATCTTCGGGTACTCCGCGTCGAGTTCGCCGTTCTTCGCGTACTGGATCGCGCCCACACCGGCTGCGCCAGCCGTCGCCATCGCGACGGCGCTCGCCAGCACACCGCGCTTGAGGAAGTTGCGCCGGCTCTCGCCGGACTTGTCGTCAGTCATCGCTTGCCTCCTGCCTTCGAGGGCCGGGGCAAGGTAACGGCGCACCGCGCAGCGGTCTGCTAGAGTCCGTGCCTGTTTTTGTTGAAAAACGTCCACGGCCCCCGATGATGGCCTTCCGTCATTCGTTCCGTCGCGAGCTCGGCGTGCAGCCCATCGCCGAACGGATGCTGCCGATTCCCGGCCCGGTCTACACCGAGCGCTATCTGTTCCCGTCGGGCACGACGCTGCGGTTGCGCGGCCGGCCGGTCATGTGTCTCGTGACCTTGTTCGACGGCGCGCAGGTGCTCGAAGGGCCCGTCGATCGCGACTTCACGAACTCGTTTCCAGGGCAATCCGCGCTGGTGCCGCCGCGCTGCGCGACGCAATGGAAGCTGTCGGGCATCGCCGATGCCGGCATCTTCTACATGATGCCGCCGTACGATGGCCCCGCCGGGCGGCTGTTCATGCTCGCGAGTTCCTGCGCCCGGCCGCTGCCGCTCGTCGACGCGCTGGTCGGCTGCACGGCGCGTTATGTCTTCCACGAAATGGCCAAGGGCGATGCCTGCGACGGGCCCTACGTCGAGAGCCTGCTGAACGTGCTGCTGGAGCAGTCGTTCCGCTCGCTGAGCACGCCCGAGATCCTGCTTTTCTCGCCGCGGCACGTGCACTTCCGGCGTCTGCAGAAGGTGCTGATCCACATCCGCAACAACCTGACGGGCAACCTGTCGATCGATCACCTCGCGCAGCTCGCCGGCGTGAGCGAAACCCACTTCCGGCGCCTGTTCCAGGACGCGCTCAAGGTGCCCGTGCATCGCTACATCCTCGCGGTGCGGCTGGAACGCGCCCGGCAACTGCTGAGCATGTCGTCGATGCCGCTGGTGCGCGTGGCGGCCGCCTGCGGTTTCGCCGACCAGAGCCACCTGACGGCGCGCTTTCGCCTGACGCACGGCGTCACGCCGGCGACGTATCGCAAGTCGGGCGGATCGAAGCCCCATGCGAGATGAGTGAAGACGGCAGCCCGTCGTCGTCGGTGGACCAGTCCGGATTCGACTCGCCGTCGGTCAGCCCCGCCGGCCTTCCCACACCGGCGCGGGGCTGAGGATCTGTCGCGGCAGGCCGCAGGCCGAGCAGCCGCCCACCTCGGACATCGCCGCGAAGGCGACAGGGCACTCGAACCCTGCGGCCCGCGCGATCCGCAGACCACAGTCCGAGCAGACCCAGCGCACGGCCCGAGCCGGCGCGGCTGTTCGACGTGCCGGCGGGGCCGCGTAGGCGATGGTCCGCGGCCAGTCGTGAAGGAGGGCAGGCGTGCGCACGACACTCATTCCACGCGTTCCACGGCGTCCTCGACACGGCGCCGTCCGGTGATCATCGACAGCACCAGGTTCTCGCGCAGCAAGATGCTCTGCACGACGGCTGCGGCGACGTGCACGAACGCCAGCACCGTGACGACGTCGGCCAGTCTCAGGTGGAACGTGTGCATGCCCTCGTCGCCCCAGAAATAGTCGATCTCCTCCATCGCGTAGCCGGACAGGGCCAGCCCGACGAGACCAACCATCATGGTGATCATCACCAGCGCACCGAGCGGGGAGTGTCCCAGGACGCGATGCGGCCGGTACTCGCGCAGGTCCTTCAGGTGCGATGCGAGCCGCGCGGGCGTCGGCCAGAAATGCGCCCAGCGCGCGGCGCCCGTGCGGCCGAATCCCCACGCGATGCGTGCGAGCACGAGCCCGCACGCGCCGTAGCCGAGCCGTTCGTGCAGGAGTTCCCCACCCTCGGTGACGAACCGATCGAGCAGGAACGCCACCGCGACGCTCCAGTGGAAGACCCGTACGAACGGGTCCCACAGCACGACGACGCGTGCAGCCATGCTCACCCGATCTCGGTCTTGACCGCCCTGCCGGTCACGGGATCGAAATAGATCTCGACCTTCTGGCGGTCCTTGTTCCAGCCGTAGATCTCGTAGCAGTTGCCCTCCGTGACCTGGAAGCGGCGGATGTCATAGCCCTCGGCCTTGAGCTTCTGCTCGAACTGCCGCGGGTTCTGCCACTGCTTGCGGTCCGCGGTCGTGCATTGCGGGCCCGCCCAGGCGGGCAGGGCGGTCAGCGTCAGCAGGGCGCAGGCGGCGGCGGTGGTGGTTCGCATGCAGTTCCTCCGGTCGGTGGGTCGAAGCAGCGACGGGTTGCGGGCCCGGGGTCGTCGTTCAGGGGCTGACGGCACGAGGGTCGGTCACGAACCCGATGTGCGTGAGGCCGGCACGTGCCGCGTCGGACATTACGGTGACGACGCGGCGATACGCGAGGTCGCCGTCGGCGTAGATGTGCAGTTCGGGCTGCGGCTCGGCCACCGCCGCCGCGCGCATGCGGGCCGTCCACTCGTCGTCGGCGAGCGGTTCGCCGTTCCAGAACACCGCGCCGCTGCGATCGATCGAAAGCTGCACGTGCTCGCGCTCGACGACGTTGAGCTCGCTCGAGGCCCGGGGCAGCTCGATCTTCACGGCATGTGTCAGCAGCGGTGCCGTGATCATGAAGATGACCAGCAGCACGAGCATCACGTCGATCAGCGGGATCATGTTGATCTCCGCCATCGGTCGCGTGGCGCGCTGCTCGGACAGACCGCCGAACGCCATCACGCGACTCCCGCGACGGGGCGAATGGTCCTCGGTGTCTCGGCCGCGTTCACGGCGCCGGTGCGGTTGCCGGTCGACATGAACGCGAACAGGTCGTGCGCGAAGCCGTCGACCTCCGCGAGCATCACGCGGTTGTAGCGCGTGAACGCGTTGAACGCGAGCACGGCCGGAATGGCGACCGCGAGCCCGAGCGCCGTCATGATCAGCGCCTCGCCGACGGGGCCGGCTACCTTGTCGAGCGTGCCCGCACCGGACATGCCGATGGCCAGCAGCGCGTGATAGATGCCCCAGACCGTGCCGAACAGGCCGACGAACGGCGCTGCGGAGGCCACCGAGCCGAGCACCGTGAGGCCGTACTCCATGCGCGCCGTGTCCTGCTCGATCGCGCGCCGCAGCGCCCGCGTCAGGAACTCGTCGGCGCTGCCGGATTCGATCAGGCGTCCGCCCCGCTTGTCGCGGTACTGCTCCACCGCACGCAGGCCGTGGTGCGTCAGGTGCGAGAACGGGTCGTTGACGCCGTGCTGCCGGATGTAGTCCGCCACGATCTTCATGTCGGGCGCGTCCCAGAACATGCGCTGGAACGCGGTCGCGGCGCGGCGCATCCCGCGGTTCGCGCGGGCCTTGCCGACGATCAGGGTCCAGGTCGCCACCGACATCGCGAGCAACACCGCGAGGATGACGTGCCCGAGCGCATCGGTCTGCGTCAGGAAATGGAGAAAGCCCGGCGTCTCTTGCATGTCGTGTCGGCCTCGGTGCGATGCGGAGGAATTGGATTCACGTCTGCGCCCAGCGGCGCAGCAGGTTGTGGTAGACGCCGGTGAGCCCGACCAGGCGTGTGTCGTCGGCGGCGAGATCCGGTGTCAGCCCCTGGATGGCGCGGTCGAGGTCGTACAGCAGCGTGCGCGCGCCCTCGTCGGCGACGTGGCTCTGGATCCAGAAGAACGAGGCGATGCGTGCGCCCCGCGTGACCGGCGTGACGCGGTGCAGGCTGCTCGACGGATACAGCACCATGTCGCCGGCCGGGAGCTTGACCGACTGGATGCCGAAAGGCCCCTCGATTTCGAGCTCGCCGCCGTCGTACTCGTCGGGCTCCGCGAGGAACAGCGTCGCCGAAAGGTCGCTGCGCACGGTGACGTCGGTGCCGGGCACCAGCATCAAGGCGCTGTCGACGTGCGCGCCGTACGTGCCGCCGTCCTGGTAACGGTTGAACTTCGGTGGATAGATGCGCGCCGGCAGCGCGGCGGCGATGAAGGCCGGATTGGCCGCCAGGCGCCGCAGGATGAGCCGGCCGAGACCGAGCGCCGGTTCGGTGCCGTCCTCGAGCTGCTGATTGCACTTCACGGCGCGGGCGAGCGTGCCCGCCGTGGCGAGGCCGTCCTGCCAGGTCGCGACGTCGAGCCGCGCGCGGAATTCGCCAACCTCGGCCGGGTTCAGGACGCGTTCGATCGGGATCAGCATGGCCTCGGCTCCTGCGCAACAGGCTCACCGCCGGTGCGGCGGATGTCGGCGAGCGACGTGCAGCCCGTCATCGCCATGCACACTTCCAGTTCCTCGCGCAGCAGCCGCAGCAGGTGCGCGACCCCGAGCGCGCCGGCGACGGCGAGCGCGTAGATCTGCAGACGACCGACCATCACCGCGTCGGCGCCGGTCGCGAGCGCGTGGTAGACGTCGGCGCCGCTGCGGATGCCGCTGTCGAGCACGAGCGGGTACGCGGGCCCGACGGCCGCGCGGATCGCCGGCAGTGCCCTCAGGCTCGCCGGAGCGCGGTCGAGCGTGCGTCCACCGTGATTCGAAACGACGATTCCCGCCGCGCCGGCATCGCGCAGGCGCAGCGCGTCGTCGGGGTGCAGCACGCCCTTGGCCCAGACCGGCAGCCGCGTCCGGGACACGAGCCATTCGAAGTCCGCCCACACCGGCGCATGCCGCATGACGTCCGCGAAGATCCGGCTCGCACCCGGCGCGACGGCGACGTGCGCGGGAGGCGGATGATCCCGCAGGTTCGCGGCCACGCAATGCGACGGCAGGGAGAACCCGGCTTCGAGCGCGCGGTGGCCCGGCAACTGGATCGACGCATCGAGGGTCACGACGATGGCCTCGTACCCGGCTGCTTCCGCGCGGCGCACGAGGTCGAGGGTATCCTCGCGACGGGCCTGGAAGTAGAGCTGGAACCACTTGCGCCCGCGTGCGGCGGCGGCGACGTCTTCGAGCGTGCTCGAGGACAGCGTGCTCACGACGAGACACGCGTCGGCCGCGGCCGCGCCTCGCGCGCTCTCGGTCTCGCTGCGCGGGTGCACCAGCACCTGATGTGCCACCGGCGCGAGCATCACCGGGTGCGCCCATTCGCCGTCGGCGAGCGACAGGCGCGTCGACGCGCCCGCCACGTCGCACAGCACGCGCGGCACCAGCGTCGCGGCTGCGAACGCCGCACGATTGGCCGCCAGCGTCGCGCCTTCACCGCTGCCGCCCGCGAGGTACTCGAAGACGGGCGAGGGCAGGCGTCGCTGCGCCAGCGTTTCGTAGTCGCGCGCCGCATGGACGCCGGCGGGCAGCGTGGCATGCGGCACGACGCGGGCTTCAGAACTCATAGTCGACCGTCACGCGCGCATTGAAGGCGTCGCCGAAGTAGAGGAACGAGCCCGACCGGTAGCCTGCCAGGTAGTACTCCTCGTCGAACACGTTGCCGAGGTTCACGCGCACGCCGAGCCGGTTGCTGAACGCATAGTCGGCGAACAGGTCGACGACGGTGTACTCCGGGATCGGCTGCGCGTACTCGCCGTCGGGCGTCAGCGCGGGCGCCGAGTCGGGCTGGCCCGCATACTTCTTGCTCTCGTACTTGAGCGCGCCGCCGAGCGACAGGGCCGGATTCACCTCGAACCTGAGCTGTGCGAACCCGGTCGTGTCGGCGAAGTTGCTCAGCGTCTTGCCGACGTTGGCCGCAACGTTCGAGTCGAGCACTTCGGCGTCCATGAACGCGACGCCTGCCTGCGCGGACAGCCGCTTCGAGAGGTTGCCGCTCACCCCGAACTCGAGGCCGCGCACGCGGTTGCGGCCGGTGTTCTGCGCGCCGGTCGATTCATAGCCGGTCGTGTTCGGGGTCTGCTCCATGACGTCGTCCTTCGTGATCTGGAAGACGGCGCCGGTGAGCAGCAGCTTGCCGTCCATCACGTTCCACTTGGTGCCGAGCTCGAGGTTCTGCGTGGTCTCCGGCGCGCTGTCGGCGATGGTCACGCCGTTCACGGGGTCCACGCAGATGCCGCCGTAGCCGCAGCTCGAGCCGACGTCGGACTCGCCGCCGTTGATGTCGGCGGCGGAGGAGTACCCGAGGTACACGTTGGCATCGGGACGGATCTGCCAGGTCACGCCCAGATGGCCGTTGACGAGCGTGTCGTCGTGGTCGTACGGCGTCTTCGTGAGCGCGTTGTCCTGGGTGACGGTGTCGTACTCGAAGCCGTCGACGCGCAGGCCGGCGAAGATCGCCCACTTCTCGCTCAGGTCGAAGCTGTCCATCACGTAGCCGGAAGCGGTCCGCACGCTCCAGTCGATGTCCCAGCGGCCCTTGGAAATGTCGCGGTTCATGAGCGTGCGCAGCCCGTCGACGCGGCGCCCGTCGGGGCCGGTGGCGCACCAGGCGTTCGGCACGGTGCCCGTGCCGGTGATGCAATTCTGTCCCGAATTCAGGACGTCATAGATCCCGTTCAGCACCGCGTGGTCGGAGAACTCCGCGCCGACGATGAATTCGTGCGGCAGGCCCGCGAGCGTGCGGTCGAGCCGCAGGTTGGTCTGGTTGACGAGGTACTCGACTTCCTGCCAGCCCTGGTGCGTGCTGAGCGTCGTGGTCGCATACACGCCGCCGGGGTCGTTCGCGCCGGTGGTCGAGCCGCGAGCGCCGGTGGCGACGTAGCCGTTGTCGGACTGGCCGTAGCGCGTCACGTTGGCGAGGCGGGTCGTCTCGTTGAACCGGTAGTCGAGCCGGGCCGTGAACGTATCGACCTTCGATTCGAGGAAGTCCTGCTTCTGCGCATACACAGGCACGTTCTGTGCCGGCTTGCGGTCGGGCACGGTGCCGACGAGGTAACTGCCGAGGTCCGGGTTGTCCTCGGCGTCGAGGCCGTAGTAATCGAGGGTGACGTCGAACGCGTCGCTGGCCTGCCAGTGGCCCGACAGCGCGATGCCGCGTCGTTCGCGGTCGGTGGGCGCGCGGTCGGGCACGTCCTCGTAGGCGTAGAGCAGGTTCGCGCGCACGGCCACGCTTTCGCCGAGCACCTGGTTCGTGTCGAGCGTCATGCGCGTGTGCTGGTCGGTGCCGATCGCGCCGGCGACCTTGGCGAAGTCGTATTCGGTGCTCGCCTGCTTGGTGATGGAATTGATCGCGCCGCCCGCCGTGCCGCGTCCGGCAAAGCTCGAATTCGGGCCCTTGGAGATCTCCACCTGCTCGGTGGCGAAGCTCTCGCGGATGGTCATGCCCGGGTCGCGCAGACCGTCGACGAACACGT
>WBZL01001916.1_pt1 | contig 20789 bp, 18 predicted proteins | sample 5204291 | NCBI WGS metagenome assembly WBZL01 (sample SAMN12344345, study PRJNA552823) | activated sludge metagenome | biome: Activated sludge suspended growth; feature: Nitrification reactor; material: Wastewater; isolation source: activated sludge from nitrification reactor of wastewater...
CGCGCGGGCTCCAGGTCGAATAGCCAGCGCGCCTCGATGACCTCCAGCGCCTTGTTCATCATCGTCGCCGAGTCCACCGAGATCTTGCGCCCCATCACCCAGTTGGGATGGGCACAGGCTTCGTCGGGTGTCACGCGGTTCAACGAGGCGGGCTCACGCAGCCGGAACGGGCCGCCCGATGCGGTGAGCACGATGTGGTCGATGCGCGCCGCCCAATCCTCCCGGCGCTCGGGCAGGCACTGGAAGATCGCCGAATGTTCGCTGTCGATGGGCAGCAAGGACGCGCCGCCGGCGGCAACCGCCTCCATGAACAGCGCGCCGCCGACGACCAGCGCCTCCTTGTTGGCCAGCAGCAGCCGCTTGCCGGCCCGCGCGGCGGCCATGCAGGGGCGGAGCCCGGCGGCCCCGACGATGGCCGCCATCACCGTGTCCACGCCGGGGTGCGCGGCGACGGCCACCAGGGCGTCGGTCCCGATCAGGACCTCGGTGCGAACGCCGGCATCACGCAGGGCCCGTCGCGCCGTGGCGGCCTGTGCCTCGTCCGGCAGCACCGCCACCTGGGGCTGCCAGCGCCGGCACTGCTGGATCAGATCGTCGACCCGTCGGAAGGCGCTGAGCGCGACGACCTCGAATCGCTCGGGATGTCGTGCGACCACGTCGAGCGTGCTGGTGCCGATCGAGCCGGTCGATCCCAGGATGGCCAGGCGTTGCCGGCGTCGGGGGGTCGGATTGGCGCCGCTCAAGACACCGCCAGGGCCACCGGAAACACCGGCAACAAGGCATCGACGCGGTCGAGAACGCCGCCGTGTCCGGGCAGCAGCCGGCTGCTGTCCTTCACCCCGGAGGCACGCTTGACCAGCGACTCGACCAGATCGCCGACCACGCTCAGGCCGGCCAGCACCATCAACGCAAGACACGCGCCGACCAGGCCCCAGCGCCGATCGAGCATGGTGTACAGGCTCGGGCTGTCGGTGACGACGCGCGTGTCGGCCCAGGCCCAGGCCACGCCGAGGACGGCCACGCCGAGCAGACCCGACCACACGCCCTCCCAGCTCTTGCCGGGGCTGATGGATGGCGCCAGCTTGCGTCGGCCGAAGCGCCGGCCGCCGAAGTAGGCCGCGATGTCGGCCATCCAGACCAGGCAGAAGACCGACAGGATGAAGTTGAGTCCACGCCCGCGCGCATGGGCCAGCGCGAGCCAGGCCACGGCCAGACCGACCAGCCCCAACACCCTGCGCAGCGACGGCGACAGCCGCGGCCATCCGGCAGGTCCGGCACGCAGTGCCAGTCCGCCACCGACGACCCACACGCCTGCCGCTGCCCACCACAGACCCGCAGGGGTCGTGGCAGGCCATTGAGCCTGCAGGGCGACGATGCCGAACACCACCAGCACCGCGCCGAGGCCCAGCGAGCCGGCCTGCGCCAGTCCATTCAGGCGTCCCCACTCCCAGCCCGCGGCACCGATCAGCATCAGGGTCACCACAGCGAACGGCCAGGTCGACGCGGCCAGCAGGGATGGGAGCAGGATGGCCAGCAGGACCACGGCGGTGACGATGCGCTGGCCGAGCATGGGTCTCAGGTGCCGGCCGCCGCCGTCTGGGCCTCGCGCACGCCACCGAATCGGCGGTCGCGACGGGCGTAGGCGGCCAATGCGGCGTCGATCTCTTCGGCGCCGAAGTCGGGCCACAGGCACTCGGTGAAGTACAGCTCCGTGTAGGCCGCCTGCCAGAGCAAAAAGTTGCTGATGCGCATCTCGGCGCCAGTGCGGATGAACAGGTCGGGGTCGGGTGCGTAGCTCATCGCCATGTAGCGCGACAAGGTGACCTCGTCGAGTGCCCCGGGTGCCAGGCCGTCGGCGAGGGCGCGCTGGCAGGCCTGCACGATGTCCCAGCGCCCGCCGTAGTTGAAGGCCACCGAGAGCGTGATCCGCCGGTTGTGCGCGGTCGACGACTCGGCGTTCTCCCAGGCCTGACGCAGCCGCTCGGAGACCCTCGAACGGTCGCCGACGATGCGCACGCGCACGCCGTCACCCACCACCTTGGCCAGGTACTTCGACTGGGCCACCAGCACCAGCTCCATCAGGCCGGACACTTCATCGGTCGGGCGCTTCCAGTTCTCCGAGGAGAAGGCGAACACGGTCAGATACTTGACCCCACGATCGGCGAACAGGTTGATCGCGCGAATCAGGGTGTCGACGCCTTGCTTGTGCCCGATGAAGCGCGGCATGTGGCGGCGTTGCGCCCAGCGGCCATTGCCGTCCATCACCACGGCCACGTGCTGGGGTACCGATGCGTCACGCGGCTCCGGCGTCGGAGCACCTGGATGGTCCAAGGGCATCGCGCCTCAGGCCGGTGCGGCGCTGGCACCAGGCTCGTGCCTGTGGCGCTGCAGTGTCGTGGTCATGGATGCGCCGCTCAGACCGCCAGCACTTCGGCTTCCTTGGCGTGCACCAAGCGGTCGATCTCAGCGATGGTGCGGTCGGTGAGCCGCTGCACCTCCTCCTGCGCACGATGCTCCTCGTCCTCGGGCACGAGCTTGTCCTTGAGCAGCTTCTTCAAGTGGTCGTTGGCGTCGCGCCGAACCGCCCGCACGGCGATCTTGGCCTCCTCGCCGGTGTGGCGCACGACCTTGGTGAGGTCCTTGCGGCGCTCCTCGGTCAGCGGTGGCATCGGCACGCGCAGCAGGTCACCCTGTGCGGCGGGATTGAGGCCGAGATCGGACTCGCGGATGGCCTTCTCGATCTTCGGCCCCATGCCCTTCTCCCACGGCTGCACGCTGATGGTGCGGGCGTCGAGCAGCGTGACGTTGGCCACCTGGCTGATCGGCACCGACGAGCCGTAGTAGTCGACGTGCACCTGGTCCAGCAGACCCGGGTGGGCGCGCCCGGTGCGCACCTTCTGCAGCTCGTGCTTGAGCGCTTCCACGCTCTTGCCCATCTTGGTCTCCGCGGTCTTCTTGATCTCCGCGACGGTCAGCGTTGTCATGGTCCTTGCCTCGTCAAACGTGCACCAGGGTGCCCTCGTCCTCGCCCATTACCACGCGCCGCAGGGCGCCGGGCTTGAAGATGCTGAACACCTTGATCGGCAGCTTCTGGTCGCGGCACAGCGCAAACGCCGTGGCGTCCATCACCTGCAGGTTGCGCGCGATCGCCTCGTCGAAGGCGATGCGCGTGTAGCGGGTGGCCGACGGGTCCTTGCCGGGGTCGGCCGAGTAGACGCCATCGACCTTGGTGGCCTTGAGCACCACCTGCGCGCCGATCTCGGCCCCGCGCAGCGCCGCCGCCGTGTCGGTGGTGAAGAAGGGGTTGCCGGTGCCGGCGGCGAACACCACGACCTTGCCCTCCTCGAGGTACTGCAGCGCCTTGGGCCTCACATACGGCTCGACGACCTGCTCGATGGAGATCGCCGACATGACGCGCGCGGTCATGCCCTCCTGGCGCATCGTGTCGGCCAGAGCCAGCGCGTTCATCACCGTGGCCAGCATGCCCATGTAGTCGGCCGTGGCCCGGTCCATGCCGACCGAGCCCCCGGCAACGCCCCGGAAGATGTTGCCGCCACCGATGACCACGGCAACCTCGCAGCCGAGCTGGGTGATCTCCTGCACCTCGCGCACCATCCGCACGATCGTGGCGCGGTTGATGCCGTACGCATCGTCTCCCATCAGGGCCTCCCCCGACAGCTTGAGCAGGATGCGTTTGTAGGCGGGCATTCAGGGTCTCCCTTGCAAGGCAGACTGGGAGTTTAGCGGCGGCCCCGCGTCCGCCGAGGCGGCCGCCCGCTGTTCACTGACCCTTGGCCGCCGCCACCTGCGCCGCCACTTCGGCGGCGAAGTCGTCGACCTTCTTTTCGATGCCTTCGCCCACCACGTACAGGGTGAACGACTTGACCGTCGTGCCGGCGGCCTTGAGCATCTGCTCGACGGTCTGCTTGTCGTTCTTGACGAAGGGCTGGTTCAGCAGCGACACCTCCTTGAGGTACTTCTGCACCGAGCCCTCGACCATCTTGGCGGCGATCTCGGCCGGCTTGCCCGACTCGGCCGCCTTCTCGGTGGCCACGCGGCGCTCCCGGTCGACCAGTTCGGCCGGCACGTCGGCCGACGACAGCGCGACGGGCTTCATCGCGGCCACGTGCATGGCCACGTCGCGAGCAGCCGGTTCGCTGCCATCGAATTCGACGACCACGCCGATGCGCGTGCCGTGCAGGTAGTGGGTGAGCTGGCCACCGCCCGCGTAGCGCTTGAAGCGGCGGATGGTCATGTTCTCGCCGATCTTGCCGATCAAGCCCTTGCGGACGTCCTCGACCGTCGGCCCGAAGCCGTCCTGGCTGAGCGGCAGCGCCGACAGCGCCGTCACGTCGGACGGGGCCTTCTCGGCGACCAGGGCCGCACAAGACTTGGCGAATGCCAGGAACGACTCGTTCTTGGACACGAAGTCGGTCTCGCAGTTGACCTCCACCAGAGCGCCGGCCTGACCCTGGACCGCGGCGGCCACCACGCCTTCGGCGGTGATGCGGGCGGCGGCCTTGCCGGCCTTGTTGCCGAGCTTGACGCGCAGGATCTCCTCGGCGCGGTTCATGTCGCCGTCGGCTTCGGTGAGGGCTTTCTTGCATTCCATCATCGGCGCGTCGGTCTTGGCGCGCAGTTCGGCGACCATGCTGGCAGTGATTGCGGGCATATCAGTTCTCCATTCAGAAGTCGACGGCACCGGGGAGCCGCGACTTGGGGGGACATGGGGCGAGGGCCTGCACAGCAGGCCCTCGAGATCGGTGGGATCGGCCGACGCCGGACCCCGCAGCGCAAGCCTGGCGTTCAGCCTTCCTCGCGGACCTCGACGAACTCGTCGGCGCCGGCAGCGGCCTGGACGACCTCGGTGGTGGCGTTGGCCTTGCCTTCCAGCACCGCGTCGGCGACGGCGCGCGCGTACAGCGCCACGGCCTTGGCCGAATCGTCGTTGCCGGGAATGACGTAGTCGATGCCCAGCGGCGAATGGTTCGTGTCGACCACGCCGATGACCGGAATACCGAGCTTCTGCGCCTCGGCCACGGCGATCTTGTGGTAGCCGACGTCGATGACGAACATCGCGTCGGGCAGCGCCGACATGTCCTGGATGCCGCCGATGTCCTTCTCGAGCTTCGTCAGCTCACGATCGAACAGCAGGGCCTCCTTCTTGATCATCTGCTCGGTGCCGGCCTCCTTGGTGGCCTGCATGTCCTTGAGCTTCTTCAAGGATCCCTTGACGGTCTTGAAGTTGGTCAGCATGCCGCCGAGCCAGCGCTGGTCGACATAGGGCATGCCGCAGCGCTGGGCCTCCATCGCGATCACGTCGCGGGCCTGACGCTTGGTGCCGATCATCAGCACGCTGCCGCGCCGGGCGGCGAGCTGGCGCACGAACTTCATCGCCTCGTTGAAGAGCGGCTGCGTCTTCTCGAGATTGATGATGTGGATCTTGTTGCGATGGCCATAGATGTACGGGGCCATCCGGGGGTTCCAGAAGCGGGTCTGGTGTCCGAAATGGACACCCGCTTCCAGCATTTCGCGCATGGAGACAGACATGGAAACTCCGAAGGTTGGGTCTAGAATCCCGGCCAACATCGGAGCCACGCCACTGCGCCCTTGCAGGATTTCTCGAGACCTTGCAGGGCCAGCGCGATCGGGCTTCGACACCTCAGGAGCCGGGTTCGCGATTGGTCCGACCCGGCCTGGAGTTCGAAGGCACTGCCGGATTCACGCGGAGACCCGCGTCGCCCAGTCGGTGCACTCCAGAGACTTCCCGCTCCGAGTCAAACCGTATGAGTTTAGCACACGGGCCCCTGCCCGATCTGATCGCCGCGCGCGCCGACATCGCCAGTGCCCGGACTTGCGCGACGGACCTCCTGCGCGCCAGCCTGCGCGCCGCCGACCAGCCAGTCTGCGCGCGGGCCTTCGTCCGCCGCTTCGACTCGCAGGCCCTGGCGTGCGCCGAGGCCGTGGACCGCCAGTTCGGTGCGGGTGCACCGCTGCCTCCGCTGGCTGGTCTGGCCGTGACGGTCAAGGACTTGTTCGACGTGGCCGGTGCGCCCACGACCGCCGCCTCGCGCGCGATGGACGATGCCGCACCGGCCGCGCAGGACGCCACGGTCGTGCAGCGTCTGCGTGCGGCGGGCGCGGCGCTCTGCGCGCACACCAATCTCTCGGAGTTCGCGTTCTCGGGCGTCGGCATCAATCCGCACTTCGGAACACCCGCCCATGCAGCCGTCATCGACGGCCCTGCACGCGTACCGGGTGGATCCACTGCCGGCGGCGCCACCAGCGTGGCCGCCGGGGCCGCCTGGGCGGCCCTCGGGTCGGACACCGGCGGTTCGATCCGCATCCCGGCGGCTCTGCAAGGCCTGGTGGGGTTCAAGAACACCCAGCGCCTGACGCCGCTGACCGGCTGCGTCCCACTGTCCGGCACGCTGGACACGGCTTGCGCGATCACGCGATCGGTGCGCGACGCCGTGCTGCTGCACGAGGTGCTGGCCGCTCGATCGGTGCGCATCGTGCGACGCACCGAATCGGCCTGGCGGATGGCCGTCGTGCGAACCCTGATGCTCGACGATCTCGATGCCGATGTCGCGCGCGCCTTCGATGGCGCGCTGGCCCGGCTGCGCGGAGCCGGATTCGTCATCGACGAGATCGACCTGCCCCCATTGAGCCGGCTGGCTCAGATCAACGCCGCGGGCGGGTTCGCGGCCGCCGAAAGCTGGTCGTGGCACCGCGAGCGCTTGGAGCGACGCGCCGCCGACTACGACCCGCGGGTTGCGTTGCGCATCCGCCGCGGTGCCCAGATGAGCGCGGCCGACTACATCGACCTGCTGGCGGCGCGTGCCACGTGGATCGACGAGATGACCCGGCGCATGGTGCCGTACGACGCGCTGCTGTCGCCCACGGTTCCGATGGTGGCGCCGTTGCTGGACCCGTTGCTGGCCGACGACGCCGCCTTCTTCGCGACCAATGCCCGCCTGTTGCGCAACCCGTCGGCGGTGAACTTCCTCGATGGCTGCGCCTTGAGCCTGCCCTGCCCCGTCGGCGATGGCCTGCCGGTCGGCCTGATGCTGTGGTCGCGCGCGATGTCCGACGACACCCTGCTGTCGGCCGCCCTCGACGTCGAAGCCTGCCTGGCGGCCCCGGACGCCTGACATGCACGCCCCGCAGCCGCGTCGCTCGCCGTCGCCAAAGGGTGCCCTGTGCGCCTTCGCGCCCGCCGGGCGACACTGAGATGCGAGTGGCCGTCATCGGCGCCGGCATCGTCGGCGTCACGACCGCGTACGAACTGGCGTCGGACGGCCACCAGGTCACCGTCTTCGAGCGGCACGCCGGCGTCGCCAGCGAGACCAGTTTCGCCAACGCCGGCGTCCTGGCGCCCGGCTACGTGTCACCGTGGGCGGCGCCGGGCATGCCCTGGAAGGTCCTGTCGCAGCTCGGTGCCCGCGACGCGGCGGTGCGTTTCGGCGGCTGGAACGTGCTGCGTCAACTGCCCTGGCTGTGGCGCTGGTGGCGATCGTGCGCCGCCGCGGCGCACCGCGACAATCGTGCCGCCATGCAGTCTCTGGCGGCCTACAGCCGCCGACGCCTTCAGCAGCTGTCTGATCGGCTGAACCTGGACTACGAGCAGGCACAGGGTTATCTGGTGCTGTTGCGCGGCCAGCGCGAGGCCGACGCGGCCCGCCAGGGCGCCAGGCTCCTGGACGCCGCGGGGGTCCCCCACCATTGGCTGGACGCGGCCGGTGCCCGCCGCGTCGAGCCCGGCCTGAGCGCGGCCACCGAACTGGTGGCGGCCCTGCACCTGCCGCAGGATGGTGTGGGCAACTGCCGCCAGTTCGCCCATCTGATGCGGCAGGAGGGCCAGCGAGGCGGCGTGCGCTACCGCTTCGAGCATGTCGTGGGCCGACTGCGCGGCGGCGCGGAGGCCACGGTGGAATGGGTGGACCCGCGTGGCCGGACCGGCAGCGAAGCCTTCGACGGCATCGTGCTGTGCGCAGGCCACCGGGCCAACGAGCTGCTGCGGCCGATCGGGCTGCGTCTGCCGCTGTTGCCGGTGTACGGCTACTCGGTGACCGCGCCGCTGCGCGCGGACGACGGCCCAGCCGAGAGCGCACCGCGGTCGGCGCTGATGGACGAGCGCTACAAGGTGGCGGTATCCCGCCTGGGTCAGCGGGTGCGCGTGGCAGGCAGCGCCGAACTCGGCGGCGACCCGGCGCGAATGAGCGAAGCACCTCTGCGCACGCTGTACCGGGTTCTCGAGGACTGGTTTCCCGCCGCGACCCGGCTCGACAAGGCACAAGCCTGGAAGGGCGCGCGGCCGATGCTGCCCGACGGCCCCCCGGTGCTCGGACCCAGCGGCATCGCGGGGATCTGGCTCAACCTGGGCCATGGATCGAGCGGATGGGCGCTGGCCTGCGGCAGTGCGCGCGTGATCGCCGACCTGATCGGAGGCCGGCACCCGGACATCGACGCGACGCGGCTGCACCCCGACCGCGTGATGCAGCGTCGCCAATCGCGCTGACGGCGGACGGGCACTCCTGCATACTGCCTCCATTGCAACGCGCCGCCGCAGCCATCGCGGAGACCCCTGGCCATGACACCCACTCGGGACGCCGGCAGCCTGGTTCGCGTCGCCGACAGCGGACGCGAACTGCCGCTCTTCGATGCGGCCGGCAGCCGCGAGATCGAGCGTGCGGCGCTCGCCGCCGCGCCTGTACATGCCTTGATGGAGCGTGCCGGACACGCCGTGGCGCGCCTGGCCCTGGCGGCCGCACCGCACGCTCGGCAGGTGGTCGTGCTCGCCGGGCCGGGCAACAACGGCGGCGACGGCCTGGTGGCGGCGCGCGTCCTCGCCGGCACGGGGCGCCGCGTTCGCGTCGTGCATCTTCTGGCCGACGCGGCGCGGCTGTCCGCCGACTCGCTGGCCGCCCTGCAGTCGGCCCAGGCGGCCGGTGTCGAGATCGACCACACGCCGAGCCTGCAGCCCGAGGATGACCTCGTCGTCGATGCCCTGCTGGGGCTGGGCAGTTCACGCGCCCCTGATGGCCCGATCCGGGCTGCCATCGAGGTTGCCCACGCTCACGGCGCACCGATCCTGGCGGTCGATCTGCCGACGGGGCTGCAGGTCGATACCGGGCAGCCGATCGGCGAGGTCTGCGTGCGGGCGCGCTGGACGCTGTCGCTGTTGACGCTCAAACCGGGCCTGTTCACGGCCGCCGGTCGCGACCACGCCGGCGAGGTCTGGCTCGACGACCTCGGCGTCGACATCGGCGACCCCATGCCGCGGGCGGTGCTGGGCGCCAACGTCAGCGCGCCGAGCAAGCCCGCGGCACGGCGTCTTTACGCGCAGCACAAGGGCAGCTTCGGCGACCTGTGGGTGATCGGCGGCGCGTCCGGCATGCGCGGTGCCGCGGTGCTGGCGGCGCGATCGGGCCTGGTCGCCGGCGCCGGTCGGGTCTATCTGGCCTCGCCGGATGGCCCGATGCCCGCCCTCGAGGGACTGCAACCCGAATTGATGCAGCGGGATCTCTCCCGCGTCGGCGACCCCGGCGTCCTGGCCGCGAGCACCGTGGTCTGCGGCTGCGGTGGTGGCCCCGCCATCTCTGCGGTGCTGCCCGCCGTGCTGCGACACACCAAGCGGCTGGTGCTGGATGCCGACGCCCTGAATGCCATCGCGGCGGACCCGGGACTGTCGACCACCTTGCAGGCGCGTGGCCGGCGTGGTCAGCCGACGATCCTGACCCCGCACCCGCTGGAGGCCGCCCGGCTGCTGGGCCTCGAGTCGGCCGCCGTGCAGGCTGACCGTCTGGCCGCGACGAAGGCGTTGGTCAAACGCTTCGCGGCGTGGGTCGTGCTCAAGGGTTCGGGAACGATCGTCGAGGGCCCCCACGCCGGAGCCTGGATCAACCCCAGCGGCAATGCCTTGCTCGCCACGGCGGGCACCGGCGACGTGCTGGCAGGCTGGCTGGGGGGCAGCTGGTCGGCTGGTCACCCCGCCACCGAGCCCGACGAGGCGGCCGGCTCGGCGGCCCGCTACGCGGTGTGGCTGCATGGCCGCGCCGCCGACCTGGCCGCTGCGCGCTCGGGACGGCGCCTGCCCTTGACGGCGGGCGCGCTGATCGACGCGATGGCAGCCGCGATGCCTGCCGCAACGCGCTGAGCGGCTGCATGTGGGCCCGTGGCGCGCTGCGCCGCGGGTTCGCAGGGCGTCGACGGTCGGTCGGGCCGCACCGTGCAGCACGCCTCTCCCGGCGCGCCGGGCCGTCAGCGTGCGGATCGCGACGCCTTGCGGCGTGATCCCGACTTGGGTTTGCCCTGGCCGCGCGGTGCCGGCGATTTCTGGATCCGGGCCCGGCTCGCCGACTTGGCCTGGCGGTCCTTGTGTCGCAGCGACTCCAGGGCCTCGCCGGCGCTGCCGGCCCGAGCACGCTCGGGCCGACCCAGCGCCAGCAGTCGTTCGCCCTCGCCCTCGCGGACCATGCGGAAGTCGATGCGGCGGCTGTCCAGGTCGACGCGGCTGACCTGCACGCGCACCCGCGCCCCGACGGCATAGCGGATCCCCGTGCGCTCGCCGCGCAGTTCCTGGCGCGTCTCGTCGAAGCGGTAGTACTCGCCGCCCAGTTCGGTGATGTGCACCAGTCCATCGACGTACAGCGCATCGAGCGTCACGAACAGCCCGAAGCTCGTCACCGCGCTGACCGTGCCGGCATATTCCTCGCCCAGGCGTTCGCGCATGAATCGGCACTTCAGCCAGGCCTCCACGTCGCGGGTGGCCTCGTCGGCACGGCGTTCGTTGGCGCTGCAATGGGCGCCCGCGGCCTCCCACAGGGCCAGTTCCTCCGTCAGCGGCTTGCCATGGCGGGCGGCCGCCGGCCGGCCTGCACGTCGCACCTCGGGCACGCGCGTGCGTGGACTGGGGGCCAGGTGGTAGCGCCGACCACCGAGCAGCGCCTTGATGACCCGGTGCACCAGCAGATCCGGGTAGCGCCGGATCGGGCTGGTGAAGTGCGTGTAGGCCTCGTACGCCAGCCCGAAGTGACCGGCGTTGGTGGCCGTGTAGATCGCCTGCTGCATCGAGCGCAGCAGCATGGTGTGGATCTGCACCGAATCGGCCCGCCCTTGCGTCGCCTGCGCGATGGCCTGCATCTCGCGAGGCGTGGGTTCGTCGCTGAGGTGCAGCCCCAGGCCCAGGGCGCGCAGGTAGCTCTGCAGCGCGACACGCTTCTCGGGCGTCGGACCTTCGTGGACGCGGTACAGCGAGGGGTGGCTGGCCTGGCGGATGAAGTCGGCCGAGCAGACGTTGGCTGCCAGCATCGCCTCCTCGATCAGCCGATGGGCCTCGTTGCGCGTGCGCGGCACGATGCGCTCGATGCGCCCCTGCTCGTCGCAGACGATCTGCGTCTCGACGGTGTCGAAATCCATCGCGCCGCGCTGCGTGCGGTGCTTGAGCAGGGCGCGGTAGACCTCGTGCAGATGCAGCAGGTGCGGCACCAGCGAGGCGCGGCGCTCGGCTTCCACGCCCCGAGTGTTGGCCAGCACGGCCGCCACATCGGTGTAGGTCAGTCGGGCCTGGGAACAGATCACCGCGGCATAGAACTGGTAGGCGTGGATCTCGCCATCGGCGCCGATGAGCATGTCGCAGACCATCGCCAGGCGGTCCTCGTCGGGGTTCAGCGAGCACAGCCCGTTGGACAGGCGCTCCGGCAGCATCGGAATCACACGCCGTGGGAAGTACACCGAAGTGGCGCGTTCGTACGCGTCCTCGTCGAGCGGATCGCCGGGCTTGACGTAGTGGCCGACATCGGCAATCGCCACGAGCAGGCGCCAGCCCGTGAACGCGGTCTTGCCGCGCCCCTGGCGGTGCGGCTCGCAGTACACCGCGTCGTCGAAGTCGCGCGCGTCCTCGCCGTCGATCGTGACCAGTGGCACGTCGCGCAGGTCGACCCGGTGGCGCCGGTCGACCGGCCGGATGCGATCGGGCAAGGCTGCGGCCTGGGCCAGCGTCTCGGGCGAGAAGCGATGGGGCACCTCGTACTTGCGCACCGCGATCTCGATCTCCATGCCGGGATCGTCGATCTCGCCCAGCACCTCGACCACGCGTCCGGCAGGCTGGGCGTGCAGCGATGGCGGTTCGGTCAACTCGACCGACACCACCTGCCCGGTCGTGGCCGTCGCCGTGGCGTTCTTCGGGATCAGGATGTCCTGTCCGTAGCGTCGATCCTCGGGTGCGACCAGCCACTGCCCGCCCTCGTGCAGCAAGCGGCCGATGATCGTCGACTTGCGGCGTTCGAGGATGTCGACCACTCGCCCTTCGGGCCGGCCCCGTCGGTCCACGCGCAGCACGCGAACCCTGACGCGATCGCGGTGCATGACGGCGCGCATCTCCTCGGGCGGCAGGTAGATCGACGGCTCGCCGTCGTCTCGAACGACGAATCCGTGGCCATCGCGGTGGCCTTCGACGATGCCGTCGACCTCGCCGAGCAGGCCGGTCGTGGGCTCTGCGAGGCTTGAAGTAGCTTTTTGCTTGATGATAGAATCCTCGGTTCCTGAAAGCCCAGGTGGCGGAATTGGTAGACGCACTAGTTTCAGGTACTAGCGCTTAGCGGCGTGGAGGTTCGAGTCCTCTCCTGGGCACCAGCGAATCGGCAGACGGGTCGAGCTCTACGGGTCACGAATCGGATCCACGGTGCGGCAGCCCGATCTCTTCGCTCCGACGAATCGAACGCCGATCCCACCGAGGCCGCCGTCCATGACTGGCGGCTTTTTTGTTGCCTGCCGGCCGAGCGGCCCGCGTGCGCTGCAGCCCGCGGGCCTCGCATCGTCCGCTAGACGACGAACTTCTTGGCCAGGCCTTCGGGTCGCAGGTTGTCGTACTCCTCGAACGGCTGGTGGATCCACGGGCTGGTCGGCAGCACTTCGACGTAGTAATCCGGCGTGTAGGTGGACACGCCCTTGACCCAGATGACCGCGGCACGCAACTCGCTGATGGCGGGCATGCCGCGCAGGCGTTCGACCACCGCCCGCAAGGTCACGCCCGTGTCGGCGAGGTCGTCGACCAGCAGCACGCGCCCGGCCAGCTCGCCCTTGGGCATCGTGATGTACTTGGCCAGGTCCAGCCGGCCCTGGATGGTGCCCGCCTCGGAGCGGTACGAACTCGTCGACATGATCGCCAGCGGCTTGTCGAAGACCCGCGACAGCACGTCGCCAGGCCTCATGCCCCCACGCGCCAGGCACAGGATCTGGTCGAACTGCCAGCCCGAGTTGTGGACCTTGAGTGCCAGCCGCTCGATGAGCATGTGATACTCGTCCCAGGATACGTACAGGTGCTTGCCGTCGTCGGTGAGCATGGATCTCCTCCAAGGTCCTTCGCAAGGGCCCGTCCTCAGGCGCGGAACGGATGCCGCAACAGGATGGTGTGCACGCGGTCCGGGCCGGTGGACACCATGTCGATGGGCGCGCCGGTGAGCGCCTGGATGCGCTCCAGGTAGCGTCGGGCGCCGGTGGGCAACTGCTCCCAGTTGGTGAGACCGGCCGTCGTCTCGCTCCAACCCGGCAGGGTCTCGTACACCGGTTCGCAGGCGGCCACGTCGTCGGCATCCGAGGGCAGCACGTCGATCTCGGTCTGACCCATCCGGTATCCGACGCAGACCTTGATCTCCGCCAGCCCGTCGAGCACATCGAGCTTGGTGATGCACAGGCCCGAGACCCCGTTGATGATGATGGAGCGCTTCAGGGCCGCGGCATCCAGCCAGCCGCAGCGCCGGGCGCGGCCGGTCACCGTGCCGCGCTCCTGGCCGACGTCCGACAGGTGGTGGCCGACCGTGCCGGGCTGGTCGATCGGCAACTCGGTCGGGAACGGGCCGCCGCCGACCCGCGTCGTGTAGGCCTTGGTGATGCCCAGCACGTAGTGCAGCATCGAGGGCCCCACGCCGGATCCGGCCGCCGCGTTGCCCGCCACGCAATTGCTGGAGGTGACGAACGGATAGGTGCCGTGGTCGATGTCGAGCAGCGTGCCCTGCGCCCCTTCGAACAGCAGGTTCTCGCCGCGACGGTGGGCCTGGTGCAGCCGGTACCCGACGTCGGCCATCATCGGCCGCAACTGTTCGCCCAGCCGCAGCGCATCGTCGATCAGCCGCTCGGCGCTCGGCAGCTCCGTACCGTCGGCGCCGGCCAGCTCCTGCAGGTGGCGCGCCAGCAGTTCACGCAGCTTGGCTTCGAAGCGCTGCGGATGCTTGAGGTCCTGCACGCGCAGCGCGCGCCGCGCCACCTTGTCCTCGTAGGCCGGTCCGATGCCCTTGCCGGTGGTGCCGATCTTGCCGGCGGCGGTGCTCTCGCGCCGCGCCTCGCGCACCCGGTCCACCTCGACGTGGAAGGGCAGGATCAGCGGACACGCTTCGCTGACGAACAGCCGCGGGCGCACCTCCAGCCCCAGGCCTTCGAGTCGGCCGATCTCGGCGATCAGGTGCGCCGGGTCGACCACCACCCCGTTGCCGACGTAGCAGGCCACGCCGCCGCGCATGATGCCCGACGGTATGAGCTGCAGCGCGGTCTTGCGGCCGCCGATCACCAGCGTGTGGCCGGCGTTGTGCCCGCCCTGGAAGCGCACCACACCCTGGGCGTGATCGGTCAGCCAGTCGACGACCTTGCCCTTGCCCTCGTCGCCCCATTGCGTGCCCACGACCACGACGTTGCGACCGGATCCTTGCCCTGTTCCCATCTGGATTGAACCCTCGTTCAGTTGATCTCGGCACCGGCGCGCCGGCTGCGCACGACCCAACCATCACCGCCCGGGACCAGCTCGCGGTCGCAGGCGAACGAAGCCCCGTCGGCCGCGTGCCCCGGCAACGCGAACACCACCGTCTCGCCGGCGTCGCGCAGCCGGCGCACCGCCGCCCGCAGCGCCGCATCCTCGCTCCATGGCGCCACGATCGCCTGCCCACCGCGCGTCGGACCGACCACCTCGGCCAATGCCTTCAAGTCGAGGCTGAATCCCACCGCCGGCCGGTTGCGGCCGAAGACCGCACCCACCTCGTCGTAGCGGCCGCCGCGGGCCAGCGCATCACTCGACCCGGCCCCGTACAGAGCGAAGCGGGTGCCGCTGTAGTACGCGTAGCCGCCCATGTCCGACAGGTCGAAGCCGACCCGAAGGTCCGGGTTGGCCTGACGCAGGTGGCTGGCAAGCCAGGCCAGGTCCTCGATCGCCTGGCGGATCAGCGGCCGCTGCGGCAGTTCGCGACGGGCTGCGGCCAGCACCTCTTCGCCGCCATACAAGCCCAGCAGCGAACGCAGGGCACTTCGCGCGTCTTCGGGTGCACCCGCTGCCAATTCACTCAGCGCCGATGCATCCTTCTCCGACAAGGCCTGCACCAGGTCCTGCAGCCGTGCCGCGTCCAGCGGCACACCGGCCAGCACACCGCGCAGCACGCGAGCATCGGCCAGGTCGATCGTCAGCGCCGTGCCGCCGGCCGTGCTCAGGACATCGATGGCCAGTTCCTGCGCCTCGAGGTCGGCCTCGAGTCCGGCATGACCGAAGATTTCGGCGCCGAACTGCAGGGGCTCCCGCGTTGCGCGCAGGCCGGCAGGCCGGGTGTGCAGCACCGGGCCGCAATAGCACAGCCGGGTCACGCCCTCGCGATTGAGCAGATGGGCGTCGATGCGGGCGGCCTGCGGCGTCGTGTCGGCACGCAGGCCCAGCAGGCGACCGCTGAGCTGGTCGACCAGCTTGAAGGTCTTCAGGTCGAGCTCGCTGCCGGTCCCCGACAGCAACGAGTCGAGGTGTTCGAGCAGCGGTGGAATGACCAACTCGAAGCCGCAGGCGCGGGCCCGATCGAGCATGCCACGGCGCAGATCCTCGATGCGCCGAGCCTCGGCGGGAAGGACGTCGGCAATGTGCTCGGGCAACAGCCAAGCAGAAAGCATGAAACCGCACCGGGGATTGAAAACGGCATTCTACCGGCGCGCCGCAGGGCCGCGACCCCGGGTCATGCCCGCCAAGTTCAGTGCCACATCGCCAGCAGCAGCAGGCCGGCCAGCATGCAGCACAGTCCGACGAAACGGATCTGGCCGTCGGACATCGACATGACGCGGGCGAACATCTGGCGCCACGACGAAGGGCTCAGGAACGGCAGCAGACCCTCGAACACGAGCATCAGCGCGAAGGCGCCGAGCAGCAGATCGCTCATCGCGCGCCGGCGCGTCAGCGCCGGGCCGGAGCTGCCGCGGGAGCCGCGTTGCCGGCACCGCGCATCGCCTTGAAGAATTCGCTGCTCGGGTCGAGCAGCATGACGTCCGAGCGGCCGCGGAACGTGGCCCGGTAGGCCTCGAGGCTGCGATAGAACTGCGCGAACTGCGGGTCTCGCCCGAACGCCTCGGCATACAGCGCCGAAGCCTTGGAGTCGCCCTCGCCCTTGACCTTCTGCGCCTCCCGATAGGCCTCGGCGATGATGATCTCGCGCTGGCGGTCGGCCTCGGCTCGGATCTTCTCGCCTTCGGCCGCACCCTTGGAACGCAGCTCGTTGGCCACCTGCTTGCGCTCGGACTCCATGCGCCGGTACACCGAATCGGTGATGTCGGCGACGAAGTCCACGCGCTTGATGCGGACGTCGACGATCTCGATGCCGAAGGCCTTGGCCTCGTCGGCAAGCCGGTTGCGCACGTCCTGCATGACCTTGTCGCGCTCGCTGGACAGCACGCCGCGCACGTCTCGCTTGGTGATCTCCTCGTTGAACGCAGCCTGCACCACCGGGCTCAGGCGGCTTTCGAGGTTGCGCAGGTCGACGCCGTTGTTGCGGATGAACTGCCGCGGCTCGGCGATGCGCCACTTGACGAGCCAGTCGATGACCAGGCTCTTCTTCTCGGCGGTGAAGATCGGCCGCGTCTCCGGGCTGTCGAGCGTCTGGATGCGCTTGTCGAGGAAGACGACGTTCTGGAACGGCGGCGGCAGCTTGACCTTCAGCCCGGGCTCGGCGATGACCTCCTTGATCTCGCCGAGCGCGTACACCACGGCCAGTTGGCGCTGGTCGACGATGAACAGCGTCGACGCGGTCACCAGCAGGACGACCAGCAGGGCGCCGACGAACAATCCGATGCGGCTCATGCGTCGCCCTCCTCAGCGGCCTTCACGATCGCGCGCACGGGCGCCATCGCGAGACCGGATGTCGGTGCCCGGGACGCTCGGCTGCGCCTCGAGCGGAGCCTGCGGGCCGGCAGGCGTGGCCGCGGTGCCCCCCTGCAGCAGCCGGTCGAGCGGCACGTACAGCAAGTTGGATCCGCTGCGGCTGTCGATCATCACCTTGGTGACGTTGGAGTAGACCTGTTGCATCGTCTCGAGATACAGGCGATCGCGGGTGACCTGGGGCGCCTTCTGGTACTCCGCCAGCACCGACCGGAAGCGCTGCGCGTCACCTTCGGCCTGGGCGATCACACGGGCGCGATAGCCCTCGGCCTCTTCGATCAGGCGCGAGGCTGCACCGCGCGCCTTGGGGACCACGTCGCTGGAATAGGCCTGGCCTTCGTTCTTGAAGCGGTCGCGATCCGCACCGGCCTTGACCGCGTCGTTGAACGCCGCCTGCACCGAGTCGGGTACCTGGACGTTCTGCACGTTGACATTGGCGATGACGATGCCGGCTTTCAGGCGGTCGAGCTGAGCCTGGATGGACTTGACCAGGTCGGCGGCGATCGCGTCGCGCTGCTCGTACAGCACCGAGTCGACCTTGCTGCGGCCCACGATTTCGCGCACCGCCGATTCGCTGGCCTGCACGACCGCCTCGTCGGGATTGCGGTTCTCGAACAGGTAGGCCCGCGCATCACCCAGCCGGTACTGCACGGTGAAGCGGATGTCGACGATGTTCTCGTCCTGCGTCAACATCGACGAGTCGCGCAGGCCGGTGGCCTGGACCACCGAGTTGCGCCCGACGTCCACAGAGCGCAACTGCGTCACCGGCACCGTCTCGTGCGCCTGGAACGGATAAGGGAAGCGCCACTGGAAGCCGGCGTCGGCCGTGTAGGCGTACTTGCCGAACGACGTGACCACCGCCTGGTGACCTTCCTGCACGATGAAGAAGCCGCTGCCCAGCCAGGCCAGCGCCACCACCACCGCGATCAGGCCTGCACCGATGCCGGCGCTGCGCATGTCGGGCTGGAACGAGGGCCCGTCGCCGCGACCGGGCGGCGGGCTCCCGCCTCCGCGGTTGCCGAACAGGCCGCTGAGCTTGCGATTGAAATCGCGCCACAGCTCATCCAGGTCGGGCGGACCCTCGTTGCGTCCGCTGCTCAGGATCCAGGGCTCGGCGGCCTGGGGCTGGCGGCGCCGCAGCCAGACGGCGCCCGCCAGGGCCCGCGCGCTGGCCGTCCAGGCGTGCCACCGGGAGGCCAAGGAAGGGTTGTGGGATTCAGACATGGTCAGCGATGGGCGGTTCGCCTTGTGGTCGGCCCGCCACGCGGCGTGGTGGCCTCGGCAGCGACGACGCCGTCGACATCAGATGAGGCGTCATCGGCGACGTTCAAGCGCAGCCTGGCCGCCTCGGCGATGAGCCGGCGCAGATCGTCGAGTCCTTCGCCCGTGCGTGCGCTGACGAAGACGCGGGGATGGCGCAGGCCGGGACGGACCTCGACCTCGTCGGCGGTCACCCGCGGGCGACGCGATGCCTCGAGCAGGTCGCACTTGTTGCAGACCCAGATCTGCGGCACCTCGTCGGCACCGATCTCGGCCAGCACGCGTTCGACGTCGGCACGTTGCTCATCGGCATGCGGGCTCGACACGTCCATCACGTGCAGCAGCAGGTGGGCGTCCGCGGCTTCGTCGAGCGTGGCCTCGAAGGCCTCGACCAGCCGGTGCGGCAGATCGCGGATGAATCCCACGGTGTCGGACAGCGACACCGACAGGCCGGCCTGGTCGAGCCATAGCTGGCGGGTCGTCGTGTCGAGGGTCGCGAACAGCTGGTCGGCCGCGTAGGCGCGTGCCTTGACGAGGGCATTGAACAGCGTCGACTTGCCGGCGTTCGTATACCCCACCAGCGAGATGCGGAAGGTGCCGCGGCGCTCGCGCGCCCGGCGCTGCGTCCCGCGCTGGCGCTTGACCTTCTCGAGCCGCGCCTTCACCGACTTGATGCGGTCGCCGATCATGCGGCGGTCGAGCTCGATCTGCGCTTCGCCCGGGCCGCCGCGCGTGCCGATGCCGCCGCGCTGCCGTTCGAGGTGGGACCAGCGCCGCACCAGTCGCGTCGACATGTACTGCAGCCGGGCCAGTTCGACCTGCAGCTTGCCCTCGTGGCTCTGGGCGCGCTCGGCGAAGATGTCGAGGATCAGCGAGGTGCGGTCGGCCACCGGCACGCCGAGGTGCTGCTCGAGGTTGCGCTGCTGCGCCGGGCTGAGGGCCTGGTCGAAGATCACGCCGTGTGCGCCGGTCTGGGTGATCACGTCCTTGATCTCGTCGGCCTTGCCCGAACCGACGAACAGCGCAGCGTCGGGAGCGCGCCGGCGCGCCAGGACGCGGGCGACGGCCACGTCGCCGGCCGACTCGGCCAGCAGGGCCAGTTCGTCCAGGCTGGCGTCGAACGGCACGGCTCCGCCGAGGTCGACGCCGACGAGCACGGCGCGCGTCGGACCGTCATCCGGGGCGGCTGCCGCAGTGGGTGACGAACTCAAAGCCTTGTTCGGGTGCGGGCCGACCTTGTTCGCGCCATCGGTGATCAGGACGCTTCGCCGGATTCGGCCGGGTGGAAGTTCACCGCGCGCCCCGGCACCACGGTCGAGATGGCGTGCTTGTAGACCATCTGGGTGACGGTGTTTCGCAGCAGCACGACGTACTGGTCGAAGGACTCGATGTGACCTTGCAGCTTGATCCCGTTGACCAGGTAGATCGAGACCGGGACATGTTCCTTGCGCAGAAGATTGAGGAAAGGGTCCTGCAAGAGTTGACCTTTGTTGCTCACGATATGCTCCGTGATGTAAGTGCGATGACGCTCACGTTATCACACGCCGCCCCGCAGGGACATCGACAGCCCCGCCCGATCAGCCGCCTTTGTCGTCGAAGGGATTGCGCGAGGAGCGCATTTCGATGCGCATCGGCGTGCCGACGAGCTTGAAGTGCTCGCGGAAGCGCCCTTCCAGGTAGCGCTTGTAGCTGTCCGTGACGTGGTCCAGCGAATTGCCATGGATCACCACCAGCGGCGGGTTCATGCCGCCCTGGTGCGCATAGCGCAGCTTGGGCCGGAAGCGCCCCTCCCGCCGCGGTGCCTGGCGCTCGACGGCCTCGTGCAGCAGCCGGGTCAGCACCGGGGTGGACATCTTGCAGGTGGCCGACGCATGGGCCTGGTCCACCGCCTTCCAGACCGCTCCCAGGCCCTGCCGCTTGAGCGCCGAGATGTGCAGCACCGGAGCGAACTTGAGGAAGGCCAGCCGGCTGGCGATCGAGCGCTCGAGCATCTCACGCTGGTAGCTGTCGACCGCGTCCCACTTGTTGACCGCCACCACGACCGCACGGCCACTCTCGACGATGTAGCCGGCGATGTGCGCGTCCTGCTCGCTGACGCCTTGGGTGGCGTCGAGCAGCAGCAGCACCACGTGGGCATCGGCGATCGCCTGCAGCGTCTTGACCACCGAGAACTTCTCGACCGCCTCGAACACGCGCCCCTTGCGGCGCAGTCCGGCGGTGTCGACCAGCTCGAAACGGCGGCCGCCCCGCTCGAAGGGCACGCGGATGGCGTCGCGCGTGGTCCCCGGCTGGTCGAAGGCCACCAGCCGCTCCTCGCCCAGCCAGGTGTTGATCAGCGTCGACTTGCCGACGTTCG